>JADMIO011124161.1_pt1 | contig 31714 bp, 32 predicted proteins | sample 8958161 | NCBI WGS metagenome assembly JADMIO01 (sample SAMN16585339, study PRJNA669376) | soil metagenome | isolation source: Crop rotation soil | place: USA: Cullars Rotation, Alabama | collected 2011 | reverse complement strand
GGGCTCATCTACCTGCCGCACCGTCCACGCCGCACGCGCAGTTTGGGCGGGCGCATCGGCAAACTCCTGAACGCCGGCGCGCCGCCAAAAGCAGTCGCAAATGCGCAGGCGGCCAAGCCGAGCTTTGCGCCACTCGTGGACCTCGCCGTCGCTGAATTCCGCTTGATCGGCGCAGGACGATTGTTTCTCGCGCTAGCCGCGCTGGTGACGGCGGCATCCTGGTTTGCCGATTTTCGTCACGGCGCCAGTCCTGCGGGCTTGTTGCTGCTCGTGTTCGCACTGTCCGCGCACGCCGGCCGCAGTGAGGCGCGCGGCCTCATCGCGCTGACGCGCACCGCCCCAATCGCGCCGATGCTTCGCCGCGCCGCATTCGTCATCGCCGGAGCCGCATGGTCGACGCTTCTGGCGCTGCCGGCTCTCGTGCGCGCCGGCGCACTGCAGAACTGGGAGCTTGCGGCAGGCACAGGCGGCGTCGCCGCGCTGGTTGCGATCACACTGGCGAGCTTGACGGGCTCAGCCTTCGCACCGCGCTTGGTGCTGCTCGTTCTCTGGTACGGGTACGCCTCCGCGCATTAAGACGAACGCACTCCCTTCAAAGGCGAGCAGCGCTTCCGGCAGCCCGCCGCGCGCGCTAGCCTGTGCGTGCTTCTCTAGGGGACGCCTCCATGCTCATCCGCTGCGCCGCGGCCGCCGCCGTGCTCGCTTTCGCTGCCGCCGCTTTCGCCGACGAACCGCCGCGCGCGCCGCCGACTCATTTCGTCGCCGCTGACGTGTTCAATCTCGAATACGCCGACAATCCCGAAATCTCGCCCGACGGCCATTGGGTCGCCTACGTCCGCGTCTCCGCCGACATCATGACCGATCGCTTCCGCCGTTCGATCTGGCTAGTGAGCGAGGATGGCCGCGTGCATCGCCCGCTCGTGCAGGGCGCCGGCGGCTATTCTTCGCCGGTGTGGTCGCCGAACGGGCGCGCCATCGCTTATGTCGCAAGCGAAGAAGGCGGCGCCGAATTGCGCGTCTTCTACATGGACACGCAGCGCTCGGCGACGCTCACGCGTCTGCCTGGCGGCGCCAGCAATCTCACTTGGTCGCCGGATGGGCGCACGCTCGCGTTCCAAGGCTTCGTCGAAGAACCCAATCCCGATCCCGCCGGCATGCCGCCGAAACCGGAAGGTGCGCACTGGGCTGAACCGGCGCGCATCATTCGCGATGTGGTCTATCGCATCGATGGCGCGGGTTACGTGCACGCTGGCTACGAACAAATCTTCACGCTGCCGGCAGACGGCGGCACGCCGCGTCAGCTCACCTACCAGGACCGCAACCATGACGGACGCATGTCGTGGTCGCCGGATGGACGCAGGCTCGTGTTCGCCGCCAACGCCCAAGAGGGCTGGGAATACGAGGCCGTCGAGAGCGACATCTATTCGCTCAACATCGCCAACGGCGAAATCACGCGGCTCACCAATCGCCGTGGGCCGGAGACCGAGCCGATCCTTTCGCCGGACGGCCGCCACCTCGCCTACACCGGCTTCGAGGATCGCCGTCAATTCTATCAAGTCAGCGATCTCTACATCGCCGACGCTGACGGCACGCACGCGCGCAACATCACCGCCAATTTCGATCGCGACGTGCAGAACCCGCGCTGGGCGGGCAATGGCTCGCTCTTTTTCCTGTTCTCCGATCACGGCGTCACGAAGCTTGGCCGCATCGGCGCCGGCGGCGGCAACGTCACGACAGTGCTCAGCGGCATTGGCGGCACCGATCTTGGTCGTCCGTACACGGGCGGCGCCTATTCCGTGAATGCGAGCGGCCGCTACGTCGCCACCACCAGCACCTCGACACGCCCCGCCGATCTCACTATCGACGGCGGCCGGCGCATCACCGCGCTCAACGACGATCTGCTCAATGGCCGCACGATCTCGCAAGCTGAACACATCGTCGTGCCGTCAAGCGTCGATCATCGGCCGATCGATGCATGGATTGTTCGCCCGCCGAATTTCGATGCCTCGCAGCATTATCCGCTGCTCTTGGAAATCCATGGCGGTCCCGTCGCCGCCTACGGCCCCGCCTTCGCGTCCGAGATTCAGATGTACGCGGCGGCCGGCTATGTCGTCGTCTACGCCAACCCGCGCGGCTCCAATTCCTATGGCGGCGAGTTCGGCAATCTCATCAACCGCGACTATCCGGACAAAGACTATGACGACCTGATGAGCGTCGTCGACGCGACCATCGCGCGCGAGCCGATCGACCCGCAGCGTCTCTTCGTCACCGGCGGCTCCGGCGGCGGCGTGCTCACCGCCTGGATCGTCGGCTCAACCCATCGCTTCCGCGCCGCCATGGTGCAAAAGCCGGTGATCAATTGGACGAGCTTCGTGCTCACCTCAGACTTCACGCCTCTCTACGCGCAATACTGGCTCGGCGAATTTCCGTGGGACGAGGGCGCCAACGCGCGCTACTGGGCGCGCTCGCCGCTCTCGCGCGTCGGCAACGTCACGACGCCGACCGGCGTCATGACCGGCGAATCCGACATGCGCACGCCGTCCAGCGAAGCCGAGCAATTCTACGAAGCGCTACGCCTGCGCCATGTCCCCACCGAACTCGTCCGCGTCCCCGGCGCGCCGCACGACATCGCCTTCCGCCCGTCGGGGATGATCACCAAGGTCGTCAACACGCTCGCTTGGTTCCACCAATATGGCGGGCCGCCTGTGCCGGATGGACGCTCGGGAATTGCGACGGAGGAGCACGGCGCGGCGGAGCACTAGTCACCAAAGATCACGTTTTTGGCGCCCGACGCCATGTCCCGGCGCCGTAGTTCTCGGCAACCAATCTTCCCGTGAAGATGTTCGTGCGCCTGCTGCTCTTGTCCGTTGCCGGACTTGTAGTCGTTACAATGCTGGGAGCGGGTCTCTTCTTCTATTTGCTCTGGACGCCGGCGCCGGCCATCCCGCAGCTTTCGGGTGCACTTACGCGAGGCGCCATCCAAGTTGGGAATCTAAGGCGTACGTATTCGCTCTATACGCCGCGAAACTTAGGTCGAGGTGCGCCGTTGGTCGTTGCGCTGCACGGATCGGACGGCAACGGCGCGCGACTACGCCTCGCTACTGGCTACGGTTTCGAGCGTCTGGCTGACCAAAACGGATTCGCAGTTGTCTATCCCAACGCTTTTGAAGGCAACTGGAACGCGTGCAACGTCATAGGTGACTTCGCCGCCAACCAACGCGAGATCGATGACGTTGGATTTTTAGTTGCGCTCGTCGATGCTCTCGCGTCCGAGCTTGGCAACGACCGCAATCGCGTATTCGCGGTGGGCGTCTCACGAGGCGGCCAAATGGCTTATCGCCTCGCTCTTGAAGCGCCGCAGCGCTTTCGCGCAGTGGCCGCGATTGCTGCCAACGTTCCCGTTCCAGCAAACTTCAAATGCAGGCCCTCAGGGCACGGCACGCCGTCGGTCATGATCATGAACGGGGTCGAGGATCCTTTGAACCCTTTCAACGGTGGTGAAGTTCAGCTCTATGGTTTCTATCGGCGTGGAATGGTCCGTTCCTCTCGCGCATCTGGCCAATACTTCGCCGACCTCAATCAGATCGCGGGCGCGCCGAGCGTGAGTGAGAGCAGGGTGGCCGACGGAGTTTGGCTTGAAGACGTAACCTGGCGCAACGAAGCGGCGATCGAAGTCGAGTTGATTGGCATTCATGGCGGCGGTCACGGCATCCCCCAGCCTTACGCCCGTGGTCCGCGGTTGTTGGGGCCTTCGCCGAGCACGCCGAATGGACCAGCATTGATTTGGTCATTCTTTGAGCGTCAGAGTGCCGGCTCAGTCAGGCAGTGAGTGGGAGGAGCTTCCTCGTGAAACCCGACAAGCTTGCGATCTTCACGCCCCTGCTGATCATCTTTTTGCTGGTCACCCACCTCAGCCAGGACATCATCTACGGATACGAACCGCCGAAAGTCACGACATTGTACGCGCTGCCAGTTGCCGCGCTCTGGCTCTACGCGGCACTCGCGCTCGCGGGGCGTGGATCTGGGTACATCCTTCTCATTATCGGATCACTCGCCGCAGCAATTGTTCCGATCATCCACATGTCAGGCGGCGGCGTCCGCCAAGAGGTCGTCCAGTCGAACGGTGGCTTTTTCTTTATTTGGACGCTGATCGCAATCGCAACGACCGCCAGCTTTTCAGCTCTGCTCGCGATACATGGGTTGTGGTCTCTCATGCGCGGTGCACATAGAGTCGCGCCAAATGCCAGCAACGCAAGCACACCTGCCGTCTGACGCAGTCGACTACGCCCGTTCGCTTCTCATCCACGAAGACGCCTCCATCCTCGTCTTCAACAAGCCCTCCGGTCTCGCCGTGCAGGGCGGCTCGGGCGTCGAGCGCTCACTCGAAGACCTGCTCGCCGCGTTCGCCAAATCCAACGGCAAGCGGCCGCGGCTCGTGCACCGGCTCGACCGCGAGACATCCGGTGTGATTATCGCCGCGCGCACCAAGCCGGCGGCTGCGTTTCTCTCTGAAGCTTTCGCTGGGCGCGATGTGAAGAAGGCCTATCTCGCCATTGTCTGCGGCGGCGCGCCCCATCCGGCGGAAGGCGAGATCGACAAGCCGCTCCAAAAAATCTCGCGCCGCGGGCTCGACATGATGGAGGTCGCCGCGAGCGGCCAAGCCGCGCGCACGCGCTACCGCATGCTGAGCGTCACGAGCGCTGCGGCCCTCGTCGAACTCGAGCCCGAGACCGGCCGCATGCACCAGCTTCGCGCCCATCTCGCCTCGATCGGGCGCCCCATAGCGGGGGACGGCAAGTATGGAGGGCTGTTCACGCTGGGCGCGGTCGCCATACCCGGCCTGATGCTCCACGCCGCGGCCCTGGATATTCCACACCCCGAGGGCGGTCGCCGCCGGTTTGAGGCGCCATTGCCCCCCAATTTCCAAGAAACGCTCGGCTCACTTGGTCTTGAAAATCCTTCGCGGGCATAAACCTGCTAGACTGGCGGCGCAGGGATTCCAGTCAGGACGAGCATCCATGACAAAAATCAGAACCGTGCTGTTGGCCGCCGCGGCCGCCGCGGCCGCTGCGAGGCTGGCCGCGTGTCAAACCACGCCGACCTATAGCGCCGCGACCACGCCTAACGCGGCCGGCTATTCTGAGACGCAAATCGAATCCAACCGCTACACCGTCACCTATCGCGCGCCGGGCGGCGCCGATGCGCAGGTACTGCAAGACTACGCGCTTTTGCGCGCCGCCGATCTGACGCTCGCACATAATCGCGATTGGTTCTGGGTCGATCGCCGTAATCTCGATGGCCGCGGCGCGGGATCCGGTCCGAGTGTCGGCATCGGCGTCGGCGGCGGCAGCTTCGGCCATCATAGCGGCGTCGGCGTTGGCGCCGGCTTCAGCTTCCCACTCGGCGGCGGCGGTCCGACCGCGACGACCGCTTCGCTCGAAATCCGCTTCGGCGAAGGCGCCAAGCCCGACGATCCCAATGCCTACGACGCGCGTTCGATCGCCGCCAACCTGCGTTCGAGACAAGCCAACAAATGAAGCAAGTGCTGCTGGTTGCTTTGGGTGGAGCATTGGGATCGGTCGGCCGCTACGGCGCCGGCGTCGCCGCCGCGCGCTTCTTCGGTCTTGCGTTCCCTTGGGGCACGCTTTTCGTCAATGTGCTCGGCGCGCTCTTGATTGGTGTGCTCACCGCGCGCGTCGATGCTTTCCACGACGACACGCGGCTTTTCATCGGCGTCGGCATCCTCGGCGGCTTCACCACGTTCTCGACTTTCTCGCTGGAAGCGATACGCCTCTGGCCGCATCATCCGTGGAACGCAGCGCTCTATGTGGGGTCTTCGCTTGTGCTGGGCTTGGGCGCTTGCTGGGTGGGGCTCGCATTGGGGCGCCCATGAGAGCCGTCGAAACGGTTGAGGTGACGGACGACGACGGCGTGACGCGGGTCGACCGCTGGTTTCGCCGCCGTTATCCGCAGCTCAGCCAAGGTCAGATCGAGAAACTGATCCGCACCGGCCAAGTGCGCGTCGATGGCGCGCGCGTCAAAGCCTCCGACCGGGTGGAGCCCGGCCAGAAAGTGCGCATCCCGCCGCTGCCCGATCCCGCGCCGCGCGCGCCAGACGGCATGAGCGGCAAGGATGTCGACTTTGTCCGCTCGCTGGTCATCCACAAAGACGCCGACGTTATCGTCCTGAACAAACCTGCCGGCCTTGCAGTGCAAGGCGGCACCAAAACCACCCGCCATCTCGACGCGCTGTTGCCGGGTTTGAAATTCGACGCGGAAGCTCGTCCCAAGCTCGTGCACCGCCTCGACCGCGACACCTCGGGCTGCCTCGTCATCGCGCGCCATCCGCGCGCCGCCGCGTTTCTGGGCGAAGCCTTTCGCGATCGTGACACAGACAAGATCTATTGGGCGATCGTGGTTGGCGTTCCGCGTCCGAAGATCGGCGAACTCCGTTCCTGGATGCGCAAGGCGCCGGGCGCGCGCGACGCTGATCGCGAAATGATGATTCCAGCCAAGCAAATTGAAGAGGGCGCCGTCCACGCCGTCACCCAATACGCGACGCTCTCCGAGGCAGCGCAAAGTGCGGCCTGGGTCGCGCTGCGCCCCGTCACCGGCCGCACGCACCAACTCCGCTTTCACATGGCTGAGTTCGGCTACGCCATCGCCGGCGATCCCAAATACAAATGCGATCGCCCGACGCCGAATGGAATCGAAAAGCAACTCCTCCTGCACGCGCGCGCCATTCGCCTGCCGCATCCATCTGGCGGCGAACTCAACGTGCAAGCGCCGTTGCCGCCGCACATGCGCGAAGCCTTCGATCTGCTCGGCTTCAATGAGCGCGAAGAGCGCGATCCTTACGCGCCGTTCGAGGGAACGCGATGAAAGCGCCGGGCATGGATGTCTCCGCGCTCGCGCTCGCCAGCCGCGAGCTCTTGAAGAATGGCGATCCGGTCGGCGCCGAGCGCGTGCTGGCGCCCGTGTTCCGCCAACTCGGCGCTGACGCGTCCGTTCTTCATCTCATGGGGCTCATAAAAAAGGCCCAGAACAAGATGGACGAGGCCGAGCGTCATCTTCGCAGCGCCGTCGCGTATTCGCTCGACGACGGCGGCTACTACAACGATCTCGGCGTCGTGCTGCAGGCGCGGGGCGCCTATCCCGAAGCCATCAAGGTCTTCCGCGCGGCGTCGGCGCTCATGCCGCAGGCGGCGCAAGTGCGCATCAACCTAGCGCGCTGCCTTCAAGCGGCCGGCGAATACGCCGAGGCCGAAACCGAGGCGCAGACTTATCTCAAGGCCGAGCCGAGCCCCGAAGCCTGGACGCTGCTCAGCCAGATCCAGCGCGCGCAGGACCGCAACGAGGACGCGCTCGTCTCCGCCGCCAACGCGCTGAAGCTCGCGCCCACCGTACGCGGCCTGCGCCTCAATCACGGGGTCGCCCTGGAACGGGTCGGCCGCACGCGCGAAGCGCTCGAAACCTTCCACACCATGGCGAAGGAGAAGATCGACACGCCCGAACTCGCGCTCAATCTGGCGCGCGCGCTTTATGCGGATGGTCATCACACAGAGGCCGAGCAGACACTCGCCGACGCCGTCGTGCACTATCCTGACGCGCTGGCGCTCCACACCAATCTCGCTCGCATGCGCCAGCTGCGCGGCGAGGGCGAGAGCGCCACCGCGCTCATGGAGGCCGACATTGCGCGCCGGCCAGGCGACCTGTCGCTGCGCCTCTCGTGCGCCGACATCCTTCACCGCGGCAAGCATCACCAGAAAGCGCTGCGCATTCTGGAGCAGGCGCTCGCGGCCGCGCCCGATAGTCCGCAATTGCTGACAGCCTACGGCATCGTGCTCGACGAACTCGAGCGTCCCGATGAAGGGCTCATCGTGCTGCGGCGCGTCATCCAGCTGATGCCGCGCGAGCGCTCGGCCAAACGCAATCTACTTTCAACGCTGCTTCGCGCGCGCCAGCCGGATGAGGCGCTCTCCATCGTGCGCACGCTCCGCGCCGACGAACCGCACGAGCAGTACCTCATCGCCTGCGAGGCTATGGCGCTCAGGATGCTCGGCGATTCTGGCTATCGCAAGATCTACGATTACGAGCGCTTCGTCCGCTCCTACGACATTCCCGCGCCGCGCGGTTTCTTCACGCCGGAAAACTTCAACGCTTCGCTCGCCGATATTCTGCGTCTGCAGCATCAAGTGAACGCCCATCCGCTCGATCAGAGCATCGTCAACGGCACGCACACCGGCCGCTCGTTGCTCACGCTCGACGAGCCCAATCTGCGCGCCTTTCTGGGCGCGGTGGACGAGGCCGTGCGCGACTACGCCGCGCGTCTTGAGCGCAATGATCCTGTCGGCCGCCGTCTCTCGGACCATAGCCGTTTCGCCAATCTCTGGTCCGTGCGCATCAAGGACAAAGGCTATCAGCAAAACCACGTGCACGACCGCGGCTGGATCAGTTCAGCCTATTATGTCGCGCTGACGTCATCGGAAAAACCGCGGGACCCGCGCGCGGGATGGCTGAAGCTTGGAGAACCCAATCGCCCCCCGCCAGGCTGCGAGGCGGAGGCGTTCATTGAACCCAAAGAGGGGCGGCTGGTTCTTTTCCCGTCCTATATGTGGCACGGAACCATTCCGTTCGAAGGCGACGAGCGGCTAAGCCTCTCCTTCGATGTGACGCCGGGCTGACGACCATGAGCGAAGCCGCGCGCCGCTTCTACAAGACTGCGAAGGCGATTGAGCGCGGGGGCGCGTTCGTCATCATGCTCGACGAGCGAACACTTAAAACCCCGAAAGGCGCACCGTTCCATGCGCCTACGCGCGCGGTTGCGGAGGCGGTCGCTGCCGAGTGGGACGCACAAATCGAGAGGATTATCCCATCGACCATGCCGCTTACGCAGCTGGCGTTTGCCGCCATCGATTGGACCGCGCCGGCCCGCGCCGAGCGCGTCGCGTATGTCGGGTCATTCGGTGAAACCGATCTCTGCTGCCATCGCGCCGCCGCTCCGGTGGAACTCGTGGCGCGTCAGGCGCAAGCCTGGGACCCGCTCGTCGCCTGGGGCCGCGATACGCTCGGCGTCGAGCTGCCAGTGGTCGAGGGGGTCGTCGCCGCGGCCATCTCGCCGGGCGAAGTGAGCAAACTCAAAGCGCATGCCGAAGCGCTCGACGATTTCCGTCTGACGGCGCTGTCGCAAGCTGCCGGGCTTTCAGGCTCGGCGCTGATCGCGTTTGCGCTCGTGCGCGGCAGGGTGAGCGGCGCGGAAGCTTATGATGCCGCCACGCTTGACGAAGAATTCGCCCTCGGGCGCTGGGGCGAGGACGACGAAGCCCGCGCGCGCTTGAATCGCATGCGGGCGGAATTTGACGCGCTTGGCCGCTTCGTTACAGCTTTGAACGCGTGACGCCGCAGGAAACGCTCAACGCCATTCGCGCCGCTCTCGCTGCCGGCCGCGCCGCCGAGGCCGAGCCCCTAGCGCGCACGCTTACCATCAGCGCGCCCAGTTCCGAAGTTTTCGAACTCTTGTCCCAGGCCCTGCGTGCGCAAGGCAAACCGGAAAAGGCGCTGGCCGCGGCGGATGATGGTTTGCGCCGCGATCTCATGAATGTGCGCTTGGCGCATGCGCGCGGTCTGGCGCTTGCCGACCTCGGGCGCAGCGAAGAAGCGCTGCGCGTGTTTGACGCGCTTGCCAAGCGCGGCCTCGAGCAATCGCGGGTCTGGCTGAGCCGCGGCATCGCGCTGCTCAATCTCGCGCGCGACGAGGACGCCGAAGCCATGTTCGCCGACGGCGTGCGCCGCTGGCCTCAGGATCAAGGCTTGCAGCACGGCCTTGCCAGCGTGCGTTGGATGCGCGGGCAGGGCGCGGCCTTCACACGCGACTTCGAACGCGCGGTGGCGCAAAACCCAGACGCGCTCAATATCCGCATCGCCTGCGCCGATATGCTGCGCCGCGCCGATTTTCGCGACCGCGCCGAACAGCTCTTGCGCGAAGGCCTGCAGCACGATCCGCAGCAAGCCGCGCTTATGGTGGCGCTCGGGGTCCTGCTCGACGAAATGGACCGTACCGTCGAAGGCCTGCCGTTCTTGGAGCAAGCTGACGCAATCGTTCCCAACAACGCCCAGATCAGCGCTCAGCATACGGCGCTGCTCTTGCGTCTTGGGCGCGGCGACGAAGCGCTCCGCGTCATCCTCGCCGCGCGGACGCTCGAACCGCTGAACCAGGAATGGATCTGCTACGAGACGATGGCGCTGCGCCAACTCGGCGATCCGCGCTACAACGAACTCTGCGACTACGACGACATGGTGCAAGCCTACGAACTACCTGTGCCGCCGGGCTATCGCGACATGGCTGCGTTCAACGAGGCGCTCGCCGCCAGTCTCAACCAATTCCATGTACTCGCCACGCACCCGCTCGATCAGTCGTTGCGCCACGGCTCGCAAACGACGCGCAGTCTGCTTTATCTCAACGACCCCGTCGTGCAGGCCTATTTCAAAGCGCTCGACGAGCCGATCAGCGCTTACATGGATCTGATGCGGAACCCCGATCATCCGTGGAGCGGGCGCAAGACCGGCAAGTACAAGCTCGCCGGCGCCTGGTCGGTAAAGCTCAAAGCCAACGGCTATCACATCAATCACCTGCATCCGCAGGGCTGGATCAGCTCGGCCTATTATGTCTCGTTGCCGAAGGCGGTCACTGATGCTCCCGGCCAGCAAGGCTGGATCAAGTTCGGCGAGCCGCGCTGGCCGACGCCTGGCTGCACAATCGAAAAGCTCGTGCAGCCGAAACAGGGGCTGCTGGTTCTCTTCCCCAGTTATATGTGGCACGGCACCATCCCGTTCAACGAAGGCGAGCGGCTGACCGCACCTATCGATGTTGTGCCGGCCTAAGGCGCTTGCTATCGCTGTCACAAACGCACGGAGCGCCCATGACGACGCGAGACCTTCTCAACAACGCCGAAAGCGCCTTTCTGGAAGGACGCTTTGATGAGGCCGAGCGTCTCTTGCGCAGCGCCGTGCAGAACGATCCGCAAAACGCCGACACTCATGTCACGCTCGCCAATTTGCTGACGCGCACGGAACGCCATACCGAAGCGGCGGACAGTTATGCCAATGCGATGCGGGTCGAACGCGACTACAAAGGCTTGGCGCTTGTCTACGCCGTGAGCTGCTTCCGTGTTGGCCGTTACGGCGAAGCCGAGAAGAGTGCGCGCCTCGCTATTCAGCTCGAACCCAGCGGCGCTGCGTACGACACGCTCGCTTGTGCGCTCCGCGAGCAGGGCAAGTTCGCCGACGCGCTCGCCGCGGTCGACGACGCGCTTCGTCTCAATCCCACCAAGAACGCGGCGCAACACACCAAGGGCACGATCCTGCTCGCCATGGGCCGCACCGCCGAAGCACTCACCATCTTCGAGGATTTGAACAATCGCGGCGCTTCCGCCCCCGCCATCACCATGAACCGCGGCGCCGCCCTCGAAAAACTCGGCCGCACGGCCGAAGCGGCGCGCCTCTATACCGAAGCCACCGCGCTCTGGCCGAATTTCCCCGACCTCCAGCGCGAACGCGCGAAGCGCCGGAACTAGGAACGCTTGCCCGGCGCGTGAGCGGGAGCTACCCCCGTTTCAACGCCGGGAGCAAGCACACTCATGAAGGACATCATTTCCGCCCTGGAAGCCAAGCGCGCCGCGGCGCGTGCGGGCGGGGGCGAAAAGCGCCACGCGGCGCAACACGCCAAGGGCAAGCTCACGGCGCGCGAGCGCATCGATCTCTTGCTCGACGAAGGCTCGTTCGAAGAGTTCGACATGTTCGTCGAACATCGCAGCCACGAATTCGGCATGGAGAAGCAGAAAATCCCCGGCGACGGCGTCGTCACCGGCCATGGGCTCATTAACGGGCGCCTCGTCTACGTCTTCTCCAAGGACTTCACCGTGTTCGGCGGTTCGCTCTCCGGCGCGCACGCCGCCAAGATCGTCAAAGTCCAGAACATGGCGCTGAAGAACGGCGCGCCCATCGTTGGCATTTTCGACGCCGGCGGCGCGCGCATTCAGGAGGGCGTGGAATCGCTGGCCGGCTACGCCGACATTTTCCAGAACAACATCCTCGCCTCCGGCGTCATTCCCCAGATCAGCGTCATCATGGGCCCGTGCGCGGGGGGCGACGTGTATTCGCCGGCGATGACTGACTTCATCTTCATGGTGAAGGACACCAGCTACATGTTCGTCACCGGGCCTGACGTCGTAAAAACCGTCACCAACGAAGTGGTCACTGCGGAAGAGCTCGGCGGCGCCCGCGTGCATGCGGCCAAATCCGGCGTCGTCGACGGCGCCTTCGAGAACGATTTCGAGACGCTCACTCAGATGAGAAGGCTTATCGATTTCCTGCCGCTCTCCAATCGCGAAAAGCCGCCCACGCGCCCGCACTATGACGACGTCACGCGCGAGGAAGATTCCCTCGATCGCCTCATCCCCGACAATCCCAACAAGCCCTACGACATGAAGGAGCTGGTCGAGAAGGTCGCCGACGAGGGCGATTTCTTCGAGATCGGCGCCGAGTTCGGCAAGAACATCCTCACCGGCTTCGTGCGCCTCGACGGTTCAACCGTCGGCATCGTCGCCAATCAGCCCATGGTGCTGGCCGGCGTGCTCGACATCGACGCCTCGCGCAAAGCCGCGCGCTTCGTGCGCTTCTGTGACGCCTTCAACATTCCCATCGTCACCTTCGTCGACGTGCCGGGCTTCCTGCCGGGCACACGCCAAGAGCTCGGCGGCCTCATCAAGCACGGCGCCAAGCTCTTGTTCGCTTACGGCGAAGCCACGGTGCCGAAAGTCACGCTGATCACGCGCAAAGCCTATGGCGGCGCCTATGACGTGATGAGTTCGAAGCATCTGCGCGGTGACGTGAACTATGCTTGGCCCAGCGCCGAGATCGCGGTGATGGGCGCCAAGGGCGCCGTCGAGATCATCTTCCGCGCCGATCTGAAGGACCCGGAAAAGATCGCCGCGCGCACGAAGGAATATTCCGACCGCTTCGCCAATCCCTTCGTCGCAGCGAGCTTGGGCTACATCGACGACGTCATCATGCCCCGCGAAACCCGCCGCCGCATCATCCGCGCCCTCGGCACGCTCAAGAACAAAAAACTAGAGAACCCCTGGAAGAAACACGACAATATTCCGTTATGAAACGCGTTCACACAAAAGAAGAAGAAGACTTCATTCAGTCGTTGACGTCGGAAGATGATGTTGGGCGCGTGCTCCGGGCGCGCTTCATGTCGAAGTCGTGCTGAACGCGTTCCTTCATGACCACGTTGAGAAACCCGAGGCTCTGAAGGATGGGCGACTGACATTTTATCAAAAGTTGCACATTGCTCAAGCGCTTGGCTACGATCCCATGCTCGCTAAGGTCGCACGGATAATCAACGGCGAGCGAAACCGGTTTGCTCATGATCTCAACGCAGACTTTAACCGGGAGGCGCTCATGGAGGGAGCGCGAGCCTTAGAAGCTGTGATGCCGGACATCTTCGAGAGCGTATTGAAGCGAGTCAGGCCCGATACGACGAAGTTTAGCGACTTGATACCGGCGAACACGTTCATCACGCTCGCGCGGGAGCTATCCAGTTCATTGGTTGGAGCGGAATGTTTTGGAGGAAGCCCTCAAGGAGGCGGGAGAACTGGTCGACGGTCTTGGAGAGATAAGGAGAGACTTACAAGTCGAGGTCGATGAGGATTTTCGCCCGATGGATTTTATCGGCGAAGTTCGTGACAGTTTGGAACGTCTCTCAAGTCTCGCGCTTAAACACAACAATGCGTTGGGCCGCCTGCGAAATAGAATTCTTCACAAGGATGAGGCGCTCTACTGACAGCGGCGATGTTCTTTTTTGCACGCTAACTCCCCGGCTTCGCCTCCAAAAACGCCTGCAACAGCGTGATGTAATTCCGATAGCGCAGCGCTTCTTTCTCCGTGAGCCGCGCCGCTTCCGCCATGCCGGGCAGGTCGCGCAAGAAACGGCGGTGATCCGCAATTAAAGCTGTCTCGCCGGGCAGCATGCGTCCTTGCGGCGAGGCGTGCAGGAAATCCCGCACGGCGCGGATCGCGGCGTCCGGTTTGCCGCCGTGAAACGAGGGATCGACGCCGGCGAGGTCCGACATGGTCGGCGCCCATTCGCGCCGGCTCTTGGCCATCACCAGGCTGCGCTTACGCCGCTGCCGGCGTCCGCCGAAATGCTTGGCGCCCAGATACAAGCCGAGCTCGAACGGCATGTTGAAGCGCGGCGTGTGCGTGTCCTGGTCAAGCTCGATGCGGGAGAGATCGTGGACGCTGAGATCGGAGACCTCGATGAGCGCCTTCAATTTGTCGAAACGGATTTTGCCGGAATCGTCGTCGTCGAGCGCACAGGCCGGTTCAAAGCCGCACGAGGCGATGGCGAACGCGATGGCGCGCAGCATGTCGCCATAATCGTCGTCGAACGGGCAATTGATGAAGACGCGCGGGCGCCGGTTACTTGGCCTTCTTGTCGGCATAGAAGTCCTTCACCGCTTGGCGGATGCGTGCATCTTCGGCTTTGGGAAGGACGCGCTTGGCCGGCGCAAGTTTGACGCGCACGCCGCCGATCTCGGTATAGCGGCCGTGGTCCGCGCTCGACGCTGATGTCTTCTTCGACGACATGCCGCAAATATAAGCCGCGCCGCATGGCGCCTTCAAGGCGGCAGAAGTTAACACAACACTCCGTCATTCCGGACGCGCGGAGGGCGATCCGGAACCCTGGGAAGAGACGCAATTCCCTGTGAGTCGGAGCGCGGCGCTCCGCGCCGCATGCGCGGCGGAGCCGCGCGCTCCAACCTTCAAAATAGGGGGATTGGCGGCGCCTCAATCCAACACTTTTCCGCGCAAAAATCCTTTCTCATCAACGAAAGTGCGTTTTCTAATCCGACCGGTTTGCGAGCGCACTATCATTCATGCATCGCTCCGCTGGAGGGTAATTGGATCGCTGCTCGAACCGATGCGCGAGCGTGGTGATGAAGCGTGAAGCTCGAAAGAGCGGAAGCCTGCGGGGTAGCTAACCGCGGGAGGATGAACCGGGGACCGCGTTGAACGGCGCGACTCGCACGCCGCCGGCGCGCCGCGGCGACCACGCCGCCGCCGAACGCTGGACACGGACCGCTGAACGTTTCGCGCTGACCGCGCAGCGCATCCAGGACAAGCTTCCGCTCTCAAGCGAGCAGGAGGAAGAAGGGCTTGTTACTGAATTGCTCGCGCGTCTCGAACGCTGCGCCGCGGCCGATGCCGAGATCCAGGCTTGGGATCGCGAAAAGGAAATCCACGACGCGCTGACGGAACAGGCGCAGCGCCACAATCTGCCGCTGCCCGAACCGCTGCGCCCGTGCCCATACAACGAAGACGATTTGAAACGCGTCGCGCTCGACGGCTTGCCGCCGAGCGCGCTTAACGCTCGCTGACTTCGCCCTTCATGTCATTTTTGGCCCCGCACGCCGCACAGACGCCCGACTGTTCCACCGTGAAGTGCCCGCACGCAGGGCACGGCTCGCTGCGATATGCTGCGTCGGTCGCACGCGGCGCGGGCTGCTTGCCTTCCCGGCGATCACGCAGGCTTTCCACGACAGGGCGCGGGCGCAGCATGACGAGATTGTCGGGTGAGGCGCCGCGCGAGAAGCCGCGCGAGATAAGCCGCGCGGCGCTTTCCGCGTCGTTGGCTTTCTTGCTCAAACCATCGCCGCGCGCATCAAACGGATCGACTTGCGCCAAATCGCTGCGGCCCAAATAGGAGACAGCCAATTCGCGGAAAATATAATCAAGGATCGAAGTGGCGTGGCGGATGGTTTCGTTGCCTTTCACTTCGCCCGCGGGTTCGAAGCGCGTGAACAGGAACGCATCAACGTACTCTTCGAGCGGCACGCCATACTGCAAGCCGATCGAAATCGAGATGGCGAAATTGTTCATCAGCGATCGGAACGCGGCGCCTTCCTTGTGCAGGTCAATGAAGATCTCGCCCAACGCGCCGTCATCGTACTCGCCGGTGTGCAGATAGACTTTATGGCCGCCCACCACGGATTTTTGGATGTAGCCTTTTCTTCTCTCAGGCAGTCGCTTGCGCTGCACATCGACGGAAGGCGGACTGCCGGCATCTTGCCGGCTCGCTTCTTTGCCGGCTGGAAGCCGGCGGTCCGTTTCTTCTTGCTCTTCTTCGAGCGAAGGCAAAGTCAACGTAACAGGAGGCGCTTCGACGTTAATGGAGAGCAGTGCAACGTGCGCGGCGCGCGCAGCTTCGAGGAGCTCAGTGCGTCGCGCGATGTTTTTCTCTGTCAATGTCAGCTCAAGCGCAGTGCTCGCGAATGGCGCGACGGTGGCGGCCATCGCAATGCGCGCATCGGGGGTGATCTCATGCGCGCCGGCGAAGATGGCGCGGTGCGCTTCGGCGAGGCCGGTGGCGGTGGCGAGGTCGCCCGCGCCCATACAGTATGCGTCGGCGGCCGCGATCTCTTCTTCGCTAAAGCCCAGCGTCATCATGAGATCGCCACGCTTGCCGGCGGCAACATCGGGCGGCAGCTTCAGTACGTCTTCACAAAAGGCGGGGCCGATGACGAGCGGGTGCACGGCCGCGCGCAGATTGAACGCATCCGCCGCTGCTTCCTCAATCGCTTCCAACGCAGGCTCGGTGAGGCCAAGCGCAGCAAGCCGCTCCAGGTTCATGCCCGGCGCGCCCCTCAATGTGCGGCGGCCCTCGGCATGCACTGCGAACTCTGCGATTTCGGCTTGGTCGTATCCAAGCGTTGCCAGCCCCGCGCGCGTGTCTTCGCTCAGCAAGCGGCCAAAGCCGCCGTCTCCGCGCGCGCCGAACTGGGTGACGCTGGCGATGGGCGCAAGTCCGGACTGCATGACGCCGATGCGCCGCGCGCCCGCGATGTCATTCGCGAACGCAATCGAGACGGAAACGCGCATGCCTGCGTTCTTCGCACCGGGAAGCGCAGCGAAGATCGTTTGCGCCCGTGTGGCGATGGAATGGCTGATCGCGCTTGTTGCTTCACGCGCGGCGCGGAGTTTGGCTTCTTCAGCGCGCTTGTTAGCGCTCCAGCCAGGATACGCGCCGTGCGTTTCAGCAAGTTCGGCGCTCTCGGAAATCGCGGCGGCGTGGGCGAGCGCGGCGACAGCGGCGGCAAGCGTGCGCGCTTCAGCGCTCCCGTACGCCAGCCCCGCGCGGAGCAGCAATTGCGCCAAGCCTTCGAGACGGATCACGATCGGACGACGCGTCGAAGCGGCTGCGCCATGCGCCGCGTCGAGCGCATGGACGAGCGTGCGGATGGCGGTTTCGAAGGCGGTGGTGTCGAAACCATCTTGTGCGTCGTGGAAGCGCGCCAGCGCGATGCTGGCGGCGATGATGTTGGCTTCACCTTCAGTTGCGGCCGTTCCCGTTGGATCAAGTGCGGCGCTGAACGCGGTGACGCCGTGTACGCCCGCTTCGGGGGCGGCGATCGAGATGCGGCGGCGTGCGGTATCGGCGCCCGCATCGAGTGCGGACGCATACGCGCCGCGGATCACCGCGCCAGCGAGCGCTGCAACGATATCTGCGTCCGGCGCGCCAGTGAGGCGCGCCGCGGCGGCTTTGCGGCGAACGCCGCCATTGGAGATGTCGAGCCCATTGCGCACCGCATCGATAGCGAGGTCGGCGAGCGCTGCATCGAGCGCGCGCGCCCCGGCGCCGAGCGCGATGCTTGCGCGCATACGCGCCGCGTCATCGGCGACAAGAGTCGCTGCATCTTCGCCACTCGGGCGCACAAGAATGGCTGTGCCGTTCGCGCCGCTCGCGTCGGACATGCGCGCCGCCGCGTCGAGCGCGTCGAGCGCTGCGGTGCTTGGCGCGCCCGCGATGCCGATTTTGGCGCCCGACGCCAGCAAACGCTGGACGCGCGAGAGCGCTTCCAATTCGTCAGCAGTCTCGCTTGGCCAGTTGATGAGCGCAGCGGAGACGGCGAGCTCGGCGCCATCGGACAATGCCGCGCGAATGAGCGGCAGATCGAAGCCGATCTTGCCTTCGCAGAGGAGCGTTTCGATCTCGCGGCGCAGATTGGCGTCCTTGGCCCATTCGCCAATGCGCTGCGCGACGCGCGCAATCGCGGCGGAGACGCTCGGTCCGCGGTTCGTTTCGACCACGAAGCCAGCCTCGACAGCGGCGGCCGTCATGGCTTCGGACCAGGCAGGCGGGGCTTCGGCGTTCGGGCGGAGGTCTTCGTCGTTGTCGCGGGTCATGGGTTCGCTCCCAATCGATCCCAGCAAGATACCCCTCAAGCCGGATTTGGATCAACATATAGTGGGTGCGAGCGCTGCGATATCCCAAGATATTGTTTCGCGCCTGCACTGGACGGGGCAGGGGGGCGGCCATATGGTCCGCCGCGCCGACGCGCCCCACATGCGTCGCTGGGATCAGATAATCGCCTCATGCTTTTGCGTTTTTTCACTTGGTGGAACGGCTTCACGATCGGCGCTTTCATCGACATTTGGCGTCGTGGCGCGCTCGTCGGCTCGGATGAGCAGGGCAATCGCTATTACGAAGAGCGGCGTCCGAGCCTCGAAGGCCGCAAGCGGCGCTACGTGATCTACAGCGGCTTGGCGGAAGCCTCGAAGGTGCCGCCGGATTGGCACGGCTGGATGCACCACACGGTCAACGATCCGCCGACGGTGACGCCGCTCAAGCGCCAGAAATGGGAAAAGGAGCATCAGCCGAACATGACGGGCACGGTGCGCGCGTATCGGCCGAAAGGATCACTGGCGCGCGGCGGCGTGCGCGCGGCGGCGGCGTCGGATTATCAGGCCTGGGCCCCCGACGAAGGAGGAAAATCGTGAGCGGCGAACGGTGGGGTGAAACCATTTTGGGCGCGATTGTGGTGATCGTGGCGGTCGGTTTCTTTGCATTCGCAGCGGCGCAGGCGGGTCAAGGCGGCGCGCGCGCAGGCTACGATCTTGTGGCGAATTTCCAGCGCGTTGACGGAGTCAATGTGGGTACCGACGTGCGCGTCTCGGGAGTGAAAGTCGGCGCCGTACGCGCGATCTCGCTCGATCCGAACACGTACAACGCGCATCTCGTCATGACCGTCGATAACAATGTGCACGTCCTCGATCAATCGACTGCACGGGTGGCGAGCGATGGCCTCCTCGGCGGCGCCTATATCGCCATCGAGCCGGCAGGAGTGGACCCGCTGCCGCCGGGCGCTGAGATCCCAAATACGCAAGGTTCTGTCGATTTGCTGACACTGTTGGCCTCTATGGCGCGGGGGCCGGCAGGCGGGGCGCAGAATAGTTCCGCTGCGCCCGCGTCAGGAACGAGCCCATGATCCGCACTCTCGCCGCGACCGCGGTGTTGTTCGCCACGTTGGCCGGCACGGCCTACGCAGATCGCGCCGTCATCCGCGGCCTGGATAAGCGCACCGGTCACGCGCAGGATTATTCGCTGACCATCGGCCGCGCGACACGCATCGGTTCACTCGAAGTGGTGGCCCGCGCGTGTCAGAAGAGCGCGCCGGAAGAGCAGCCGGAAGTGAAGATCTACGTCGAAGTGTTCGATCATCCGCCCGCGCGCGCAGGCGAAGAATCCGCGCGCACCGAGATCTTCCACGGCTGGATGTTCGCTTCGAGCCCGGGCCTCAACGCGCTCGATCATCCCGTCTACGATATTTGGGCCGTCGATTGCCGCTCGTAACGGCTCGTTGAACGAGCGGAACGGCGCAACCGCGCACCAGACTCGCAGCATAATTCTCGCCGAGCGGTGAACCCGCCGGGGAGGAAGTCATGCGCATGATGGGCCACAATGTGCTCGCAATCATCGCCGCGGCGATTGCGATCTACGCAATCGAATTTCTGATCTTTGCAGTGCTGTTGCCGGGCGAGCAATACATGGCGATGAGCGGCTACAGCGCCGCGAGCATGGAGGCGGGCATGGCGCGCATGCCGTTTGGCGTCATTCCGCCGATCCTCGCCGCCATCGGGCTTTCGTGCGCGGTGAAGTGGCGGAACAGGGCGGGCTGGATGGCGGGCGCGATGACGGGCGTCATCATGGCGATCTGCTTCGGCGTTGGCGTCAGCCTCTACAGCTTTGTGTACGGACCCAACGACGCTGCCTTCGTTGCGGTGAATCTGGGGCATTTTGTCGTTTGCTACGGCGTGGCGGGCGCGATCCTGGGCGCCTGGAAGTAGCCGCATTTGGCTTTGCGCACGGGCGCGCGCTAGAACGCGCCCATGCGCATTCTCTGCACCAATGACGACGGCATCCACGCCACGGGCCTTGCGGTGCTGGAAAAGATTGCACGCACGTTCAGCGATGATGTCTGGGTAATCGCGCCGGAGCAGGAGCAGTCTGGCGCATCGCGGGCGTTGACGCTGACCGCGCCGATCCGTGTGCGCCAAGCCGGGCCCAAGCGCTTTGCGGTGTCGGGTACGCCGACCGATTGCGTGCTTCTCGGCATCGATCATCTCGTCGAAGGCGCGCGGCCGGATCTGGTGCTCTCCGGCGTCAATCGCGGACAGAACATCGCCGAGGACGTGACGTTCTCCGGCACCATCGCCGGCGCCATGCAGGGCATGCAGCTTGGCATTCCGGCGATCGCGCTCTCTCAGGCCCGCGGTTTTCGCGGTGAAGAGGCGCCGATTCCATGGGAGACGGCGGAAACCTATGGGCCCGGCGTCGTCGGCAAATTGCTGAAGCAAGGCTGGCCAAAAGATGTGCTGATGAACGTCAACTTTCCCGACGTCGAACCGGACGACGTGAAAGCGGTGGAAATGACATTCCAAGGCCGCCGCGATCAGCATGTGATTTATGCCGACAAACGCACCGATCCACGAGGCGGCACCTATTTCTGGCTGGGTTTCCGCGGCAAGCTCTCTAATCCCCCGGAGGGCTCCGATATTCGCGCCGTCTATGACGGACGCATTTCGATCACGCCGCTGCACATCGATCTCACGCATCGCGAAAGCATTCACGATCTCAGGGGCGTGCTGGGCGGAGCGCCGCCGCGAGCATGAGCGATGACGACCTCGCGCGTCTGATGCGCTTCGTCTTGGAGATGCGCCAGGCGGGCGTCACCGATGCGCGGGTGTTGTCAGCGCTTGAGAAGACGCCACGCACCTACTTTGCGCCGGATCACCTCGAAGGTCTGGCGATGGACGATATTCCATTGCCGCTGCCGCACGCGCAGACGATGACGAAGCCGTCCGTGATTGGGCGCGTGCTGACGGCGCTTTCGCCGCAAGCCGAGGACAACGTGCTCGAAGTCGGCACGGGCTCCGGCTATCAGAGCGCGGTGATTGGCGCGTTGGCGCGGAAAGTGGTGACCGTCGATCGCTGGCGCGCCCTCGCTTCCGAAGCGCGTGTGCGCATGGGTCATGCGCGGCTTTTTCAAGTATTCGCACACGCGGGCGACGGCTTCGAAGGTTGGACGGATGACGCGCCCTACGACCGCATCGTCATGAACGCGGCTGTCGAAGACATTCCGCTGCCTTTACTCGATCAGCTGAAAGCAGGCGGGGTGCTGATTGCGCCGATTGGCAATGCGGAAGGTCAGCGATTGATCCGCTATCGCAACGGTGAGCGCGAGGATTTGGGGCCGATCAAGTTTCAGTTGCTGGAGCGCGGCCCGGGCGACGTGGAAGAGGCGGACTAATCGAATTGCCGGCACGCTTGATTCTGGCTGACCATGCCGGATGTGAGACGCCTTTTAGTCCTCATCGCACTTGTGCTTGCTGCGCCCGCGTTCGCGCAAGAGCAGCCGAACTGGGCGGCCGGTCCCGGCACGCCGCTCTCGGCCTGGGCGCTGCAGCCGACACAGGCCGATCCGCGCGCCCAGCCGCGCAGCGTTCGCGTTGCGCGTGGGCAATCGCTCTACGACATCGCGACGCTCTACCAGATCCCGATGCTGGCGCTGATCGAGGCGAACGGATTGCAGCCGCCTTATTCCGTTCCGCCGGGAACCGTTCTGCGCTTGCCAGCGCCAGACGTTCACGTTGTACGCGATGGAGAGCGTTTCGAAGACATCGCGCGCGCCTACAATATCGATTTGCATTCGCTGGGAACGCTGAACCGCATGCAGTCGCCGTACACGGTGCGGCCGGGCGATCGCATTGTTTTGCCGGCGGGCGTGCGGGGTGACGATGTGGAAGAAGAGGCTTCGATCCCGCCCACACCGATCAATGTTGAACCGCGAAGCGAAGCGCCGCCCGCGTCCGCGAACGGGCGCTTCGCGTGGCCGATCCGTGGCGCGATCGTGGCGCGCTATGGGACGCAGACGACGGGCGCTCGACTCGATGGAATCGAGATCGCAGCCCGCGAGGGCGATCCGATCGCGGCCGCAGCGGACGGCGATGTCGTTTATGCGGGCTCGGACTTGGCCGCGTATGGGACGCTGGTGCTGGTCCGGCACGCCGACAACTACATCACCGCCTACGGGTTTGCGCGTCGCGCGCTGGTGCGGGAGGGGCAACGCGTGCGTGCAGGCCAGGTGATTGCGGAATTGGGATCGCGGCCCGACGGGCGCGCGTGGCTCTTGTTTCAAGTGCGGCAGGGCGCGCACGCGGTCGATCCCGCGCCTCTATTGGGAATCGCGGCGAACTAATCTGCGAACTGCGGCGAAACGGCGCGAAACTCGGTTTCGGCCTCATTGAAATGAGGGGCGGCGACGATATAGTCCCGGCCTTCGCGGGGATGGCCCCGCACGATTTTTAGGTCCGGGCCGCGTCTCGCGCGCCCCAGCGAGGATCAATGTTCATCTCTGACGCGTTCGCACAAACGGCCGGCCCGGCAGCCGCCGCCGATCCCATGCAAGGACTCATCGGTTCGTTCCTGCCGCTCATCCTGATGGGCGCGGTGTTCTACTTCCTGTTGCTGCGTCCGCAGATGCAGCAGCGCAAGCGCCATCAGGAAATGCTGAACGCGCTGAAGAAGAACGACGTCATCATCACCCAAGGCGGGCTGATCGGCAAAGTGCGCTCGGTCGCCGACGATGAAGTGCGCATCGAACTTGCTCCGAACGTGGAAGTCCGCCTTGTGCGCTCGGCGATCGCCGAGGTGAAGTCGAAGACTGATCCGGCGCCTGCCAACGACACCAAGTCAGCGTCCGCGAGCTAACACCCATGCTGCAGCTTCCGCGTTGGCGCGTGATCATTGTCATTGCCGTAAGCGTGCTCGGCATCCTGTTTGCGCTGCCGAACGTCTTGCCGGCTTCGGTCCGCAATCATTTGCCCGCATGGCTGCCGCACAAGACCTTGAACCTCGGGCTCGACTTGCAAGGCGGCTCGCACCTGCTGCTGGAAGTCGACACAACGGCGATGCGCCACCAGCAACTCGACAATTTAGCCGAGCAGATGGCGTCCACGCTGCGCGAGGCCACCCCGCGCATTCTCTATACGGGCCGAGGCGTTTCGGGCGACGCCGCGCGCGTCACGCTGGTAGACCCCGCGCAGATGCAGGCGGCGATGCGGCTGTTGCATCCGCTTACGCTCAATCCGAACGGCGGCGCCGATCCCATTACGATCCGGCAGGGCGCTCAACCCGGCGTCATCGAAGCGCGGATGACTGACGATGGCATGCGCGCCCTGAGCCGTCAGGCAGCGCAACAATCGATCGAAGTCATTCGCCGCCGCGTCGACCCCACCGGCGCAAATGAGATCAACCCGGTGCGTGAAGGCGACAACCGCATTGTCGTGCAGGCGCCTGGTGTGTCGGATCCGCAGGTGTTGAAGGATCGCATCGGCCAGACGGCGCTGATGACGTTCAACCTCGTGCGCGAGGGCGTGAACCCGCAAGAGGGTCTGCCGCCGGGCACCGTGGTCGCGCATCCTTATCCCGGCGTTGGCAATCAGACGGTCGTCGTTCAGCGCCGGCCGGAATTCACCGGCGAACGGCTTGTCCGGGCCAGCCCCAGCACCGACCCACAGACGGGCCAATTCGTGCTTGCGTTTTCGCTCGACAGCCAAGGTACGCGCATCTTCTGCCGCATATCGCGCGAGCACACCGGCCACCAGTTTGCGATCCTGCTCGACAACCAAGTGCTGACGGCGCCCACGATCAACGAACCGATCTGCGGCGGCAGTGGGCAGATTTCGGGCAACTTCACCGCCCAGTCTGCGAGCGAACTTGCGATCATGCTCAACGCCGGCGCGCTGCCGGCGCCGCTGACCGTCATTGAAGAGCGGACTGTCACTGCTGAACTGGGCCAGGACGCGATCAATTCGGGTTCCAAAGCGGCTGTCGTGGCGGCCGTCGCCGTCGTTGTCTTCATGGTGCTGGCTTACGGCCTGTTCGGCTTCCTGGCGTGCGTGGCGCTCGCCATTAACATCGCGCAGATCATCGCCGTGATGTCGATCTGGGGCGCGACGCTGAGCTTGCCGGGCATTGCGGGTCTCATTCTCACGATGGGTATGGCTGTCGACGCCAACGTGCTGATCTACGAGCGCATGCGCGAGGAACAAGCGAACGGACGAGGTCCCGCGCTTGCCATCGATGCAGGATTCAGTCGCGCGCTTGTCACCATCATCGACAGTCACGTGACCCAAATCGGCGTGGCGCTCATTCTGTTTGCGTTCGGCCACGGCCCTGTGCGGGGCTTCGCCTGGACCTTGTCGATCGGCGTCGTCACCTCGGTGATTACGGCAACGCTCGTGACGCAATTTTTCATCGCTATCTGGTTCCGCCTCGTGCGGCCCAAGAAGCTGCCAATTTAAGGAGGCTGGCTCATGTGGCCGTTGGTGAAGCTCATTCCAAAGAAGACGCACTTCGGGTTCGTCCGCTTTGCGTTTTTCGCCTCGTTCGCTTCGATTGCTCTTGTTTTGGCCTCGTTCGGATCGATGCTCTCGGCTGGGTTTCGCGAAAGCCCGATTGCGATGTATCAGGAGGCGAGCGGTCCGCCGATGGACCGCATCGGTTATATTCTGGGGCGCGGCTTCAATCTTGGCATCGACTTCACGGGCGGCACGCTGTTTGAAATTCAGGCGCCACAACCGATCAATTTGGGTGGTCTGCGCGAAACGCTTCAGCACCTGAACATCGGCGAAGTGCAGGTGCAAGGGTACAGCGATCCCCACCACGCAATGGTTCGCTTGCCGCCGCAACGCGCGGAAGGGACAGCCAATCTGGATCGTGCGCGCGCCGCGATCACCGCGAGCACGCCAGGCGTTGTCTTCGGACGCACCGAGGCGGTTGGACCCAAGGTCTCGGGCGAGCTGTTCGCCAACAGCCTCTATTCGCTCATGTGGGCGATGCTGCTGGTCATGGGCTACATCTGGATCCGCTTCGATTTTCAGTTTGGCTTCGGCGCGGTCCTGTCGCTCTTCCATGATGCGATCCTGACGCTCGGCGTGTTTTCGTTCTTCCGCATCGAATTCACGCTGCCGGTCATTGCCGGCCTGCTGACCGTGATCGGTTATTCCATGAACGACACCGTCGTCGTGTTCGACCGGATGCGTGAAAACTTCCGGAAGTTCAAAGCCATGAAGCCGGGCGACGTGATCGACCTCTCGATCAACGAGACTCTGTCCCGGACGCTGATGACGATCGCGACCGTGCTGCTGGCCTCGCTCGCGCTGTTTTTCTTCGGCGGCGAAACGATGCGCCCGTTCGCGATTTGCATGTTGTTCGGGGTAGTGGTGGCGACGTATTCATCCGTCTACATCGCGGCGCCGGCATTGCCGCTGTTCGGCGATCGGCCGGGACGCGCCAAACCCAAAGGGCTGATGGCGCGCTCGGGTGGTGAAGCGGACGCGAGATAGGGAGGGCGACAATGGCCTGGTTTCTGAGCAATCTCCGCTACGTCGCTTGGACGGCGCTGGCGGTCGGCGTGCTGTTCTTCATTTGGTACACGCTGGGCGTGCGCGGCATCACGTTCGGCGAGGGCGTGTTCTGGGAAGCCGGTTTGCGCTGGCTCCACGTGCTTTCGGGCATCATGTGGATCGGGCTGCTCTACTATTTCAATTTCGTGCAGACGCCGACGATGGCGAAGCTGCCAGACGAGCTGAAGCCGGCAGTTTCCAAATTCATCACCCCGGCGGCGCTGTTCTGGTTCCGGTGGGCGGCGATGTCGACTCTGATCTTCGGTCTGCTGCTGGCCTGGAACCAAAGCTATCTCGTGCAAGCGCTCACCTTCTGTCTCGTGGGTGAGAACCTTGGTCCGAAGCCGCTCTTTATCGGCATCGGCATGTGGCTGGCCATCATCATGTGGTTCAACGTTTGGTTCGTGATCTGGCCGAACCAGCAGAAGGCGCTGAACATCGACAACAAATACCCGGACCTCGCGGCTGATCTGAAAGCCAAAGCCGCGAAGACTGCGGGCCAATTCTCGCGCGTGAACACGTTCCTCTCGGTGCCGATGTTGGTGGCGATGACGGGCGCGCAAACGCTGGGCTAAGGCGATGGCGCCGGACTTAGGCCTCGATGCCGAGGTCCGGCGCGTCGACGAAGACCGCTGGCTGGCGAGCCGTTTTGCGTCGGCCGAAGTGCGCGCGCGGCTCGTTGCGATTTACGCACTTAACCACGAAATTGCGCGCACCGCCGATGTGGTGACGCAGCCCGCGATCGGCGACATCCGTCTGCAATGGTGGCGCGAGGCGCTCGGGGAAGTGTTCGACGGCAAGAGCGTGCGCGCACATCCCGTGCTGGCTGCGATCGCGGAGGCGCATCGCGAAACGCAGCTGCCGCGCTCCGCGTTGGAGGCGTTGATCGATGCGCGTGGCCGGGACTTGGACACCGCGTCGTTTGCGACATTTGCGGCGATAGATGCCTATCTCGACGGCACCGCAGGCAATGTCATGCGCGTCGCCGCAGCCGCGTGCGGGGTGGCCCTTGATGAACCGCTCATCAGCGCAGCCGGGAAGGCTTGGGGCTATGCCGGGCTCCTCCGAGCGGCCGCACATTGGCGGGCGAAGGGGCGCTCGATCCTGCCGCAGGAGAATGACGATCCCCACGCAATGATGGAGCGCGCACGAGCGGCATATGCGAGCGCCGGTGCGGAGCGCGCGCCTGCCGATGCGTTTCCTGCGATTGGCTACGTGGCGCTGACGCCGCTTTACCTACACGCCATAGAGAACGGCCGTACTGAGCGCGGCCTGCTTACGCGTCAGTTGAAGCTGGTTGCGGCGTCGGCGATGGGGCGGTTGTAGTCAGCCATACCTCGAGGTCAGCCAAGGCGCGATCCGCCATCGCGCGCTTTTTGGCGCGGCCGCGTTCTTCGCCCTTGAGCTTGCGGCCTTCGGCGTCGTGCGTCGGCGCTTCGATTTCGGGGAAGAGGCCGAAATTGATGTTCATCGGCTGGAACGCGCCCTTCGGGCCGATGTGGCCGCCGGTGATGTGCGCGATGAGCGCACCGAGCGCCGTGGTTTGCGGCGGCGCGCTGAGTGCGTGGCCCAGTCGCTCTGCCGCCGCAAAGCGGCCGGCGAGCAGGCCCATGGCGGCGCTTTCGACGTAACCTTCAACGCCGGTGACTTGTCCCGCGAACCGCACGCGCGGCGCGCGCTTCAGGCGCAACGACACATCGAGCAGCTTCGGTGAGTTGAGGAACGTGTTGCGATGGATGCCGCCGAGCCGCGCGAAGCGTGCGTCGCGCAACCCGGGGATCATGCGGAAGACTTCTTCTTGCGCGCCGTATTTCAGCTTGGTTTGGAAGCCGACCATGTTGAAGAGTGTGCCGAGCTTGTTGTCCTGGCGAAGCTGCACCACGGCATGCGGGCGCTTACCGGTGCGCGGATCGGCGAGGCCAACCGGCTTCATCGGCCCGAATCGCAGGGTGTCCGGTCCGCGCTCCGCCATCACTTCGATCGGAAGGCAGCCTTCGAAATAGGGCGTCGATTTTTCCCAATCCTTGAACTCGGTTTTTGCTCCGGCGTTCAGCGCGGCGATGAACGCTTCGTACTCAGCTTGATCCATCGGGCAGTTGACGTACGCCGCTTTGTCGCCGCCCGGACCTTCTTTGTCGTAGCGCGACTGGCGCCAGGCGACATCAAAATCGATGGAATCGGCGTGCACGATCGGCGCGATGGCGTCGAAGAAAGCAAGGCTGTCTTCGCCGGTCATGTTGCGGATGGAGTCGGCAAGAGCCGCGGACGTGAGCGGGCCGGTCGAGAAGATCACGCTGTCATCGGCAGCGCTTAGCAGCGCGTCGAGCGAGCGCACTTCCTCGCGTCGCACTTCGATCAGCGGATGCCTGCTAAGCGCCTCAGTCACCGCACTCGAAAACACATCGCGGTCCACCGCCAGTGCGGAGCCCGCGGGCACCTGCGCCGCATCACCACAGCGCATCACTAGCGAGTTGCACCGACGCAATTCAGCATGCAGGAGGCCCACCGCGTTGCCGGTCCAATCGTCGGAGCGAAAGGAGTTGGAGCACACCAGTTCGGCGAAGTTCTCGGTTTTGTGCGCGTCGGTCATCCGCACGGGTCGCATTTCGTGCAGCGCCACGGGCACGCCGGCGTTGGCCAGCGCCCAAGCGGCTTCCGAGCCGGCCAGGCCGCCACCGACCACATGAACAGGCTTCAATTGCATGGGCGCCTTGCTGCATCGGGGAGCGGCCGGAGGCAAGGGCTGCTTGTAGCTCCAGGGGGCCAGCCCTAAACTTCAGCCTGTCATGGCCCTCAAATACATCGATCTCGACGCGTTCAAGCGAGCGCATACGGCGCGCGAACCGTTCTCGCATTTCACCGGCGAAGGTTCGCTGAAGGCCGATCAGATCGACGCGCTCGAGCGTGATTTTCCGAACCTCCAGCACGCCGGCTACCTGACGCTGGAAGAGGTGAAGCCGCAGGGATCGTTCGCGGAGTTCCTCGATGAGCTGCAAGGCGATGAAATGGCGTCGGCCGCCTCGGAATTGCTAGGCTTCGACCTCCGCCCCCGCCCGCGCCTGGTGACGATCATGCGCCAGTGCCCGAAGCGCGCGGGGCGCATCCACACCGACGGCAAGTCCAAGCTCGCGACCATGCTCATCTATTTCAACCGCGCCTGGCCCGCAGGCGCGGCGGGCACCGTGCGCGTGCTGCGCGACGAGCACGATTTTGAATCGACCGTCGCGGAAGTTCCGCCGCTGATGGGCAACTTTCTGGGCTTCCTGCGCGCCGACAATTCCTGGCACGGCCATCTGCCGTACGAAGGCGAGCGCAAAGTGGTGCAGATCACCTGGCTCGAAAGCGAAGCCGACGTTGAGCGCAAGAAGCGCGACAATGCTCTCGCGCAAGCGCTGAAAGGCCTCTGGCCCAAGCGCAAGACCGCCGCCTGAGCCCTCGCTTTCCCGTCTCGCTTTCTTTGGCGAAAGCGGGCAAGAGGGCGACCATGAATGCTCAAGTTTCCGTTCGCCAGACCGTCGGCGATGCGCTGGCGTTTGCGCGTAAGCAATGGCGCTTCGTGCTGCCGATCGCTGGCGCGGCGGGGCTGATTCAAACGCTTACGCTCTTGGCATTCGGCCCAAATCTCGCGTGGCTCATTATTCTCACCGTCGTCTCGGCGACGGTTTTCGGCGCATTGATCCGAACGGCGCTGAACGGACCACGCGGTGTCAGGGCAAATATCATTGGCGACGCTGGGCGCGTTGCTGGGGCCGTTGCGATCGTCGGCGTCATTGTCGCCATCGTATCCATAACGTTGCTGTACGTGGCCATGAGCATCATCATCGCGCCGTACGCAGATGAAGTTCGCGCCGCCGGCCAAGATCAGGCTGCGCTTTCGGCGCTGATGCAGCGCGCAATCAGTGCGCAGCCCGGCACGCTCTTTTGGGCGATGACGGCATGGGTCTTGGTCTCGTTCTTCCTAACCTCTTACTTTTACCTCGCAGCGCCAGCCTCGGTGGACGCGCGTCGCATCATCGTGTTCCAAAGTTGGCAATGGACCAACCGCCACATTTTGCGTGTGGCCGGAGCGCGGATATTGCTCCTCCTTCCGGCGCTGCTGCTAGCGAACGCGCTTGCGTCGATTGTCGGATTAGGTCTCGGCTTCTCAACTGACGATCTCATGGCCCTCTCGAACCAAGCGCGATCCAATCCCGCAATGTTCGCAGTGTTTTACGGGATTGCGCTCTTCTTTCAGATCGCCGTGTACGCCGCACTCGAAGCAGGGCTTTCGACGGCGCTTTATCGCGCTTTAAAGCCAGCTGAAGGCTCGCTTCCTAGAGCCAGAGGCTCGACCGACTCGGGGACGGTACGCTAAGCACCAACATTCATGTCCGCTCCGCGTTCTTATGTCGGCGCGCTTTTGCGCCTCGCCGGACCGGTGGCGCTCGCGCGCCTCGGCATTATCGGCATGGCGATTTCCGACGTCGTCGTGGTCGGCCAGCTTGCGCCGCGCGAGCTGCCGCATCAGGCGCTTGGCTGGGCGCCGACGGCGGTGTTCCTGGTCGCGGCGATCGGCTTGCTGCAAGGCGTGCAAGTGTTGGCGGCGCGTTCGCTCGGCGAAGGCAATCCGCAGGGCGCAGGCGTGGTGCTGCGGCGTGGGATGGTGCTGGCGCTCATCGCCGGCGGCTTGTCCGTCGGTCTGATGTGGTGGGGCGGCGAGCGCTTGTTCTCGACGTTTGGCGTTGAGGCCAATCTCGTGCCGCTTTCGGCGCGGGTGATGAATGTGCTTGCGCTCTCGATCCCGCTCCACTTGCTCTACATTGCGGGCACATATTTCTGCGAAGCGATTAAGAAACCCGCCATCTCTACGATCATCATGTGGCTAGCGAACGCGATGAACCTCGGGCTCAACCTGCTCTGGGTGCCGGAGCATGGCGCCATTGGTTCAGCGTGGGCGACCGTCGGTGCGCGCGTGTTTCTCTCTGGCGGCTTGCTGCTCTGGATTTTCTTCTTGCGTGACGGCGACAAATTCGGCGTACGCACACTGGGCGCGAAGGGCCATGGCTATGGCGCATTGCTCGCGGTTGGCGTCGCCTCCGCTGTGAGCCAAGCCGTGGAGGCCGGCGCCTTCTCCGGCATGACGGTGATTGCGGGCCGCCTCGGCGCGAACGTTGTCGCGGGTTATCAGATCCTGCTCAATCTCTTGGCGTTCGTGTTCATGGTCGCGCTCGGCATGGCGGCGGCGACTGCTGTGCTGGTGTCGGAAGCGATCGGTCGCAAGGCGCCGCACGACGCCGCGCGCGCCGGCTGGACGGGCATCGGCCTCAACGAAGTGAGCATGGTCGTCGCTGCCGTGGCGATCTTCGTGTTCGCTGGGCCGATTGGACACGCCTACACCGCCGATGTTCAGCTTGCGGCGCTCATCTCATCGCTCATCTGGATCGGCGCGCTTATCCTGCATCCCGACGGCGCGCAGGTCGTGACGGCGTCCGCGTTGCGCGCGCGGGGTGACAATTGGTTTCCGACCTTCAGCCACATCCTCGCCTACGCCGTGGTGATGCCAGTTCTCGGCTATTGGTTTGCCGAGCATCTGCACATGGGCGTTGCAGGGCTCTTGTTCGCGATCCTTGCGGCGAGCTTGATCAGCGCCGGCGTGCTGCTGCTGCGGTGGTGGGCGATTGCGGACAAACCCGGCGCCGCTGCACATGCGGACGAGGCGCTGATCACGAGCGTCGCCGAAGCGGAAGTGCGCGACGCTAGGGGCTGACGCCGAGAATCCAACCTTCTTCGCCTTCCACCACGTCGCGGCGCGGATCGTCCTTGGCGGGGCCGAACAGCGGCGAAAGCTGACCTTTTTCGTCGAGCGCATCTTTCCAGCACATTGGGATCCTAAGCTTAGAATTCCACGTGGACAAGTTGTCGC
>JADMIO011456531.1_pt1 | contig 31715 bp, 28 predicted proteins | sample 8958161 | NCBI WGS metagenome assembly JADMIO01 (sample SAMN16585339, study PRJNA669376) | soil metagenome | isolation source: Crop rotation soil | place: USA: Cullars Rotation, Alabama | collected 2011 | reverse complement strand
TGCTCTTGCCGCACGCTTCAAGAACGCGCCGCGGGAGCGCACGCTCCGCTTTGTTTTCTTCGTAAACGAGGAGCCGCCGTATTTTCAAACGGGCGACATGGGAAGTGCGCGCTATGTGGAAGATATCCGCGAGCGAAAAGAAAAGGTCGTCGCGATGCTCTCACTCGAGACGATGGGATATTTCTCGGATGCATCCGGAAGCCAGAAGTATCCTTTTCCATTTTCCTATTTCTATCCCTCGACCGGAAATTTTATTGCATTTGTCGGCAACATCCGTTCGATCTCGCTCGTGCGTCGAGCGGTGGCGGCATTTCGCGGCGCGGCAAAGATTCCGTCCGAGGGCGTCGGCGCGCCGGGCTTCATCCCCGGTGTGGGATGGTCGGATCATGCGGCGTTTTGGGGCGAGGGGATCCCGGCGCTCATGGTGACCGACACGGCGCCTTTTCGCTACCCGCATTATCACACCCTGAGCGACACGCCGGACAAGATTGACTATCCGCGGCTTGCGCTGGTCGTCTCGGGGCTCGCTGCAGTGATCGACGAGCTCGCCGGCGGCAAGCGCTGATCAGTTCGAGGTTAGAGCTTAGGAAGAATTTCGAGGAGGGCCGCGCAGACCGTGTCTTGCTCTGCGTCGGTGAGGGAGGGATACATCGGGAGGGAGAAAATCTCTTTTGCGGCCGCTTCCGTCTCGGGAAGCGATCCGTCTTTATAGCCGAGCCGCTGATACGCCGGCATCGTGTGAATCGGCCAGGGATAGCTGATGTTGAGGTGGATGTCGCGCTCCTTGAGCTTTTCGAGGATCCTGTCCCGCGCCGGATGCCGGGCCACGTAGAGATAATACGAATGGGTGTTGCCGTTTCGCGTCTCGGGCAGGGTAAGCCCGCTCGAGGCGAGAAGCTTGTCGTAGCGCTTGGCGAGCGCGCGGCGGCGATCGAGATAGTTGTCGATACGGGCGAGCTTCTTTAGAAGGATTGCGGCGTGAAGCTCGTCGAGACGGGAGTTGTAGCCGTCTTCGAGCGCGTAATACGTTTTTTCCATCCCGTAAAAGCGGAGCCGGCGCAAATGCGCCGCGATGTCTTCGCTGTTCGTGACAATCATCCCGGCATCGCCGTACGTCCCGAGGATCTTCGTCGGGTAAAATGAGAAGGCGGCGAGATCGGACATCGAGCCCGCGATTTTTCCGTGATACTTCGCGCCGTGCGATTGGGCGCAGTCTTCGAACACTTTGAGGCCGTGCTTTTTCGCGACTTGGTGCACGCCGTCCATCTCGACGCATTGCCCGAAGAGATGCACGGGAAGAATGCATTTCGTCTTCTTCGTTACCGCCGCATCGAGCCGCGACGTATCCATAAGATACGTTTTTCGATCGATGTCGACGAACACAGGCGTCGCGCCGGTTGCGACAATCGACGCGACCGTCGGTACAGCGGTGTTCGAGACGGTGATGACCTCGTCACCTGCGGTGATGCCGAGCGCCTTCAGGCCGAGAAACAGCGCGTCGGTCGCGTTGTTCACGCCGACGCCGTGAGCGACCCCGGAGTAGCGCGAAAACGCCGCCTCAAAGCCCTTTACTTGCTCTCCGAGAATCAGCTGCCCCGAGCGAAATACCGCCTCGACCGCGGCGAGGACTTCCTCGCGCTCCTCTTCGTACTCCTTAAGATAGTCCCAGACTTTAATGGGCATGCTTGACCTTCGCGTCTTGTCTCATTGTGTCGAGAACGGCTGCGTCGTGCAACAAGACTTTTGCAAACGGCGTCGTCTTCTTGCTCTCGATTGCCTCGCCGACGGCGCTGAAAAACCGCTCGAACGAATCGGCCTCCGGACACACGAGGGTTTCGTTTCCGCCCTCGCGGACAATCTTCAGCTCGCCCCAATGTTTCGGCGGCGTCGTGAAGACGCGCTCGAGTGTCATCGAGACCTTCGCCCCGGTGACGGTGACTCGATTCTCATACTGCGTGTCGAATCCGAAGTGGCCGGCGACGGACTTTCCATCCGGATGCGAGACGAGCGTGCTGAAGCTGATGTCGACATCCTTTTTCGACGTGTTTACGCGGCAGAGAACGTCATCGGGGGCGGATTCGAAAAACACCCGTCCGATGCTTGCCGCGTACGGCCCGAGATCCCACAGCGCGCCGCCGCCGAGGCTCGCCTGATAGCGGAAGTTTCCCGGATCGAGCGGCGGAATCGTCAACATGGCGGAGACTCGAAGAGGCGAATCGCCTGCCTCGTGAAAAATCCGGCGGATCTCGTCGAGCTGCGGATGAAACGGGTAGACAAGCGCCTCGGCAAGGAGGAGCTTGCGCTTCTTCGCGAGCGCGCAGAGCATCTCCGCCGCGCGGAACGAAAGAAAAGCAGGCTTATCGACGATGACGTGCTTGCCCGCCTCGAGCGCGCGCTCGGCCCAGAGCTCGTGAAAGGAGTTGACGAGTGAGACGTAAACGAGCTCCGCGGGGCTCGACTCGATCGCCGTCTCGTAGCCTTTGTAAATCGTTCCGAGCTTTTTGCTTGCCGGTTGCTGACGCGCGTCCTCCGCTTTCGTCGTTCCGATATCGACGGCGGTGAATGAGGCGGCTGCGTCGAGAGCGGGGAGCAGGCGCCGCGACGCGAGTGAGGAAAGCCCGAGTATAAGGACGCGCATCGTCAGTCGAGCTTTAAGCAAGCGAGGAGCCCGCGCGCCTCGATGTTGAAGTAATTGTTATATCGCATGAAGCCCATGATTTGTCCGAGCGTCATCCAGCTGAAATTTTGCGGCAGCTCCGGATTCTCGTTCTCTCCGATCTCGACGACGAGATAGCGATTCTGGAAGTGGTAGAAGCGGCCGCCTTCGTCAGATTGGAGCGAGGAGTGGCGGATTCGATCCGGACCTGCGCTGAGCATCATTTCCGCAAATGGCGGAAGCGCGCCGGCATTTTTCCGGCGCTCGTACTGCGCGCAAGAGACCGTCGGGCCGAGCTCGAGCATGTCGAAGTTCCCCGGCTCGACTTTGGCACCGACAAGGAAGTGGAGCACCCCGTTGATTTTCTTGCAGAGAAAGCCGATGAGGCCGTGCTCGGCGTCTTTGAGGAGCGGCTGGGTCCAGCGTGCGACCTCGCGAATTCCGGCCTCAACCTCGACGGCGATCACGGAGAAATGCTTGCCGCTTTCGTGTCGAATCTCGCTCTCTGTTCGCTCCCAGCCGGCAAGTTTCTTTAGCGGGATGTAGCGGGTCTTCAGCTCGTAACTGCTCTTGAGCGCCGTGATCCAGCTGATGAGGGCGTCTCCTTTATGGGCGCAGCGCTTTTCGTCGGCGATCATCGATGCAAACAGATCTTCGCCGAACGCGGTGAGCGCGTGGCCCGCGGGCGTGACGCCGCCTGCCGGAAGAGAGGATGCGAGCGTCTTCATTCCGCCGTCGATGAGCGGGATGCAGGAGATCACCGTGCGCGAGTCCATGTTGACGAGGTTATCCTCCTGGAGGAGCGTCTTCAGCTCGCGAAGGGTGAACCAGCGGAACTCAGAGCGAAGCGGGAGATCTTCGTTTACCTCGATAAGAATGTTGCGGTTGCGTTTCTTCAGGAAGCGCCCGCCCTGCTCCGATTGGAGCTGATCGTAGAGCACCTCGCCCTTCGAGCGGTCGAGAAAATATTCGAGATACGGAGGAAGCGAGCCGGCATGGACCTGGGTGTAATTGCTTTTCGTTGCCTGAACCGTCGGCGAGAGCTGAAAAAGATTGACGTTGCCCGGCTCGACCTTCACCTGCATGAGGAAGTGCGGCACGCCGCCGAAGCGGCGGGTGATGATGCCGAGGATGCCGATCTCGGGCTGGTTGATAATCGGCTGTTCCCAGGCGGGTACCGGCCCGAAGCTCGTCTCGACGCCGAGACCTTCGATGCGAAAGAACTTACCGCTGTCGTGTGCGAGGTCGCCGGACTTTTTGTCGAAGCGCCACTTCTCCAGCTTTGCAAACGGGATTTGCCCGACCTTTGCAGGAGTACGCACGGCCTCGAGCCAGCTCCTGAAGCCGGCAAAGGGCTGCACACCGTTCTCTTCGGCGAGCGCCGAGCGAAGAAAATTCGACTCCTTGGTGTTCGCGTCGAGACTGAGCTTCATTTCACTTTGTTGTCGATGTGGTCGCGATACTGTTCCCATGATCGAAGCGACTTCGATTTGTCGTAATGGGTGTTGGCGAAAACGAGGCAGACCGCCCCGCGGGAAAAGTTCGACATGGTCACAAAAACGAGACGCGGGATGTAGAGGCCCTTTCCCGGATCGGAGAGCGTGAAATCGCGCGAGGCGTGGCGGTCGCGTGCGTGGACGACGAGGCTTCCGTGCGGGGCGACGAGGACCTGGTCGGTGTCGATGTGGGCGTGGCCGCCGCGATCCGTTTTGACGTCGTGAATGTAGAAGACGCGTTTGATCTCGAAAGGAACGTCCGTGCCGGCTTCAATCGAAGTCAACGCTCCGCGTTCGTCACGCGTCGTCGGCAGATTTACCCAGCGTATTTCATCACAAGACATGGCTGCCTCACTTTATCTCGAGGAGATACTGGTAGGAAAGCACGAGCTCAGGGAGGCCGTGCACGGGAAACGTCTCGGCGACATGGTCGCGTTTTATTATCACGAGGCCCTTCTCGGCGAGAGTTTGCTCGAGCTCGTCTCGGTTGAAGACAGTGAAGTAGTTGTGCTCAGTCCGGCCGTTCTCACTGACGGTCTGATGGCAGAGTCCGGAGCGGTGGTGCTTCGTCACCGGCACCCGGGAAAGAAAGACGTAGCGGCGCGAGACGCGTTTCATTTCGTCGAGCGCGGTCTTCCAATCGCCCGTCATATATTGAAGCACGGCGCTTGCCATGACGACATCCTGCGAGCGATCGGGCAACGGGAGCCGGCCGGAGTTGTTTGAGCAGCGAAACTCGAGATCGGGGAAGGTTTTCGAAGCAAGCGCGACAATCTCGTCCGAGCGCTCCACCCCGGAGTATTTCCACCCCGCGGTCGGCGCGCCGGGGCGTTTGAACAACCGGCCGTATTTCCCGGAGCCGCAGCCGACGTCGACAATCGACGCACCCGGTCCGGCAAGCGGGACGATTTGGCGCTCGATGAATTCGAGGTTGCCGCGAACGACGATGCTGTCGAGCTCGGCTTCAATTGAGAAGGCCGCGAGATACTCGCTCGCCGATTTCCCGCTGCCGGTCTCGTTGAGGTGCGTTCCGCGGAGATTATCTTTGTTCTGGATTTCCGAATCGTCTTCGGCGAGGCGATATTCGATACGGAGACCGCTCGCCGCGGGTGTAAAACGCTCGAGCTCACGCGCTATCTTGCGCAATGCCCGGATAATAAAGCTGAGAGCGGTGTCTTTCATGTTTCTGCGAGGCGCATGTAACGCCCGGCGCGAAGATCCTGCAGCGAGCCCTTCGTGAAATGATAGATCTCTCGCGGATGTAGTTTCGGAAGTGCGAAACGGTCGACCCCGGCAGCAAACTCGGGCGCGCTGCGGCGAAGCTCGGCCCGAACCGCGGCAATCTCGTCGAGATACGGACGGTAGATCCACTCCCGAACGTGCTCGGCTATCGGATACCACCCGTAGAGGTACGAGACGTTCTTATACAGCTTCATCGAGTGGTAGTGATAAAGGATGAGCGGTTCGCCGTCGACAAGGACGCCGCGCTCGCTTTTTGTAAAAGTAAAGCGCGAGTTATTCCATGGCGCGACGCCGATGCCCGGGTGGCGAACGACGTGCACTCCCTTGAAGCGCTCGGGCCAGTCGTCGAGATATTTCTGATCGCCGAACTTGCCGTCCTCGAAGCGCGCGAAGCACCACTCGATGCAGCGGTCATACCACCAATTGAGCGCGAGGAGTGATTCAGGGCTCCGGTCGAAAGTGAGATACTGGACGCTGTGGATTCCGCTTCCCGCGGAGAGATCGTAATCCTTGAGCCAATGATGCGCCGTGATAACAATTGACGATGTGCCGGCCTCCGCAATTGCCGGCGCCGGTGAGGAGAAGAACATCGTGTCCGCGTCGAGGTAGGTGACGGATTCGACATCCGGAGCGGCGCCGAGGACATAGCGTATTGTGGCCGCCGTGCAGGTCCAGCAGTACTCCTGCCGTGTTCGGGTCGGCTTCACCCGGAGAAGATCCTCGTTCTCGAACTCCTTCATGCTCACAAGCGTCACCGAGGGAAGGGCGAGCTTCATGAGGAGCGCATGCGCAGTGTCGTCGAAGCAGATGATCCACAGATGCGCATCCGGGACGTGGCGCTTGAGTGAACGATACAGCACGAGCCCGCGCGGCAGGTAATGGCTGTCAAAATAGGTGAGGTAGTGCCGTGTCATGTCAGAGGAAGAGGCGCGGTGTTTTTTCGAGCTCACGGTGGCGCTTGATTGTGCCGAGGCGGAACAGCACCCGGCGAAACGCGCGCGCTCGCGCTACATACGAGCCGATGTCCAGATACGCGACGTCACGCATCATTCGAAGGAGCTCTTCGCGAACGGCGCACACGACGTTCTTCATAAAGGGGGAGTCCGGGTTTTTCAGCCACAAGACGAGCTGCCAATACGTCTCTTTCTCGATCCAGTCCGCTCGCGGCGCGGTTTTCTCCGGCGGGCCGCCGTGCCAGTGCCTGATTTTCGCCCCAGGGGCGAGGAGAACGTGCAGTCCCGCCCGGCGCACCCGTGCGCAGTAATCTTTGTCCTCGCCGTACATGAAGAACAGCGGATCGAATCCGCCCGCGACTTCGAGCGCGCGGCGGTGAATGAGCCAGCCCGCGGCTGGGAAGAAACTGATTTCGTAGGTTTCCTGAGGCGCCGCCTTGAATAGGTCGTCGAAAAACTTCGGCGCGTCTCCGCTGAGATACCCGATAACGTGTTGATCTATCCCCGAACCGTCATATGCCATGTGGAGCGGGGCGACGATACCGGCGCCGGAGGTGGCGGCGGCAATTGCAGAGAGCTTTTCGATCGCGCCGGGCTCGACGGTCGCGTCCTGATTGAGAAGAAACACGCCTTCCACCCCGCGGCCGAGGGCCTCGCGAATTCCGATATTGTTTGCCTCGCCGAAGCCGAGATTGGTTTTGTTGCGGATGAGGGTAGCGCCCGGAAAATCCCGCGCGACGATGGCGGCGGTATTGTCGCTCGAGTTGTTGTCGACGACGATGATCGCCGGCTTCGCCGCACTCTCGGCAAGGCTCTTGAGGCACGCAGAGATCCAACGCTCCCCGTTAAAGGAGACGACAACGGCTGCTATGGCCGGGTTGTTCGACACGTTGTTTTAGAAAGTTCTCTAGCGGAACTGAGAGCGGAGCTTTTCTTTGCAGTCGTCGTCGCAAAGCGCGCGGATGCTTTCCGGGACGAGATGAATGTTTTGCTTTAGCACGTCGAAATCCACGGCGCTTGCTGCTTGTAAAACAGGCATTCCGGTCCGATCAGATTTCGCCCGGATATCGGAGATACAAGCCGATACTGCTGCGTCGGGTTGAAAGAGATAGTGCATGACGTTGAACGGATCGCTTTGCGAGCAGGGGTCGGCGAGAAGCATATGCGCCGCGAGCGCGGCCGCAAAGACGCAGCCGGCGAGCTCGACTCCCATTGTCCAGTCTTTCCGAGGGCTTGATCCCCGGCGTGATCGTCGTCTTCGTCGTCGTTTCATATGTTCCGGTAACCCATTACAACGTCCGGATCTGTTCTTTGCTTGAGGTTTGGCGCCGCGCCGAGCCGTCGATAACTTTGCGATAGACCGCTGCGCATTGCTTCGCCGAGAGATCCCAAGAGTACACGGCATCGACGAGCTTGAGGCCGTTTTTGCCGATCTCGGTGCGCCGATTTGCATCGCCGAGGAGCTCGAGAAGCGCGCGGGCGAAATCTTCCGCAGTACCGAGCACGACGAGGCCGGCTCGATATGCGTCGACGTCGGGCGCGATTTGAATTTCGGGCGTGATCACCACGGGAAGCGCTGCGGCAAGCGCTTCAGCGACCGCGATGCCGAAGTTTTCGGAGTGCGATGGGAGCGCAAAGACGTCGGCCCCGCCGAGAACAAGATCCTTTTCGGCGCCGCCGACGAAGCCGAGGAAGTGAGTCTGCGCACGAACGCCGAGCCGTTCCGCGAGCTGCTTGAGCGAGGCCTCGTACTCCGGGGCGCCGTCGCCGGCAATGACGAGCTCGGCATTCGATCCGGAGGACCGAATCCGTCGGAGCGCCTCGAGAAGCAGCTCGACGCGCTTCTTCGGATGAATTCGCGAGAGGAAGAGGACAAGCGGCACATTTTCGGCAATCCCGCAGCGGGCACGGAGGGCTTTCCGGCTGTCGGCCGGAGGATTCGCCTTTTGCACTCCGAGCGGAATGATTACAAGCGGCGTCTTTACGCCGTAGTGCGCGACGTCTTCGGCTTCTCCCGCCGAGGTGCAGTGAATCGCGCTCGCACCCCCGAGATTTTTTCGTTCGATGATCTGCGAATACACGCGCTTTCGAAACGAGCTCTGGCGGAGCGACCAGGGGGCGAGCTGCCCGATCGTACGCAGGGTGTACGGCACGCCGCGGCGGCGGCAGATCCACGCGGCGCAGGTCGAGGAGTAGGTGAAGAGATAATGGATGTCTACCATGTCGTAGCGCGGAATGTTTTTCCAGAGCCACGACGTAAGGGCCCCGGAAAAAATGTACTGCCGCTTGCGAAGCCTCGAGCGCGGAAAGAACCAGCACGGCACTCCGCGGTAGAGGGTCCGCTCGCCGAGCGCTACGTCGAGCACGCCCGCGCCGTCGTCGTTCGTCGTCGCGATCTCGGAATCGACGCCGAGCTTGCGAAGCGCGCTTATGAGGTTGATCACGACCTCGGTCGGGCCTCCCATCGCGGGGCTGATGGAAGGAACGATGTGAAGAATCTTCATTGCCGCGACACCACTTCTTCGAGCCGGGCACGAAATGCGCGCGCCCCGTATCTTTCGACAACTTTTTCCTGGAGCAGCTCGGGCTTCGCGAGGAGCGCATTCGGATGCGTGCCTGAGAGCACGGCTTCGAGCGCCGAGAGAAGAGCGTCACGGTCGAGCGGATCGACGAGCACGCCGAGCTCTCCCTGTCCGAGCGGCTCGCCGCTTGCGTCAGCGTTGCCGGCAATCACCGGCCGCCCGCACGCCAGCGCCTCGAGAAACACGATGCCGAATCCCTCGCCGGTGCTGGGCAGCGCGAACACATCACAAAGATTGTAGTGATCGCAAAGCTCGGCGTCGGGAACGAAGCCGGCGAGCGTCACGACCCCGCGGAGCCCCTCGCGTCGCGCAAGGCTTTCGAGCCGCTCGCGATCGCTCCCCGTGCCGACGAGGAGATAACGGGTTCCCGGAATCTTTTGGCTGAGCGCGGGAAGGATCTCGAGAATTCTGTCGTAGCCCTTGTGCCCCTCCTCGGCGTCGAGGCGGCACACGCTGAGAATAATTTTATCTTCCGCGGAGAATCCATAGCGCTTGAGGAGGTAGCTCGGCTTCGGTCCCGGCTGAAAGCGGCTTTCTTCGAAGGTGTTTGCCAGCGTCGTGAGGCGCTCGGCCGAGACACCGGGCTGCGATCCGAGACGTGCGCGGGTGAACTCGCTCACGGCGACGACGCGGTCGGCGTTTCGAAGCGCCGCAGCAACGCATCCGTTCTTCACGTTCCAGGCTTCGACCCCGTGCGCGACGAGCCAGTAACGCGAGCCGAAAAGCCCGCGAAGCTTTTCCGCGAGCGGGCCGAAATGAAGATGCGTGCTCAGGATGAGCTCCGGTTTTCGCAAGGCGGCGGCAACGAGCGCCGAGGCGGCGAACGAGAGCTTTCTCAGCGGGCCGGGCCACGCACCCGAACAATGAAAACGGACGTTTGGCGGAAAGTCCGCGGCACCGGCGCGGTCGTGGAGGAGAAACACGTCAATTCTCCAGTCCGGATGGAGCTCGGCGAGCGCGCGGAGAACGAAGGTCGAATAGACCTGAATTCCGCCGCGGAACTCGAACATGTTCGGCGCCCAGAGCTGGATGGATCGTGTCACGGATTGATCAGCGTTTGAATTTTCGCAGAGAGATCGGATCGGTATTTCGCCCAAGTATATTCCTCCGCCTTCTTTCGTGCGGCGCGTCCCATCTCCTCGAGCTCCTTTGGATGTGAGGCGCACCAGTCGAGCCGTTCCTTGAGGGCCTCGGCGTCCCGAATGGGCACGATGAAGCCGTCTTTGCCGCTTTCGACGATATCCGGCCCGGCGGTGTTCGGCGTTGTAATCACCGGTACGCCGCAGGCCATTGCCTCGAGAAGCACCATTCCGAAGCCGTCGACGAGGGATGGAAAGACGAAGACGTTTGCGCTCGAATAAATCGAGCCGAGGCTTTGATGCGGAACCGAGCTCCGGTATCGCACGCCGCCGCCCTGCCGCTCCAGCCATCCCGGCGGAAACTCGTTGATTCCGACAAGCTCGAGCTCCGCGCTCTTGAGCTTGAGCTCGCTCCAGGCGCGAAGAAGATAATGCACGCCCTTTCGCGGACCGACCCGGCCGACGAACAATGCGCGAAAGGGACCTCCGGGTTTTACCTGCGGTACAAAGTATTCATTCGGCGCACCGTAGGGGATCACCGACACGCGGCCCGGCTCGACGCCCGCCTCGACGAGCGAGGTGCGCGTAGCGGAGGAGGCGACGAAGATGTGATCGGCAAGCCGGATCTCCTCATCCTTACGCCGGAGCTTTTCTTCGGGCTCGTTCGCAGCGGCGAGGCTCGGGCGAAGCTCGGGAAAGCGTTCGGCTTCCTCGCTCTGGATTTTCACCGCCGCGCGGTAAAAAAGAATCGGCAAGTCGTAAAGGCAAAGCGCGCCGTGGCGTTTCGCCTCCTCGAACGTCTGCTGCGCGCAGTCTTCGTACGCGTAAACGAGTGCGTACCCCCCGCGGCGCCGTTGAAGTCTTGCCGCTTCTTCGTCGAGGGTACTGAACACCCAGTCGGTCATCTGCTGCGGCCTGCTCATGAGCCGGCTCAGACCGCTCTTCGTGCATGCGAGGCGGAGAAGCTCGCGGAGCGGCCGACGCACGACCCCCGCCCGCCCGGGCTCGAGCCAGGCGCGGCGGGAAAGCTCCGCTTCGAGCGCCGTGCGGAGGCGGCGGGGAAGAGCTCCGACGAGCTGTCCGAGTGTGCTCCGCTTGTCGTAGAGAAGCGTCGTGACAACGTCGCAGTCTCCGACCGCCGCGTCGATCGCCATCACGGCGTTTCGCGCGTTGGGATTACCTGTCGGGTGAATGAAGAGGGCGCGGCTCAACGCGCTTCGTTTCCCTTTGCCGCCGCCTCACGCTCGAGCATTTCTTTGCGCTCGAGGTTCGGCACGAGATAAATAAAACCTGCGAGGAACCAGTAGTAGACCATGAACGTGATCTGAAACACTACTTGTCCGTAAATCGCGAGAAGATGGACAAGACAGGCCGTGATCGCCAGCTCGCGGTAGAGCGGAACTCGCGCATTGCGGTGCGTGCGCCAGAGCGCCGCGATGAGATGGATTCGCAGTAAATACCATATGAGGAACCCAAGCGGCCCGAGCTCGAACATAACTCGCTGAGGTTCCGATTCGAGAAATGCCTTGATAGGCACTCCCTGCGGCAGGCCGAACATGCCGCGAATAATATCGGCCGCCTGATATGCGGAGCCCGCGCCGTAACCGGTCAGTCCGACCTCGTCGATCGAATAAAACGGCGCCATGATGCTGTCGACCATCCGCGGAATGAGATCTTGCGTCCCCGACGCGCGCTCGAGATACGCGTTAATCTGCGGGCCGAACCAAAGCATGAACGGAATGATACAGAGGAGCGCGGGCGTGATGAACTTGTAATAGAGCCTGAGCTGGCGGAAGACCCGGTTGAGGACGATGTAGAGCGCAAGAAACCCCGCGAGGAGAAACATCGGGCCGCGCGAGCCGGTGAGAATGATTCCCCCGATGACCGACACGAGGACCGCCCGCATCGACCATTTCCAAAACGGCGGGAGCTCGAGAACGAGGAGCGGAATGACAAGCGAGATCGTCGTTACGAGATACGCCACGTATCCGGCGATGTATGAGAACGTTCCGGTCACCCGTACCGCGGCGCCGACCATTGCCGGACCCATGCTCTCGCCCCAGACATACATATTCACCGCGCTTCCCGCCGGGCTGCGATTTTGCTTGAGTGCGAGAAGGGCGATCGGGATCGCGAGGAGGAGATAACGTTGAAGAAACGTCACAAGCTCTTCGCGCGAACGAAAGAGATCGCCGATGAGATACATCATCGGAATATAGAGCAGGTAGTTGCGCGCGCCGAAGAGCCCGAGAATCGGCGAGCCCGATGCCGGGTTCGCGACTTCGAACGCGACGACGACGGCGGCGAGGAAAATCAGCGCGCGCCTTGTTCGCTCACCGGGGAGCCCGAGATGAGAGAAGGAATGCCTCGACGACACGTATTTGTAATACGCAGCAAGCAAGACGAAGTCTTTGAAGAAATACACGACGTCGGACGCGCCGGGGATGACCCATTTGCGGAGCGCTCCTTCGATCACGACGAGCAGGAGAACGAGCTTGATGCACTGCCGCCAATTGAGCGGGATGATGGCGACAAAGCCTATCGCGAAGACAATGATGAGCTTGGGAATCACCCGCGCCCTCCGAAGAATTTCACTTTTTTCTCTAACACGAGATCTCTCGCTGCGACCAGGTAATCTTCATCCGCAGAGCTCGCGAACCGCGCGAACGACCGAATCGGCATTTTCCTTGCTCGACCACGTTTTCATGCGCTCGAGGGCCCCTTCGCGAAGTACGGAGAGAAGGCCCGGGTCATCGAGGCAGCGGCGAAGATGGCTCGCGAGAGCATCGACATCGGCTGCAGGATAGGTGAAGCCGTTCATGCCGTTTCGCACGAGATCGTCGCCCGCTCCGACCGCATCGCTAACGATCACCGGACAGCCGCAAATCATTGCCTCGTTAACGGCGAGACCGTAAGGCTCGTGCTCCGCGGGATGAACGAGGACATCGCTCGACGCGTAAACACCGGGGAGCGCGGAGTAGGGAACAAAGCCGAGAAATCTCACGCGATCGGCGATCCCGAGGGCCGCCGCGCGTTCCTCGAGTGACTCGCGGAGCGGCCCGTCGCCGACGAGGACGACGTAGCAGGCCTTGTCGCGAAGCTTTGCGGCGGCCTCAATCATATCTTGCGGGCGCTTGCGCGGGAGGAACTTGCTGACAAACGTCACGATTCGCGCGTCCGGTGGAACTCCCCAGCTCTTGCGCATCGCGTTGCGATCGGTTTCCTTCGCCCGCGCTTTGATCCCCTCGTTGTCCACGACGTAAGGAGTGAGGAAGATTCGCTCGGGTGGAACGCCGAGCGATTCCATAAAGCGCCCGCTTGCGCTCGACGGCACGAGTACGCCGTCCGCGAGAAAGCGGTAGAGGAGCGGGAAAAGCGCGCGCTTGAGCACACGCTTGATAATAGCCGTTCCCGGCGGACCGAAGTTGATCGCGTCGGAAGTGAGGATAAGCTTGCGGCGCAGGAGTTTCGTTGCGGCAATCGCGAGACGGCAGGTCCAGTAATAGTGGCCGTAGACAATCACCGCGTCTGCATTCCGTATTTTCGAGACGACGCTCGGATTAATCAAGCCGAAAGCACGGTCGAGCGAGGGTTTCGGCGAGACGTTCTCGAGGGCAATCCAGGGATAGCCATGGAGCAGCGGAGTGTCGAACATTGCCTTGTTCAGGTATTCCTCACCGTCGGTCCGCACACCGCCGGGAAGGCTGCAATAGGCGACAAGAAGCTCGATCTCCGGCACGAGCCGGAAGAGCTTGAACGGCTCGGGATTTTGCGTCACCTGAGGCGCTACGACAAGCAGCCGGATTTTCTTATCCGTCATTATTTCCTCACCGCCGCCGCAACCCACGCCGCGTGCTTCGCTGCGTCGTGTCCGCGGTACCACGCAAACGCCGCCTTTCCCGCTTGCTCCGCGCGCGCGAGATTTTCCGGCGGTGCGTTGTGAAAAAAGTGGAGGCCGCGCTGAAGCCCGTCGTCCGGTGCGATCTCAGAGCCGTTTACGACGCTTGCAAGCCCGTGCGCGGCGTAGGCGGCGAAGATTCCCGACTTGCCGAGTATGTCCTCCGGATAGTCGAGGATGCCGGCCTTCGCACGCTGAAGATAGACGTGAATTTGCGTCGCGCTGATCTCTCCGCACGCGCGCACCGGGATGCCTCCGACCGACTCCGGAATGTTGCCGCAATTCGTGCCGATGTCGACAATCCGCGTGAGCCCAAGGTTGCGGCAGGTCTGCTCAAGCAGGTCGGTGCCGTTTTTATATACCTCTCTCCGCCGGCCCGCGGTTCCGAACACAATCAGCATGTCCTGCCGCTCGGAGAAGGGGATGAGCACCGGCGGCTCGCCGACGTTCGAGAATATCGGCAGAACATGGATTGCCGGAGCTTGCGGGCCGAGAAGCTCCGAGAGCTCGCGCTTGCTTCCGCCGCGGCTCGTCAGGAGCGCGCTGCTTGCCCTCGCAAGCCGGGCGGCCAGCGCCCGCTGAAACGGGCGGAGCCAGAACGAGCTTTGCCACGGTCTCCCGCGCGCGGAGATCTCGTGGAAGATCGTGATCAGGCGCCGCGACGGGTTCTTTGCGCGCCAGCGCTCGAGGGTTCGCACGAGACCAAAGGGACAGCCTTTTGCCGCGTAGCCGTATCCGGAGTATTGGAGCAGCACCGTCCCCGCCTGTTCCTCGAGAAAACGGTCGAGCTTCGCCGCGCCCGGATCTGCGCCGAGGTAAAACACGCTCTCAATGCCGTGCTTCTCGCGAAGTGCGAGCGCGAGCAGCGACGCGTAATCGCCGACTCCGCTAATTGCCGGAGGGAGCGCCGGAGTGATGTGGACGAGCATTGTTCGTTCGCTTGAAAAGCAGCCGCTCAATCATGCAGAGCGAGTGGAGATGATCGTAGAGTTGATACGTGAAGCCGGCGAAGTCTCCTCTAAAGAGAGCCGGAATCGTCCCCTCGGCAAAACGCCGCACGATCACTCGCGCGTAATGCGAGGGGTTGAGAAATTTCCGTTCGGCCGGATGGAGCTCGAGATAAAGCATCGTCGATTCGATCTGGCGGCGAAACGGTGCCCAGCCCTTCACACGGCGCCAAGGGTGGCAGACTGAAGCTCCGGCGACGAAATGCGGCGTCACTCCCGCCGCCGAGATTCTCCGCGCGAGATCCATGTCCTCCATCGCGGCGTAGGGAAAGCGCTCGTCGAAGCCGCCGAGCTCGCGAAAGAGCTTGCGTTCGATCGCGAAGTTGCACGACCACAGCCGGCCTCCGTCCTCGTTCACCGGTGCGATCTCGCATAAGCTCGCCTTAGGGCGATCCGCAAATGTCCTTCCTTCGAGGACGTGCGCGTCCGGCTGCTCCGCGGCTGCCGTGCGGTATGCGTCGAGCCATCCGGCGTCCGGAAGGCAATCGTCGTCGAGAAACGCCAACCAGCTTCCGCGTGCGGCGTTTGCACCGCAGTTTCTGTTCGCCGCAGGGCCGCGGCCGGGTCCGGCAAGCCAGCGCACGTCCGGAAATGTTGCCCGGAGATCATTCTCAGGAGACGCCCGGTCGTCGCTTACGACTATTTCGAACAAATCCCTCTGCATCGACTGCGCGCTCAGCAGCTCGAGACAGCGGCGCAGCTCGTTGGGCCGGCCGCAGGTCGGGATAATTACCGAGAAAAAAGTTTTCGGCTCAGCCATGCGTGCTTTTCCGCGCGATTGCGCTTGCCTCTCCATTCCGCGCGCTCGTCCACGCTGAGAAACGAAAGAAACAGCTCGTTAATTGGATAGTTTCGCTTTGCGATACCGCCCGCCCAGTGGATGAGGTACGGTTTTCGCTTGGCGTCGGTCCAAAATTTCTCGAAGTCTGCCGGATAGTCACCGGCCCAGGAAGATTCGAGCTCTTGCGGCGGAAGTGTGAGATTCGTAAACGGCGCCTGCGACAGACCGACGAGAAGATTGAGGCCGGCTTGCTCGTGAAACGGCACGTCGAGCGCGGTCTGCCGGTATGCCCGATCCTCCGCCGTCTCGCGAAGCTTCTCGAACGAATAGAGCGCGCGATCACAGGCAAATTGTCCCGCGTTAAAAATCTTCCGCTGCCAGTTCGTCGAAAGCGCCGAGAGAATCTCCTTCGAATGCCCGGTGATCGCATGCGCCGGATCGCGCCAATGTCCGCAGCAGGCAACAAAGCCTTCCACTCCGCCCAGCGCTTCTTCAGGGTTTCTCAAGAACACGACGTCGGTATCGACAAATTGATAATTTGCCGAGGTGAGGCAGTGATACTTCATATATCCCGGATGCGTCCGGCGCTCTTTGAGCCATGCCGCGATCGCAGGATCGCTCCACCACGAAGCGTTTTCGGGGAGGTCAAAGGTCTTGTCGTCGTACGGCAGCACGAGGAGCGGGAGCGTGCATCCGGTCGCGCGCAGCGACCGCTCCATCGCGCGAAACTCGAGACACACGTTCGCGTTCGCCTGGGTGATGATCTTTTCGAGCTTCATCGAGCGTTGAGAAGCATGGAGACGTATTGCGTGCGGAGGCTGTCCCAGCTGAAGCGCCTGTAAATGTCCTGCCCGAGCTCCGGCCGCCTCGTTTCGCCGGTGGCGTTAACCAGCGGACGAAGGAGCTCGGTAAGCGCCCCGTTCTTCGCGAAATCCGCATAGCGGCCGTAATTGCCGAGAATATAGCGCGGGACGGCATAATCGTGAGTGAGACACGGAAGACCGACGGCGCCCGCTTCGAGGAGCACCCGGCCGAATCCTTCGTTGAGCGAGGCGAGCACCATTCCGTCCGCAGCCTGATAGTAGTCCGCCATCTGCTCGCGCGGAACGCTGCGCACGCAGAAGTTATCCGCTCCGAGAAGCTCATCGCCGAGCATCACGACGAGCGGCGTCTCCTCGTCGGTTTGTCCGGCGAGAACGAGGTACGGGCGCGGCGCGCTGAGCGCGGCCGTTTCGCGTATGACGTAGTCCATCCGTTTATGCGAGCGGTTCACCGTCCCGACGGAAAGGATGATCGGGCGCGATTCAGGCAGACCGAGCTCGCGACGAAGCGCGAGGCGCTCGTGGCGGGGAACGACTGCCGCGCCGTCCTTCATCTCGATGCCGTAGGGGAGGAGCGTCTGCTTGTTCTCCGGCACGCCGCGCATGAGTGCCTTCTCGAGAGCGTGCGGCGTGAGCTGCTGAACATGATCCCAGCGCTCGAATCCCTCCTCAAACGGTGCGCCGTTTGAAAGAAGAAGCTTGAACCTCGCGCCGCTTTTTTTCCGCCAATGCCAGAGCGCGTTTCCGAGGGTGCCGTCGCTGAAGTAGACGACGTCCGGATCAATTCGCCGGAGATGCGGGATTAGTCCGAGTGCGAACGTCGCCTGCTCGATGTAGTAGGGCGTTTTTCGTATGAGCGTGCCGAGCGCTTTTGCGGCGATACCGGTTCGTTTCAGTGAGCCGACCGCACGCTCATGCTCTCCTATCGCGCCGTTTGCCGAGAAGAGGAAGAGATCGAGCTCGGTATTGCTCGAGATCGCGTCGAAACATTCGCGGGTGAAGCTTTCAAAGCCGCGGCGCACGTGCCCGAGGCCCGGACAAGCGAGAAATACTTTCAGCTTCGGCATCGTTCGCTCAAGAAGCGATAGAGATCGCGCTGCACCTTGCCGATTTCAAAATGTTCCCGGACGAGCGCAAATGCCCGGCGGGCGACGCGATCGTGCTCTTCCCGATTCGTCAGCTCTTTATCGACTATGCGCCGCAGCGCCTCCGAATCGTTTGTCTCGGCAAAGACGGCGCAGTCCCAAGATTTCAAGAGACGGTTCCCGACGGAATATTCGGGTCCGACGCAAAGTATCGCGCGGCCGGTTGCCATATAGTCGGTAACCTTCGTCTGTACCGAGGCACGCGTAAGATGCTCATACGCCGGGAGAAAGGACGAAGCAAGGACGAGCAGATCCGAATCCTGGAGGACCGGAGTAAGCCTCTCGTAGGGGACGAAGCCGCCGTACGACACGCCGAGAAACTCCCAAAGCATCTCCTCCTTTTCCCAAAACTCCTTGCCGGTATAGAGCACGAGCTCGGCTTTCTTTCCGTTCGCGCGCAGCCAGGCGACCGCTTCAGCAAGCGCCTTGAGTGCGTCGAAGTGCATTTGCCAGACGGACCCCGCGTATGCAAGCCGGAAAGTCCCGTTTCGCTTTGGAAGCTTCTCTGGACTGTTGTTTTCGTCGAGCCGCACCGGGTTGTGTACGATGAGACGGGGCGTTGCACTCGGAAGTGCGTAGCGCTCGGTGTAAGTCCGGCTGAGATTCTCGCTGATATAAAGCAACCCGGCGCATTTTTGAAGGATCCGTTTCACGCTTCCGCCGTCTTTCACGTCTCGCGCGTCGTCCATCGCATAATAGACCGCCGGGGCGCCGAGCATCGACATGAGCTCCTCACCGACGACGTTCATCTCGAGGCTCGTCGCGCAAATGAACACGATTTCGGGCTCGAAGCGCGAGATCTCGCCGGCGCTCCGCCGGAGAAGCCGGCGAACGGCGAACGTATTGAGCGAGCGCCGGAGCGGCTCGACCAGCGCGCCGAGCCGGTTGCGAAATGCCGGAACCGGCTGTGACGCTATCGGACATACCCGCGGCTTCCACTCCGGCTTTGGCGGGCGCGACCCAATCTCGCTCTTCGGCGCGCAGACGAGGAGGCGCTCCTTTGGATAGGCTTCGAAGAGATTGATCAGCGTGCGTTCGAGTCCGCGCGCCTCGCCGGAAAACGAAGCGTCGGTGACGATAAGCACCCGGGGAAATGTTTCAGCGCCGGTCACGGAATTTTAGCGGCGGGGGAGAAAGTCCTTCAACGAGCTTTCGATACTTGCCGTCGCAGAAATAATTCCGCGCGCGGCGTTCCAGCCTTCGACGATGTCGAGAAATATTTTGTCGAGCGGCATGGTGAGCCGCCAATCCGGGTAATGCTCGCGAAGCTTCCTCGTGTCGCTGTAGTAGCAGATGTGGTCGCCTTCGCGCGCCGTGTCGACGTATTCGCAGACGCTTCGCTTGCCGCTCGCCGCCTGTGCCATCGCGTGCGCTTCGATCACCGAGCAAGAATTTTCTTTGCCGCCGCCGAGGTTGTAGATCTCGGCGACTCGCGGTGCCTTGATGAACTCGTGGATGAAGGAGGCGACGTCGAACGAATGAATGTTGTCGCGGACCTGTTTCCCCTTGTAACCGTAAATGGTGTACTTGCGGCCCTCAAGATTGCATTTGACGAGATAACTCAGGAAGCCGTGGAGCTCGACTCCCGAATGCATCGGCCCGGTGAGGCAGCCGCAGCGCAGGCAGCAAGTCCTCATTCCGAAGTAGCGGCCGTATTCCTGAACCATGACATCCGCCGCGAGCTTCGAGGCGCCGAAGAGCGAGTGCTTCGAAGAGTCGATGCGAAAGGTTTCCGGAATTCCGCCGGAGAAACTCTTGTCGGCGTAATCCCATCTTGTCTCGCCTTCGAGCAGCGGGATCTCGTTCGGCGCATCGCCGTAGACCTTGTTCGTGCTGAGGAAGACGAAGATTGTCTCGGGACAGTTTCGCCGAACGGACTCGAGAAGATTGAGCGTGCCGGCCGCATTCGTGTCGAAGTCGTCGAAGGGAATTCTTGCCGCGAGATCGTGGCTCGGCTGCGCTGCGGCATGGACGAGCGCGTCCGGCCGGAGCGTTTTAACGAGATCGAAAATGCCGAGCCGGTCCCGCACGTCGAGCTCGTGGTGGACGAATCCCGAACATTCTCCCTCGAGCCGCTTCTGATTCCAGCGCGTGTCGCCGTCGGGTCCGAAGAACTTCTCACGCTGATTGTTGTCGACGCCGTGAACGCTCCATCCGAGCTTTGCGAAATGGCGCACGACCTCCGATCCGATCAGGCCGGATGAGCCCGTGACGAGAATGCTTTTGGGTTTAGGCCCCATCTTTAGTAAATCGTGTGTTTTTGAGCGGTTCTTTAAGGGTATTATGTTCTCTGGTTCTCCCAATATTCGAAGAACTTACCCTGGGTGGCCTTGAGAGATTCGAAGTCCCCTTGCTCGATTACCCGGCCCCGGTCGAGCACGACAATCTTGTTCGCATGGCGGATGGTCGACAGGCGGTGGGCGATGACAATCGTAGTCCGATCAAGCATGAGCTCGGTGAGTGCCTCTTGGATCAGCTTCTCGGTCGTGGAGTCGAGCGCGCTCGTCGGCTCGTCGAGGAGGAGAATTTCCGCCCGCTTGAGGAGCGCCCGTGCTATTGACACGCGCTGCTTTTCACCACCCGAGAGCTTCACGCCGCGATCTCCGATTTGGGCCTCGAGCCCGTTCGGGATCGTGCGGACGAACTCGAGCAGACGCGCACGCTCGAGCACGTCGACGACCTCGGTCTCGCTCACATCGCGCCTGAGCCCATAAAGAAGATTTTCGCGAAGGGTGCCGTGAAAGAGATACGTGTCCTGACTCACGAGGGCGATGTGCTCGCGCCAGCTGCGGATGCGAAACGCTCGAATGTCTCCGCCGTCGACAAGAATGGTGCCCGGCGCGGTGTCGTAAAAGCGCATAAGGAGGTTGATGATCGTGCTCTTGCCGGCGCCGCTTTGCCCGACAAGCGCGGTGACTTTGCCGCGCTCGACCTCGAAGCTCACAGCGCTCAGAGCGCTCACGCCGTCAGGATAGGTGAAGCTCAGGTTGCGGAGCTCGATGCCGCGTTGAAGCCCCGTGCAGCTTGCCGCCCCGTCCGGCACGACGAACTTTTCTTCGTCCGAGAAAATCTTGCGGATCTCCGAGAGCGGGCCGGTGGCGGTGGCAATTGCCGCCTGGATAGAGTTGAAGACTCCGAAGAGCGTGCTCGCCCGCTTCATGGTGATGAGATACACCGCGTAGGCGCCGAATCCCGCCGGCCCGCCTTTTACGAGGAACGTTCCGATCAGGACGACGAGGAGGAACATCATCCCGAGGAGGAGAATTTCCTGTATCGGCCCGATGAGCTGGCTCTTCTTGTTGATGCTGAACTCGAGCGCGGCAACGTGCTCGCTGAGCGACCGGAAGCGCCGCGCCTCCTGTTCCTCCGTGCCGTAGGCGTGTACGAGTGTCATCCCTCCGAGCGAGCTCGAGATCTTCTTCCCGAGCTCATTGTAGGTGTCGGTGTGTTTCGACGACGTCTGTGCAATTCGCCGCACGAGCCAGCGGAGTGAGTAGTGAAGGAGCGGAAAGATGCAAAGGACGCACATCGTGAGCTGCCATGAGATGAAAAACATCATGACGAGGTAGACGAGGAGTGTGCATGTCGCGTAGAGCGCCCAGTTGAAGATCGCGAGTGACTGAGAGACCATGCCGACGAACGACGTGATGACTTGATGGAGCTGCCCGGCGCTGCTTCGATCGAAGAAGAGCTTTCCGAATCCGAGATAGCGTTCGTACAGGAGCGACCGGAGCCGGGAGGTGAATCGTTGCGTTTGCTTGGAGAGTGCAAGGCCGGAGAGATACACCATCACCGTCTTGAGAATTGCCGCGGCGAAGATGAGCACGACGACTTTTGCGAGCGCGCGCCCATAGTCGAGGCCGACTACCTTCGTGATATCCACCGGCCCGAGGACCGGCAGCTCGAACGCCATTTTCAGCTCGCCCGCCACAAGGCTGTTCGTTACCGGAATGAGGAGCGCAAGCGTCAGCCCCTCGAATGTGGACGCGATCGCCGCGAGGATCGAGGGCACGACAAGGGCGTAAAGCCGCACCTCCGTTTTCCGGAGGTAGCCTAGGATTTCTTGTAGATTTTCCCGCATTTCAAGATGTAGGTGGTGCTCCGCCCCGTCGGTCACACGCGTCACCCGCGCGCGCCCGTTTGATCACGACATATGTAGCGATAGCGTTTCTCTCGTTCAAACCCTATAAAGGCTCGACAGAGGTTTCATCCACTTCTACGGCAACAGACTGCATCATCATCTCAACCGAAATCACGAGACGGCAGAAGCGTGACTTTCGCACGATAAATCCTTCGACGCCGCGGAGCACGCCCGAGCGGACGTAGACTCGCTGGCCGACTTTTAAAAACGGGAACGGATCGATTTTGAGCCGCGCAGACACAAACGTTTGAAGCGCTGACATCTCCGCTACCGGAACTTCCCACGGCTCCGCGGCGGTGCCGACGTAACGCACAACGCCGGGCGTTCGCAACACGCGCAAACGATCCTCGACGGGAGCGCGAAGAAAAACGTAGCCGGTAAACACCGGCTCAACGACAAGTTTTTTTCTGTCGGACCAGCGGCGCATCACGCTGCGCGTCGGCAGAAACGACTCGATGCCTTTGCGGCCGAGCTCGGCATGAACAACTTTCTCCGCGTGCGACCGCGTTTGCACCGCAAACCACGGCGAGTCAGGCAGGGGCATCTTTCGAGAGAGCTGTTCACTCATATAATTTTGATGAGAACAGCTAAGCGATTGATTCTGTTGGAAAGTTTTACGCGCCCGATAATATACCGCGCGATTTACTATTTTAAGCCGCGGGCGGCTTTAATTCGTTCGTAGGCTTGCTGAAGCTTATGAAATTGCGCTTCGGCGCTGCGGATTTGAACGATATTTCCGCCGGCGGCGACAAGCCGGTCCGAATGGTAGCGTTTGGCGAGCTGGCGGTAGCTCGATTTCACCTCGCTAAACGATGCCTCGCTCGAGACGCCGAGCAGCGCGTAACAATATTCGAGGTCTTCGAAGGGGTTGATCGGCTTTTTCGCGGCGGCATGGGCGCCGTATTTCTTGCGATGAAGATAGAGGACGCCGCCGAGGGAGAGAAGTGAGCTTGCGAAGATCAACATCATGAGCGGCGAAAGCGCTTCCGCCGGATCCTCGGCTTCTATCAGCCGCGGCGGAAGCCGGCGCACGAGGCGCTCGGCATCCTGCGCCGGGGCAACTTCAATTTTCTCGGCGGCCGGCTGTTCTGTTTTTGCCGCGGGCACTGCTTTTACTTCCAGCGTTTCGGCCGGTTTTTCCGCGATTTTAGCGGCCGGTTTGGCGGTTGCGATCTCGTCGCGAATGAGATTTTTCGAGGCGAAGCGAATGCGAACCGGCGCGTCTTTCGTCGGCGCGAGGATCTGAAACTGCGGGCTTTCGTTCGAGCGAAAATCGAGGATCAGACGGGTCTTTCCCTTTCGAGCGCCGTAGCGCAGCGAATAGACGTCCGGGTGCGAAATCGGAATGTGGCGATACTCGCGGTCGATCGACATCGGGAGATCGATAATCAGCTGCGAAGGGGTGCGAAGCGCGAATGCTTCGGGCTCGATCCCTTCCGGAGCCCCCGTTACTTCAAGCTCCATGCCCTTCGGGGTGCGGCGCATTTTGATGCCGATGCCGTCCTCGTGCTTGCTCAAAAGCACGGCCGGCGCTTCACCCAGGGCGGGGGCGGCGGCAAAAGCAAGAAAGCTGAGGAGGAGCGCTAGTTTCCGCATGGCCATTCTGATGTTGAAAAAGGGGGTCAGGGCCCTTTTTTTTCAGCGTTGGCGGCCGATAAAAAAAAGGGCCCTGACCCCCTTTTTCAACATCAAATTATCCGTGAACCTCGCTTTATTTGAAAATTCGCATTATTCGCCCGGGGCTTCCCTGATTACGCAGGTCCTATGGCATTTCATCGGCAGCCCGGTTGTCGAAAGCCGGCTTCTGCCTTTTTCCGGGCTCAAGGCCGTCGTGCTGCGAACTTTCGGAGCGGCGATCGGACATAACGTGCGCATCAAGCCCGGCGTGCGGGTAAAATTTCCCTGGCGGCTGAAGGTCGGCGATTTTTCCTGGATCGGAGAAGACGTCTGGATCGACAACCTTGCCGAGGTCCGCATCGGCTCGCACTGCTGCATTTCGCAAGGCGCCTATCTGTGCACGGGGAGTCACGACTGGAAGCAGGAAACCTTCGATCTACAGACGAAACCGATCTACATCGAAAACCACGCCTGGATTGCGGCAAAATGCGTTCTCGCGCCGGGCGTCGTCGTCTCCGAGGGCGCGGTGCTTGCGCTCGGCAGCGTAGCAATCTCTGACCTCGCGCCCTGGACAATCTATCTCGGAAATCCGGCGGCACGCATCGGATCGCGGCCCGAACAAAAGCCGATGTTCAGCGCGACAACGAACAGCCAGGACGAGATCGACCGAAAGCCGATCTAACGCAGCAGCTTCAGCTTTCTCGACTCCGCCGCTTTCTTTCTCGCCTTTTCTTCGACGACCTTTTCTTCCCGTTCTCCAGCGGCTTCCGCCAGGGTTTCCCAGAATATTCTCAGGCCCATCAGTCCCGCATACGCGAGCAGAGCAAATACTCCGGACTGCACCGCGATCTCGAGCGCCATCTCGGGGTGCCAGAACAACACAAACGCAAAGCTCAACAGCGTGCCGAAGAAGAAGCAGCTCGAGAGAAAGCGCAGCCGCACCATTCGCGGCATCCGCGCCTTGATGCTCACTATTTCCGCAAACGTCAACGCAACGAAGGGAAACGTCCCCCAGACAAAGATCGAGTAGAACCAGCCGAGAAAAAGCGCGCTGCGAAGGAGCGAAGTTACGGCGACAAGCGAGATCGCGATGATGCACGCATCGAGGCACATCCGGGCGAAGAACACCGCGACGCGGGCGGTCGGGTAGGCGAGGGCGTGGATGATGGCGAGCACCGTGTCATGCATCTCGACCATGGGTACGAAGCGGGCAATGACGAACACGGCAAGCGCGCAAGTAAGAAGAAGGATCCCGAACGCCTGCCCCTGATACGGGAGTGCGACGAGACCGATGAGGACAAGCACCGCGTTTGCAAGATGAAGAAACGCCACGACGTCACGCTGTGACAACCCGCCGCGGAGGAGCCGGTGATGAAGATGCTCGAGGTCTCCCGCCATTATGCCGCCGGGCCGTTCGGTGCGGCGGAGATACGAGAGGGCGAGCCGGTTCGAGCGCCGCCAGACCGCGAGAAGGGTGTCAAAGATCGGCACGCCGAGAGCGAGAAAGGCGACGGCGAGATAGCCGAATGCCGACGACTTGGACCCCGTTTCGAGCGAGAGGGCGGCAAGGAAAAAGCCGATAAAATTGCTTCCCGTGTCCCCGAGAAAGACCTTCGCCGGGTGCCGGTTGAACCTGAAAAACCCGACCGCCGCCCCGATGAACCCGGTAATAAGGAGCGCCTCGAAATACATCTCGCGGTGAACGAGCGAGCCCGCAAGCCCGAGGCTCGCGATTGCCGCCAGTCCCGTGGCGAGACCGTCGAGGCCGTCAATAAGGTTGAAAATGTTCGTCGCGAAGAGGAACCAGCAGATCGTCACACCGACGCTTAACAACAGCGGCAACTCCCAGCCAAACATCGATTCGACGCGAATGCCGGCGAGGACCATGAGAAGCGCGCCGACCGTCTGCCCGCAGAGCTTCGTCAGGGGGCGAAGATTTTGATAGTCATCAATCAGCCCGACGAGCGTGACGAACGCCGAAGCAAGAAAGAAGATCAGCCACCACTCGCGATCGATCGCCGCTTCGGCCGAAAGCGGTTGTATATATAAGGAGTAAAAAAGTATCGCCGCCGCCGCGTGCGTGCCGAAGAACACCGCGAGTCCGCCGGCGCGCGGAATAATATCCTTGTGGATCCGCCGCGCCCCGGGCCGGTCGACTATTCCGCAACGCTTCGCAAAGCTCATGACGAGCGGTACCGTCAGGACCGTGGCGACGAATCCTGAAAAAAATGCAAGCGTGATGGCGAGCGCGATTGTCGAGAGCATATCCTTCTACTAGAACGTATCGGCGTACAAATCTGCGCGCCTAAGGTGTTGATCGGGATCACATTTAGCATCGATTTCGCGCTCAAAAATTTGTCCTTTCGAGGTGACGAAAATTTGCCTTGAGTGAAAAGAGCAGTGTTGTCGCCAGAACAAAACGAGACCGCAAAAAAACCGAGTTTGGCCCGATAATACTCTGAAAGGCCTCGGGTTTTCCCCTCATTACGAGACGCCTGCGGACCCCCAAAAGTTGTGCTTATGGCCGTAAGTGCTTGTGCCGATTAGTCCTGTAGGATGTCGTACCTTTTTGTCGAAATTTTGCGAAGTAAGAAAACAAATTTTGTCAGCCGCCTTTTGCGGCAAGAGTCATTTGATCTGCACGCGCAGTAGCGAAAAGAGATGAACGATAACGTAGATCAAACATCAGCAGGTAAAAATTCCGGAGCAGCGTATCCGGCGTACGCGCCTGCAAACAGCGCGCTGGACTACTACGGATATCTTCCGGCGCAACACGATCGTCCGCTGCGTGAGTACACCGCGATCGTTTTTCAACATCGATGGAAAATTGTTCTCTGCGCGGTTCTCGGATTTCTTCTTGCTTCGTGGGTGAACCAGCGCGCACCGAGAATGTATACGACGAAGGCTCTCGTGAGCATCGGCGCGTACGTTCCGCCGATGCCCGGTGAGATGTCCGATCTTCTCCGGCAGAAGATGGCCGGCTCGGGATACGCAAGCTCTCTCCTCCCGATGCTCTCGAGCTACACGATCGCGACGCACGTACTGAAGAACAACGAGGCGATTCGCAACTTCATCGCTCCGGGATACAAGCTCGACGATAAGGCGCAGGCAGACTTCCCGCTCTGGATGCTCGACTCGTATCTCGGCATGGTTTCTTCGAGCCTCGTCGACAACACGACGATGCTCCGTATCTCCTCGTTTGCGAAGAACCCGAAAATCACGTCCGAGGTCGCGAATGCCCACGCCGCGGCGTTTATCGAGATCGTCAAGAACGAGCGCCGCGTTGCCGCGGCGGTAAACGAGAAATTTATCCGATCGAAAGTCGACGAGGCCAAGGCCGACGCCGAAGAGAAAAGGAAGAAGTTCGAAACGTTCGTTCAGGAACACTCGATGCAGGGTGTTTTAAACACCGAGCTGCCGGCAAACCTCAACGCGGAGCGTTTCCACAACCTCGTCACCGGAATCGCCCAGTCCGCTCAAGAGCGCGCGACACTCGAAGGCGAGCTCCGTCAGCTGCAAAATGACGATAACCCGCGTAACCCGAGGCTCACCGCAGGATCGGAAACCGCCTATTTGCGGCTCATCGCGCTCCAGAGCGAGTTCGATATCATCAAGAAGGCCAATCCTTATTCGGACACGATCCCGCAGATGAAAGCCGAGATGGCCGGACTGCGCAAGGTGGTTAAGGAATCTGCCGAGCGCGACCTCGCACAGCGCCGACTCATGGTCAAAGCGAGCCGCGAGCGCGAGCGACTCTTCATGCAAGAGCTCGAGGAGCTCAAGAAGAGCGAGGCGAAGGAAGCCGAAGACCGCATCAATTACATGCTCGTCAAGCAGGAAAAAGAGGCCGCCGATGAAGCCCTCGCCGCGGCGAGCAAGCGGCTCGACGATACGATCGTCAATATCGAGAACGATCAAAGCACGGTGCGGATGATTGACTTCGCGGTCACTCCGGAATGGCCGATCAGCCCGAACACCCGCTCGAACCTTACCGCAGGCTTGTTTGCCGGCGTCGTCTTCGGTATCGCGCTCGCGTTCCTCCTCGATTTCATGAACAACGCCATTTGCTCGGTGACCGAGCTCCAGCGCGCGACCCGCTGCATGATCATCGGAATCGTGCCGATCTTCTCGCGGCGCAAGAAGAAGAAAGATGCGGAGCAAACTGCAGGCAAAGACGAACCGCAGCCGAGCGTCACCGTCAAACCCGTGTCGAAGGAAGGCGGGCTCGCCGGAACCGTCGAGCAGGCGCAAAGGGCGAAAGAGTCGATCGAAAAGCTCAAGGCCGCCGCCACTGTTCGCCCGGGCCAGACCTCGACGCAGGACCGCAAGCTTCTCAAAGCCGGGCTTTCCGCCGCGGACTTCGACAAGCTCTCGAAGGCGAAAAACGTTCACAATATCGTCTGTATCAAGGAGCCGCTCTCGCAGGAGGCAGAATCGTTCCGTAATATCCGCACGACGCTTCGCCACGCGGGAGAACAGGGCGGGGCTCAGGTCGTTCTCGTAACAAGCGGCCGGAAAGGCGACGGGAAAACGACGATTGCGGCGAACCTCGCTGCGTCGATGGCCCAGGCCTCGGCCCGCACGCTCCTCATCGACGCGGACTTGCGCCTGCCGAACGTGCACAAATATTTCGGCTGCAATCGCGAAGATATCGGACTTGTCGACTATCTCACCGGCGATGTCGAGGTCGGTGACATCGTGCGCGCGACGGAAATTCCCAATCTCTCGGTCGTCCTCGCCGGCAGCCCGACGCCGATTCCGGCCGAGCTCCTCGAGACCGCGCTCATGAGCGATCTCCTCGAGGCGATGAAGAAGGAATATGATCATATTATCATCGACAGTCCGCCGATCGCGCACGTCACCGACCCGCTTCTTCTCGCGAGCCAGGTCAGCGGCGTGCTCCTCGTCGCGCGCAGCGGGATCACTCCGACCCCGGTCGTCGAATACGCAGTCCAGCGCCTCCACCAAATGAAGGCGACGATTTTCGGCTGCGTGCTCAACGGCGTCTGCCGCACGAACTCCTACCGCGAAGCGGAATATTACTTCGTTGCCAACAAATACCAGTAGGAATACCCTACCCCGGTGGAGCTATTTAAAGGTTTGACGCTTACGACGGCGACGTGCGCGCTGCTATGGCTCGGCAGCGAAGCGCTCGTTCGAGGACTCGGCTTCCACGGGCACAACGTCGACTTCGAGCCGCTCGTCTTCTCTCCGGCCTACGGCTGGGAAAATAAGCCCGATTACGACGCCCAGAATGAGGAGCTTGAATGGAGCATTCGCTACCGCACGAACGCGGACGGTTTTCGAGGAAAGCAATATTTTCATGAGCGCACTCCGGGCACGGAACGGATCCTTGTCGTGAGCGATTCGATGGGCGACGGCTTCGGCGTGACCGACGCCGAGATGTGGCAGAGCGTGCTCGCCGAGAAGCTCGGCGGCGGCGTCGAGATCGTCAACCAGAGCGTTCGGGGTTACGACGTCATTCAGGAATATAAGCGTTACCTTGCCTACGGCCGGCAATTTAAGCCCGACATCATCGTGCAGATGCTTTGTGATAACGATTTCAGCGGATGGAACGCCTCCGTGATCGCGCGGTATCAACGTTATCGTCCCCAATATTCCGTCGAGGGAGCGGAGCTGAGATTCACCGGAGACGCGCCGGCCCCGCAGGAGCTTTTTAACCCTGAGACGGCATTTCGCAAATTCAAGCGCCTCCTTTACCACTCGGCCGCTGCCGTATACCTCAAGCACCGTTTCACCCCGGTGTACCACATGATTAGGCACGCGGGCGATGGAGACACGGCTCAAGCGAGCGCTCCTGCGGCCGGTGGAGCCCCGGCTGCGGATCCCTACGATGCCCGGTATCAGGACGCGGCAAAAATCGTTTTTCGCGATATGGCGCGCTTCGCGCGCGAGGACGGCTTTAAGATGCTCATCGTGTTCGTCAGCCGGGAGCCGCTCCCTCCGGTGTTGAAAGAAGCGCGCGACATGGGCGTCCTGGTCCTCCAGGTCGAGATTCCGAAAGAAGAGATGTTCGTCTACGATCCGTTTCATCCGCGCGCGGCGGGCCATCGCCGCATCGCGCTTGCGGTCGCGGGAGAGCTCCGACCATGACGAAAAAAACGCTCGAGCTTGATTTGAGCCGGAACCGGCTCGGCGACTGCTGGATGGTGCTGAGTGCGCTCGCGACCGCGGCCGCGCTCCGGCCCGAGTACGTGATTCGCTGCTCGGTTCCGGCCGAGTTGAAGTCGCTCGCGAAATGCGCTTTTGCCGAGCGCCTCGAGATGGCCGAGGCCGTCGGGCCGGGCGCTCCTATCTGGAGCCATGTCGGACTCCGTGGGATGCTTCCCGGCGTTCTTACCGGCCGGCGGTATGTCGCACCGTATCCGCACATCGTTTCGCACGTTCGAAAGCTCGGGGGATGGAAAAACAATCTCAATCATTCGCTCCTGGAGGCCTTTAATCGCGCGGGGCGAATTTTCGTTCCGCCGCAAAGCTCGCTCGAGCATTACATCGGATACATCCAGCTCGTCTGCCTGCCGAGATTTCGAGCTATCGCGTGGGAAGATTTTCTCCGCCAGGCCGGGGCCGATCATCAGCTTTTCCGCGATCGGCTCCTCACGGCGGGAGCGGCAATCCCTCCCGTTGCCGCTGCGCGCGGCCGTGTTCTCGTTTTCTCGTCAGGAGTAAGCCAGCAGTCGATGCCTCCGGAGTGGGCGAAAGCAAATCTTCCGGAGGCGCTCTTTTGTTTTCACCGGGAAAATTCGCAGGCAGCGGCGTTTCGAGCCGCCGGGCTCGAGACCCTCAACTTTGAAACGCCCGAGGAGATCATACGACTCGCGCTCGACGCCCGCTGGATTGTCGCGACCGACAGTTTCCCTTCGCACGTGCTCCAGCTCGTCAGCGACCGGGTGACGCTCTGCCTAACTCAGGAGCTCGGCAAGCGAGTCGTCTCACCGTGTTTTCGCGGAACGGTGATTGAATCGACTGCGGTATGCGCACCCTGCGCCGGGCCCAATCCCGACCCGCTCCTCTGCCGGCTCGGGTATCGATATTGTCTCAGCTGGGGCGAAAAGCAGTACGCCGGACGAATTCTTGCAAGCATCGGTTGAGATGAGAACCGTCTTCGCAAACTTTCTTATCGCGCTGGCCGTTACGGCGGGAGCCGTCGCGATCTCGGGAAAGACACCGGCCGAGCTCTCCGTCTATCCCGACGCGGAAAGCTCGATAGCATTGAGTGAGGGATCAGCCGCCGGGGTCCGGCTCCATCACGCGCGGCGAATCTTTCATCCGCTTGCCGCCGCCGCTGTCCGCGCGCTCACCGGTGCAAGCACGATTGACGCGTTCGTAATGCTCGGCGTGTTCACCCTCTTCGGTTTCGTTTTTCTTCTTCTCGCCGCGCTCGCGCCCGAGGGCGGCCGCGGGTTCGATCGCTTTGCCGCGGCGTGCGTGTTTCTCCCGTTCCCGATCGTGCTCTATGAGCTCTCCTTTCTCCAGCTTCCGATGTTCATGTTCCTTCTTGCCGCGTATCTCCACGCCGCCCGCCGTGAGAATTGGGCCGTCCTCGCGATGCTCCTCTTCTGCCTCATCCTTACCCGCGAGGACGGGATGCTCGTCGGAATTTTCTCCGTGCTTGCGCTTTGGCGGCGTGCGATCCGTGCGCCCGCCGTTCTTCTTATCGGCGCGACGGCGGCGGCCCAGGGCGTCGTGTGGTGGGTGAGCCGGGGTGCGGAGAATCTTCACGCGAGCTCATATCTCTTGTTTTCGGCGGCGCGGTTGCCGGTATTTTATCTGCGAAACTTTTTCGGGATTGAGCATTGGGTCGATACGTACCGTGCGCTGCCGATGTACACCCACGCACCGATCGCTCTGTGGCCGGTCCCTTCGATGTTTTGGAGCCTCAGCAGCGTTCGTGAATTCGGCATCTACGTATGGAATCCCGTCAACATTTTCCAAACGCTCGCGCTGATCTTCGGAACCTTCGGGATTCTGCCGCTCATGTTGCTCAGCCTTTGGCGCAAGCGCAGTACGCTCTCACTCCAAAGCGCCGGGCACTGGAGCTACCTCGCGCTCGGGCTTTTCGGGCTTGCCGCGTTTCTCCTCGCTCCGGGCTCCGGCCCTCCGAATATTCGTTATTACCTCGGAGCCTGGCCGCTGTTTTTCTGGGTGCTTCGGTATTTCGGGGATGAGGCCGCGCCGAAGCTCCTCCGTTCCCGCCCGGTGCTTCTCGCCGCTCACTTCGCGGCGAGCTGGATGCTTTTTATGATCTTCAGGTGATGATTCGTGTGCACTTCGAT
>JADMIO011210338.1_pt1 | contig 31715 bp, 30 predicted proteins | sample 8958161 | NCBI WGS metagenome assembly JADMIO01 (sample SAMN16585339, study PRJNA669376) | soil metagenome | isolation source: Crop rotation soil | place: USA: Cullars Rotation, Alabama | collected 2011 | reverse complement strand
CGCGACAACTTGTCCACGTGGAATTCTAAGCTTAGGATCCCAATGTGCTGGAAAGTCTGCAATTCCGTCAAGCACCCCGGTGGAAAGGACGATTGGTCATCAAAACCTTTCGAGCCCAAGCTGAATCCCTCCGCACCCACGCATCCTCCTTCTCTGCCAGACGTTCCTGCAACCGATTGTCGGCCATGGTGGACGTAATTCTCCCCCAGCGAAAAAAGCACGGGACCCGGCGACCGGGCCCCGTGCTGCGATCCACTCCATGGCCGAGCGGCTCGCGGCCGCCCGGTGCTACCGCTCGCCCGCGCCCGCGCCGGCCTCCAGGATCCGGCGGGCGCGCTCCACGGCGCCATCACCCGCGGCGTTGCCCGGGAGGACCACCTCCGGCTGCACGCCCGCGCCTTCGATGCGCACGCCGCGCGCGCTGCGGTAGTCCGCCACCGGGACCTGCAGCATCCACCCCTTCGCGATCTCGAACACGGTGGAGGAGAGCATCGCGCCGGCGGTGCGGGTGCCCGCCACCGTGGCGCGGCCGCTCTCGCCGAGCGCGGCCGCCACCGCTTCGGCCGTGCTCGCCGAGCCACGGTCCACCAGCACCACCACGCGGCCGGCGTACGCCCCCGCCCCGCCTCCGGGCGTCACCAGCATCGCGGCCCCGCCCTCCGCCTCCAGCCGCGCGTGGAAGTCGTCGCCCAGCGACGCGTCGGCCAGCAGCCGCGGGAGCGTGGCGGGGTCCAGGTCGCCGGCCGTGCGCGCGCCGTGCCGCCGGAGCCCCGCGGCGGTGGCGAACCACCCGGCCGGCAGCGGCGCGGCGGAAAGGTGCGCGCCCAGACGGCTGGCCAGCTCCAGCCCGCCCCCCGGGTTCCCGCGCAGGTCCACCACCAGGCCCGGGAGCGGCCCCAGCTCGGCGAACGCGCTGTCCAGCGCCGCTCCCGCCGCGGTGCCCGCCTCCCCGGGCGGGAACCACGCGATGCGCACATAGCCCGTGCGGGCCGACAGCCTCCGCCAGCTCACCACGCGCTCCGCGGCCGGAGGCCCCGCGGCGCCGCCCGGCGCGGCGAAGAAGGCCAGGTGCGTCGCGCCCAGCCGCCCCAGCATCTCGCGCACCAGCGCCACCACCTCGCCGTCGCCCTCCACCGCCCCGGCCCGCGCGTGGAACTCGCGGCCCACGGCGCCCCAGTCGGCGCCGCCGAACGCGGGGTCGAAGAAGGCGCGCGCGACCGTCGCGTGCACCGAGTCGACCACGTCCGCCGCACCGAGCGGGGCGAGCGCGCCCGCGGCCACCCGCTTACCGGTCATCGTCCCGCGCACGAACGCGCGCGCCAGACGGTTCTCGGCCGACCAGGTGCCCCGCATCGTCCCGCCCTCCGCCTCGCCGTGCAGGAGCATGCCGCCGCGCGGCGTCACCGCGCGCAGGGTGAAGCGCCGCCCCTCCACCGGCCCGGGCTCCAGCCGGATGGAAGCGCCGCCGGTGCCGACGAGCGTGCCCTCCATGCGCCCGTGTGCGCTGTCGGGGCGGAGCTCCACCACCGTCTCCAGGAACATCCCGCCGCCGGTGAAGGTCATCCGCCAGGGGCCGGCGGGGAGCTGCGCCGCCGCGGGGGCGGCCGCCGCGGCGAGCAGAGCGGCCGCGGCGGCGGCGCCCCGCGCGAGGGGATGGAGAGGATGCATGGCGCCTTCGCGGTGCGGGGTGGGGCGGATCACGGCTGCGCCACCGGCGCGTCGAGCCGCCGGTCGAAGTCGGCGGCGAACTCCAGCACGCCCGGCACGCTCCCGTGCGCGCGGGCGGAGAGCGCGCCGAAGGCCGTGCGCCACAGCGCCGGGTCGGGCGCGGCGGGGAGCGACACGCCGCCCAGCAGCCGCCCGGGAAGGCTCTCCCAGTACGCCCAGTGCTCGGGAAGGGCGCGGATCTGCGCCTCGATGGCGGCGAAGATGCGCGCCGTCAGCAGGTAGGTGTCGTCGTCCGCGCTGCCGGTGGCGGGGTGCTCCAGCGGCGCGTCGAAGCGGCACTCGAAGCGCCCCCGCCCCGTGTCGTGGCAGAACAGCGGCACCAGCATGGCCACGCCCCGCAGCGCGAAGAACGCCGTGCCGCCCATGGCGAAGGTGAGCCGGCCCAGGAAGGGGACCAGCAGCGCGGTCCCGTCGCGGTTGTCGAACACGTCGGGCTGCATGGTCAGCGCCTCGCCGCGGCGCATCGCCTGCAGCCCGGCCTTCACGCCGCGCCCGTCGCCCGGGAGCGCGTTCACCCCCGGCACCACCTTCTCCATCAGCTCGCGATAGCCGGCGTTGGCGGGGTTGTCCTCGGCGCGGGCGTAGAAGGTATTCAGCCGCTTGCGCCCCTCCAGCCCCAGCCCGATGAGCAGGCAGGCGAGGACCGGCAGGCCGTAGTGCGCACTGAAGAAGATCACCGGCCCGTCGTGGTCGCGCGCCGCGTGCAGGTGCTCGGCGCCGGTGATGGTCACGCGCCGGGCGCAGAAGTCCAGCACCTGGTCGCGCGTGCCGCACTCCAGGAAGGTGCGCGCCAGCGCGAACGACGCCATCGAGCGGGCGTGGCGCCGCGCGATGGCCGCGATCTCCGCCTGCGCCGTGCCGGGGAAGGCGGTGGCCAGCCCGCGCTCCACCGCCGCCATGCGCTCGCGCGGGGCCGGGGGTGCCCACCCCGCGCGCAGCAGCGCTCCCGCCGCCGCCCGCCGCGCGCGCGGCGCCCGCTCGGCGGGCACCATACGGCTCATCAGGTCCAGCCAGTCGACCGAGCGGATCATGCCGCACCTCCCACCGTGGCGGGGGAAGTGCGCGCCTCGCGCAGGCGCTCGAGCTCGGCCAGCGACCAGCCGTACACCTCGTCGGGCAGGCCCGCGCCGGCCGCGCGCCACACGCGCAGGAAGCCTTTCAGGCTGTTCACCGAGATCGCGCGCGCGCGCTCGGCCACTCCGGCGCGCTGGCGCTCCAGGTAGGCCCAGGTGAGCAGCTCCGCCGGGGCCGCGGCGACGACGCGCTCCGCGCACCCCGCCACCCACGCGGCCACCGCATCCAGGTCGGCCTCAGACACCGAGTCACGCGCGAGCGCGGCCGGGCACTCCGCCAGCCGCGCGCGCCCGCGGTCCACGTCGGCGGCCAGCAGGCGGGCGCCGCGGCCCAGCAGCAGCGCCTCGAGCACCGACACCTGGTGGGCCTCGCCCAAGAGGGTGACGGTGCGCGAGGCGCCCGCCGGAGGCGGCAGGTGCTCGGGAAAGGTGAGGTAGACGGCGGCCTCCCCCGCGCCCGCGGCGGCGCGGGCGTGCGCCAGCAGCTCGGGCACGCCGCAGAGGCGCGCCCGCGGATGCCCCGCCAGGAAGGGCTCGAGGAAGGCGGCGCTGGCCGCGGTGCGCAGCACGCGCAGCTCCCGCCCCTCCTGCGCCAGCCCGGCGGCGAACGCCACGGCCGCCCGGGTGAGCGGGAGCGTCACCACCGTCAGGCCGGGACCGGCGGGGAGCCGGGGAAGCGCGTGGCGGCGGGCGGCCCGGCGCAGCCGGCGGAGCGCGGCGCCGGGGCGGCCCAGCCGCGGCCCGGCGAGCACCTGGCGCTGGTGGGCCGCGGCGCGGGTGGCGATGGCGTGCGCGCGGGTGAGGTCCATCCCCAGCGCCGCGGCCACTGCCGTGGGCGAGGGCACCGGGAGCGGGGGGAGGTCCGCGCCGGGTCCCGGCGCGGGGCGGCCCCGCGGGATGCGGGAGAGGAGACGGGAGATGCGGAACATCAGGCACCTGCCTGGGCAATACGGGGAGCAGCCGCCGCGGAGAGCGGCGCGGCGGCGCTGCGGCTCCGGGTGGAGGGAAAGAAGAGCTGGAGCACGCGCGCGGTGATGAAGAGCAGCGCCAGCCCGGTGAGCAACGGCCCGGCGGTGAGCAGCACCAGGTGCCCCGCCTGGGCGGCGGCGGAGAGCGGGTGCCCACCGCGCAGCGCGGTATTGGCGGCGGCCAGCGCCTGCCCCGCGGCGGCCGGGTAGCGCCGGGCCAGCCCGCGCAGCACGGTGAACAACACGCGGCCGGTGAAGGCGAAGTAGAGGGTGAAGAGGGCGCAGTACGCGTACAGCACCGCCCCCTTCACCGCCCCGCCCTCGGGCGCCGGCGCGCGCCGGCCCAGCGCGCGCAGCAGCAGCGCCCGCAGCGTGGCCGACATCCGCTGGTGGAGGTTGCTGATGCCGCTGAGGTCGGTGAGCAGCCAGTAGCCGTCGAGCTTGTAGAGCGGGTTCAGCATGTGCAGCATCGAGAACGCGTTCATCCACAGCAGCCAGGTGGCGAACGGGCTCCCGCTGGCGAGCGCCCAGATCCCCCCCGCGCTGGCCACCATCGACTGGAAGTACACGCCCCCCAGGTCCACCGCGGCGCGCTGGAGCGGCGGGACCCGCCAGGTGCGGGTCACGTCGGTGTACATCACCGGGAACACCAGGTAGATCCCCACGCCGATCGCCCCCGGCGGGCAGCCGAAGCGCGACGAGGCCGCCGCGTGCCCCAGCTCGTGCACCATCAGGCTCGCCAGCGTGAACGCCAGCAGCACCAGCGCCTGCGCACCGGCCGGGTGGTGCGAGCGCGGGAGCCCGTGGCCCAGCGACAGCGCCAGCACCACCGCGAAGGTGCACAGCACCGTCGCGGCCGCCGGGCGGCAGAAGAGCCAGGCCAGGCGGCGGCTGAGCGCCGCCACCACCCGCTCGGGGAGCACGGTGGTGTGCACCAGGAAGGGAGTGCGGCGCGGCGCGTCGGGCGTGCCGGCGAAGAGCGCCGCGGGAAGCTGCTCCCACACCAGGCGCCGCAGGTCGTCCGCGGCCACCGGCGCGCCGGCGCCGGCCAGCCGCCGCTGCAGTTCGCCGAGGGTGGCGGGGCCCTCGCGCATGGCCGCGACCACGCGGTGGGTGGCCGCGTTCACCGTGAAGCAGTGGGGGCCGGCCTCCACCAGGAAGCGGCCCGGCTCGGCGTCGCCGGCTTCCACGAACGGGGTGATCAGGAGGTCCGGGCGCAGGCCGGGGAGCGGCGTGTCCATCTACGCGGCGTCGTGAGTTGCGGGGAGTGGGAACGCGAAGCGCGCGAGCCGCACCGGCCCCGCGCGTGCTGGGTCCATCGTTTCGCTGGGGGGGAGCGGCCGGGCCGCCCCCACCCCCGCGGATCATCAGCAGATGCTGCAGATCGAGGCGAAGTCGTTCTCGCCGCCCCCGCTGCCGTCGTCGTACGTGTCGCCGGCCATCTCGAAGCGCTCTTCCAGCTCCTCGATCTTGAACACGTTCTGCTCGGTCATGGTACGTCTCCCGGGTGGGTGGGTGGTATCGCGCGCGGCGGGATGTGCCACGCACGCTGGGGGTCTGCGCGAAAACAGGCGCAGAATGAAAGCATAGGGGTGTGAAGAGCCGGGCGGCGGGTATGGGTCGGGCCCGGCGCGGCGCGTCAGGTGAATCGGTCTTCGGGAACGGCTGATGCCCAGTGGCGGTGCGCGTCTCCCGTTCCGTTCGACCTGCGGAGCAAGCTAGCGGGTCTTACGCGGCGATGCAGACACGCTCCCGCACGAAAGCGTTACTCTGCGGCGCCTCGTGAGCGGTGAGCGGGATCGAGTCCACGTCCCAGGCGCCCGCGCGGTGGCGCTGGCGGAAGCGCTCGGCCAAGGCCGCCAGGCCGCGGGCCTGGACCTGCTGCGGGGTGAGGCCGGCGTAGCGCTGGAGCTGGTTGCGCAGCGCCGAAGGCGACGGGAAGTCGAGCGCCAGCGCCACGCCCTCCACGGTGCGGCTGGGGTCGCCCAGCAGGTGCGCCGCGCGGAAGAGGCGGGTCCAGACGATGAGCTTGTTGACGGGCGGGAGGCCGGCCGCCCGCAGGTGCTCGCGGAGGGTGTTGCGGTGCCGGGAGTACATCCTCGCCACCTGCCCGGGATCGGTGGCGCCGGCGGTGGAGAGCAGCGCCGTCACCACTCCGGCGAGCCGCGGCGGGATCATCCCTTCGATCTCGGCGAGCACCGCCTGCGCCACGGGCTGCGCCGTCAGCGCGGTGATGACGGCGGCGAAGGCGGAGGGCGAGTCGTCCTGGTCGCGCACCACGATCTCGGCCATCCCCACCGCGCTCAGGCGCATCGCGTCGCGCACGCGGCCGTGAAAGTCGCCGTAGGGGAGGAGCGGGGTGGACGGGAAGGCGGAGCGGAACGAGGCGAAGGCGGAGAGCTGGAGGGTACCGGAGGGATCGTAGGGGTCGGCGATGGCCAGGGCGGCGGCGGTTTCGGCGGCTTCGCGGTGGAGCGCGGTCCAGTCGCTCACCTGCCACACCTTCCACGCCGGGCCGCCGGCGGGACAGAGTTGCAGTGCACATCGAAGACGGCGGACGGCCGGCCCGTCCGGGAGGAGGGCGAGGACGATCTGCATGGGGTGCTCTTGGGGAAAGAGATCCTGCGAACCTGCGAGCGTGCAGAAGGGTGACCGAAACTGATGTTGTAATCCTTTCCTGTCAAGCTTCGCATAAACATATGGTAATCCAAGCAATTAGCTTGGGTTGCCATAGATTGTATAACGGCTCCCATGGACCTCGCTTTACGGCGGCCGGGGACCTCACCTTTCGCCGGTGGCCCGCTCGATCTCGTCCCGCACCCACGCGTCGCTTTCGGCGCCGAGCCGGCGACAAAGTGCGTCGCGCGCGGCCTCGGTGCCGATGCGCCCCAGCGCCCAGGCGATCACGACCGCCTGGCCGTTGCCGATGACCCGGCCCTGCGCCATCGTTTCGGAATCTGAGATGAGGGTGTCCCCCGTTGTCTCACGTCTACGCGGTGCGCAACAGGAGGTACTCGCAGATGGGGGTGGCACCGGACCCGATGGAGCCGTCGATCCTGTAGGGCGGCGTGTTGTCCGTGGAGATTGCCCCCGCCTGGTTTACCGGGTCGTACATGGAGTCCCAGTTCGCCACACCCGGCCAGTGTCCATGCCCGCGGCTCTCCACGTATACGCCGTTCCCCGCGGACGAGCCGCCGTACGGGTTGCTCCAGCCCATGAAGAAGTCCGCCTCGTCCCCTTGGTAGACGCAGCACCCCACCGATCCGCCCCAAGTCCCCGCCACGTGGGTGTGCAGCATGGTCGACCACTGGCCGTTCTGGATCAGAAGGTCGAGCCCGTCCTGTGCACGGTGACCGAACCAGTCCTGCGTCGACAGGAGCTTCAGGTCCCCGCCGGTCGCGTTGTAGATCACGATGAGCGTGGCCAGCATGTCGCCGTTGGCCTGGCCCATACTCTGTACTGCGTCCGTCGCGCGTTTCTCCAGGTCCACGCCGTCGAGCAGGCGGTTCTTCTGGCGCATGGCCGCCTCACTCATGATGTACGGCGTGATGATCTCGCCCTGGTATTGGGGATCCGTGCTGACGTCGGCTGCGGTGATCGGGTTTCCGAGGATGGGCATGGTTCTCCAGGTCCGCGTAGCGTGAATGCCGATCCGTGGTGGACGTGAAAAGGCCTTCATCCGCTGAGATACAAGGCTTTCGGGTCGCTGTCAGCGTGCCATCCCACCAGCGCCTCTACGATCTCCTCCCGCACCCACGCATCCTCCTCCACATCCGCGCGGCCGGCGAGTTCCTGCCAGGCGGCCGCGGTGCCGATGCGCCCCAGGGCCCAGGCGGCGTGGCCGCGCACCAGCGGCTCCTCGTCGTCCAGCGCGGCCGAGAGCGCGGGGACGGCCTCGGGCGCGCCCCAGTTGCCGAGCGCGACCGCGACGTTGCGCAGCAGGCCGCGGCGCCTGGTGCGCTTGATGGGCGAGTCCTTGAAGCGGCGGCTGAACTCCTCCTGCGTCATCGTCATCCACTCGACCAGACTCGGCCCGTCGAGCCCCTCCCGCGCCAGGAAGGCGGGCTCGTCCGCGGGCTCGGAGAAGCGGTTCCAGGGGCACGCCTCGTTGCAGATGTCGCAGCCGTAGACGCGGTTCCCGATCCCCGGCCGCAGCTCGCGCGGGATGGGGCCCTTCAGCTCGATGGTGAGGTAGCTGATGCAGCGCCGCGCATCCATCACCGGCGCGCCTGACGCGTCGCGGCCGAGGAGCGCGCCGGTGGGGCAGGCGTCGATGCAGCGGTGGCAGGTGCCGCAGTGGTCCCTGGCGAAGGGCGCGTCGTACTCCAGCTCCACGTCCAGCAGCACCTCGCCCAGGAAGAAGTACGAGCCGCGGCGCGGGTGGATGAGCATGGTGTTCTTCCCCTGCCACCCCAGCCCGGCCCGCTGCGCCAGCTCGCGCTCCAGCACCGCGCCGGTGTCCACGTAGGCGCGCCCGCCCACGGGCACCAGCTCCGCGGCGATCCAGTCCTGCAGGGCGATCAGCCGCGCCTTCATCAGCTCGTGGTAGTCGTCGCCGCGCGCGTAACGGGCCACGATGCCGCGTGACGGGTCATCGGTCGCGCCCTGAGCATCCCCCGGCGGCGCGTAGTGTAGCGCGACCACCACGGCGGACTTCGCGCCGGAAACGAGCACGGCGGGGTCGATGCGCTTGGCCACTGCGTCTTCGCGGGCCATGTAGCCCATCTCGCCGTGCATCCCGGCCGCGACCCAGCGCACGTAGGCGTCGCCCTGCTCGCTCGCGTGCACGGGGGCGATGCCTACGTGGTCGAACCCCAGCTCGTGGGCTCGGATGCGGATCCGCGCGGAGAGCGCGGCGGGGCTGAGCGCGGGCGCCTGCTGCATGGCGCCCGGTACACCGCTCGCCCCGCGCGCGTGCCCGTCCCGCCATCTCCTTGACGGTGCGGCGGTGGGGCCGCAGGTTGCGCGCTCCTTCCAACCGTGGAGCACGCGAGCGATGGCCGGACGCCTCGAAGAGTTCCGCCGCTTCCGGGAGCGCATGAACACGCGCATCCTCGAGGCCGGCAACCTGGAGATCAAGCGCTTCTTCGCGCTCGACAGCCGGTGCTACGAGCCCGGCGCCCTCGACGCGAAGACCAAGGAGCTCCTGGGCCTGGTCGCCTCGATGGTGCTGCGCTGCGACGACTGCATCACCTACCACGTGGTCCGCTGCAAGGAGGAAGGCGTCACCGACGACGAGTTCTTCGAGGCCTTCAACGTCGGCCTCGTGGTCGGCGGCTCGATCGTCATCCCCCACCTGCGCCGCGCCGTCGACGCGCTCGACGAGCTCAACCAGCAGGTCGCCGCGGAGGCGTCGTCGTGAGCGCGATCCCGCACCCGGAGCTGGAGGCGCTGCGCGGCGAGTTCCCCATCCTCCAGACCCGCACCTACCTCAACTCCTGCTCGCTGGGCGCCCTCTCCAACCGCTCGATGGGGTACCTGGGCGAGTACCAGGCGCTCTGGAACACCCTGGGCGCCAGCGCGTGGTACGAGCTGTGGATGGGCCGCATCGGCGACCTGCTGGACCGCGTGGCCTGGTTCTGGAACGCGCGCCGCAGTGAGGTCGCGCTCGCCCCCAGCGTCTCCGGCGCGGTCGCCAGCGTCGCGTCGGCGATCGACTACAGCAAGCGCAACCGCGTGGTGGTCGCCGAGCTGGACTTCCCCACCCTGGTCTACCAGTGGCTCGCGCGGCACGACGTGGAGCTCGTCCGCGTCCCCAGCGACGACGGCATCGGGGTGGACCCCGCGCGCTGGGCCGAGTACGTGGACGAGCGCACCGCGCTGGTCGCCACCAGTCACGTCTTCTACGGCACCGGCTACGTGCAGGACCTGGCGCCCATCGCCAGGGCCGCGCGCGACGCGGGCGCCCTCTTCCTGGTCGACGGCTACCAGGCGGCCGGGCAGGTTCCGGTCGACCCGCGCGCGGCGGACGCGGACATCTACGTGGCCGGGCCGCTCAAGTGGCTGCTGGGCGGGCCCGGGCTCGCCTACCTGTGGGTGCGCGAGGAGCGGATCGAGTCGCTGCGGCCGACGGTGACGTCGTGGTTCGGCGCCGCCAACCAGTTCGCCTTCCGCGTGGACGAGCTGGAGTTCCGCGACGACGCCGGGCGCTTCTCCCTCGGCACCCCCGCCGTCCCCACGGTCTACACGGCGCTCGGGGGACTGGAGATGTTCGCGCGCGCCGAGCCGCGGAAGGCGTTCGAGCGCATCGCCGCGCTCACCGGCGACCTGGTGGCGCGGCTGGACGAAGCTGGGTTCGAGCTGAAGATGGCCCGCGACCCGGCGCGGCGCTCCGCCATCGTGATGGTGCGCCACGCCGACGCCGCCGGCGCCGTTCGCGCGCTGGCCCAGCAGGGGATCATCGTCGACTACCGCGCCGGGTACGTCCGCATCTCGCCGCACTTCTACAACACGCCCGACGAGAACGCCGCCGCCGTCGCCGCGCTCGCGGCCCTCTGAGCGGCGGCCCGTCAGCCATACGCCCGGAGGGGGAGATGGGCCTCTACGTGGGCACCAGCGGCTTCGCGTACAAGGAGTGGAAGGGCCCGTTCTATCCCGCGGACCTCAAGGACGCGGAGATGCTGCGCTACTACGGCGAGCGCTTCGGCACGGTGGAGATCAACAACACCTTCTACCGCATGCCGAAGTCGTCCGTGGTCGAGAGCTGGGCGACCGAGGTTCCGCCGGAGTTCCGCTTCGTGCTGAAGGCCTCGCAGCGCATCACCCACTTCGCGCGGCTCAAGGAAGAGGCCGCCGATCCCGTCGGCTACCTGCTGAAGGTGGCCGGCGTGCTGGGCGAGCGCCTGGGCGCCCTCCTCTTCCAGCTCCCTCCGAACCTCAAGAAGGACGTCCCCCGGCTGCGCGGCTTCCTGGCCATGCTCCCGCCGGGGACGCGCGCCGCGCTGGAGTTCCGCCACGCCTCGTGGTTCGACGACGAGGTGTTCGCCGCCATGCGCGAGCACCAGGCCGCGCTCTGCATCGCCCAGGCGGAGAGCGACGTGGAGGTGCCCTTCGTCTCCACCGCCGACTGGGGCTACCTGCGCCTCCGCCTTCCCGAGTACGACGATGCCGCGCTGGGCGAATGGGCGCGGTGGTGCGCGGCGCAGGCGTGGAGTGACACCTTCGTCTTCTTCAAGCACGAAGATGCGGGGAAGGGGCCGATGCTGGCGCGCCGTTTCCTGGAGCTCTCCGGCGGCGATGTTCCCGGATGGTAACCTCACCTTTCCAGCCGCCCCGCCTTCACCTCCCCGCCGCGGCCGAAATGGAGCGGATCCCGCCTACGTCAACCGCCCGGCACGCGTAAACACTTGCCGCTCCACCACCTGCGTGCGCCCGGGCGTTGCAGACCGCAATCCTTCCGTGCACTCTGCGGCGCCCGGTTCTGAATCAGCCAGCCACACCTCACCCGCCACGGAATTGCTCCGCTCACTTGTTCCACAACGGGAACACACTATGTTCCTGAATTGGAACACGCCAGGGGTGGACACATCTGGCCGACGTGTATAAATTCTTGCCACTGTTCAACTTCCGTCCACGGCGCAGCAGGGCACGGCCGTTGCCAAATCACGGCCCCCGACTGCCCGTGCATCGAACCCGCTGCACAAAAGCAGGCTTCCTCTCCCCAACACAACCCGGAGCAACACCATGAAGAAGCTCGCCCTGAGCCTCGCGGCGGTCGCCGTGGCCGCCCTGCCTGCCGTGTCGCACGCGCAGACCGCCAGCGCCACCGTGACCGCCAGCGCCACCGTGCAGGCCAGCCTCACCGCCTCGACCACGCACCAGCTCAAGTTCGGCACGCTGGCGATGGGCGCGAGCTCCACGCTGGCCTCGAGCGGCGCCAGCCAGGCCTCGCTGTCGGGGCTGAGCACCGCCGGCCTGGGCCAGATCCAGGTGGGGCACAACTCGAACGTGAACGTGACCGCCACCGTCCCCGCCGTGCTCACCAACGCCAGCAGCGGCCAGACGCTGGCCTTCTCGGCCACCTGCGCCACCGCCAGCAGCAGCGGCGGCACCGGCACGGCGGCGGCGAGCTGCGCCTCGTTCTCGTTCACCGCGGCCACCCCGGGCACCGTCCAGAGCACCTACGTGCTGGTCGGCGGCACCGTGACCGGCAACGCGGCGTCGGGCGTCGGCACCTTCACCGGCGACATCGACTTCACCTTCACGGCGTCGAACTGACGGCCGTGGCGAAGCGGCCCGGTCTTCCGGCGCTTCGCATCCGGGGGCGGGGGCGGCTGTGGGCCGCGCTCGCCCTCGTGCTCGCCGGGCCGTGCCCTGCCCTGGCGCAGGGCACGGTCTCGGTGCTCCCGGTGCAGGGCTTGCGCTTCGGGGTGCTCGCGTCGGGGATCCCGGCGGTGGTGAGCCCCCTGGACGGGAGCCGCCGCGCGGTGATCGAGCTGGTGGGCACGGGCCACGTGTCGCTCAGCTTCGAGCTCCCCGGCAGGCTCCAGGGCGGGAGCGGGCGCGGCGCGCTGCCGGTCCGCTTCGGCCCGGGCGACGGGCGGGTGACCTTCCCCGGCTCGCCGCAGGTGCTGGTGTTCGACCCGTCGCAGCCGGTGTCGTTCACCATCCCGCCCGGCAGCGGGGGGGCCACGGTGCACCTGGGCGGCTCGGTGGTTGCGGACTCGCGCCAGCCCCCCGGCGCCTACGACGCCGCGTTCACCGTGAACGTGGTGGTCGCGAGCCCGGCGACCTGATCCACCGAAATCCTTGGATGCGGGACCCGATGGACCTCTTCCGGAGCCTCACTCGCCCCCTTCGCGCGCGCAACGCGCGCGTGGCCGCGGCCGCGCTCGCGCTGGCGGCGGGCTTCGCGCGCCCGGCGCACGCGGTGTCGGTGAGCCCCACGGCGCTCTACATCGACAGCCGCACGCGCACCGGGGTGCTCACCCTCTACAACCCCGGCTCGCTCCCCGAAGAGATCACCATCGACTTCTCCTACGGCTTTCCGCAGGCGGACAGCGTGGGGAACGTCTCCGTGCAGCTGACCAAGGAGCCCGCGGCCACCGAACCCTCGGCGCTGGCGTGGATGCGCGCCTTCCCGCGGCGCCTCCTGCTGCAGCCGGGGCAGCGGCAGATCGTGCGCGTGCTGGTGGAGCCCCCGGCCGGCCTGGCCGACGGCGAGTACTGGGCGCGCATCCTGATCTCGTCGCGCGGCGGGCAGCCGCCCATCGAGCAGACCCAGGGCGACGTGCGGCTGCAGCTCAACGTGACCACCACGCTGGTGATGGCCGCCAACTACCGGAAGGGCGACCTCCACACCGGCGTGAACGTCACCGCCGCCGCGGCCCGCCGCACCGCCGACGGGGTGCAGCTCACCGTGGACCTGGCGCGCAACGGGAACGCCGCCTTCCTGGGCCGCATGCGCGCCGAGCTGCTGGACGCGGGCGGCGCCGTGCAGGCCACGCTCTACGACGACGTGGCCGTCTACCGCACCATGCGGCGCCGGCTCACCTTCCCGGTGGCGGCGGGAACCACGCCGGCGGGGGTGCGCATCCACATCGACACCGAGCGCGAGGACCTGCCCCCGGGCGGCGCGCTCCCGGCGTCGCCCGTCGACCAGCGGATCCCGCTCCAATGAGTCCGCGCGGCGCGCTCCCGGCCCTGGCTCTCGCGGCGTCGCTCCTGGCGGCGCCGGGGCTGGCCGCGCGCGCCGCCGCGCAGGCGCCGCCGCAGTGGAAGGCCACGGTCACCGCCAGCGTGCTGGTGGCGCCGCCGCCCATCCTGCTCACCACCACGCGCGACCTGTACTTCGGCAACGTGGGGCCGGAGCAGGTGGTGAGCGTGCCCGCGCAGCCCGGCAGCTACCCCGTGGGCACCTGGGCCGCCGCCGCGCGCTTCGGCAACCTGCGCAAGACGGTGCGCTACGGCATCACCTTTACCCTGCCGTCTCAGCTCACCAACGGCAGCTCCACCATGGCGGCGAGCTGGAGCGGGAACCAGTACGGGTGGCTCTGCATCTGGAACCAGACCAGCGGCACCCCGGGCGTGTGCGGGGTGCAGCAGGGGGATTTCGACCCCTCGCAGTACACGGCCACGCCGATGGCGGTGGACCTGCCCAACAACGTCCCGCAGAACAACGTGTTCTCGTTCGACGTCTACGTCGGCGGGCAGCTCACCGTCCCCTCCGGCGCCCTGAAACCCGGTACCTACTCGGCCCCGCTGACGATCACGGTCGCGGTCCTCAACTAGCACCATGCCCCGCCTGGTCCGCCGCGCGGGCGCCCTCCTCGTCGTCCTGGCCGCGGTCCTCCTCGCGCGCCCGCTCCACGCACAGGAAGAAGGCCTCTTCGAGCTCCGGCTGACGGCGCTCGCCGAGAGCCGCACCGTGCCGGTGGTCCTGGACCCGCGGGGGCAGCCGCTCATCCCCCTGCGCGCCACGCTGGACTATCTCCAGATCCCCATCGAGGACCACGGCGACACGCTCACCCTGCAGTGGCCGCCCGGCGTGTGGAGCACGCGGGTGAGCCTCTCGCGGCGCGAGGTGACGTCCGCGCGCACCGTCTTCACCGTCCCCGAGGGCGAATGGCTGCGGCGCGAGCGCGAGGTCTTCCTCTCCCCCGCGGCGCTGGGGCGCGTCCTGGCGAGCGAGGTGGCGGTGGACTGGGAGAACGTGAGCATCCTCTTCCGCGGCCGGAACGACTTCCCCGCCGTGCGCCACGCGCAGGACGCCGCGCGCCGCGAGGGCGGCCTGCGCGCCGCGGGGCTGCAGCGCGACGTGGAGCCCGACGTCCCCTACCCCTCGCGCAACGGGGGCTGGACGGCGAGCTGGGGCGTCACGGGCGACTGGGGCGACGCGGGGATGCAGGGCCGCGCGCGGGCCGCGGTGGGCGCCGCGCTGCTGGGCGGCTCGATCGAGACCGGCGCCGCCGCCCGCTTCGGCGACCAGGGCGGCGGGCTGGCCGATCCGTACGCCACGTACGAGCGCGCCTTCCCCCGCTCCACCTGGATCCGCCGCCTCCAGCTGGGCGACGTGCTGAGCGACGGGCTGCTCACGCGGCCGTTCTTCGGCTTCGCGGCCACCAACGAGCCGGTCTACGCGCCGCGCTACTTCGGCGAGGCGCTGATCCGCCCCGTGGTCCCCGCCGGCTGGGAGTACGAGGTGTACCAGGGCGATTTCCTGGTGGGCGTCTCCACCCCCGGCTCGCGCGACCCCGTGCCCACGCCGGTGGGCTACGGCACCACGCCCGTGCGCGTGCGGATGATCGGCCCCGCGGGGCAGGAGCGGGTGGAGCAGCTCGTCTTCCTCGTCCCCACGGTGCAGGTGCCCGCGGGCGAGTGGCGCTGGTACGCGGGCGCGGGCGGCTGCCGCACGGGCGAGTGCAGCGCCTTCGGCTACGCGGACCTGCGCCGCGGCGTCACCCGCACCCTCACCCTGGGCGCGGGCGTGGACGAGACCGCATACCGCGACAGCGCCGCGGAAACGCACCCGTACGGCCTGCTGGTGTGGAACCCCGCCGCCTCGCTCAGCGCCGAGGTGCGGGCGCGCGCCGGCAGCTTCGTGCACGTGGAGCTGCAGCGCTACGACCGCTGGGGCGGATGGCGCCTGGCGGGGGGATGGAAGCGGCAGGAGGGCTTCGCCACGCTCGCGGCGCCGCAGTGGTTCACCGAGGGCGGCGGGACCGTCCACCTGGGCCTGCGCGGCCGGGGACAGCTGCTCAGCGTGCAGGCGCGCACCCGCGGCCGCGAGCCGGGGAAGGTCGACGCCTGGCAGACCTCGGCCACCAGCGGCTACGGCCGGGTGCAGCTGACGGCGGCGTTCGAGAGCGGCTTCCAGAACCGCGACATCGCCACGCTGCAGGCGCACGTCTTCCTGCCGCGCTACCTCTTCCCCGCCCTGCGCGACCTGAACCTCACCACGCGGGTGGACTGGGCGGCCGACGGGCTGCAGGAGGCGCTGGTGGGCGCCGTCTTCCGCCCGCGCGACGCGGCCAGCGTCAACTTCTCCACCGGCTGGAACGGGCGCACCGGGGAGCCCGAGCTCTCGCTGTCGATCATCACCCGCACCCCCGCGGCGTACCTGCAGGGGAACGCCTTCAGCGAGGGCGCGCGGCACGGGGCGTTCTTCTCCGCGGGCGGCGGGCTGGCCGGGGGCTCGGGCGGATTGGTCGCGACGCCGTACGAGGCGATGGGCCGCGGCGGCGTGGCGGGCCGCGTGTTCTACGACGAGAACGCCAACGGGGTGATGGACCCGGGCGAGCGCCCCGCCGGCGGCGTGCCCATCGTGGTCGGCGGCGAGCGCGCGCTGTCGGACTCCACGGGCGAGTACCGCTCGTGGGGGCTGCTCCCCTACGCCGTGCTGCAGGTGGGCGTAGACACGCTGAACCTGGCGCAGACGGACGTGGCCCCGGCCGCGCCCGAGTACCTGCTGCGCCCCACGCCCAACGCGTACAGCCGCATCGACCTCCCGCTGCTGCGCACCCGCGAGGCGTCGGGCCGGGTGCAGTGGCGCGGCGCGGTGGGCGCGCTCGGCGGCATCACCGTCGAGATCCGCCGCGACGGCGACGCGCAGCCCCGCCGCGTGGTCACCTTCAGCGACGGGGAGTTCTACGTCACCCACCTGCGCGCCGGCGAGTACACGCTCACCGTCGCCGCCAGCTCGCTGCGGGCGCTTGGCGCGACGACGGACCCGCCGGCGGTCCGCTTCACCGTCCCCGCCACCGGCGGCGACGACGCGGTCGCCATCCCGAGTATCTTCCTGAAGCGCTCGTAGTTCACCTCTCCCATCTTGGGAGCGGTCGAAAAACAGGCGAGACGGCCGTTTGTCTCACCTGTTTTTCGGGTGAGGGCCCCAAAAGCTGACGTGGCGCCGCTGTGAACGGCGCCTCGTGGTGGGGCGGTGCGATCGTGGGGGTGTTCCCGGGGGCGGGCGGCAGGCGGTTCGTTCGGAGCTTCGGGCGCGGGTCGAGGAACTACGGGTGTGCGGCGGCGGCCACGTCAGCTTGCGCCCGGTGCGGAGGTGCCTGACGGATGCCGCAAACTTCGGCCCACCAACCGGTTGAAGCTAAACCACCCTCCTCCATCCACTTGGAGCGGGCGACCGATGTTCCCGCCCCGGATCGCGTTCCCGATCGGGAACGCAATCCGTTCCCGCAGGGAAACGCGACCTTTCCGCCAGCCTCTCGCTTACCCCGCCGCGGCGATGCCGTGGCGCTTCCGGCGCTGCCACAACACCTTGCGTGACACGCCCAACTGCCGCGCCGCCTCGTTGATGCTGCCGTTCACCTCGCGCAGGGTGGCCTCGATGTACAGCCGCTCCACCTCGTCCAGGGTGAGGCCGCGGGGGACGGGCACCGCGTTCGGCTGCGCGCTCGCCTCGCCCGTGGGCGTGAGCTCCGGGATCTCCAGCACCGCCGAGCGCGAGAAGATCATCGAGCGCTCGATCACGTTGCGCAGCTCGCGCGCGTTCCCCGGCCAGTCGTAGCGCTGCAGCCGGGCATCGCCCTCGGCGTCGATCTCCGGCACCGGCTTGGCGAAGTACTCGGCCGCGCGCTTCACGAAGTGCCGCGCGATGGCCGGGATGTCGCTGCGGATCAGCCGCAGCGGCGGCAGCACCTGCGAGGCCACGTTGAGCCGGTAGTACAGGTCCTCGCGGAAGCGCCCGGCGCGCACCTCGCCCGCCAGGTCCACGTTGGTGGCCGCGATCACGCGCGTCTGCACCGTCTGGTCGGCCACCGAGCCGATGCGGCGGAAGGCGCGGCTCTCCAGGAAGGTGAGGAGCTTGGCCTGCAGCTCCAGCGGCATCGAGCCGATCTCGTCCAGGAAGAGCGTCCCGCCGTCCGCCACCTCCACCAGCCCCTTCTTCCCCTGGCGCGCATCGGTGAAGGCGCCCTTCTCGTAGCCGAACAGCTCCGCCTCCAGCAACGCGGCCGGGATGGCCGCGCAGTTCACCTCCACGAAGCGGTAGGCGCTCTGCTGGCTGGCGCCGTGGATGGCGCGCGCCACCATGTTCTTCCCCGTGCCGCTCTCGCCCAGCAGCAGCGCGGTCACCTGCGGCACGGTGGCCACCTTGTCCACGAACTCGCGGACGAGCTGCACCAGCGGGTGCGAGCCCACGATGCCGTGACGGTCGAAGCGGATCTGCGCCACGCTGGAGAGCAGCTCGCGCGCGGGCACCTCCTCCAGCGCGCGGCGGAGGCGCGTCTCCAGCGCCTTGGGCTCCACCGGCCGGGTGACGAAGTCGGTGGCGCCCGCCTCCAGCGCGTCCTCCGCCTCGGCGTCGCTGCCGCGCGGGGTGACGACGATCACCGGGAGCGACCGGTTGAGGTCGCGCAGCCGGCGCGTGAACGCCACCCCGTCGATCCCCCCCGCCGCCAGCCCGCACACCACCGCGTCGGGAGGGTCGGCGCGGATCTCGTCCAGGGCCAGCTCGGCGCGGGTGAAGCCCTTGGTGGCGAAGCGGCGCCCGCGCTCGAGCTGCGCCGTGACCAGCGCCACCTGGTCGGCTTCGTCGTCGATGATGAAGACGGTGGGGTTCACGCCTTACTTCCTCTCCCAGCGGTTGGCGTCGCGCACCTGGTACTTGGCGAGCGTCCGCTCGATGGCGTCCTGCAGGTCCAGCCCCATCTGGTTGGCCAGCACCACGCAGACGAAGACGATGTCGGCCAGCTCCAGGGCCACGTCCTGGTCCGGCTCGTCGGGCTTCTTGGTCTTGGGCCCGTAGCGGTGGTTCAGCTCGCGGGCCAGCTCCCCCACCTCTTCCGTCAGCCGCGCCAGGTTCACCAGCGGCGGGAAGTAGCCTTCCTTGAACTGCGAGATGTACGCGTCCACCTGTTTCTGAACGTCGCGGAGATCCATCCGGGCGCCGGGTACGGTTCGGGTTGTGGGGGGATTCGTCCCTCAACCTAGCGATGTTCCCAAACGGAAACAAGACTTTTCGTTGCCGTCCTTTGCGGCGCCTACCTAGATTAATGAACTACAACTTTCTCATACTGAGAGTCTTGTATGTTCGTCCTTCGACGGCGTGCAGGGCTCGTTTGGAGAAGAGAGTGTGACCCAGCCCCGCGTAGGCATCATCATGGGCAGCCGCAGCGACCGCGAGACCATGCAGGAGGCCGCGCGGATGCTGGACGAGCTCGGCGTGCCGTACGAGATGGAGATCGTCTCCGCCCACCGCACCCCCGACCGGATGTTCCGCTACGCCGAAGAGGCCGAGGGGCGCGGGATCGAGGTGATCGTCGCCGGCGCGGGCGGCGCCGCCCACCTGCCGGGGATGACGGCGGCGAAGACGGTGCTCCCGGTGATCGGCGTCCCCGTGCTCTCCTCCGCGCTCCAGGGGCTGGACTCGCTCCTCTCCATCGTGCAGATGCCGAAGGGCGTCCCCGTCGCCACCGTGGCCATCGGCAAGGCCGGCGCGGCGAACGCGGGGCTGCTGGCCGCGCGCATCCTGGCCGCGCGCGACCCCGCGCTGCGCGAGCGGCTGAAGGCCTACGCCACGCGCATCGGCGAAGAGGCGCTCGCCCCCGACGCTCCGCCGGCCTGATGGCGGACGCGGACGTGATCCTTCCCGGCGCCACCCTCGGCATCGTCGGCGGCGGCCAGCTCGGGCGCATGTTCGCGCTCGAGGCTCGGCGCATGGGCTACCGGGTGCTCGTCCTCGACCCCGGTGCCGACGCCCCCGCCGCGCAGGTCGCCGACGAGCACATCCAGGCGCCGTTCAGCGACCCCGCCGCCATGCGCGCGCTGGCGGAGCGCTCCGACGTGGTCACGCTGGAGTGGGAGAACGCGGACGTCGCCACGCTGCGCGAGATCGAGCGCATCGTCCCCGTGCGCCCGGGGCCGGGGGTGCTGGAGGTGGCGCAGCACCGCGTGCGCGAGAAAGACGCGGCGCGCTCGCTGGGCGTGCTCACCGCCGGCTACCGCGCCGTCGCCACGCGCCAGGAGCTGCGCGACGCGCTCGCGGAGATCGGCACCCCCGCGGTGCTCAAGACCGCGCGGTTCGGCTACGACGGCAAGGGCCAGGCGGTGATCCGCGACGCGTCCACGTCCGCGATCGAGTCCGCGTTCGCCGCCGTCACCGGAGATCTGCAGGACGGGCTGAAGGAGCTGATCCTGGAGGAGTGGGTGCGCTTCACCATGGAGGTCTCCGTGGTCTGCGCGCGCACCGCCCGCGGCGAGATGGCCTGCTTCCCCGTGGCGGAGAACGTCCACCGCAACGCCATCCTCGACGTCTCCATCGTCCCCGCGCGGGTGGACGACGAGGTCGCGCGGCAGGCGCGCGAGGTGGCGGAGCGGATGGCGGAGGGGCTGGGCGTGGTCGGCCTGCTGGCGGTGGAGATGTTCGTGGGTGAAGACGGCCGGGTGAGGATGAACGAGGTCGCGCCGCGGCCGCACAACTCGGGGCACTACACCCTCGAGGCCTGCCCCGTCTCGCAGTTCGAGCAGCAGCTCCGCGCCGTCTGCGGGCTCCCGCTGGGCTCCACCGACCTCCTCCGCCCCGCCGCCATGGCCAACCTGATGGGCGACGACGCGGGCACCGCGCTGGGCCGCCCCGGCGCCGCGGAGGCGCTGGCGGTGCCGGAGACCGCGCTGCACCTCTACGGCAAGCGCGAGGCGCGCCCGGGGCGGAAGATGGGCCACCTGACGTCGCTCGGCTCGACGCCGGATGAGGCGCTGGAGCGCGTGGGGCGGGCCCGCTCGCGGCTGGTGGAGGGCGCGGGGTGAGAGACTCCCTTGCGCTCCGCCGGGAAAGCCCGCATACGTAGAAGGGACGCCACGACCCACGCCTCGCACCACCCTCCAGCCTGGACGCATCCGTCCCCTCCGTGGGACGAACACCGCGTCCGTCAGGAACGCCCCACGCAGCGCGTTCCACTTGAGAACCCGCGAAACCACAGCCGATTCCGCTCCGTAAACCCTGGAGCGGGGGCGGTGTATCAAAGCGGTGAGATGGCCCGGCCCTTGCCTTGATGAGGGTTCGAGGGCGGGATGGGAACCAGGAGGGCTCCGTGATCCTTCACTGCAACTTCGAAGAGCTTCGGGCGCTTGCGGCGGCCTCGGAGGCGATCGTGGCCGGGGGCCACGCCGACGCCCCCGTCGCGGCCCAGCCCGAGGGCGTGGTGATGGTGGAGGAGCTCCTGCCCCGCCTCACCGGCGACGTGAGCATCGAGACGCTCCCGGACCAGCGCCGGGTGCAGCGCGCGGTCCGCTTTATCGTGGGCGACCTGCACCGCCGGCTGGACGAGCGCATCATCGACACGCACCCGGCCGACGAGGAGGCGGTGGCGCTGTACTTCGACTACGGCTACACCCGCACCGTCCTCTACCGCCTGGACCAGATGGGCGCCGAGATGGAGGCCATCGTCGACCTGATCGGCGGCAACGCCGCGGCCGCCGTCTTCCCCGACTGAGCCGCGCCCCGAGCGAAAGCAGAGGCCCCGCACCGGATCACCCGGTGCGGGGCCTCTTCGTCCGTTCGAACCGAGCCTGCCATTGAACGGGATCCCGCCGCCAGTGGATCACGGCGATCACTCCGATGTGTCCGGGCTCATAAACGTAGAACAGGCCGTACGGGAATCCGGGAACCATTGCCCGCCGGAGGCGCGGATAAACCTCGGGGCTCGATTCCGGAAAGGAACGAAGTCGCTCCGTGACGTGATCCACCGCGGCAAGAAAACGATCCGCGAGTTCGACCGAGTGCGCCTCGTACCACTGGCTGGCGCGCTTAATGTCCACTTTTGCTGCGCGGGTGAAGATCAGGTGCGGCAGCGCCAGTTCTTCACTCATTCGGCGGCGTTTCTACGTGCAGCCCTTTCAGCGAGAATTTCCGCGCGGAGCGACTCCCAGGTCTCACCTGCGCCCGGGTCACGGTCGTACTCAGCGAGCCGTAGCTCAAGTTCTGACATCTGGTCGGAGGTAAGCGTCCAATCGACGTCGTTCTCGCTGACACTGTTCCAGAGGCGGTCGGCAAGCTCCAACCGTTCCGCTGGGCTGAGGAGGCTGAAGTCGCAACCCGGCGAGGTCACGAGTTCCGCCGGAAGCTCATCGTCTTCGCCCGGAACCTCTACCTTCACCTCGACGGGTTTTTCCGCCTCAGGTGAGGTTCCTTTCCACTCGAGGTGATCACCTTCGAGAACGGCGTCATAGGTACGGCTCAAGAGCTCAACCTCGACTCTGGAAGTTGTTGTTCGTCATGGTCATTGATCCCGCCCGAAAACGGACGATCCTCCCGGATCTCCTTCTGCCACGCGACGGGAGCCGGGATGCTCTTGAAACCACCCCGCTCCGAGAGCTCCTGCAGCACCTCCGCGGCCCGCCGGCTTCGGCGTTCCGCATCGGGAAGTCGTTCGACGGTCTCCGGGCCTGGCTTGGAGCCGCGGCTCACAAATTCACTCCCGTTGTCCAAAGTTGATCATTTCTGGACATACCTTACAATCTAACGCGGGGGCGGCGGGAGTGGAAGAGGAAAGTAGTTCGGAATGGAAGTTGCCCCTCTCCCGCGGCTCGCAGGGACGGGAACCGACGCAACGGGAGGGTGAAATGGACCAGGACCGCACCGCCGGAACGGGCTCTGAAGACACCTCGCGCGCCGAGGAGCATTCGCGCAACGCCGAGGAGAACCGCGACGCGCTGGAAGCGCAGAGCCAGCGCACCGACACCACCGCGGCCGCCGGCACCGACCGGCCCGCGGACGGCTACACCCCCACGGTGGGCGGCGCAGACACGCCGCGCATGGACTGGAGCGAGCCCGGCGCGCGCAGGCCCATCGACGGCGGGATGCACGCGGTGGGGAGCAGCGGCGGGCTGGAAGACGCCTCGGACGCGCAGGCCAACGTCCGCGAGGCCGAGCGCAACCGCGACGCCCTGGAGGCGCAGAGCGACCGCGTGGAGCGCTCCACCTCCAGCGAGACCGACCGGCCCATCGGCCAGTAGCCGGTCGCCATCGCTGACGTGAACGCGAAGAGGCCCCGGGGAGCGGTGCTCTCCGGGGCCTCCGTGCGTCCAGGCCACGCGGGCGTCAGAGGATGTACTTCCGCAGGTCCTCGTCCTCCACGATCTGCTTGAGGCGGTTGCGCACCGTCTCGGCGTCGATGTTGATCTCCTTCTGCTCCAGCTCCGGCAGGTCGAAGAGGATGTCTTCCAGCAGCGTGGTGAGCACCGTGTGCAGGCGCCGCGCGCCGATGTTCTCCATCCGCTCGTTCACGTGCGCGGCGATGCGGGCGATCTCGTCCACCCCGTCGGCCGTGAACTCCAGCTTGGCGCCCTCGGCCGCCACCAGCGCGCGGTACTGCGTGATCAGCGCGTTCTTCGGCTCCGTGAGGATGCGCACGAAGTCCGCCTCGGTGAGGCTCTTCAGCTCCACCCGGATGGGGAAGCGCCCCTGCAGCTCGGGGATCAGGTCGCTGGGCTTGGAGACGTGGAACGCCCCCGCGGCGATGAACAGGATGTGGTCCGTGCGGACGATCCCGTACTTGGTCTGCACGGTGGAGCCCTCCACCACCGGCAGCAGGTCGCGCTGCACGCCCTCGCGCGACACGTCCGGACCCATCCCCGCGTGCTCGCCGGCGATCTTGTCGATCTCGTCGAGGAAGATGATCCCCATCTCCTCCACGCGGTCCAGCGCCTCGTTCACCACCTCGTCCATGTTCACGAGCTTGTCCAGCTCGTCCTGCAGGAGGATGCGGCGCGCCTCGCTCACCGTCACCGTGCGGCGCTTGGTGCGCTTGGGGAGGACGTCCTGCAGCATGTCCATCAGGTTGTTGTCCATGCCGCCGTCCATCCCGCCCATCGGGATCATCATGTTCTCGATGGGCATGCTCTGCGTGACCTCCACCTCCACCTCGCGGTCCTCCAGCTTCCCGTCGTGCAGGAGCTGGCGGAACTTGGAGCGCGTCCGCTCGCGGCGCTCGCGCACCTCGGCGTCTTCCTTCCGCTCCACCTGGCCGCTGGGGGCGGCGACGAACACGCGGGCGCGCTGCTGGTCGCCCTGGGCGCCGGCGGCGGGCGCGGGCTTGTCGCCCTCCACGGGGGGGATCAGCAGGTCCAGCAGGCGCTCTTCCACGCGCTGCTCGGCCACCTCCTGCACCTCGTCCTCGCGGTCGGTGCGGACCATGTTGACCGCCGCGTCCACCAGGTCGCGGACCATCGACTCCACGTCGCGGCCCACGTAGCCCACCTCGGTGAACTTGCTGGCCTCCACCTTCACGAAGGGCGCGCCGGCCAGCCGGGCCAGGCGGCGGGCGATCTCCGTCTTCCCCACCCCGGTGGGGCCGATCATGATGATGTTGTTGGGGACGATCTCGTCGCGGAGCTCTTCGTCCACGCGCTGGCGGCGCCAGCGGTTGCGCAGCGCGATGGCGACGGCCTTCTTCGCGTCCTTCTGCCCCACGATGTACTTGTCGAGCTCGGCCACGATGCCGCGCGGCGTGAGCTCGTCCAGCCAGGGCTCGCCCTCGTCCTTGGCGGCCGCGGCGCCGTCGGCCTTCGGGTCGGCGGCGACGGGGACGATCTCGGTGTCGTTGGTCGCCATGGCTCAGCTCCCCCCGCCGGCGGTGGCCGCGGGCTGCTCGCTCGTCCCCAGCTCCAGCACGGTGATGTTGCGGTTGGTGTAGATGCAGATGTCGCCGGCGATCTCCAGCGCGTGGCGCACGATCTCGGGCGCGCTGAGCTGCGAGTGCGCCTTGAGCGCGCGCGCCGCCGAGAGCGCGTACGCGCCGCCCGACCCGATGGCCACGATGTCGTCGTCGGGCTCGATCACGTCGCCGGTGCCGGAAAGCATGTACAGGTGCTGCTGGTCGGCCACCGCGAGCAGGGCCTCCAGGCGCCGCAGGTAGCGGTCGCTGCGCCAGTCCTTGGCCAGCTCCACCGCGGCGCGGGAGAGGTTGCCGGGGTAGCGTTCCAGCTTCTCCTCGAACTTCTCGAACAGGGTGAACGCGTCGGCCACGGAGCCGGCGAAGCCCGCCAGCACCCGGCCGTCGCGCAGCTTGCGGACCTTCACCGCGCTGCTCTTGGCCACGACGTCGCCGGTGGTGACCTGTCCGTCGCCACCCAGCGCCACCCGGCCGTCGCGCTTCACGGCCAGGATGGTGGTGGCGTGGAACGTGGGAATGCTCATCTATCTCCAGTCGTCTGATACGCTTCGCTCGTGAAACGCGATGCCCCGGCGCGGAGCCGGGGCAACCTCGCACCCCATTCCGTACACCGCAAGCGCGGAAACGGCGCGCCTAGGCCCGGGGATGCGCCTGCCTGTAGACCTTCTTGAGGCGCTCTTTGGAGGTGTGGGTGTAGATCTGGGTGGTGCTGAGGGAGGCGTGGCCCAGCAGCTCCTTCACCGCCATCAGGTCGGCGCCGCTGTCCAGCAGGTGCGTGGCGAAGGTGTGGCGGAGCGAGTGCGTCGACAGCCCGTGGTCATCGGCCACCTGCTTGAGGAAGCCGCCCACGATGTTCTGGATCTGCCGTACCGAGAGCCGCTTCCCGGTCTGGCCCACGAACACCGCGCGCCGGTCGCCGCGCGTGGAGCCCGCCATCACCAGGTTGCGCGCCTCGTAGTAGTGGCGGAGCGCCCGCACCGCCATCCGGCCGACGGGGACGATGCGCTCCTTCCGCCCCTTCCCCATCACCCGCACCCGCTCGGAGACGAGATCGAGCTGGTCGAGGGTAAGGCCCTGGAGCTCGCTGAGGCGCATCCCGGTGGAGTAGAAGAGCTCGACGATGGCGAGGTTTCGCATCCCGTGGAACCCGCCGTCGCCCGCGCGCACCTCCGCGTCGGCGAAGACGGCGTCCATCTGGTCGCGGGTGAGGAAGCCGGGGAGCGTCCTGTCGCGCTTGGGCGAGCGGATGGCACGGCCCGGGTTGGCGTCGACGCGCTCCTCGACGTGGAGGTAGCGGTAGAAGGAACGGACGGCGGAGATCTTCCGCGCGATGCTGCTCTTGGCCAGGCCGCGGCGGGTGGCGCAGTCGCCCATGAAGGCGCGGATGGCGAGCCGGTCGACGCCGCCCCAGCCCCACTCGGGATCGCCGTAGTAGCGGCCCAGGAAGTCGCTGAACTCGGCCAGGTCGTCCGTGTAGGCGCGCACCGTCTGCGGCGAGAGCTGCCGCTCGTGCGCGACGTAGCGCAGGAAGTCGTCGAGCTCGGTGCGCCGCGGCCCGGGAGCGTCGGCCGGCTCCGCGGAGGGGCTCACGCGCGGCCCGCGGGCGCGGCCACGCGCAGGTCGTGCGCCTCCATCCACGCGGCGAAGTCGGCGCGGGCGCGCTCCACCAGCCGGGCGCGCTTCTCCTCCTTCTTCATCTTCCCGGCCGTCTCCAGCGGGTCCAGCAGCCCGAAGTTGCTGTTCATCGGGGCGAAGTGCTCCGGGTCGCTGTCGCGCAGGTAGCGCATGAGCCCGCCCAGCATGGTGGTCGGCGGCGGGACGGCGGGGTCGAGGCCGCGGACGATGCGGTCAAGGTTGGCCGCGGCCAGGATGCCGACGGCGGTGGACTCGGTGTAGCCCTCCACCCCCGTGACCTGGCCGGCGAAGAGCAGCTCGGGCCGGTCGCGCAGCGAGCCGTGGGTGCTCAGCCGCGCGGGGAAGTTGAGGTAGGTGTTGCGGTGGATGGAGCCCCAGCGCAGGAACTCGGCGTTCTCCAGGCCGGGGATCATCTGGAAAATGCGCTTCTGCTCGGGGATCTTCAGCCGCGTCTGGAAGCCGACCAGGTTCCACATCTGCCCCGCGCGGTCCTCGCGGCGGAGCTGGACGACGGCGTGCGCGCGCCGGCCGCCCCACTGCGGCACCGGGAGGCCCACGGGCTTCATCGGGCCGAAGGAGAGCGTCTGCGGGCCACGGTGGGCCATCACCTCGATGGGGAGGCACCCCTCGAAGTAGGGGACGTTCTCCCAGTCGTGGCCGGCGTACTCCTCGCCCGTCCGCAGCGCCTCGACGAAGGCCTCGTACTGCTCCTTCGTCATGGGCGCGTTGAGGTAGTCGGCGCCCTCGCCCTTCCCCCAGCGGCTGGCGGCGAAGAGGGCGTCGTGGTCGAGCGATTCGTCGCTCACCACGGGCGCGATCGCGTCGAAGAACGAGAGCCCTTCGTCGCCCAGCGCGCGGCGGATGGACTGCGAGAGCGCGTCGGAGGTGAGCGGGCCGGTGGCGACGATGGCGGGGCCGGCGGGGAGCTCCGCCACCTCCTCGCGAACCACGCGGATGCGAGGGTGCGCCTCGATGGCCGCCGTCATCCGCTGCGCGAACTCGATGCGGTCCACCGTGAGCGCCGCGCCGCCGGGGATGCGGCTCTCCCGTGCGCAGGCCAGCAGGAGCGACCCGCCGGCGCCCAGGTCGTCCATCTCCAGCTTGAGCAGCCCGTGGGCGTTCTGCGGGTCTTCGCTCTTGAAGGTGTTGGAGCAGACGATCTCGCCCAGCCGGTCGGTCTGGTGCGCGGGCGTGCCGCGCACCGGCCGCATCTCGAACAGCGCGACGTCGTGCCCCCGCTCCGCGAGCTGGTACGCCGCCTCCGACCCCGACAACCCGCCCCCGACGACGGTTACTTCGGCCATATCACATCACCCCAACACGTTACATGCGAATTCGCGGGCGTCGGCGCGGGCCGCCCGCCGCCCCGCGGCCATGACCCGGCATCGGCGCGGCCGCGGATCCATCCTGGGTTGAAACCCGGGCCTGGAACGGCACGAAGTCCGCTTCGCGGACTATGCCGAGGCCCCAGTCCGCGAAGCGGACTTTGTGGTTTTTGCAGGCCCGGGTTTCCAACCCGGGCCAACGGCGCCGAGGCCCCAACAACCTCTGGTAACCAACGACGGCCGCTGGTCCGCAACCTCTATTTCTTCCTCGCCGCCGCCGGCTTCTTCGCGGCCTTGGCGCGCGCGCTGGCGGCGGTCTTCGATTTCGGCTTGGCGGGCGGCTTCTTCGTGTCCGCCGCCTTCGTGGGCTTCGCCGACGAGGCGCCCCGACGGGCGGCGCGGCCGCGCTTGGGCTTGGCGGTGGCGGCGCGCTCGGCCAGCAGCGGAACGGCCTGCTCCAGCGTGAATCCGTCGGGCGATACACCCTTGGGGAGAGACGCGTTCACGTCGCCGTGCTTCACGTAGGGGCCGTAGCGGCCCTCCCAGAGGGTGACCGGCTCGCCGTCGGCCGGGTGCGCGCCGAGGGTGCGGAGCGGCTCGACCGGCTTGCGCGCGCCGCGGCCGCCCTTGGGCTTCGCGAGCAGCTCCAGCGCGCGCGCCAGGCCGACCGCGTACACGTCGTCGGTCTTCTCCAGCGAGCGGAACTCGTTGCCGTGCACCACGAACGGGCCGAAGCGCCCGATCCCGGCGCGCACCTCCTCGCCGTCGTCGGGGTGGCGGCCCAGCGTGCGCGGCAGCGAGAGCCAGCGCAACGCCACCTCCAGCGACACGTCCGCCGGGTTCATCCCCTTGGGCAGCGAGGCGCGCTTGGGCTTCTTCTCCTCGTCCGTGGCCTCGCCGAGCTGTACGTACGGGCCGAAGCGGCCCTCCATCAGCAGCACCGGCTTCCCCGTCTCCGGGTCCGTGCCCAGCACGTCGGGGCCCTCGGTCTTGGCCCGTACCAGGCGCTCCACCTGGTCGGTGGTCAGGTCGCCCGGGGCGGTGCCGTCGGGGAGCGAGGCGGTGACGGTGGCGCCGTTCTCCTCCTTCTCCACGAACGGGCCGAAGCGCCCGATGCGCACCCGCGCAGGAAGGCCTTCCAGCACCACCGTGCTCGCCTCGCGCGGGTCGATCTCCGCCTGCCCCTTCTCCACCAGGTCTCCCAGCCCCTCGGGGCCGGTGAAGAACTCGCGCAGGTACGGCAGCCACTCCGCGTCGCCTTCGGCGATCTCGTCCAGCCGGTCCTCCATCCCCGCGGTGAAGCGCGTGTCCACCAGGTGCGGGAAGTGCTGCTCCAGCAGCGTGGTGACCGCGAACGCGGTGAAGGTGGGGATGAGCTGCGTGCCGTTGCGGTCCACGTAGCCGCGGTCGATGATCGTGCCGATGATCGACGCGTACGTCGACGGGCGGCCGATCCCCTCGGCCTCCAGCGTCTTCACCAGCGTGGCCTCGGTGTAGCGCGCCGGGGGCTGCGTCTCGTGGCGCAGCGACTCCAGCTCGCGGAGCGCCAGCGCGTCGCCCTTGGCCAGCGCCGGCAGCGGCTCCTCGCGGTCCTCCAGCGCCGCCTCGGGATCGTCCGAGCCCTCCACGTAGGCGCGGAAGAAGCCGGGGAAGTCGATCCGCTTCCCCGACGCGCGGAACACGGCGTCCGCCGCCTCGATGGTCGCCGTGAGGTGCGTCTGCTGCGCGTCGGCCATCTGGCTGGCCACCGTGCGCTTCCAGATCAGGTCGTAGAGCGCCGCCTCCTGCCCGCTGAGCCCCGTCGACTCCGTGGTCCGCATCTCCGTCCCCGCCGGGCGGATGGCCTCGTGCGCCTCCTGCGCGCCCTTGGAGGTCGTGGTGAACTGGCGCGGGCTGGGGCTCAGGTACTCCTCGCCGTACAGGGCGCGGATGCGGGTGCGCGCCGCCTTGATCGCCTGGTCCGAGAGGTGGACCGAGTCGGTGCGCATGTAGGTGATGAACCCCTCCTCGTACAGCCGCTGCGCGATGCGCATGGTGTCGCGCGACGAGAGGCGGAGCTTGCGGTTGGCCTCCTGCTGCAGCGTGGAGGTGGTGAACGGCGGATACGGACGGCGGATGGACGGCTTCTCCTCCGTCTCCGTCACCTTCCAGCTCGCGGCGCGCAGGCGGTCGCAGAGCGCGTTCGCCTCGGGCTTGCCGAGCAGGATCACCCCCGCCGTCTTCAGCTTCCCCGTGTTCTCGTCGAAGTCGCGCCCCGTGGCCACGCGCTTCCCGCCCACGGAGTGCAGCATCGCCCCGAACGACGCCGCCTGCCTGGCCAGCGTGGCCTTCAGGTCCCAGTAGACGGCGGAGTGGAAGGCGCGCCGCTCGCGCTCGCGCACCACCAGCAGCCGCACGGCGACGGACTGCACGCGGCCGGCGGAGAGCCCGGTGGCGATCTTCTTCCAGAGCAGCGGGCTGAGGGTGTAGCCCACGAGACGGTCCAGGATGCGCCGCGTCTCCTGCGCGCGGACGACGTCTTCGTCGATGCGGCGGGGGTGCTCCAGCGCCTCGCGGATGGCCTCGGGGGTGATCTCGTGGAAGACGATGCGCGAGCACGGCACCTTGGGCTTCAGCACCTCCACCAGGTGCCAGCCGATGCTCTCGCCTTCGCGGTCTTCGTCGGTGGCCACCACCAGCTCGTCCGCGTCCTTGAGCAGCGTGCGGAGCTCCGAGACCACCTTCCGCTTCCCCGCGGGGATCACGTAGACGGGCTCGAAGTCGTTCTCCACGTTCACCCCCAGGCGCGCCCACTCCTGCCCCTTGAGCGCCGGCGGGATCTCGCTGGCGCTCTCGGGAAGGTCGCGCACGTGCCCCATCGACGCGGCCACCTGGTAGCCCGCCGGGAGGAAGCCGCGGATGGTCCTGGCCTTGGTGGGGCTTTCGACCACCACCAGGCGCGTTCTGCTGCGTTTTTCCGCCATTGAAGCCCGCTATCGTCTTTCGGAGATGGGCCCGCCGCGGGCCCGCAACTCGGTTTCAATGATGCCCGCCACCTGCGCCGGGGACCGCCCCGCGGTGTCCACGTGCAGCGCGGCGCGGGCGTAGAGCGGCGCGCGCGCCTCCAGCAGCCGCCGCGCCGCCGCCAGCGGGTCGGGGCCGGCCAGCAGGGGCCGCTCCCCCGGCGCGCCGGCCGCGCGCCGCACCGCCTCGTCCGGCGCCACCTGGAGCCAGACGGAGAGCGTCCCCGCCCCCAGCGCCTCCAGGTTCCCCGCCCCGGTGATCCAGCCGCCTCCGGGCGATACAATGACGCCCGACCGCGCCGCGGCGTCAACCGTGGCGCGCGCCTCCAGCTCGCGGAAGCGCGCCTCGCCGTCTTCCGCGAAGATCCGGGCCACGCTGCGCCCCTCGCGGCGCTCGATCTCGTGGTCCAGGTCCAGGTGCGCCCACCCCAGCCGCCGGGCGAGCTCCGCCCCCACCGCCGTCTTCCCCGCCGCCATGAACCCCAGCAGCACCACGCGCTCCACCGGCGGCACCACAGCCATCGCCGTCACCCCGCGATGAAGCCCCGCTCGCGGATCCGCGCGAGGTAGCCGTCCAGGTTGCGGCGCACCTCGGCCAGCGAGTCGCCGCCGAGCTTCTCCAGCAGCGCGGCGGCCAGCACCAGCGCCACCATGGCCTCGGCCACCACGCCCGCCGCGGGCACCGCGCAGACGTCGGAGCGCTCGCGCACCGCCTCGGCCACCGCGCCGGTGCGCAGGTCGACGGTCGGCAGCGGCTGCATCAGGGTGGAGATGGGCTTCATCGCCGCGCGGAGCACCAGCGGCTGCCCGGTGGTGATCCCGCCCTCCAGCCCGCCCGCGTGGTTCCCCGCGCGGCCGTATCCCCCGCCCAGCGCCGCGCGGCCGCCCTCCAGCACGATGGCGTCGTGCACGCGCGAGCCGGGGCGCGCCGCGCCCTCGAAGCCCAGGCCGATCTCCACCCCCTTGATGGCCTGGATGGACATCAGCGCCCCCGCCAGCCGGCCGTCGAGCTTGCGGTCCCACGAGACGTGCGACCCCAGCCCCGCCGGGACGCCCCGGGCGACGACTTCGACGACGCCGCCCAGCGTGTCGCCCGCGGCCTTGGCGGCGTCGATGGCGTCGATCATCCGCCCCTCGGCCTCCGCGTCCAGGCAGCGCACCGGCGACGGGTCCGCCGCGGCGTTGAGGTCCTCCGGCAGCTCTCCCGGGACCGCGGCCACCACCCCGCCGATCGCCACCACGTGGCTGCCCACGGTGATGCCGGCGGTGGAGAGCAGCGCCTTGGCGATGGCCCCGGCGGCCACGCGCGCGGCCGTCTCGCGGGCGCTGGCGCGCTCCAGGATGTCGCGTGCGTCGGCGCGGTCGTACTTCAGCGCGCCCACCAGGTCCGCGTGCCCGGGGCGGGGGAAGAACACCC
>JADMIO011116476.1_pt1 | contig 31718 bp, 30 predicted proteins | sample 8958161 | NCBI WGS metagenome assembly JADMIO01 (sample SAMN16585339, study PRJNA669376) | soil metagenome | isolation source: Crop rotation soil | place: USA: Cullars Rotation, Alabama | collected 2011 | reverse complement strand
CCAGGGCATGCTCTCAATAACTATCTCACCGCTGCCGACGACGAGAGGCGGATATCCGCCGTCAAAAGATGGACTGCCAGATCGGAAGAGCTTCAGGCGCTGATTGAGACGCGGCGTCAGCAGCATAAGAACGAGACGCTCGAAATGCGGCGTCGCATCTATAGCGTCCTCATGCTGGTGGAAGAACTCGGGCACTTAGCCAAGCTCGCGAGCAACTACGGTATCCGGTGGACCAAGGTGGAAGATATCGGCCCGTCAATTACCCGCCGCATTATCGAGGAAATACCGCTCTATTACACCGAACGAGAACTCGTTCTTCGCCTTGAGGCGCAATCGCGTCCGGTGAATGAAAACGACATGAGGGACATAGATGCCTATGCCGCCGCGCTTCCCTATGCCGACGAAATCGCGGGCGAGAACCAGATGATCAATCTCGCGCGCCAAGCGGGACTTGATAAGAAATACAATACGCGGCTCGTCACGGATATCATGTCTCTGGCGGTCTGACAGCACAGAGCGAGGGCCTGAGCTGCGCAATCCGATCCACGTTATCGGTCGGGAGGATGGAATGGACGAACAGGAACGGCTGCGAAGAGAGAAGATCGTAGCCGAGAATTGCGGCGGCATTCATCCGCCTTATGAAGCGTTTTATCTCGAAGCGCTCGTCTACGCGGCGGGAAGGGCGGTTGCGGCATTCGATCGCTACGACGCCGCTACGAAAGACAACTCCGACGAGGCCGCCATCGTTGCGAATGTCCATGAAGCGCTCACCCATGCCGCTGCGGTTTCCCGCTTCTTCTGGCCGCCGCGAACAAAGGGCAGCATTCCGCCGGCTCGTGCGGCGAAGCTGCGGCAAGCCTTCAATGTCGATGAAAGTTCACCGCTCCATGAACGCGATCTTCGCAACACCCTTGAACATTTCGACGAAAGGCTCGACGAGTTCCTCCTTCAAGATGTCGCCGGATGCGTCTTCCCGGGCCCGATGGTGGGCAGCGCCGATCTCGCCGACGAAGAATTAGGGCACATTTTCCGGCTCGTGGACCCGACAGCAGAGACGTTCGTCCTGCTTGGAAAAAAGTATCCGTTCGGTCCGTTGCGCAACGCAGTCTCGCGTCTGTATCGCGAGGCTTTCTATCGAGCCGGACATGGAGGCCGCCTGTAGTTTCAAGGCAATGGTGCGTCCAGTGAAATGGATTGATCTATCCAATAGAAAGTCTTATCTCGTCTACTACGATTAGTTGTATTTTTTGTAGCTAGGTGGATTGTGAAAACAGCTAACTTATCGGGGCCTGGGGTTGGCCCCTGGCTCGTCGAGCGCTTAGATGCCTGGGGCATCGAAGCGCTCACCGATATCCAAGTCAAATGCCTCGCCGCTGGAATTGCAGACGGCCACAGCTTGATCGTCAGCGCTCCTACGTCTTCGGGTAAAACGCTTGTCGGAGAAATCGCGGTCTTGAAAGCGCTCCGCGACAATATCCGGGCAATCTATCTCGTATCTCACAAAGCGCTCGCCGATCAAAAGTATCTCGATTTCCAGTCCCGCTTTGGGGAGCAGGCGAAGGAGCCGCTAGCGACAGTCGGTTTGAACACCGGAGATCGAGCCGAGGGCGACATCGATGCCCGCCTGATGATTGCAACATACGAAAAGGCGCTCGGTCTCCTGTTGTCCGGGCAACTGAATCCAGAAAATGCTCTCGTAGTTGCCGACGAGATGCAAATCGTAGGCGAGGCAGGCCGCGGGCCGGAAATCGAAACGCTCTGCGCGCTGCTGAAGCAGCGCAAGGTAAAGCAATTTGTAGCGCTGACTGCGACTGTCGAAAACGCTCGAGACCTTGCGGGTTGGATGGAATGTGACCTTGTGCGAAGCACGCATAGAGACGTGCCTTTGCATCAAGAGATTTGGTACGGCGGAAGAGCGCATCGGACCACATTCGGTCAAACGGAAGGCGCCGAAATCGCAAGCCAGGCCGTTCCGGCAAACGATGTCATCAGTGTCGTAGGGCAGCTTCTAAAGCTCGGCAAAGGACCGGTGTTGGTCTTTACCGAAAGCCGCCGTGAAGCCTCCAATTTTGCGACTGCTTTCGGACAAAGCAGACCGCGAGCCACTGTGGGTATTGCCCTCGCAGAACAGCTCGATTTGTTCTCGGAACCTACCGAGTCATCCGACCAGCTCAAACAGAACGCTGAAAGACGGGTTGCCTTTCATTCCGCCGACCTTTCGCCGCAAGAACGGCAGGTGCTCGAAGGCGGCTTCGCAGAGTCGAAGTTCGAAGTTTGCTTTGCAACCTCGACTCTTGGTGCGGGTGTCAACTTCCCCTTCCGTTCGATTGTCTTCTCGAAGCTGACTTTCGAATGGGGCGAGCGCGCTGGATCGCATTTGCCGCTTTCGGATTTTCGCAACATGTCTGGCCGTGCTGGCCGCCTCGGAATGCACGAGGATGGCTATGCCATATTGCTTCCGAAAAACAATGTTGAACTCACCCACGCGAACAGGCTTGTGCAACCCGAAAACGATCGCGTGTCGTCGCGTCTCGTAAGTATCAGCCTTCGCAAAACTATTCTCGCTTTGATGGCCAGTCGGGCGGCTCGTTCGTTCGATGAAGTAATGCAATTTTTCCGCAATACACTCTATTGGCACCAAACCCTCGACCGAAATCCAAGACTTCTGGAAACGCTCGAGCACGAAAGCCGCGAGGCGATTAAATGGCTCGCAGATAACGGCTTCGCGCAAGAGGCCGAGGGGCTATGCACTGTTACGCCCTTTGGCTATGCATCGGCGTTGAGCGGCCTTCTACCCTCTACCGCCCTTCAGCTTTTGGCGCTTCTTCAAAAAATAAAAGCCGATTTGTTGGCTGACTTTGAGAATTGCGTTCCAAGCCTTATCTATGCCGCTTGCGCCTGTAGCGAATTTCGTGGGGAAAGGCCGCCCCGCTTCTTTCCCTTCGTTCAGGCATCGCACGACTCTGTGGCCTTCTGGTCTGCAAAAAGGCTCTTGGTCCCGCTCGATCGAGCCGATGTCCAGCTCGCCCAGTGTGCTCAAGCGGTAATGCTTTTTGCGGAAGGCATGGTGGAGCGGAAGATCAGCTTCGCAACCCGAGTCGGCTCCGGGCAGGTGCACCGCCTCGCCATCGACATCTCATGGGTACTCGATGGGCTGCACAAGCTTGCGTGTGTACCTGAGACGGATCTCCCACAAACCGTGAGCAACAATATAGCGATGCTGTCGCGGAGAGTAAGATGGGGTGCTCCGGCAGAAGCTCTAGATGTCATGCGCATCGCCGAGCGTCACGCAGTGCCGGGCTTCGGCCGGCAGCGCGCTATGGCTTTATTGGCGCAAGGCATAGCGACTGTTCATGACTTGCTCAGTGTGGCTAAGGACAAACTAGGTCAAATGCTTCGCAGCGAACGGAGAGCTGAAGCGCTTATCGAAGCGGCTACCAATACAGCGGGATGGAGCCCCGACCGGCTCGCCGCCGCGCACAAGCGCGTCGCACAAAAACTTGGCATCGAGAAGCAGCTCGAAGCGTGCGAACGCGAGATTGGGGTGGCGTATGAAAAGGCAATCGTATCGTTGTTAGCCGTCGAGACGAGCTGGAGCATAACCGTTTGGACGATGGCGTCCGACAAAATGTTCCGGAGATGCTCATCCAGATCGGAGATTTTGGCGTTCTTCTCGAATGTAAGACCACCACAAAAGCTCCACCATTGATAAAAAAAGAAGAAGCATGGGCGGTCGTTCAGAAATCGGCCGATTTCGACAAAGCGTTGCGGCGGGTGACGCTCGGCAAGCCTTCCTTTGATGAAACCTGTAAAGTCAAAGCCGCCGCCGCGAATGATATTACTTTGGTCGAGCACAGCGCATTTATCGAAGGTCTGCTCCGTGTCCATGCCGGCAGCCTATCTCCGCTTGAATTTCTGCACTGGTTGGGAGCGCCAGGAAACGCCGAATTGGAACGGTTGGGCGGACAAGCAACATTTCTATCCTGATGGTGCGGTTGTTCGACTAGTCTTCCCGCCGCGCTAACGGGTTCTCTCCGGTGCAAAGGTTGAGGCAGACGAGGCAGCTCTTCGGCGTAGCTCGCGTCGGAGTATGGCCTTAAAATGGCTGCATGGCCGACCAAGTCATCCACACCTTGAACGCGCGCGACAATATCCTGCCGGAGCTGTTGCTCGAGCACTTCTATTTGTCGTCCGTGCAAATGATGCACGAGATACAGGCTTGGCGGCGAGATATCGGCGATATCCTGAAATCGAAAGGTGTCGATTATAACGACCTGAAGTACGCATTGGTGCCTAGCCCCGACCGCGTCGAGATTGCGCTCTTTTTCGATTCAACGGTCGTGGGCGACAGCTGGTACGGATTTCCGATTTTTGAACGATTGATTCCGCTTTTACCAAAAGACGGCACCTTTAGCGTGCTTGTCGGCGATCTCTTGAGCAGCGCCGATCAGGACGACCTTTACAAGACTTTTTCGCGGGAGGTCACGCTCGCTCGCGATCTTACTTGGCGTCATAGTACGCAGTTCTTCGCCGTCTATATCAACAACTTGTCCGACAAGATGGCCGTCGATCTTGTCGAAGGATTGCTGGATTACGAGCCGTTTGTCGGTTTTGCGGACATGACCTATTCGTCGCGGATGAAGCTGTATCTTTCGACGATGCTCGTAAACAGCTTCGTCAAACACAAACAGATCATCTTGCAGGAGCACGAACCGGATCGCTCGAATTCCGAGGACATCAATATGTCGTCCTATCCGTTCGAGGAGAACGGCTATATCTGCAAGAGCATCGCCGATCCGCTTTTCGGTCTGATGCTTTCTTACAAAATCGAGAGGTTTTACCTTCCCGATCGCGAGCGGGATGCCGAAATCTCGTTGAACTCCGTCTCTCCAAATCCCGCCGACATAAGCAAGCTTGAGCTCGTTATCGAGGACAAGAAGCTTAAATATTTGCAGGAAAAGAAAGGCGCCAGCTTAGAAAGAGCGGGACTAAGCAAGTACGGTCTGGACGAGCTGCGGCAAAAAATTTCCGAAAAGCTCGCTTCCAGTTACATCTACAGCATGACGTTTGTCGAAAAGCACGACACGACTAAGTTCAATATAATTTTGGAGTTCGAAACCGACGAAGGAAAGCGATCCCGCCACATCGCTGCGTTGGAATATATTGCCGACAGGAATGTTCTGCGGCTTATCACCTTCTTCTAGCCGCGTCCTCGCTGCCATGCATGGTTTCATTTCCCGTTTTATTCTCGCCACTCGCTTCCGTTCGTGTTCAGTCCGCTATCGACAGCCGTAGCTGATGGGTTTTCGTGTTGCTCGCTTTTCTTTCGGGGTTCAAGTGCCACGCAAACGGCCTCGGAATTCATGCGCGTTCTGCCCGCGCGCGCGTCGCCGTCAAAACCGAACGGAATCCTCCCCGCAAGCGGGTGCCCCTCCATTACGGCATGAGCCTTCGGCCTTTTGACCGCGCCGCTTTTCCGCACGGGCTTTCGAAGCGCATCGAGGCCGCGAATGGCGTGGCTTCCCAATCGAAAGGAAAAGACAATGAGCAAGACAAAATCCGAACCCGCGAAGACCATGCCCGCGTATCGCATCTATAGCGTCACGCGAGATGAAGCCGGTAAGGCCCTGTGGGCCGAGATTGGCAGCGCATGGCAGCACAGGAAGGACGGAAAAGGCCTCAGTCTTTATTTCAAGGCTCGTCCGCTTGAAGGCGCACAAATCGTTCTTCGCGAACCGAAACCCGCAAAAGTGAAAGCTTAACCGTCCGCCGCCGCCGGAGCGGGCAACCGCTCCGGCTACCGGCTTTCGATCACTCGCCGCGTATTTCCCGCTGAATGTCTTTCATCAGTGTCCGAAGGCCGAGATAATTTCCCATCTCCTGCGGATCGGGAAGCCATGCGCGTACCGCTCTGCCGCGTGAAAATAGCGCGCATTGTCCCGTATCCATGGAGCCAAGTCCCTGCGGCCAGAACACCGGGCCGGGCATGTTCTGGAGTGTCTCGTTCGATCCGGCGGATATTGAGGATTGCCCGCCCATGTTCTGCGAGGAAGTCGTGCCGCCTGCTTTCAGCCAGTAAAGCCGCTGGCCTGAAAGTTTCGAGAGGTATTCGCGGGTAGTCACATCTTGCGGTGCGAAAGCCTGAACCACACCTGCATTGGCAATGAAGCTCTCCCAACGATCCTTATAAAGCGCTTTGGCTTGAGCGAAATCCTGAAAAACCGGCCATAGCTTCACGCCGTAACCACGCAGCATCGCCATGTTGTTTTCAATGACAGGCATGTGTCCAAGCTGCGAGAACTCATCGAGCATGAAGAGAACCGGTACCTTGGCTTCCTCGACGCTGCGCATCAGCGGCAGCAGCACCGAAGTCACCATCACGCGCAGCCATGTCGCGTGCGTCGCAAGATATCTTGGCGGCAGGATCAGATAGACGGTGGTTGCACGCTCTTTGAGGGCGGAAAAGTCGAACGCGCCATGCCCCAGGTCGGCCTTGATGGCTCGGCTGTCGAGCCATCGCGTTTGCGTCAGTGCTGTCGAAAATATGCTGCTGAGTTCACGATCTTCCGAAGTCATGTCGGCGAAGCGGCCCACCTTAACACCAAGCTCGTCGCAATCGTTTTGAACGGCGGCTATCCTCATCTGCCTTACCGTGTTGCGAAACTCGCCAGCGGGCTCGCCGAGATGCGCCCGTACGTCCGCGAGCGAGCCGGTTTCCGGTTTCGTCAGCCGCACATACATGATGAGCGCGGCGATAAGATCCTGCGCCGATTGTCCCCAGTGCGGCTCCTTTTCATCCACGCGGATGATCGCCTCGGCAAGACGCATGGCATCGTCCGGAAAATCGTCGCTCTTGGGATCGAGTGCGGCGACTGGATTGAAGCCATTCGTTTTGAGGTACTCGTATTTCTCCGCAAGGCGCGGATAATTGCTTTCCATGACATGGAAGGGATCGATGACGACAACTTTGTGGCTGGGTTGGGCCGCCCGGTATGCAGCCGTCGTCGCGGCCAACTCACCCTTGATGTCGATGACGACCGCCGACCAATTCTTGAGACGGAACAGATTGGGGATCAGGAGGCGGCGTGTCTTTCCCGACCCGTTCGGGCCGACGGTCACCAGATGCCTGTCGCCGCCGAATTCTGGACTGGCCGCGCTCGGATAGGTGTTCACCCTGTCCGGCAGTACATCCCAAGGCTGGTCGAGAATGGAACGGTCCGGCGGCGCCTGAACAGGATCGACTCCGAATCCGAAGTAGATGCCTCCGTCCGTCCCCCAGAGATTTGGAGCAGCCATCTCGCTAGATCAATCCTTGCCCGTTCGCTCCGCCGTGCGGTTGCTGGCTCATGACTTCCGCTTCTTCCGGCCGCAGACGCATGGCTTGCAGCAGATCGAGTTCGCGATAACTCCGCTCGCGCCTCAGTCGAAAAAGGATCGGAACGTTGACGATGACGATCCAGCAGGTAAGACCGATAACGATCACATCGATTCCCACCGCGGCATCGATCTGAAACCAAGAAGCCAGCGCGCCAGCAGCAATTTCGACTATAAGCGCCGCAAAGCAAAACCACAGAGCCTTTTGCGTCTCGCTTTCATAGTGCCGCGTGCCGTCTTTGTCGGTGATATACAGATCGTCCGCACCACCGATTTCAGCTTGCGAAGTTTTGGGCCGAAACGGCGGCGGCTTTTCGCCGATCAGTTCTTTTTTCACATCGGCGGTCAGGTTGGAATTTTTTATGAGTTCGAGCGAACGCTTGTGCCAGAGTTTCGCTTCGTGACGGTCGGCATCGACACCGATACCTTGTGCATAGCAGCGGCACACATCGCGAGCCGCAAATGCCGCCGCGCCTGTGTCCTTTCCCCGAACGGCCTCCATATAGCATTCGAACGCCTTGCGCTCATCCTGCGGAACGCCGCGTCCGCTCTCGTAAAGCTTTCCAATTGAGCCAAGCGCATAGGGATGACCAAACTTATGAGCCAGGCGATAGTGGCGCATTGCAGCGCCGTGATCTTCGGTTACGTCGATGCCGTGCAGATAAAAGGTGCCCAAATCCCAATGCGCACTCGCGTCGTCGCTCTCGGCGCGGGCAAGCGTTAGGGCAAGCATAACCGCACGAGGGTCTCTCCCGCCGGACTTGGGTGTAGCTGGTGTGTCCATTTCACTGCCGGCGGATCAATCGCGTCCGCCGCGCCCCTTCGGTCGTGTCTGCTGCTTCGCTTCCAGTCCCTTTTCGATCGCATCGCTTTGCGCGTTGATCCTGGCGATCTTTGCCGCCTTTTCGTCCGTGATTTCCGTTCCCGGCTTGAATTCGCTGCGCTCGGCGGAATCGTCTTGTTGCGTTTCTGGCTTTTTCTCCGGAGCTTGGTGCGGCTCGCTGAGCCTCGCGGCGGTTTTGGCAATCTTTTCGACAGCTTCTTTTTTCTTTGCATCGACTAGTAGAAGGTTGTCCCGATATCGCGCTTCCGCGAATGCGTCGTGCTTTGCCTCTATCCCAATCTCCAGTTTCAACTCGAGACGCCGATCTATTTCTTCTGGGCCCTGCCGTGGAGAAGCCTCAATCGAATAGGGAAGTTTGACGGGAGGCCTATTCCTCTTCGGACGGTTGGGCTCCGGTTCGTTATCGATCTTTTGCGCGGACTGCGGCGCGGCTTCGGTCATCGCACGTGTTGCGTGACCGTGCGCATCCTTGAGCGTCTCGTAGTTCTTGGGCTCTCTCACGGCACAAGAAACGTCCGGGGATTGCGCTCCTATTCTTGACTACTTTTTGGTGTCTTTTCCAGTGCCAGATGAGGGGCGACGGTCGAGAGAGTTTTCATCCAACGAGTTTACTGGGCCGAGGATGTGGTAAATCGCATCGAGGTCGGGATGCATATGCGGGAAAATATTCTTTTCGATAGCGACCAATCTGTCGTGAGCATCGACTGCCGCTTTCACCAGACGCCCAGTGCTGTCGGAGTCAGATTCGACAACTTGGTCGACACATTGCTCAAGCTTGCGCAGGCGCCCTTCCAGTTCGTCAATTCTGGTCTTTAACGCTCTGACATTTTCCTCATCGCTCATCCGATTATTATACACAGTAATGAGTGTTATTTCAGCATAATATCGTATGCGTCGGCGCTGGGAGCCAGTCGCATGGATTTATTTGCAGCTGCATACAGGGGCGTTCCACATTGTCCCCGACGATCTGGTATAAATCCCATATCCGCGCTTCGGCCGGATCGGAGAGGTCGTTAGCCCTGCCTCTCGCCTAACCCAAATATTTCCGGGTTCTAGGCTCGATTGAAAAACGGAAACAGGGCAAAATTCGACAATAGGTTTGAGGGCAAGCCATGCGCGGTCATACGCGCCACAGTCCCGGCGAAGCCGTTCCTGTTTGTGCGCCGCGCTGCTTGGCAGGGGCTATCCAGCCCCGTGCACCCCGGTTCGAGCAGGAGCGCAAATGACAAGCGGCTCCGGCAAACGCATTCGCAGCCGCATTCTGACGGCGCGCTTCGACGACGCAGAATTCGAGATGGTTGTTACCGCTGCCGAGAAGGCGGGGCTGACCGTCAGCAGCTACGCGCGTCAGACCTTGCTGGGAGCGCCAGCGCCCCGGCAGGTGCGTCGGCCTCCCGTCGAGCGGCGGGAGCTTGTCCGGCTATTGGGCGAACTCGGCAAGGTCGGCGGCAACCTCAACCAGATCGCAAAGGCTGCGAACTCCGGCGTAGTCGTTTACGGCAACGAGATTGATGCCGCATTGGCGGGTCTGCTCGAAGTGCGAAGTGCCATCCTTTCGGCCCTCGGACGCGCGCCATGATTATCAAAGGCACATCGCGCGCCGGACCCGGTGCGCTGGCCGCCCATTTGGGCAATGCCGAAAAGAACGAGCGCGTTTCGCTGGTGGAAACGCGCGGCACCGTCGCGCGGGATTTGCGCGGCGCGCTGGTCGAAATGGATGCCTATGCGCTAGGCACGCAGTGCCGGAAGTCGCTTTATCACGCCGCCATCAGCCCGGAGCCGCCGCACCGGCTGACGGAGCAGCAGCGAATGGAGGCAGTCGAAGCACTTGAAGCCAGAATGGGCCTCACCGGTCACGCGCGTGTTATCATCCTACATGAAAAACTTGGCCGCGAACATATCCACGTAGTCTGGTCGCGGATCGATCTTGAAAAGATGCGATCCGTGAGCGACAGCCACAATTACCGCAAGCACGAGGAAGTCGCCCGCGATCTCGAGCGTCGCTTTGGGCATGAACGCACACAAGGCGCGCATCATGAGCGCGATGGCGTCGAGCGTCCTGACCGCACTCCATCGCGCGCCGAGCTTCGACAGGAAGAGCGTACCGGCATCAAAGGCAAGGATGTGAAGGTTCAGGTGACGGCGGCGTTCCGGTCTAGCGACAATGCCGACGCGTTCAAAGCCGCGCTAGAATCGCACGGATATATCCTCGCTCAAGGCGACCGGCGAGACTTTGTCATCGTGGATCGCGCGGGCGGTATCCACTCGCTTGCTCGCCGCATCGATGGCGTCAACGCCGCCGGCCTGCGGGAATTTATGTCGGGCATGCCCCGTGAAGCGCTTCCGAATATAGAAGAGGCAAGAGCGCTGATGGCCGAGCGCGAAGAATTGACCCGCGAGGCCAAAGCGACAGCGCGCTCCGAAAAGTCCTATGGCAGCGGCGCGGATCATGTGAGCCAGACAACGGCAGCTCTCCGCGATCACCAGAAACGACAGAAAGCGCTCGACAAAAAGATAAGCAAGGAAGAACGGATAAATCGATTGAACGAACGCTTCGCGGCGACGGAGCAAGATATCGCCCGCAGGGAGCAATCGCGCGGCGGCGCCGACACGCAGGACAAGGCTCCCGGTGGAGGCCGCACCCGGAGCCGATAGCAATGCTGGCCCAACGACCGGCAACATTGTGGGCTTCGGCGACGAAAGAGATCGCGCTGCCGCTTCCTATATCGGCGCGACCACGCGGCATGTGCACAGAGCAATGGGCGGATTATGCAGCCGCCTGCGCGGGCCGCATCACATGGCGGCAGTATTTCGCGAAATGGGGTGGAGGCACCCGTAACCTAAATCTTTGAGACGCAAAAATATGGCGCGACGACCCAGGCACAACTGGCGTTGCCGGAGCTTAGACATATTTCTTGCGGCGTTGGCGCGGTCCGGCAACGCGATCGAGAATTTGCGTTGCGACGGCATGCACGTCGCCACCGAGCGCGGAAACGATGCGCGTCAATTCGATCATATCGATCCGGCGCTGTCCGCTTTCATAGGAAGATACGAATGATTGCGGCTTGCGAAGGCGCTTCGCCAATTCCTGTTGTGTCACGCCTGCGGATTTTCGGATCGCCTCAAGTTGTGCGCCGACGACTTTGTGTTCGCGTGGTGCACTCCACAAGCTCGCAGCGCTCCCAAAGCGGATTTGTTCGGGCAAACTGCTAAATCGGGTTTCCCAATATCGAAAAATCCGATATTATGCCTTGCGGTAAACGCTTGGACGGCAGTTGTTTGCCGCAAGCGCCTGATTGCAAAGGGAAATGCTGAACTTTTTCAGCTCAATGAGGCTGTCATGGAAACCGTCATTATCACCCGGCCCATGCAATGGGCCAGCATGCCCGATATTTCGGAAGTCCCGCCTTTGTCGGAGGGAGATCGCGAGTGTTTCCGCGAGTTGCGGGACGTGCTCGAAAAACACGGCAGCCTCGACCGGTTCGGAATCAACCTGATCCACAAGCATTTCGATATTGGCGAGGACGAAGTCCTCATCGAGACCATCGATGTGGAAAATCGCACTTTGACCGTTCAGCCCATAAGGCGGGCCGACTTGCGGCAGGAAGCTACCGAGACACAGTGGCAGCTTGCCAGCGGTGAAGTCGTGCAGGTCTGCCCCGTCTATTGTCACTGGGCGAGCGGTCACAGTCCCTATCACAAGCAGCGCTAGCCATCGGGGTGCTGGCATTTGCCTACGGCGTCGGAAATCGACCGGAGGCAATGCCGGATTTGAAGGGAGTTAGGATTATGAGCGACGCAGGAACGCAAGGCAGCCGAAAGGCCGCGGTTCATGGTCTCACGTTCGCGCTGATGTTTTTGATCCTCGTCGTATTGCAGATTGTGAACGGTTATCCGTTGGAGTGGATCGGCGTTTCGATTCATCCCGACCAGCCCGTCTCGATCTGGATGCGAATTTTCGTCGGCGTGCTTCCTTTCGCCGTGATGTATTTCGTGTTGTGGGTCGTCGTGGACGCTCTTGCGAAATTCATTTCTTCGGCGGTTGCGCACGGCGTTACCCGCGAGATCGGCGAAACCCATCGCGAGTAAGCCGTCAGCGTGGCGCGTCGCCTTGCGCCCGGGCTCTATGCGCTTCGCGCACCGGGCCGCGATGCGTCCCGGCCCATGCGGGTGACGATTCCTCGCGCGAGCTACGAAGCCACTTGCGCCGTCCCGGCAAAAGCGTATGCCAGTTGCGCATGGATCGCCTAACTCCCGAACGCCGCTCGTGGCTGATGTCGCAAGTGAAGGGGCGCAATACGACGCCGGAGCTTGCAGTTCGACGTATGCTGTATGCGGAAGGCTATCGCTATCGGCTTCACCGGAAAGACTTGCCGGGAAAGCCCGACATCGTGTTCGGGCCGCGCAAGAAGATCGTATTCGTCCATGGCTGCTTCTGGCACGGACACGGATGCTCGAAAGGGCGGCTGCCGAAATCCAACGAATCGTTTTGGGAGCCGAAGATTCGCGCGAACAAAGCGCGCGATCGCAAGAACGCGGCTCGGCTTCGGCGCATGGGCTGGAAAATTCTTGTGGTTTGGCAGTGCCAGCTCAAAGACGCACTGGCGACTCGCAAGCGAATCGTTGACTTTCTCGGCTGAGCGATCAATTCTCGATCGATAGTTCTTATTTCGTTCTCGTTGGGAGGTGGCGTCGATGCGGCCGATCGGAATCGATCTTTTTGCCGGAGCAGGGGGCTTGAGCCTCGGCTTCGAACAGGCTGGCTTCGATGTCGTTGCCGCCGTCGAGATCGATCCGGTGCATTGCGCAGTCCACGAATTCAATTTCCCGAATTGCGCCGTCATCTGCCGCGACGTCTCGAAAGTGTCCGGCGACGACATTCGTACCGCCGCGCGGATCGGCAAGCGCGAGGTCGATGTCGTATTCGGCGGCGCGCCGTGCCAGGGCTTCTCGATGATCGGGCAACGAGCGCTCGACGATCCGCGCAATTCTCTCGTCAAACACTTCGTCCGCATCGTGCGCGAGATCGAACCGAAATACGTCGTGTTCGAGAACGTCAAAGGTCTCACGCTCGGAACGCATAAACGCTTTCTCGACGAACTGATCCGCGCGCTGTCGCGCGACTACGACGTACTGTCGCCCTATCGCGTCCTCAACGCAGCGGATCACGGCGTTCCGCAAGATAGGCGCAGGCTGTTTCTCGTCGGGGCGAGAAAGGGATTGAAGCTCCCGGTCTATCCCGAAGTCGCGAAGCGCGTAACTTGCGCGGAAGCGCTGGCGGATATTCCCGACGCCGAGCAGTTTCCGGAGTTGGTTTGGGGCGATACGGCCGAGGCTGATTTCAGGACGCCGTCCCAGTATGCGCGTATGCTTCGCGAGACCGGCAACAAGCCGACGCATTTCGGCTATCGGCGCCGCTACGATCACGGTTTGCTTACGTCGAGCATGCGCGCCGAACATACGCCGCTTTCGCGAAAGCGCTTTGCCGCAACGGAGCAGGGGCAGACGGAACCCGTGAGCCGCTTCCATAAGCTCGATCCGCACGGCGTTTGCAATACGCTGCGCGCCGGCACCAATACGGATCGCGGCGCATTCACCTCGCCGCGCCCGATCCATTATCTTTACAGTCGCTGCATCACCGTGCGCGAGGCGGCGCGCCTTCACTCCTATCCCGACTGGTTTCGTTTTCACGTCACGAAGTGGCACGGATTTCGTCAGATCGGAAATTCCGTGCCGCCTTTACTCGCGCGGGCCGTTGCCGGAGAGATCGTTAGAGCGATGCGCCTGCGGCCGAGCGCGCCGAAGGAAATCGTCTCCCTCGGCGATCCCGCGTTGCTCTCGATGACCCTTGCCCAAGCTGCCGAATATTACGGCGTTCCCACCAGCGTTATCGCCAAACGCGACAGAAACTACGCCAAGGAGGAAGCCGATGCCCGCCGCGCAGCCTAAGACCGCCAACCGTTACGCCGCGATCATCGAGGGCATTTTCTTCGCCCATTGGAAGAAAGGCATGACGGAGTTCGAGTTCGACCGGACGGAGATCAAGCAGTGGGCCGAGAAATTGAAGGTGGTATTACCGGACAATATCGGAGATCTCATCTATTCCTTCCGGTTTCGCACGCCGCTTCCGGACGCCGTCCGCAAGACCGAGCCGAAGGGTATGCAGTGGCATATCCAGCTCGCCGGTCGCGCCCACTACCGCTTCAAGCTCGCAAAAGAAAATAGGATCGTTCCGCGCACGCAGCTCGTGACGATCAAAATACCCGACGCAACGCCGGAGCTGATCGGAGCCTACGCGCTCGACGACGAACAGGCGCTTCTCGCTATCGTGCGCTACAACCGCATTATCGACATCTTTCTCGGCATTACGACCTATTCGCTGCAAAACCATTTGCGCACCACGGCAAAAGGCATCGGTCAGATCGAAATCGACGAACTCTATGTCGGCATCGATAAGCAAGGCTGCCACTACGTCATTCCCGTGCAAGCCAAAGGCGGCACGGATCAAATCTCCGTCGTGCAGACGCAACAGGACATCGCCACCTGCGCCGAGAAGTTTCCGGGCATCAAATGCCGCGCGATTTCCGTGCAGTTCATGGACGACAAAACGATCGCCGTGTTCGAGCTAACGGTCGAGAAGGACGAGGTAAAGGTGGTCGAAGAGCGGCACTATAAACTCGTGCCGGCCGACGATTTGGACAAGAAGGCGATCGTATCCTACCGAAACGCGTGAGGGCGGTAGGCTTCCGAAGGAGATCGCATCCGGCAGGTACGTTTCCATGGCAAGACGCGCTTTCGCATTTTGGATCAAACCTTCGCGTATCGATCGGGTCGACGAGGCGCTTGCGTCGAACCAACTGATCATAGGTTGGTCGGAGGCGGAAGGCTTACTCGATCCCACGCTCGATAAGCGCGATTTTCGGGAAATCGTTCATCGCACCTATCATTCGGGAGAGTCTACGAAGCGAAAAGCGGGACGGGCCGCACCCCATTTGTGGCGATTTATTCGCGAGTTGTCGATCGGCGACTTGGTGCTCGTACCTCGACCGGATGTTTTCTATCTCGCTCGCGTCGCAACGAATTCCGCCGTTTTCGTAAAAGGCGGGAAGGATGAAGATGCGACCTATCGTAGGGATGTCGAATGGCTCAATGGCGGCGATCCCTTCCCAAGGTCCGTATTGAGCGAACCGCTTCGCGCACGGCTCAAGAGTCTTCAAGATACGTCTACCGAAATTTCGGACTTTGTAGACGAGCTGGAAAAACTCGTTAGCGCCGAGATCGCCGGAAGCGATTGGACACCGGAGGAGATCGAAGCCGTCGTCCGCGACTATTTCGACATGCTTTTGCACGAATTGCGCGGCGAGCCGTATAGCAAAACGGAGCATCGTCGCGCCCTTATGGGGCGGATCGGAAGAAGCAAAGGCTCAATCGAGTTCAAGCACCAGAATATTAGCGCGGTTCTGCAGGCGATCGGAAAGCCCTGGATTGTCGGATACAAACCACGGCGCAATTTTCAGAACGCGCTGGTCGACACGGTCGAGCGCTTCGCCGCGAACGATTTCGAGGATGTGGAGACGGAGCCCGCCGCCGCTGCGAAGATCGATCCCGGAGTGTTCGTTGCGCCGCCTAAGCTCAAGAGCGAAGAAGGCGTTCGATCCGAGAACGTCAAGCGGCTTGCAAGGAAGATCGATCAAGCCGACCGCGACAGACGGAATCGCGCTCTCGGTGCCGCCGGCGAAGAATTCGTCGTGCAGGTCGAACGTAAGCGGCTCGCCTCGAATCCCGATCTGGCGAAACGCGTTCGATGGGAGTCGAAAGAGCGAGGCGACGGCCTAGGATACGACGTGCTCTCGTTCGAAGAAGACGGGTGCGAGCGCTTTATCGAAGTGAAGACGACGCGCGGGGGAATAGAAACGCCGTTTTATATCAGTTCCGCCGAAATCGCTGCGGCGAAGGAGCTTGGAGCGGCTTATCGGCTTTATCGCGTCTTCGGTTTCGGAAACGCGCCGCGCATCTACGAAATCGCGGCTCCTCTCGAAGACACTTTGGCATTACGGCCATCCGTGTTCGCAGCGCTTCCCAAAGCCTGACCAGCAATTCTTCAACCGAAAGAAGGGCTTAGCGAGCTTTTTATTCGCTAAATACTACCCTTGTAGAAAGTATATAAATATATATACTATCTATATACCTACCCTTACACGACGGATCGCATGGATAAGATAGAGAGCGAGACCCTTATAGAGGCAGGCCTTGCGGCGATGCGAAGGCTGGGGAAGCCCTTATCGCGACTGCCGAGCAAGGGGCGGGCCATGCTCTACGCGCTTCCCAACGGCGAAACCGTTCGCATGCGGACGTGCAACGATCACGTCCTGATCGTCGTTGCCGAGAGCACGTCGCCGGACTCCAAGCTCAACATCGAGGGCACCGACTGGCTGCTTCTCGTTATGCCCGAGACGGAGCGCAAGGCGGGTAAGACCGTCGCCTTTCTCTTGCCAGTAGCGGAAGTGGAAAAAGAAGCGCGCAGAACTCATGGCGAGTGGCTGGCCACTCAGCCGAATACCAAAGGCCGAAATACGACTTGGAATCTTTGGTTCAAGAAAGACGCGCCCGGAAAGGCGAACGATTATGCGGCGAAGTGGGCGCGCTACAAATTGGACAGCACGGTTGAAGTCGCCGAGTCCCCGGCAGCTCTTGCGCCCGTCGCGGGTAACGTGAAGGCGGAAGTCGAGACAGCGCGAAAGAGAATTGCAGCAGCGGCGGGCGTGCCGGTCGAGGCCGTTAAGATCACCATAAACTTCGAAGGATAGCATTCAATCATGAAGGGAGGGCGTATGACGAAACCCGCGAAAATGGAGCCTGCGCTCGTCCAAAGCGATATCGTCGTCATCGCGGCGTATCTGCTCGGCGCGGACGGCAAGCGGATCGACACCGAAGACATCGCCGTCAAAGCTCACGAGCTCGCGCCCGGCATGTTCACTTGGAAAAAATATAAGGATCAGATCGATCGCGAGCTGATCTACAAACATCTGTGGGATCTGACGAAAGCCGAAAAGGGCGGCGAATATGTCGTCGGCGCAAAAAACGACGGATGGATGCTGACTCTCGCCGGAACGGAATTCGCACGAAAAGCCGTATCGAGCCTTAAAGGGGTTCCGCCCGCGGTCAAAAGGAAAAAAGAAGAGCCTTGGGTCGGGCGCGAACGGGCTCGCATGAGCGGCGAAACGGCGTACGCGAAATACAAGGACGGCCGCGCGTCCGAAATTACCCTGGCGGACGCCGAAAAATTCTTTCGCCTCGACGACTATGTGATCGGCGAAGCGCGCGACCGGAAAGTTCGGCAGGCCGAAAACGCTTTTCACGGCGATCCCGAACTCGGTCCGGTTTTGGCCGTCGCCGCCGGACTCATAAGGAGCAAGAAATGAGCGCCACGGCTCTCAGCGTAACATCCCATGTCGGCCGCGACCTTTTGCAGAGCGCGGCGCTGTTTCAGCACGAACAGACGGTCGTGTGGGAATATGTTTCCAACGGTCTCGAATATATCGATCCCGGCGTACAGCCGATCGTCTACGTAACCGTGGATGCGCGCGCAAAGAAAATCTCGATCCGCGACAACGGCCGCGGAATGGATGTCGAAGACCTCCAGCGCTACTTCAAAATGCACGGCGAGAATATCGACCGTAAAAAGGGCAAAGCCGGGCGAGGAATGTTCGGCACCGGCAAGTCCGCCGCTTTCGGTATCGGCGACGTTCTTAGCCTCACCACCGTTAAGGACGGTAAGCGTTCGAAAGTCCAACTGGAGCGGAAGGACATCGAAGCCGAGGCGAACGGCGACGAAATCCCAATCCGAGTCCTGGAGAGGGAAGTGCCGACGCAAGAACGGAACGGCACGTTCGTCGAAATCGAAGAAATCCATCTCAAGAAGTTGGACGTTCCCTCCATCGTTCGACACGTCGAACGCCATATCGCGCACTGGCCGAACGCAAGCGTTTTCGTCAACAAGCAGCCGTGCAAAGTCGAAGAGCCGCCTTATTCGAAGGAATTGAAGTTCCCGACGAAGGGCACGGAATTCGAATCCGTATTGGGCGAAGCCGAATTGGTCGTGAAGATCGCCAAGGCGCCCCTGGAGCCGGAATGGCAGGGCATTGCGATTATGTCGAAAGGCGTCTGGCACATGCTGACGCTCGCCGGCTGCGAGAACAAATCTTTCGCGAATTACATTTTCGGAGAATTCGACGTCGCCCGCCTGGCCGAGGACAAGTCGCCGATTTCGGCGTTCGATATGAGCCGCTCGATGCGGCTCAATCCTAAGAACGAAGTCGTGGCGAATATTTTTGCTTTCGTCGGCTCCAAAATCGAGGCGGTTCGCCGCGATCTGGAGAAGGACGACCGCGAGAGAAAGAAAGCACGCGACGCTCAGAAGCTCCAACAGGAAGCCGATGCCATCGCAAAAATCATCAATAAGGACTTCGAGGCCTGGCGAGGTCAGGTGCAAAAGACCCTAGCCAAAGTCTCGGGTGGAGCGGATCGGTTGGAAAAGTCTTCGACGGGCGACGAAATCGGCGAGACCTTAGTGCCCGGCGAGGAACTTCCCGCAATCATTACCGGCGACGACGACGGCATAAAAGATACCGACTTCGTGCCCGATCCCGATCCCAACATCGTCGACGACCCGCCGCCGTTTCCCGACGAGCCGGGGCCTACGCTGACGCCCGCTCCGGAGAAGCCGGAAACGAAGGCCAAGCCCAAGAACCGCAAAAGAACGGGCAGCTCCGGCGGCTTTCGCGTGGATTTCCGCGAGATGGGCGCGGATGCCGCACGCGCCAAATACGAACGCGAAGAGCGGACCATCTACATCAATTTGGAACACCCTCAAATCGCAGCAGCACGCGGTATCGGCGGTATCGACGATGTCGCGTTCCGCAGACTGTCTTACGAGGTGGCGTTTTCGGAATATGCGATCGCCTTAGCGTCGGAGATCGCGAGCGGCAACTACTATATCGACGTGACGGAACCGATCGTCGATATTCGCGAAACGATCAATCGGATATCGCGCTCCGCGGCCGATCTCTATTCGAGGTCGTAGGGGGATTGCATGCCGGAGGGGTCTGTTACCGCTATCCGCACGATCGATTTCGCAACGGCCTCGCCGCAAATTCGAAATGCACTCGGCATCGATCTCAACGACTTATTTCTATCGGTGAGGACTAAGAACGTGCTCAAGCTTGCCGGAATTCGTTATGTCGGCGATCTGGTGCCCTTCGAGAAAGCATCCGTAGGAGCCTTTCAGAACTGCGGCGCAAAAACCCTGGCCGAACTCCAAGATATTCTCGACGCGTTCGGCCTACAGTTCGGAACCGACGTAATCGGCTGGACGCCTCCCGAAACGCCGTCTAGCGCCGAACTTCCGAACCGCGCCACGCCCGTACCGCAGGTTAAGAACCTGGCGGACTACGATCCGCAAATCCGGGCGCTCTTCCGAGTTCGGCTTTCCCAGCTCGGCTTCTCGCGCCGGGCATCGAATATCTTTGCCGTTCAAGGTCTGGAATTCGTCGGCGACCTCGTTCGAAAAAGCGCCCAGGATTTGCTGCGGACGAGCGGAAGCGGTCGGATTACGATCGCGGAGATTGCGGAGAAGCTCGGCAAACTCGGGCTGAAACTCGAAACCGTCATCGCAGATTGGAACCCGAGCGTCGCCAACGAGCAAGACCAAGACGAAGAGCGCGAACGACATGCCGCGCTCGCGCAGGTACGGAGTATCTTTGCCGCTACGCCGCAAGCGGATTGTTTGGAAGACGAGCTGCTCGGAATATTGGCAACCGTGGCGAAAGACCGCGATTTCGAAGCCATTCCCAAGCTTTTCGGCTGGACCGGTTTCGGCCAGCGCACGCTGGAATCGGTGGGTCAGGAATTCGGCGTAACGAGAGAGCGAATTCGTCAAATTGCCGCGCGTGCGACTAGAAAGTTGAGGCCCTTAGGTTTCGACACGCCGTGGGTAGACAAAGCGCTCGATGCGGCAAAGGACGCATGCCCCGCCGCGCCGAAGGACATCGGAGAATATCTCCATGGCCACGGAATTGCCCGAACCGATTTCGATCCGTCCGGACTCGAAACCGCCTGCGAAGCCTTCGGGAAGAAGTTCGAGCTTTCCCGCACTTGGATCGGTCGCGAAGTCGTGTACGAGGAGAAACGCTACGAAGGAAAAGCGCGCATGCTCTTGCGCGCTTGCAAGCGTCTCACCGGAAGTAACGGTTGCACCAACTACGATTCCGCTTGCGTAGAGGCCGACATACCAGAAGAGAAGCGCGCAGCGTACCGCCGCATCCTCGAAATCGACGGCTTGGTCGTCTGGCTGGACGAAAATCGCGAATGGCTTATGACGGCGGCGCCTGCCAGAAATCGTTTGTCCAATCTCGTTGCTAAAGTCCTTCACGTAGCGCCTCGGATCGCTTTATCCGAACTTCGACGTGCGGTTTCGAAATCGAAGCGCCTAACGTCCGCACCGCCGCTCTCGGTTCTCGCGACCTTCGTAGAAAAATCCGGCCTGGCCCGGATCGAAGGGAGCAGAGCCGTCGCTCTTTCCGATTTCTCGGTGGCGATCGAACCAGGGGGAGCGGAAGACACGCTTATCGGCGTGTTGAAAGCAAACGGACCGGCGATCTCGGTGGAAAAGCTCCAAGAACTTTGCATCGCGGCGGGCATGAATCCCGTCACCGTCGGGATTTATATCTCCATCTCTCCCGTCGTCGCGAGGTTGGCCAGGGGCGTTTACGGACTTGTCGGAGCCGACGTACCACCGGGGCTTGTCGAAGAAGTCGGGAAAGAATTGACCGCGTCGCGTAAGGCGGCGGAGTGGGGGTGGAGTGCGAAAGGCACATTGTGGTGCGCGATTCATCTCACGCGCCTCTCGCTAACCAGCGGCGCAATCTCGATACCTAAGTTCGTGTCCGAATTCGCCGAAGGAGAATGGCAGCCCGAAATTGCCGGAAGAAGCGTCGACGCCACCGTAAAGTGCCGCGACAACTTTCTATGGGGTCTCAAGCGGCCTCTCGTAAACGTCGGGGCCGAACCGGGCGATGTTTGCGTGCTGGAATTCGAACGTTCCACTCGCAAAGTGCGTTTGACGGTCGGAGACGAAGAATTGATCGATCTCTGGGAAAGAGGCGATATCGACGCCGCGAACTCGGTCACATTCGAGCCGGAACAACATACCGATCTCGAAGATTCCGAAAGCGAGGATATGTCCAAGGTCGCAACCCGCTAAGGGGCGCTGCCCCTCGCGCGCGGAAGGGCCGCTACGCTGCCGAATGCGTATCCCCGTTCTTCCGCGCTAAGCTTGTGCAGAACGGGCGATCCCCCTCGCGTTCGGCTCCCTTCCCCTTGCTAGCCCCGGTCTCGCCGACGGGCAGAGGCTCTGGCGCGGGGCCAGAGCCAGAGAAGAGGTCTAAACGCGGTTGGCCGGGTAGATCAGAAACATCGCTAAAAAAGAGCCTCCGAACATCAACAAAACCGAGGTTTTGACGACCGGCGTTTTTCGGCCCGAAAAGGTCAAATTAGCCCACTTCTTAGCCCACTATCTCATAAGACAGTCATTTTATATATATAAATCAGCATTTTAATTGTTACTTGACAGGACTTAAAATCCGTAGGGGCGAAAGCTTCGTGTGAGTTCAAGTCTCACCGCCCGCACCAGCCTTCGCCCCGCGAAGCGGGAGAAGGCTGTCGCGCCGTAGCCCGAAGGGCGAAGGCGGACCGGTTGCAGCGGGCTACGGCTCGGCAGGCCCGCACAGCTTCGCCTTGGCAAGCCAGCCTTCGGTCCGCGCAGCCAGCCACCGCGCTTAAGTCTCCGCTAACCACTCCCGCCCATCATGCGAGACGGTTTGGGCGCGCCGGAGAGCGAGAAAGGCCGATATGAGCATCCGGGTCCTTGTGGTGGACGACAACTTCGTCAACGTCAAACTTCTCGAGGAGCTTCTGAAGTCCGCCTCCTACCAGGTCGCGACCGCGATGAGCGGCGAGGCGGCTCTGGAAAAAGTCCGCCAGTCTCCGCCCGACATCGTGCTCCTCGACGTCATGATGCCAGGCATGGACGGCTATGAGGTCTGCCGCCGGATACGGCAGAGCGAGAAGGCCGCCCGGCTTCCGGTCATCATGGTCACCGCGCTTGACAAGCCCAGCGACCGGGAAATGGGTTTGGCGGCCGGCGCCGACGATTTCCTCAACAAGCCCGTCGATGACGGCGTGCTCTTTCCCGCCATGCGTCGGGTCCTGCAGAATGCGCGGGCCATGGAAGCCGCGCCGGCAAGATAGCACCGCCTTCCGCGGACGCGGACAGCCTGCGGTTCGGTTAACAGTTCCTGTAGGAATTCATGGTCCACTGAAGCCATGATGCGGCTTCATCACGCGCGCGCAAAGCCCTCGCTCCTGTCCCGCTATTCGGCGACCCTAGGAGAGCTCGCGCTGCGCCGCCAGACCGAGCTCGCCATCCTCGCGGCGAAGGCCGAGTCCGACCTCGCCAACCGCGCGAAATCCGCCTTCCTCGGCACGATGAGCCACGAGCTGCGCACGCCGCTGAATGCCATCATCGGCTTTTCCGACCTGATCCAGAAGATGAAGCCCGCGGACGAGACGGCGATGAGATGCGCCGACTATGCGACGCATATCGGCGATGCGGGCCGCCATCTGCTCGAGGTCATCTCCGACATCCTGGACATCTCGAAGATCGAGAGCGGAACCTTCGCGCTCAACACCGAGCTGTGCGCGATGGCCGAGATCATCGCCGACACCGTGCCGATCGTCGCCCGGCGCATCGAGGAGAAGCGCCAGATCCTCGAAGTCCGCGTCCATCAGGGCATGCCGCGGCTTCGCGTCGACCCGCGCCGCATCCGCCAGATCCTGATCAACCTGCTTTCCAACGCCAGCAAGTTCACGCCCGACCGCGGCCGTATCCTTCTGCTCGCGCGCGCCAACCGCGACGGCGGCGCGACCGTGGCGGTGGTCGATTCCGGCGTCGGCATGTCGCCGGAGCAGATCGCCGTCGCCTTGACGCCCTTCGGCCAAGTCCAGTCGCATCTGTCGCGCAGCCAGGAAGGCACGGGGCTTGGCCTGCCCATCGCGCGCGGCCTCGCGCGCCAGCACGGCGGCGACCTCTATCTGGAAAGCGAGCCGGGCGCGGGGACCTCGGTCGTGCTGACCCTTCCCGGCAACGGCGACGTCAAAGCGCGCGGCCCGCTTCGCGCCGGCGGCGGCGAACGGCGCAAGCCCCGCAAACCCAGCCACTCTTCGACGGAACGACAGCCATGAGCGCAGCCGCCAATGCACGTCCGTGGGAAGACCTGCGCGGGGTCAGGGAAAAGGTCCGCCAGCCGGCAGAGGATTTCGTGCGCATCGGGCACATCGTGTCGGTGTCCGGCCCGCATGCCGTCGCGCTGCTCGAACGTTCGTCCGATATCGAGCAAAGGAAACACGATCCGCGCATCCAGGTCGGCGGCGTGGTCCGCATCCAGGTTCCGGGAACCGCGGTCGTCGGACTGATTTCGGCGATCAGCGCGCCGCTGCCCGAGATCGACGGCAAGAAGAGCGACATCGGCCTGATCGAGATCAACCTGACCGGCGAGATCAGCATCGCCGATGCCAGCCGGCGCAGCGTGTTCCGCCGCGGCGTCTCGGCGCTGCCCAGCCTCGGCGATCCGGTCGTCATGGCGGACAAGCACGATCTGGCCTGCATCTTCGCGCCGCCCAGCCTGCACAGCATCACGATCGGCTCGCTCTACCAGGACCCCGAAGTGCCGGCGCGGCTCCTGGCGGACGAGCTGCTGCGCAAGCATTTCATCGTCGTGGGCAGCACCGGCTCGGGCAAGTCCTGCGCGCTGACCAACATCCTGCGGCACCTGCTGGAGCTGCGCAGCGCGGCGCACGTCGTCATCCTCGACGTGCACAACGAATATGCGGGCGCGTTCGGAAACATGGTCGAGCGCATCACGCTCGACGACTTCAACCTGCCGCTCTGGATGCTGAATTTCCACGAGCTCTGCGTCGCGCTGACCGGCGACGACACCCACCGCGAGGACGAGGTGGAGATCCTCAACGAAGCCGTGCTCTTCGCGAAAAAACGCTATGCCGAGGGCGCCGGCGGACGGGTGCTGGCCCGCAAGTCGTCGGAAAGCGTGGTCATGACCGTCGATACGCCCGCGCCGTTCCGCGTCTCCGACGTGATCGCCTATATCGACAACGAGCTCGGCAAGCTGGAACGCACGCGCATCGTCATCCCCTACCGCCGCCTCAAGTCCCGGCTCGAGAACATGGTCGTGGACCACCGCTACAAGTTCATGTTCGCGAGCGCGGCGGTGCAGGACACGATGACCGACGTGCTGGGTCGCCTGTTCCGCATTCCCAACAACGGCCGCCCGATCAGCGTGATCGATCTGTCCACCGTGCAGCACGACATCCTCGACGTCGTGATCTCGGTCATATCGCGGCTCGCCTTCGACCTCGCCGTCTGGAGCAAGGGCAACCTGCCCATCCTCATCGTCTGCGAGGAGGCGCACCGCTACGTTCCCGCCCACGGCACCGACAAGTTCGTGCCCACCCGCACCGCGCTCGGCCGCATCGCCAAGGAAGGCCGCAAGTACGGCATTTCGCTGGGGCTCGTGACGCAGCGGCCGTCGGAGCTGGACACCACGATCCTCTCCCAGTGCAGCACGGCCATCACGCTCAGGCTGACCAGCGACAAGGACCAGCAGGTCATCCGCGACAGCACCTATGAGGGCATGGTGGACCTGATCGACTTCCTGCCCCTGCTCGGCGATCGCGAAGCCATCGTGCTCGGGCAGGGCACCGTCATGCCGATGCGCATCCGCATCGAGGATCTGGGGAAGACGGCCCTGTCGAAGGATTTGAGCCACGGCGCGCTGCAGGCCACGCCGCCCCAGGCGATGGATCGCAAGGTGCTCGACGACATCGTCTCGCGCTGGCGCACCACGGGCCGCGAGAAGCTCGACCTGTAGCGGAAGCGGTTGCCTCAGTTCCTGGAGGCGAAAGAAAGCTCGACGACCTTGCTGCGCTCTTCGGCCAGGTAATAGAACTTGCCGTTGAAGCCGCTGGCGACGATGCCGGGATTGAGCTTGGGGTCCAGCACCGCGCTGCGCACGATCTCGCGGCCGTCGCTGGATCGCGCCACAGCACGCGATCGCCCTCGGGCTTGTGGTCGGTGCCGATGATGTTGCGCGCCCGCTCGGGTCCCACGATCGCCCAGAACGACGCCATGCTCTGTTCGGCTTTCCAGGCGAGCGAAAGGCCGGCCGCCGGGTCGAGATCGACGGCGCCGACCAGCCCGGCAACCTGATCGTTGGTGTAGATGCGCCAAGCCGCCGGATCGAGCGCGGGCTTGGAGAATTCCTGGCTCGGCGCGCCGTCGGGAAACGGGATGAGGGTGTGGCCTCGCCCGCTGTCCGCGACATGGAAGGCCGAGATGCGCAGCGGCTGGCGCGAGAACAGGAAATTGGTCTGGACCACGACCCAATCGTTCAAGAGGCCGCAAGCCGTTCCCGGCTGCTCGCCGCTCGCGGTGTCGACATAGATGGGGTTCCAGTTGGGATCGAGCACGAAGGCGTCGCCGGCATAGCGATAGCGCCAGATGCGCGAGGTCCCGGCCAGATAGACGTAATCGTGTTCGCCGTGCCGGGCGACGGTGACGCGGCCGAGGATCGGCTCCGGCGTCTCGATCCTGGCCAGGATGCGAAGATCTTCGGGATCGATCGCGAGCAGGATGGCCGGGATGCCGTTCTTGGCGACGGCGCGCAGCCCCAACTGGCCGTTGACCTCGGTCGTGCCGCGCTCCATCGACTTCACGATCAATATTCCGCTCTCGGTCACGACGAAGCCGTTATAGGCCGCGCCGCCGCCGCCCGGATGCTCGGGCAGGTGAACGATGCGCTCGGCGCCCGACCCGGCATCGATCTTGGCCAGAAGATTTCCGGCGATGGCATAAACGAAGCCGTTCCCCAATACGCCGGCGACGCCGGGCCATTCGAAGAACTCTTTCTTCGCGACCTTCAGGTGGACGCGCCATTGCTCCTTCAGCGTCGCGGCATGGAGCTTGGCGACATAGGCGCCGTCGTCGACATTGACATAGCCGCCATAGACGAAGAGCTCGTCGCGCTCCCGCGTCACGACATTGTAGGGCGCCGAGTATTCGCCGCTCGCGTCGCGCGTCGCTATCGTCGCGGGGCCCGGGCCCGCCAGCTGCCGCACGTCGCAGGTATGGGGGAATTCCTGCGTCCGGATCGAGTTGAAATGCTCGAACGGCATCAAGGTCCTGTACCACGGGCCGCGGTCGCGGCCGGTATCGAGGCGGGCGGAAGCCGGGCAGACGTCGTCGCGAGCAGTCATGCCGGACTTGGTAAGCGATTCGCGCGGTTCAATGCGAGGTTGCATCGGCGCATACCGTTATGCGACGCTTACCGGCCGCTAACCACTGCCGGGCGACAATCGCAAGGAGCCGTCGAAAAGGAAGCACCAAGGTGTTCGCACGTTCGCAGAAGAGCTTCACGCTCGGGGAGGCCGCGCAGCGCGCGCTCGATACGGCGAGACAGGAAGGTCTTGCGCTCGCCCACATGGCCGAGCGGGGCGGCGAGCCGCAGTTCTGGTTCGCGCTGAACATCCTGAGCCTGGTCGCGGTGCAGGGACGCAAGTCCGGCGACGCCCGGCTCGAACCGCTCGACCGCGGCAGCTTCGCCGAGCTCATGCTCGATGCCGGCATGACGCGGCTCTGCGCGCCGGGCGACCATGCGCGCGACGTCACCGAGCTTTCGGTCAGCCGCGGCGAGCTCGACAGATATCTCGACTGGGTGCGCAGCGTGCGCTGACCGGAAACGGCCGGTTCGACTGGTGATTGTGCCGGGCTGAAGACTTTGCGAGACTGTTCTTCCTTCGTGGGGGCGGGGAATGGAACAGGACGAGGCCGGATCGGCCCAATACTGGGCCTTTATTAGCTATAGCCACAAAGATGCGGCGTTCGCGCGCCGCCTGCATCGCCAGCTCGAATCCTATGCGCTGCCGCGCAGGCTCGTGGGCAGCGGCGGCGCGCTCGGCCAGGTGCCCAAGCGGCTTTCGCCCATTTTCCGCGACCGCGAGGAGCTGTCGGCCGCGCACGACCTCAGCGCCGAGGTGCGGACGGCGCTGAAAGCGTCGCGAAGCCTCGTCATCGTCTGCTCGCCCGCCGCTGCCGCATCGCAATGGGTGGCGCGCGAGATCGAGGCGTTCCGCGCGCTCAATCCCGGCGCGCCGATCCTGGCGGCGATCCGCGACGGCGAGCCCGACGACTGCTATCCCGGCACGCTCGTGGCGCCCGGCACCGACGGCGCGCGGATCGAGCCGCTCGCCGCCGATTTCCGCCGCGGCCGGGACGGCGAGCAGCTGGGCCTGCTGAAGCTCGTCGCCGGCATCGTCGGACTGCGCCTCGACGAGCTGATCCAGCGCGACGCCCACCGGCGCTATCGGCGCGTGACCGCCGTCACGGCCGGCGCGCTCGCGGTTGCGCTAGTGATGGGCGTGTCGGCGCTGTTCGCGCTTCAAGCACGAGGCGAAGCGGAGCGGCAGCGCGGCGAGGCGGAAGGACTTGTCGGATTCATGAACACCGATCTGCGCGAGAGGTTGGATGGCGTCGGACGGCTCGACGTGATGCGCGTCGTCAACGACCGGGCGCTGCAGTATTTCGACAGGCAAGCGAGTTCTCTTCGGCCCAATGCGCGGGCGATCCAGGCATCTCTCTTGCAAGCGCAAGGTCAGGTCTTCGAATCTCGGGGCGACAGCAGGTCGGCGGTCGCGAAGTTCCAGCAAGCCTATCGCATCACCGATGCTTTGCTTGCCGCAGACGCCAAGAACCCGGAGCGCCAATTCGATCATGCACAGAGCGTGTACTGGATCGGTTACGACGATTTCATCAACGGGCGCTACGTGAAGGCCAAAGTCGCGTTCGAGCAGTACTGGCGGCTAGCCCGACGCATGCTGGATTTGGCGCCGGACGAGCCGCGCTACGTGCGGGAGCTGGCATTCGCGGAAGGCGATCTCTGCTCAATCGCGTTCTACCCACCGAAGGATCCAGCAGGCGCGCTTGCATGGTGCGCCAAAGCGCTCGACCACATGAGCGCTGCGGTCCGCCGCATGTCGCCGTCATCGACGCAACGCGCCAATCTCGTCAACCGATACACCTGGCTTGCCGACGCCTTCCATGCCAATGGCGACGAGAATAGGGCGACGGAGTATCGCCTGACCGCAGCAAAGATGCTCGACGGCTTGATGAAGGACGAGCCGATGAACATGGATTTCAAGACGGATTGGATCGCACTTCAGCGCAATCTCGCGCGCGTCGAAACCCGAAACGGCGAACTAGACAAGGCGAGAGACCGCCTCGTTCACGCCTCCATCCTGATTGATCAGATGGTCGTCTTTGATCCCAGCAACGACGAATGGCGCCAGCAGAAGAAGAAGCTCGATTCCGAGCTTTCCAACATCAACAAGCAATCCGAAAGGAAGTCGAAATGACATGGACGAGAGTGACAACGAGGTCCAATCCTGCCGTATCTTTTTCGCCGCTTTCCGCCGGTCCGGAAACCCCGATACAGCGGGCCGGAACGAAGCCCACAGCCACCCCCGTGGATTTGCGTGTCGCGTTCACCATCGGGGCCAGTGGCCTTCCGGTGCCCTATATCGTAAACCCACCGACTCCCAAGCCCGGCGACGGTCCGGCGGACATTCGGATCATGGGCAACTGGGCGATTACCCTGACCTTGGACGACGCGCGCTTCGATTGCGAATTTCGCAACCAGTATGGCGATGGCATGACCTTGGGTCCGAATTCCGAATATCCTTATGACCCCGCCAATCCGCGATACAAAAATCTGTACCATTCGCCGCCGGACGGAAGCGGCCGCTGCAAATCCATTACCTTCGAGGCCACATATTTTTCAATCAACGACGTGAACCTGGATCCCTACAATCTCTATATCCGGATTTACCTCAAGGATTCCACGGGCGCCTCGCTTCCGCCGATCAAGATCAGGTTCGATCCAGATATTCGCAATCCGGGCGATCACGGCTTCCTACCGCCGCCGCCGGCTGCGAATTGATGCATAGCCAGCCGCTTGCCCCTGCCGGCACCTCCTGCGCGGCAACGCATGGAGGGCGCCGTAAGGGCAAGCGGCGTGGGCCGATCAGAACGCCCCCGCCTTCTTCAGCCCCCAATTGCTGTCGCTGGTATAGGTCGCGACCAGCGCGGCCACGGGCCCGCCGAACCCCGTCTTCTCCTTCAGCACCCGGGCGGTGGTGGCGACGTCGGTGTCGTGCACCTCGTCCGACACCGGATGGCCGGCGCAGCGCTGATGGGCGATGACGGCGAGCGCATCGGGCTTGTGCGCGCCGATCAGGAGGTTGATCTGGTCGAGGGCGACCTGCCACTCCGCCTCGCGCTCCGGCTTGAGCAGCCCGTCCGGCCCCGGCACCGCGATGACGTCGACGCCGTCGACCTTGAGCGCGCGGGCGATCCGCCGGTTGAACTCGACCTTGTGCTGATGCAGCCGCCAATCCGCGCACATCAGCCCGACGGCGACCTTCTTGTGCCTGCGCCAGAACATTCCCCACCCCCTCATGTCTTTCGTTAATGATAATCGGGCGGGCGGAAAGGGCAACCGGGCGGGGCCGGCACGCGTTCACCTCGCAGTCACACGGGATATGATAGGGTTCCGCGATGAACAACCCGGCAGAAGTCGCCGTCCAGCAGGTCGTCCGGCTCTATTCGCGCCACGAGCATATCGCCGACGCGGTGGTGCATGTGCTCGGAATCCTCTTCGCCATCAACGCGAGCCTGTGGCTGCTGTTCCACGTGACCGGCCTGCCGGTGACGGTGTCGGTGACGGTCTATTGCGTCGGCCTTCTGGCGATGATCGGCTTCTCGGCCGCCTATAACCTGATGCCACAGCACCGGCCGTCCAAGGCGATCCTGCGCCGTCTCGACCACGCGGCGATCTTCATCATGATCGCGGGCACCTACACGCCGCTCGCCGCCAACCGGCTGGAGGCGCCCTATGGCGAGATCATCCTGGCCGCCATCTGGGTGTCGGCGACCGTGGGCGTGACGCTCAAGATCCTCTTTCCCCTGCGCTTCGAGCGCGCCAGCCTGGCGCTCTATCTCGGCATGGGCTGGATGATCGTGACCGTGATCGTGCCGCTGGCCCATTCCATGGCGGTCCTCGACTTCGCGCTGCTCTGCGCCGGCGGCCTCGTCTATTCCGCGGGTGTGGCCTTCTACGTGATCGAGCGCATCCCCTATCACAAGGCGATCTGGCATGCCGCGGTGCTCGTCGCCGCGGTGCTGCAGTTCTCGGCCATCGCGCTGGAGTTCGTCGCCTGATAGGGTGCCGGCGTTGAAACCGGTCGGGCGTCAACAATGAAAAGCGTTCTCTTGGCTGCGGCTGTGGCGGCTGCGGCGATCTCGTCTCCCGCGGCGGCTCAGTTGCGGCCGTCGCGCAGCGAGGATGCGGTCGCCTACCAGATCAACCCCACCCATTCCGGCAGCATCGTCTTCCGCAACGGCTTCGCGCCGCCGCTGAAGCAGCTGTGGTCGATCGCGCTGCCGAGCGCCGTGATCTCCTATCCGTTGATCGCGGGCGGGCGCGTCTTCGTCGTCGTGCAGGCGATCGGCGGCACGACGCTCTACGCGCTCGACGCCGGAACCGGCGCGACCCTGTGGCAGCAGCCGACGGGCAGGGGCGCGTTCGCCAATGCCGCCTATGACAACGGCCGCATCTTCGTCGTCAACGAAGTGGGATCGCTGAAGGCCTTCTCGGCCGCCACGGGCGAGCCTCTTTGGACGACGAAGCTGAAGGGCGAGTATTCGTTCTCCGCGCCGCCCACGGCCTATCACGGCCGTGTGTTCGCCTCCGGCTCCGGGGCCGGCGGGATATTTTACGCCGTCGGCCAGGCGAAGGGCGACCGGCTGTGGAAGCAGACGATCGTGAACGGCGACGTAAGCTCTCCGGCAATCGGCGGGGCGGGCGTCTTCGGCGGCTATTCCTGCCAAGTCTATCGCTTTTCGCAGAAGAACGGGCACCTCGACTGGCAGCATTCGGGCGGCTGCCAGGGCGGGGGCGGCAAGACCACGGTCTATGCGCAGCACAGGCTCTGGGCGCGCAACGTCAACAATGAAGCCGGCAAGACCAACCTCGTCCTCGATGCCCGCGACGGCTCGAGCTTAGGGAATTTCGCGTCTTACTTCGCGCCGGCCTTCTACACGGGCAGCGACGGACGCAGCCGTGGCGTCGGACGCAACTATGATCCGGTCCTGGCCTGCTTCGATCCGCAGACGCAGGAAGTGCTTTGGAGCTTCACCGGCGACGGCCAGCTCTCCAGCGCGCCGGTCGTGGTGAACGGAAACGTCATCGAGGGCAGCTGGCCTTTCCAGCACATTGGGATCCTAAGCTTAGAATTCCACGTGGACAAGTTGTCG
>JADMIO010980248.1_pt1 | contig 31722 bp, 28 predicted proteins | sample 8958161 | NCBI WGS metagenome assembly JADMIO01 (sample SAMN16585339, study PRJNA669376) | soil metagenome | isolation source: Crop rotation soil | place: USA: Cullars Rotation, Alabama | collected 2011 | reverse complement strand
GCGACAACTTGTCCACGTGGAATTCTAAGCTTAGGATCCCAATGTGCTGGAAAGCGGCCAGGGCGAGCTGCCGCTGGTCGAATTCGCCGAGGCGATCGTTCGCATCGGCTATCGCGGATGGTGGTCGCTCGAGATCTTCAACGACCGCTTCCGTGCGGGTTCCGCCTCGGGTATCGCAGTGGACGGACGTCGCTCGCTGAGCCTGCTCGAGGACCAGGTCGCGGCCCGACCGCACGCCCCGCTCAAGGCGACGCTGCCGCCCCGCGCCGCCGTCCGCGGCGTGGAGTTCATCGAGTTCGCGGCGAGCGAGGAGGAATCACAGGCTCTGACCACGATGCTGAGCGCGCTGGGATTCCGCCCCACGGGCCGGCACCGGCGCAAGGCAGTCACGCGCTGGCAGCAAGGCGAGATCAACATCGTCGTCAACAGCGAGCCTGAGGGGCTCGCGCATGCGTTCGACGCAGTCCATGGGCCGTCGGTGTGCGCGCTCGGGCTGCGCGTCGCCAACGTACGCGAAGCGCTGAAGCGCGCCGACGCGCTCGGCATTCCACGTTTCGAGCAGGCCGTCCGTCCGGAGGAGCGGCAGATCCCGTCCGTGACGGGCGTCGGCGGCAGCCTGCTCTACTTCGTCGAGGACGGCACGCAGCAGGCACTGTGGCGCGAGGAATTCACGCCCGCCGCCGAACCGGGGGCCGCGACGCGTTCTCTCGATCTCACGAGCACCGATCACATCGCGCAGACGATGCACTACGAGGAGTTCCTCTCGTGGCTGCTCTACTATCTCGCGCTGCTCGACGTCTCGAAGACGCCGCAGCTCGAAATCGCGGACCAGCTCGGCCTCGTGCAGAGCCAGGCGGTGGAATCCGCCGATCGCTCGCTTCGCATCACGCTCAACGGCTCGATGGCCGCGCAGACACTGTCGGCGCGATTCCTGCAGCACTACCTGGGCGCAGGCGTGCAGCACCTCGCCTTCCGCACGTCGGACATCATCGCCGCCGCCGATGCGGCACGCGCCAACGGACTGCCGGTGCTGCAGATCCCGCACAACTACTACGACGATCTGGAAGCGCGCTTCGGGCTTGCGCCAGATCAGGTCGAAGCGCTCGCCGCGCGCAACATCCTCTACGACCGCGACGCGAACGGCGAGTACCTGCAGTTCTACAGCCGTGCGTTCTCCAAGCGCGTGTTCTTCGAGATCGTCGAGCGGCGCGGTTACGAGGCGTACGGCGCGAGCAACGCGCCGATCCGGTTGGCGGCACAAGCCCGATTCAAGGGGGACACATGATTTCACCGATGCATGCTTTACGGCTCGCCACGCTCGGTCTGCTGCTGAGCGTCGGTGCTGGCGCCGCAGTCGCGGCGGAGCGCAGCTTTCCCGTCGCGGCGGCGCCCGCGCTCGATGACGTCTACCCGGAACGCGTCACCGCGTTCCCCGACGGCGTGCGCGGGCTGGCCGACATCACGTACTCGGTCGTTCCCGGCTTTCGTCCGCTGGTGCTGGACCTGTACCAGCCTGCTTCCGCCGGTCCACATCCACTCGTGATCTACATCCACGGCGGCGGCTGGGTCGGCGGTCACACGCGCCACTCCGGCGCGCTGACGAATTTCCCCGCGGTGCTCGCCAAGCTCGCCGCCGAGGGCTTCGTCGTCGCGAGCCTGGAATACCGTCTCGCGGCGGAGGCACCGTTTCCGGCGCAGCTGCAGGACGTGCGCGCGGCGCTGCGATTCCTGCGCGCCGGCGCGGCGAAGTACCGCATCGACGGTGGCCGCGTCGCCGTCTGGGGTGGCTCTGCCGGCGGCCACCTCGCCGCACTGCTCGCGACCACGTGCGGCGACGCGTCGTTCGATCCGTCGCCGGCGCCCGCGCGCAGCGACTGCGTCCAGGGCGTCGCGGCCTGGTATCCGGTGCTCGATGTCGAACGCCAGGCGGAACGCGGCGACGGCGCGCTGTCGCGCCTGCTGGATTGTCGCGGCCCGTGCGACGTTGCGCGCCTGCGTCGCGCCAGCCCGGTCGCCTTCGTCAAACGCGACACGCCGCCGTTCCTGCTCATCCACGGCGAAGGCGACAAGACCGTCGACGTCTCGCAATCGCGTATCGGAGAGGCGAAGCTCAAGGCCGCGGGCGTACCCGTGGAGGCGATCTATCTGCCGGGCGTCGATCACAGCTTCATCGGCGCGACACCCGAACAGACGCGAGCCGCGACGTCGCGGGCGACGAACGCGACTTTCGACTGGTTCCACCGCGTGCTGGATGCGCGCAAGCCATGACGCGCGCGACACGATGGGCCGCGGCTCTGCTCGCGTCCGTCGCAGCGGCAGCGCTCGTTCACGCGGAACCCGTGCGCGTCGATGGCGGCGCGATCGACGGCGTGACGCTCCCTTCGGGCGTTCGCGCCTGGCTCGGCGTGCCGTTCGCCGCACCGCCGGTGCGCGAGCTGCGCTGGCGGCCGCCTCAGCCCGTCGCCCCGTGGCGGGGAACGCTGCACGCGGATCGGGCCGCGCCGATGTGCCTGCAGGCACTGCGCTCGCGGACCATGAATCACTACTTCGGCAACGAGGCCACCAGCGAGGACTGCCTCTATCTCGACGTGTGGGCGCCCGCCACGGCGCGCAAACGGCCGGTGATCGTCTGGATCTACGGCGGCGGGTTCACCGTCGGCTCGGCGAACATGGCGAATTACTCGGGCGAAGGCCTGGCCCGCGCCGGCGTCGTCCGCGTGAATCTGTCGTATCGCCTCGGCGCGCTCGGCTTCCTCGCGCATCCGGAGCTCTCGCGCGAGAGCGGTACTGGCGCGTCCGGAAACTACGGGCTGCTCGACCAGATCGCGGCGCTGCGATGGGTGAAGCGGAACATCGAGCGCTTCGGCGGCGACCCGGACAACGTCACGATCGTCGGGCAGTCCGCGGGCTCGACGTCGGTCGCGCTGCTGCAGGCGAGCCCTGACGCGAACGGTCTCTTCCGACGCGCCGTCGGCATGAGCGGCAGTCCGTTCGCGTTGCCGATGCGCACCGTGCCGCTCGCGGCGGCGGAGCGTGAAGGCCTCGCGCTGCAGACGGCGCTCGGTGCGAGCTCCCTCGAGTCGCTGCGCGACATCGCCGGCGACCGCATCCTCTCTGCCGCAAGACCGGGCAACGCAACGCTGGTGGCCGGAGGCCTCGGTCTCCCGGCGCCGCCGGAAGAGCTGTTCGCCGCGCGGCGTCACGCCGACGTTCCGCTGATGCTGGGCTTCACGCGCGACGAATCCTTCTTCCCGCTCGGACCGATCGCCTCCGTAGGGGAGTACGAGAGCGCGATCCGGAAGGCGTTTCCGTCGACGTCGCGCGACGTGCTGACCGCGTACCCCGCGACGGACGAAACTTCCGCGAAGCGGGCCGCGGCGGACGTCGCCCGGGACGCCTCGGTCGGCCTCGCGATGTGGCGCTGGGCGAACGCGCAGCGCCAGCACGGGACGGCCCCGGTGCACGCCTACTTCTTCACCCGCCGCCAGCCGTATGCGGACGGCATCCGCTTCTCGGATCACGACCCGGCCACGGCCGGCGCGTATCACTCCGGCGAGATCCCCTACTTCCTCGCCACGCGCGATTCGCTCAATCTCTTCCGTCGGACACGGGACTGGGGCCCGGTCGACGAGGCGCTGGAGAGGGATATGTCGGCACTGCTGCTCTCGTTTGCGAGCGATGGCGAACCCCGTTCGCCGAGAGTGCCTCGCTGGCCGGACTTCGATCCGTCGCAACCGCGAGTGCTGTCTCTGGGAGAGACCGTCGAGCTCGTGGAATGGCCGAACCATCGCGCGCTTCCGCTGCTCGGCGATGCGGTTCGGCCGTCGACCGCGACCGAGCCCGGCCGGGTGCGCGATTGATGCGCCCCACCCGCCGTCGCCTGTTCGCCCTGGCGCTAATCACGGCGGCCACCGCGCTCAACTACGTCGATCGCTCGGTGATGGGCGTCGCGCAGCCGTTCCTGACCCAGGATCTGCATCTCAGCCCCGAGACGATGGGATTCGTGTTCTCCGCGTTCTCGTGGACCTACGCCTTCGCGCAGATCCCCGGCGGCATGCTGCTCGACCGGCTCGGCGTGCGAGTGACCTACGCGCTGTCGCTCGCGCTGTGGTCCGCCGCAACACTCGCCCACGGCCTGATGACGTCCGTCGCCGGGCTCGTCGGGGCACGGCTTGCGCTCGGCGCTGCCGAAGCGCCCTGTTTCCCGGCCAACAGCCGCATCCTGTCGACGTGGTTCCCGCAGACCGAACGCGCGCGCGCGAACGGCGTCTACGCCGTCGGCCAATACGTCGGGCTCGGCCTCCTGATTCCCGTGCTCACGTGGATCGCGGCGACGTTCGGCTGGCGGATGCTGTTCTTCGTCTTCGGCACGATCGGCATCGCGTTCGGCGCGCTCTGGTATCTCGTGTATCGCGATCCGCGCGAGAGCCGACGCGTGAACCAGGCGGAGCTGGATCTCATCGCCGCCGGCGGCGGTCTCTCGGGCGGCGCGGCGACCGCGCCGTTCCGATGGCGCGACGTCGGCGCCCTGCTGCGCCGTCGTCAGGTGCTGGGGGCGTCCATCGGGCAATTCTGCGGAAACTCGACGCTCGTGTTCTTCCTCACGTGGTTTCCCAGCTATCTCGCCACCGAGCGCGGCATGGTGTGGCTGAAATCCGGGTTCGCTGCATCGCTGCCGTACATCGCTGCCTCGTTCGGCGTGCTCATCGGCGGCGCCGTGTCGGACCTGCTGATCCGGCGCACCGGTTCGGCCACGCTCGGCCGCAAGCTCCCCATCGTCACCGGGCTGCTGCTGACCGCGACGATGATCTTCGCGAACTACACCCAGAGCAACGCGTGGGTGATCGCGATCATGTCGCTGGCGTTCTTCGGCCAGGGGATGGTGAACCTCGGGTGGACGCTGATCGCCGACGTCGCGCCACGATCCATGGTCGGACTCACCGGCGGCGTCTTCAACCTGTGCGCGAATCTCGCCGGCATCGTCACGCCGCTCGTCATCGGCTTCGTGGTCGGCAGCACCGGCAGCTTCTACGGCGCGCTGGCGTACATCGCCGCGCTGGGACTCGTCGGCGCGGCGGCGTACATCTTCATCCTCGGCAAGGTCGAACGCATCGTCCTCGACGGCGAGGCGCTTTAGGCCGCCACCGGCGGCCCGAACGTGTTGCTCTCGGCCTGCCCTCGGCCGAGAGCTCCCCACACCGCGAAGGCGACGAAGGCGACCAGCGCGGCCCACGGCAGCGCGGTATCGAGCTGGGCGCCGAAGCTGATGCGATTCGCCCAGATGCCCATGGCCAGCACGGTGAGCACGGCGGGAACGGCGACCCACCAGCCGCTGCGCCCCATGTCGTGCAGGCGCCGGACGTGCAGCACGACCGCCGGATACAGCAGGCACAGAACGCCCCATGATCCGTAGTAGATGGCGGGCCCGCGGTACGTGTACCACGCGACCGCCAGCGCGAGCGGGATCAGCGCCGCCAGGAAGGGCCCGCGTGCCGTGCGGCCGCCGGGCTGCACGAAGAGCGTGTTGTACGACGTGCGGCGGTCCGTTTCGCCGAGCGTCAGCGGCGCGCGCTCCAACGCGCCCCGGTAGGCGCCGAGATACGCGAGCATGAGCAGCGCGTTGAGCGCGAAGGCCAGCAGCCCGAGGGCAAGTGTCGTGGGCTGGTGGTCGAGGACGGCCCAGAACAGCGCGCACGTCGACACCGCCATCGTCATGCACAACGCCGCCGGTACGAAGACGCCCAGCAGGATCAGCGCACCCGCGACGCCTTCGATGATCATGCAGACGTCGAGCAGGTGAGAGCTGACGAGCGCGCTCATCAGCTCGGCGGACAGCGGCGTCTGGCCGCCGGGCATCGCCCACGCCGAGAGGAAGAAGTGGTTCACGGCATTGAGCAGCATCCACGCGCCGAAGATCACGCGCGCGGGCAGCACCACGGGCTTCAAGGCCCGCACGCCATCCGCGTCCGCGCGCACGGCGAACATCGCGCGGAAGCTGGCGACGTACGCGACGCACAGCAGGACGTTGCTGGCGAGCACTCTCAACCCCGCGATCATGCTCGACGTGTTCCATTCGGAAAGCGGCGTATCCCACCAGAACACGCAGAACGCGACCGGCATGCAGATCAGCAGCGACAGTGGCGTGAAGAAGCCGAACAGCACGGCGAGACCGGTGATCAGCTCCACGGCCTTCACGAGGTCGAACAGGTGTGTGTGGAGCAGCGCGTCGAGCATCTGCGCCGCGAGAGGATGCGAGCTGTTGGAGCCGGGCTGCGGATAGATGTGATAGAAATGCTCGAGACCGGCCGGAATCATCCATGCCGCGTACCAGAAACGAACGGCCCAGATCACGTACTTCATGTCGTGTCCCCCCGGTCGGCGTCTTGTGTGCGGTCTTCGGCCGCTTGGCCACCCTTATAGACCCTTTCGCGGCGAGAGGTACAGCCCCGGGCAGCCATGACCCTCCTCGGCTCGATTCCGACCACCCATCTGCTGCTGGTCCTCGCTTCCGCGTTCGTCCTGGGCCTCGCCAAGGCGGGGCTCAAGGGCATCGACCTGCTGAACGTCACGCTGATGGCGCTGGTGTTCGGCGGCAAGGCCTCCACCGGCATCGTGTTGCCCTTGCTGTGCGCGGCCGACGTCGCCGCGGTCACTTACTACCACCGCCACGCGCAGTGGCATCACTTCCGCCGGCTGATGCCCTGGATGATCCTCGGCATCCTGGTGGGTGTGGTCGCCGGCAAGGACCTCGACGAGGCGGTGTTCCGCAGGATGATGGCGGTGATCATCGTCATCACGGTCGGCATGCTGGTCTTCCTGGAGACGCGCAAGACCGCCAAGGTGCCGACGCATCCGCTGTTCGCGATCTCCACCGGCGTCGCCGCGGGGTTCACCACGATGATCGGCAACCTCGCCGGCGCGTTTGCGAACCTCTATTTCCTCGCGATGCGGATGCCCAAGAACGAGTTCATCGGCACCGCCGCCTGGGTGTTCCTGGTCATCAACTTCTTCAAGCTGCCGTTCCAGGCGTTCTACTGGAAGAACATCACGGCCGAGACGCTGCAAGCCGACGCGCTGCTCTTGCCGGCGCTCGCGCTCGGCTTCTGGTGCGGCCTGGTGCTGGTGGGACGCATCCGGGAGTCGCACTATCGGCGCGCGGTGTTCGTCCTGACCGTTCTCGGCGCGGTGGTGATGCTGGCGAAGCGATAGGCCGACGACGGCTGGCTTCCTAGCGGTCCTCGCGATGTACCGCGATGAGGGAGGGATCCGCGCGCGTCGGGTCGCCCATCCAGATCCACAGGCCACCGTCGCGCTCCTCGAGCGGAAAACTGTCAACTCGCGCGGCGTCGCGCGACGCGCTCTCTATCCGCGCGTCCACGCACTCGCCGCGCCGGTCCACGCGCAACCCGTGATAGGCACAGACGATGACGTCGCCGGCCACGTAACCGGTCGACAACGGCCCCAGGCCATGGGGACAGCGGTCGAGAAGCGCGGCCGCGCGTCCCTGTTCGTCGCGAAAGAGCACGACCGCGGTGTCGCGAATCGTGCGGCCGACCGGGCGGTTCGTCAGCTCGCCGCTCCCGCACACCCGCTGCCAGCCGCTCTGTGCATCGTCCGACATCCGTCTTCTCCGTCCCCAGACTCGATCGATCGAGGGCGGAGGATCGGCAAAACCGGCGCGCCGTTCAAGCTCAGGCGCCGGCGAGCAGCCAGCTCAGCGCGATCAGCGCGACACCGGCGTACACCAGCGCCGTGCTGGGAACGTTGACCGGCTCGGTAGCCGACACCGGCGATCCCGGATTCGCGCGAGGGCGGCGCAGCTTCAGCCGCGCGAGCTGCCACTCGAGACGCCAGCCCAGACCGAGGGCCAGGCACACGAGCCCGAGGCTCAGGAACAGTAGCCCGCGCGAGTGCACGCCCGCATCGGCGATCTTCATACCGATCGCGGTCAGGAAGCCGACCCCGCCGACGACCAGCAGGGCGACGGACCAGCGGCGTTGGGTCGACAGCTTCGCACCGGCCTGCGCCATCGACGGGCTCGCCTAGCGGTCCCGACAGACCGTTTCGGTGGTCGCGACGCGAGAGCGGTCGCCGTCACGCTCGCGCCGCTGCTCGGTTACCACCGTCTGCTTGCAGACTTCGTCGGAGCTGCGGATGACCCGCTGCGTCTCGCGGACCGTGGTGCGCGGCGGGCTGGAAGAACAGGCCGCGACGCCGAGGGCGGCGACCACGAGGGACGAGACCAGAACGCTTCGACTCTTTGCGGTAGCCATCTGCGGTGTCCTCCTGGGTTCAGGACTACTGTCCGCAGATCGCCCGCCAGCGACTGTCGGTGGCCGTCGAGACGGCCTGTCAGTGGCTCTTTCGTCGCGCGCTCCGGCGTCCTACACCGTCCGCTATTGATGGGCCGCCGGTGCGGGCGGCGGCGGCGGCGTCGGGGCCGGTGCGGGTGCCGGCGCGCCACCCGGCGGCCCGAACCGCGGCGGGTTCTTCTTCAGCTCGTTCGCCCGATACGTGAGGTACGAACGGATCGCCTCCGCGTCGTCCGTCGACAGCGACTTGTTGAACGGCATCATGCCGTTCTCGCGCAGCGCGCCGTCGATCACGATGGCCTTGAACATGCCTTGGTTGCCGAGCGCGACGGTGTAGTTCAGGTCGGGATAGCCGGTGAACATCCGACCGCCCTCGTGGCAGCCGGTGCAGCTGCGCTCGTAGACGTCCTGCCCGTGCCGACGCACGGCATCGTCGCCGAAGTTCTCCGGCGGATTGAGCACCAGCGGTGCGACGGGCGGCGCGGGCGGCAGGGTCACCTTGCCGCCGAGCTTGTACACCAGCAGGTGGTTCGTGCCCTGCGCGGCCGCGAAGCCCGTGCTCGCCGAGGAGATCACGGCGACGTACTGCACGCCGTCGATCGAATAGCTCACCGGCCCGGGCACCACGTTGCCCTGCGTGGGCGTCGTCCAGACGATGTCGCCGGTGTCGGCACGGAGCGCCGCGAGCTTCTGCCCCGGCGCGCCCTGGAAGATCAGGTTGCCCGCCGTCGTCAGGGTGCCGGCGCTGCCGCTCGCCTGGCGTTGGGTCCAGGCGACCTTGCGCTTCACCGGATCGAAGGCGACGAGGTACGACCCCGTGTCCTTCAGCACCGGCCGCTCGATCGACGCGTCGGGCCGTTTCGAGAGGCTCACGTCCACGAGCTGGTTGCCCAGGATCTTGCTGCCCTTCTCGGCGACGTACGAACCGACACTGTAGTTCGCGGGGATATAGATCAACCCGGTGTCCGGGTTGTACGACTGCGAAGACCACGCATGCGCGCGCCCGGGCACGACGTAGAAACCCTTCCCCGTCTTGCCATAGTCGGCCGCGGGATTGAGGATCGGCGCCCAGTTGTTCTTCTCGTCGAAGCCGGTGGCCCAGTTGATGCTCGGCACGAACGGGTCCGCCGACACCACCTTGCCGGTGGCCACTTCGATCACGTACATGACGCCGTTCTTCGGTGCCTGCATCACGACGTGCTTCTTCTGGCCGCCGACCACGATGTCCGCCACCGTCAACGGCGACGTGCTGTCGAAATCGAACCCCTCCATCGGGTTGGTCTGGTAGTGCCACTTGTATTTGCCCGTCTTCGCATCGAGGGCCACGATCGATGCGATGAACAGGTTGTCGCCGCCCTCGGGCGAACGCAGGTTCGCCGGCCACGGAATGCCGTTGCCGGTGCCGAACACGACGGTCTCGGTCTGCGGATCGTAGAGGATGCCGTCCCACACCGTGCCGCCACCGCCGGTCTTCCACCATTCGCCCGTCCAGGTCTTCGCGGCCATCGGCATGACGCTGTCGGACGCATCGCCATCCGGCCCCTTCGCCGGGTTGCCCGGGACGGTCCAGAAGCGCCACAGCTTCTTGCCGGTCTCGGCGTCGTGCGCCGCGAGGAAGCCGCGCGTATAGAACTCGCCGCCGCCTTCGCCGATGTACACGATGCCGTTGTTGCCGATGCGCGGCGCGCCGGTGATGGAATACGCCTGGTCGCGGTCCGTGACCTGCACATCCCACAGCTTCTTGCCGGTCTTCGCGTCCGCGGCGACCAGCCGGCCATCGAGCGTCCCCCAGATGACCTTGCCCTTCCAGTAGGCGACGCCGCGGTTCGAGATGTTGCAGCACAGGGACGCGCCGGCGATCTCGCGCGGCACGTCCGGGTCCAGCTTCCACAGCTGCTTGCCCGTCTTCGCGTCGAACGCGTAGACCTTGCTCCACGGCGTCGTCACGTACATCCGCCCGTCGACGACCAGCGGCGTGCTCTGGTAGCCGCCGCGTTCGGTGAGGTTCGCGTACCACGCGAGGCCGAGCTGGCTGACGTTCCCCGCGTCGACCTGCTTCAGCGGGCTGAAGCGCTGCTCGCTGGCATCGCGACCATGACTGCCCCACTCGGCCCCCGTGTCCTGCCGCGAGGCACCCTGCGCCGCCACACTGGCAGCCGAGCCCATCGCGAGCGCGGCACCGGTCACGAACGAAACGAGAACACGCATGGAACCCCCAGGACTGGAATAGGCGTTGGTCGTTCGCCGAAGGATAGTCGATTGCCCCGATCCCGTCGGGGCGTGTTACTTCAAGGCACCGCGCGCCACGCGGTCGCCTGAAAAGGTCCCGAGCCAGAATTCGCGCCCGATCGGCAGGAGCATCGTCGCGTTGCTGAAGGCCGGCACGACCGGCGTCTGCACGACGACGGTGTCGCGCAGGGTCCGCGGGTCGAGCGCGACGGCGATCGTTCCGCGCGGGCAGACGGACAATCTCGACAGGTCGTGCGACGGACCCGGGGCCCCACCGCATTCGGGCACGTCATTGGCCATGCCCGCGGTGTACAGGCGTCCGTCCGGGCCGCGGTGCACGTTGTCGGGCGTAAAGGGCAGCGGCCGGGTGCTGCGCAGCTGGCGCGCTGGATTGGAGTGCGAGAACGCGACGACCGTCTGCAGCCCCGACGACACCACGTAGAACTCGCGGCCGTCGGGCGACACCTCGATGCCGTTGTTGCCGGGAAGCTCGGTGCCTGCGACGGCGGTGAACCCGGCGTTGCCGGGTTTCCACTCGTACACCGCGCCGGTCGGCCGCTTGGCGACGGAGTCGAGGAACGACTTTCCCGGCATCAGCAGCACGGTCGCGACGATCGATCCGTCGGCGAACGCGGCGACGCTGTTGGCCGCGAGACCTTGCGGCATCGGGACACAGCCCTTCCAGGTGAGCGTCGGCGTCCCCGCTTGCGCGACGACGTCGAAGACCTCGATGGCCTCGCGCGCGCCGTGTCCGACGACCAGCAACCGGGACGCGCCGCCGCCGAGATCGCGAATGTGCAGGCCATGCGTCTGGAACGTCGCCAGCGCCGGAGGCGACTGGCAGGCGGCGTACGCGCCATCCGGTTTCGCATCGAACGCGAGCGGCCGCCAGTCGCCGCTGCGCGAATCGATCAGGAAGAAGCTGGCGCCGTCGGCCATGCCGCTGCTGACGATGAATCGCGTGCCGGGCACGAGCACCAGGTCCTCCGCGTTCTTCGGACCGCAGACGAACCGCAGGCCGCCGGCCGCATCGCACGACGGTTGCGCGGCCGAGGCGCCGCCGCACAGACCCACTGCCGCAATCACGAGCCACCATCGCAGGGCGTTCATCGGCGTTCCTCCTGTCAGATCTCGAGTCCGTCGCGCCCGACGACGATCGTGCCGTCGAACTCGCGCGCCGCGTCGCGGCGATAGAAATCGTCGTCGAGCGCCGGATTCCAGCCGCCCGGTATGAGGTGATTGAGCACCAGCGTGCGGACGCCGGCTTCGCGCGCCATGCGCCCCGCCACCTCGAGCGGCGTGTGCGTCGCGATGATGTGCGCCCAGATTCCCTCGGGATTGTCCGCGTACGCACCCGCCTTCACGCGTTCGTCGAACGACGTGCGCGTCGACTCGACGTGCATGGCCTCGCAGACCAGCACGTCCGCGCCGCGCGCGAGCCGCACGAGATTCGGCGAGTACGCGGTGTCCCCGGAGAACACGATGGCGCGTCCGTCGCCCTCGAAGCGCAACGACAGAGAACGTTGCGACGTGTGGCGCTTCGACGCCGGCGGATAGTGCGTGTTCTCGACGGCGCGGACCGTCAGCATCGCGCCTTCCATCACCTCGCGGGGCGTGTCGGTCGCGGGGATCTCCCGCGCCTCGAACAGCGGGCGCAGTCGCGCCGAGCGCGATTCGTCGACCCGCCGCACCGCCTCGTTCACCTCGTTGACGCGGATCGCCGCATCGACGAGACGCGCGGTGCCCGCGGGACCGTACACGGTCGTTTTCGCGACGCGGCCGCCCGTCCATTGATGTCCCATCAACGACACGAGGTCGGACGTATGGTCGTCGTGCAGGTGCGTGAGGAACACCTGGTCCACGTCGCGATAGTTGAAGCCGGCCCGCACCAGCGCGGCGAGCGCGCCGTACCCGCAGTCGACCAGCGTCAATCGGCCGCCCAGCACGATGACGCTCGCGGTCTCGCCGCGCGTGAGATTGAAGTTCGGTCCGCCCTGGGTGCCGAGCAGCACGGCGCGCAGTCCGCTCGCGGGCGGGGCACCCTGCCCGCGCACGGCAGCCGCTGCGGTGGAGCCCGCGAGACCCGCGAGCACGGTTCGGCGAGAGACACGCATGCGACAGCCATCATCCCATCGAACGGCGCGTCGGGAGGCGGAATTCGCTGACAGCCGGCCGGGCGTCCGCCGGCCATCATCTGTCGCCGTGCCCCCGACCCCGAGCCGTGCCACCGTCAGGCGAATCCTCCTCGCGCTCGGAGGTGGCGCGGCGCTGGGCGCGGCCCTCCTGGCCGCCCTGCTCACCGCGATCGACCGGGGGCACCTGCACGGTCCGCTGCTGCGGTGGGTCAGCACCGGCGCGCGCCATTCGGTCCGTGCCGAACGGCTCGCGATCCGGCTCTTCGACGGCCCGCCTCGTGTCGTCGCCGAACGCGTGGTCATCGGCAGCCCCGAGTGGCTGCCGGGCGAGGACGTCGCCGAGATCGGCAAGCTGACGCTGACGTTCCGCCCGACGCTGCGCCATCCGCTACGGATCCGGACGCTGGGCCTGGAACGGGCGATCCTGCGTCCGCATCGCGATGCGCGCGACCGGGCCAACTGGCGCACGAACGAAGCCGCGGATGCGCCGGGCAGCGGACTGCTGCCGATCGAAGCGCTGGAGCTGAAGGACGTCGCCGTGATGTTGCGCGACGAGCGTCGTCACCTGGATTTCGACGGCACGGTGGCCACGCGGGCCCGCGGACGCGGCGAAGCGTTGACGCTGGAAGCCCGGGGCAAACTGAACGGTCATGCGTTCGAGGCGTCCCTCCAAGGCGAGCCCCTGCTGCACAGCCGGGCGGATCGACCGTGGCACTTCGACTTCGATGCGCGGTCGACCGGGACTCGGCTCACGGGCAAAGGCGTGGTGCTGCGCCCGTTCGATTTCTCGGCCATGGACATCCGCTTCGACGCGCGCGGCGCGGACCTGCGCGATCTGTACTACCTGGTGGGCGTGAAGTTGCCGGACACGGGTCCGTATACCGGGAGCGGCACGCTGGCCCGACGAGAACACCGCCTTGCGTTCGAAGACCTTCGGGGGCAGTCCGGCGAATCCGACCTGGGAGGCAAGGTGCTGTTCGAGTCGCGCGACGGGCGCTCGACTTTCACCGCCGACCTTCATTCCCGGCGCGCGCGAGTGCGGGACATGGGGCCGCGCGCCGCCGGCCGCGAACCGCATCGCGACGGCCCGCGCCTGCTGTTTCCCGAGGCCCGCATTCCGCTGCAGGGCCTGCGCGACCGCGATGGCGAGCTACGCTACCGCGCAGACACGTTGCTGATCGGTCCGATGACGCTGCACGACGTGGCGACGCGCGTTCGCATCAAGGGCGGCATGGTGAAAGCGGACCCGCTGACCGTCGGGGATGCGTTGAAAGGCACCCTGTCCTTCGACGCGCGCACCGATGCGCCCGAGGGCCGGATGGCGCTGCGGTTCGAAGGGCTCGAGATCGGGGACCTGTTTCGCGGTGCGCAGGCCGAGCCCGCGATGACAGGTCCCTTGCGCGGCACCGTGGAGTTGCGCGGCACCGGCGACTCGCTGCATGCCCTCGCCGGCTCCGCCGACGGAACCGTCGACGCGACGCTCGATCACGGCGCCATCCGGGAGTCGCTGGCGGAAATACTCGGCGTCGACTTCCGCGGGATCGGGCTCGCGATGTCGCGGTCGCAACAGACGCTGGCGCTCCATTGCGCTCGTGCACGCTTCATCGCTCGCGAAGGCCGCCTCGAGGCGCAGCAACTGGTGGCGGACACCGACGCGAGCGTGGTCGAAGGGTCCGGATCCATCGACCTGGCACGCGAGGCGCTGGATCTGGAGCTCGACGGACGACCCAAATCGATGCGCCTGCGCCTGCGTACCTCGCTGCTGATCGGTGGATCGTTGGTCGATCCGGCGCCCAGGATCGAGAAGCGTCGCACGGCGCTCCAGGGCGGCGCGGCGCTCGCCCTCGGAACGCTGGTGGCGCCGGTCGCGGCAGGTGTCGCGTTCATCGACCCCGGCCGGGCGCGAGACGTGGACTGCACGCGGTCGCCGAGCCGCGAGTAGACTCGGCCCGTACGATCACGAGCGAGGGGGGGCGCATGAAGCTCGCGCAGGGGGTCGCGCAGGCCGACTTCGACAATGCCATGCGCCAGTGGAAGGCCGCGGTCGGCGCGCAGTGGGTCTTCACTTCCGACGAGGACGTCACGCTCTACCGCGATGCGTACTCGCCGTTCTTCGGGGAGGAGGAAGAGCGCATGGCCTCCGCCGCGGTGGCGCCATCCTCGACCGAGGAAGTCCAGGCGGTGGTGCGCATCGCGAACGCGCATCGCATTCCGCTCTACCCCATCTCCACCGGGCGCAATCTGGGCTACGGCGGGTCGGCGCCGGTGCTGACGGGATCCGTCGTGCTCGACCTCAAGCGCATGAACCGGGTGCTAGAGGTCAGCGAGAGCAACGCGTTCGCGCTGGTCGAACCCGGCGTCAGCTATTTCGATCTGTACCGGCACATCGAGGAACGCGGCCTCAAGGTGTGGATCGACTGTCCCGATCCGGGCTGGGGCAGCGTCGTCGGCAATGCGCTCGACGGTGGCGCGGGTTGGACGGCGTGGCCGTTCCGCGACCACTTCGGCGCCCATTGCGGGATGGAAGTCGTGCTGCCCAACGGCGATCTCGTGCGCACGGGCATGGGCGCGATGCCGAACTCCAAGTCCTGGCAACACAACAAGTGGGGCTATGGACCGTGGGTCGACGGCCTCTTCCGGCAATCCAACCTGGGCGTTGTGACGAAGATGGGCTTCTGGCTGATGCCTCGCCCGCAGGCCTTCGTCTCGGGCACCGCCCGTGTGTATCGCCACAGGGACATCATCCCGTTGATCGAAACGCTGAGCCTGCTCGAGAACGAACAGGTGGTGAACGGCTCGACCAGCGTCGGCAATCCCATCGTCGGCGGCTTCGGCCCCGGGGCCGACCCCGACGTGCAGGCGCTGCTGCGCCGTCCCGGCGGCGCGACGCCCGAGGCGCTCGAAGCCATCGCTGTGGCGAAGCAGATCCCCTACTGGACCTGCACCATCCCGATGTACGGCCCGGAGAAAGTGCTGCGCGCGAAGATGGAATACGCGCGCGAGAAGTTCGGCGAGATCCGTGGCTCGACCTTCGCCGAAACGGAGCTGCTGCGCATTCCGCTGTCACCGGAGCAGCTCGACAAGGCGCACAAGGTGGATTTCGGCGTACCGAACCTCGCCACGTTCTCGATCGGTGCGCGTACGCCGTTCAACCAGAACCCGACCAGCGGCCATCTGTGGTTCTCACCCATCGTGCCGCGCAGCGGCGAGGCGATCATCGAGTTCCAGCGCTTCTACGCCGAGCACCTGCAGGAGGTCACGGGGGGCGAGAACCTCGGCTTCCTGGGGCCCATCACGCTCACCAACTGGGAGCGTTCGCTCGTGCTGATGATCATGTTCCCGATCAGCCGGGACAAGGCGCAGAACCGCAAGATCCGCGAGGCCTTCCGTCGCTGGGTGAAGCTCGCGGGCGATCGGGGCTGGGGTGAATACCGCCCGGCCCCGAGCTTCATGGACGACGTCGCCGACACCTATTCCTTCAACGGTGGTGCCTTGCGACGCCTGCACGAGACGCTGAAGGACGCGGTGGATCCCAACGGCATCCTGTCAGCGGGCCGCTACGGTGTGTGGCCCCGGCACCTGCGGAAGCCGCGCGCATGAAACAGCCCCGATCAAGACGCTTCGAGACGCTGGCGATGGGAACGGCGTTGGCGATCGTGTCGACCGCGACCCTTGCGGCGGAAACGACAGCGGCGCCGTCGTCCCGGCTCGAACGCGGTCGCGAAGTCTTCACCACGTGGTGCGCCACCTGTCACTCGAGCGGCCCCGGCATGCCGGGCACACAGGCATTGCAGGCCAAGTACGACGGCAAGCTGCCCGCGCTGCTGCTGGAACGAAAGGATCTCACCGGCCCACAGATCGCCTTCTTCGTTCGCAACGGCGTGTCGGTGATGGCACAGTTCCGCAAGACCGAGATCAGCGACGCGGATCTCGACGCGCTCACCGCGTACGTCGTCACGACGGCCAGGCGCCGACGCTGACGCGCGGCTCGTGACAGACCTCTCTCCCCCCGTCGCGAAGTGGGTATCGCCCGTGGCGCGCGTCGGCTACGTCGCGCGGGGCGTCGTGTATCTCGGCATCGGCTATCTCGCGCTTCGCGCGAGTCTCGGCGCCGGCTCGCCGCGCGGCGCGGTCGGGGCGCTGCGCGAGCTCATGCAAGGGGGTGGACGATGGCTGATGCTCGCGCTCGCCGCCGGCCTCGCCGCCCACGCGACGTGGCGTTTCGTTCAGGCGATCGCCGATCCCGAATGTCCTCGCGGCAAGCATCGCGCTCCGCTCCGCGTGCTCTATCTGTTCAGCGGGCTCATCAACGGTTCGCTCGCCTTCACCGCACTGCGGCTGTTTCGAGGAGTATCACCGAGCGGCGGCGAAGGCGACGGCGAAGAACGTGTCGCGGGGCTCCTCCTGTCACAGCCCTTCGGCCGATGGCTCGCCGCGATCGTCGGCATCGCGGTCCTCGGCTACGCCGTGCAGCAGGTCGTCGTCGCGGTCGGCGCGAACTTCGCCAAGCTCATCAGCGTGAGCGAGCCGTCGATGCGTCGAAAGGTCATCGCCGTGGGCCGACTGGGTATCGCCGCGCGCGCCGTCGTGTTCGGCATCCTCGGAGGCTTCTTCATCGATGCGGCGCGACGGCACGATCCCGCGGCCGCGGGCGGAACCGAAGACGCGCTGCGATGGCTCGGCCAGGGCTGGCTGCTCGAGGTCGTGGCTGCCGGCCTGTTGGCTTTCGGCGTGCTTCAGCTCGCCTATGCGCGCTATCGGCGGATGAGCTCCGCCTGACGGCCTCACGCGGAGGCCGGGCTCCGCAGCTCTGCCAGTAACCGCGCGATCGCCGGCGCCTGCACGGGCTTGACGAGCTGACGATCGAAGCCGGCGGCGACGCCACGCTCCCGATCGCTCTCGCGGCTCCAGGCCGTCAGCGCAACGAGCAGCACGCGATCGCCCCCCGGCAAGGCGCGGATGTCGCGCGCAGCCTGGAAACCATCGAGCCCCGTCATCCCCAGGTCCAGCAGGGCCACATCCGGCAGGCGCGCGCGCGCGAACTGCACGGCCTCGAAGCCGTCGTGCGCGACCTGGACGTCGTGTCCACGCGAACGCAAGTGCTGGGCGAGGAAGCTTGCGGATTCCAGGCTGTCGTCCGCCAGGAGCACACGTAGCTCCGACTCGCTCGTGTCCCGCGCGTCGCCGGGAGGCAACGGTGCCAACGGTAGCCGGACATGGAAGGCGCTGCCGCGGCAGGGCCCCTCGCTGTACGCCTCGATGCTGCCGCCGTGGAGCTCCACGAAGCGGCGCACCAGTGCGAGCCCGATGCCGAGCCCGCCCTGCGAATGCGGCTGATGCTCCCTCACCTGGGAAAACAGGTCGAACACGCGATGCAGATCGCCTTTGGCGATCCCGATGCCGGTGTCGCGAACGGTCACGACGGCATTCGGTCCTTCGCGCCGCACGTCCACGTCGATCGCTCCACCGGGCTCCGTGTACTTGGCCGCGTTGGAGAGCAGATTCGAGAACACCTGCGCCAATCGGTCCGCATCGCCGCAGACCTCGAGCTCCACCTCGGGTCGATGCACGACGAGTCGATGATTGCGCTCGGCGACGATCGACGCGGACGCCTCGATACTCGCCTCCACCACCGACAGGATCGGCACGACGTTCATTCGCAGCTCGACCTTTCCGGAGCGGATCCGGCCGACGTCGAGCAGATCGTCCACCAGACGCACGAGATGACAGAGTTGCCGGTCCATCATCCCGATGAGCTGCCGCAGCGTGTCGTCACCCCGATTCATCATCCGCGCGAGCTGCAGTCCGGTGCGCAACGGAGCCAGCGGGTTCCGCAGCTCGTGCGCGAGCGTGGCGAGGAACTCGTCCTTGCGTCGATCCTCCGCACGCAGCGCCGACTGCATCCGGCGCTGCTCGCTGATGTCCAGCAGGCTCGCAGAGATCGCGACGATTTCTCCGGCTTCACGTACGGGCCCGGCCGTCAGCAGCACCGGAAGGATGCGTCCGCTCTTGCACACCGCTTCCGTCTCGACGCGAATGGGCTCGCCCTGGAGCAGGCGCGTCATGAAGTGGCTCACCTGGTCCCGCCGGTCGGAAGGCGCGAGCGTGGAACAATGCCTTCCGATGATCTCCTCGGCCGAATAGCCGAACAGCACGTGTGCCGCCGGATTCCACGTCTTTATCCGACCCTGCACGTCCAGGCCGAGGATCGCGTCGGCGGAATGCTCGACCAGCGACGCAAGGCGGGCCGACGCCATCTGCGCATGCTTGCGCGGCGTGATGTCGCTGAACAGCACCGCGACGTGATGCCGCTCCGGCGCATCGATGCGGAAGGCGTAGACGTCGAACCAGCGATTGCCGAGCGCGGCCGCCGGACTCTCGACGCGTTGCGGCGTGCCCGTCTTCGCTACCGACCCATAGAGCTGGAACCAGTGTTCCTCGTGCGCAGGCGCAAGCTCGCGCATGGAGCGACCGAGCACGTCGTGCAATCCGGTCTGTCGCGCGAAGGCCGGATTCACGGCGACGAACACATAGTCCTTCGCCGTTCCATCGGCGTCGAACGACACTTCGACGATGCAGAACCCCGCGTCGATCGCGTCGAACAGCAGCCGATAGCGTTCTTCGCTCTGCCGAAGCCGCTCCTCGGCGAGGATGCGCAGCGTGTCGTCCCGCATCACCTTCGTGAACCCGACGCACCGACCGCTCGCGTCGCTGATGCGTGTCGTGCGTCCCGTCGCGAAGAAGGCCTCGCCTCCCTTGCGTCGCATCCAACGGTCGTTGTCGGCCGTTCCCTTCTCGGCGGCAGTGGCCAGCTCGCGCTGCGGGATGCCCGTGGCGACGTCGTCCGCCAGATAGATGAGCTCGGCGTGCGAACCCAGGAACTCGTCGCGCTCGTACCCCAGCACCGCGCAGACCCCTTCGTTCCAGGTCGTCGCACGACCTTCGACGTCGGTCGAGAAGATGGCGTAGTCCCGGACCTGGGACACCAGCATCCGAAAGTGAGCTTCGGTGTCGTCGACCCTCATGACGAAAAGCATGGCAGGGGTAGTCGAGCCGCACAGTCGGGCACCAACGAGTGCGATTGCGTTGCGTTCCTACCGACGTACGTCGTGCATCAACACCGCGGGGTGCGCGTTCGCCGTCACGGTTGTTAAGGCGACGTAGGACGGAACTGTTTCGATTCGCGCCCCTTGCACGGTACGCCCGTTCCCCGGAGCGACTACTGTGAGGGCCGGATGAGGGGGGAGCCGATGCGAGCACATTCCGCAGTCGTGGACACCGACGCGCTGCACGACCGATTGACCGAGCTCTGGGCTGCGCAAGGTCCGGCAGGACGTGATCGATCAATGCCTCGCCTCCCCCCTGGAGTGCCCTGGCTGCCGAGGGCTCGGTGCCCGGCGCCTGCTGCACTACGATCGCGAGCATCAGACGTTCGTCTGCTCCCTTCCATCGCCGCAGCCGCATCGATTCGATCTGCGATCCCGCAAGCCCTCCCGCTGGCATCGCTGAACCGACGGCAGGTCGCAACGTCACGACCGGCGCGATCGCCGACCCTCGTGACGTTGCGGTGCGCGAGCGATCAGGCGTCCGCCAGGATCGGCGCCAGAGCAGCCTGGATCCGCGCCAGCTGCGCAGGCGTCGTCAGGCCCGACAGCAAGCGCCCGAAGTGCGGGTGGCGCACGCCGGAAATGATGTACTGCCAGCGATAGGCCGCACGCAGGGTCGCGAAGATCCGTTCGCGCTCCGACGCCTCGCACGGCCGCTCCAGCTGCCGCACGAAGTATTCCGCGTCGGCCGCCGCTTGCGACAGCAGCAATCCGTCGACCGCGCCGACCAGGCCGATGAGGTCATCGACCGCCGCATCGATTTCCTCGAGCGACGATCGCGCGTGCTCGCGCTTCCATTCCAGCTCGTCGAGCACGACGTGCTGGCATTCGTCCCGCCAGTGGAACTGGAAGACGTCGCGGAACAGCGGACACAGCTCCGCGCGTGGCGCGATGCTCTCGGCATAGTGCGCCTGCACGAACAGCTCGATGTGGCACGTCAGCGCCAGCACGGCCCAGCCGCGGGCCGCGAGCACCGCGCGCGCGACGTCGTTCGGATCGGCGATCTGCCGGTACCCCTCCGCCATGCGCGGCGCGAGCATCGTCTCGATGCGGCGGAACAACTCCTGGTGCTTCAGCTCCTCGTTCGAGAACCGCAGCAGCGCTTCGAGCGCGTGCTGGTCGCCGAGGCTGTGCGTGCGCCCCTGGTCCAGCATCTTCGCCCCGATGAAGCGTTCGACGAGCCCGAAGAGATAGGCGTAGGTTCGCCCTTGCACCTGACTGAAGAGCCGGGCCTCGTCGGGCGACAGGCTCGTCAACCGGTCGGCCATCGAGAGCCCGTCGGGCAGGAAGCGGCGGGAGAGATCGAAGTCGCGACCGCGGATCAAGTCGCGGTCGATCTGCCATTCGGCGCGCTTGGACAGGACTACGCAGCGCGCATAGCGCGAAGTCGTTTCGAGGGGAGCGGTCATTTCTTCGACGGCGGCATTCATGGAGGTCTCCTGGATGGGTGTTGCCGGACGTCGCTAAGATAGGAACCACGCGGTCCGTCCTGAATGACCAGGGCTCCGGGTCTCATGACCGAAACGCCGCGCCCGGGGAGTCGTCATGGAAGTGCTGGCCGATGTCCTGCGCGTGATCCGCCTCACGGGAGGCGTGTTCCTGCAGGCCGACTTCACGGCGCCGTGGTGCCTGAGCGGCAAGATCTCGCCCGACGACTGCCGTGCTTTCATGCGGCCGCCGAGCGACGTGATGGCGCTGCATTTCGTGGTCACCGGGCGCATGCAATTGCGGGTCGCGGCGGGCGAGCCGGTCGAGGTGGCCGCGGGCGAAGTCGTCCTCCTCCCGCACAACGATCAGCATCTCTTCGGCAGTTCCCTCGACGTCCCGCCGGGCCGGGCCGGCGGCGTCGTCCAGCCACCCCCCGGCGGAGGTCCGGGTCGCGTGAGCTACGGCGGCGGAGGTGCGGAGACCCAGCTGCTCTGCGGGTACGTCGGATGCGATGCGCCGTTCCGTCCGCTCCTGCAGGCGTTGCCGCCGGTGCTGAAGCTGGCGGTGGGATCGACCCGGTCGGGAGACTGGATCGAAGCCTCCTTCCGTCTCGCCACCAGCAAGAGCGCGACGAGCCGCCCGGGTTCCGGCAGGGCGGTCGCGCCGCTCGCGGAGCTGCTGGTCAGCGAAGCCGTCGAGCAGTACGTCGGCGCCCTGCCCGCCGATCGCGGCGGCTGGCTCGCCGGACTCCGCGACACGTGGGTGGGTCGCGCGCTGTCGCTGTTGCACGCGAATCCGCACGACGACTGGACGGCGGAGTCGCTGGCGAAGCAGGTCGGCTTGTCCCGCTCGGCCTTCGCGGACCGTTTCACGACGCTCGTCGGGCAACCCCCGATGCAGTACCTTGCCCAATGGCGAATGCATTTGGCCGCGCAGCGCCTGAGGGAAACGTCAGCGAGCGTCGCCCAGGTCGGCCATGCCGTCGGCTACGAATCCGAGGCGGCGTTCAGCCGCGCCTTCAAACGTCAGTTCGGGCAATCGCCCGCCACGTGGCGGACGATGGACGCCTGACGGCGCCTACTTCGCCGCACCCGGCGCCGTGGCGATCTGCTCGCCACCGAGCGTACGGCCATCCGGCAACACCGCGCGGACGAACGAGCCACCCGGCTGACCGTCGCGCAACGGATGAACCGTGATCTGCACGGCATCGCCCATCTTGAACGTATTGCGCTTCCAGCCCTGTCGACCGACGAGGTTCGGGCTACCGCCTTCGATGGACCATTCGACGACCTTGCCCGAGGCGTCCGCGACGTTCAGCTGGATCCAGGTGTGGGGATTGCTCCACTGGAATTCCTTGACCGTGCCCTTGAGCACCACTTCCTTCTGCGCGTCGAACATGCTGAAGGAGTGATGGGCGACCGCCGGCGCGGCGATGCATCCCAGAAGCAGGGTGGCTGGCAGCAGGGATCTGAACATGGCTACCTCACGGTTTCGGCTGGTTCTGGCCGGGCAGGAAGATCTCGCGATTATTCTCCTCGCAGACGTACTCCATGATCTGCGCATCCGGGCCGCCCCGACGGTAGGTGCGCGTCACCTTCCACGGGGCGGTGAACGCGCCGGGATCGGTGACGACGATCTCGTCGACGAGCGTCTTCGAATCCTTGAGGAACAGTCGCTCCGCGACCTTGATCCGGTCGCTGTGCGTGAGCGGCGAAGCATCGAAGCTGGTGTCGCCCCGGATGCCGACGGTGTCGACGACCAGCGTCTGGCCTTCCCATCGGCCGACCGAATGGCCATTGAACGTGATCTCCACTTCGTCGTCCGGCGGGTGTTTACGGCCGTCGGTGAAGATGCGGCGGACCTGGCTGGACCACTCCGCGATGATCGTGACCTGACCTCGGGTCTGCAGGATCTCGAGCGGGTAGCTCGCCACCATGAACCGGGGCATGCCCTGCGGCAGGCAGCGCGAGGTCGGATCCGCCACGCGCTCGCCCCGATTGCGAGCCGCTATGGCATCGTCGTAGCGACGCTTGTATTCCGCGTTGAAGGGCGGCAGCTCGCCGCTCGGATTGAACCGGATGCCCTCGATGCGTTCCCAGATGCCGCTCATGTCCGGAACGACGCCGCCGCCCGGCAGCTTGGAGCCCGGCACCTGCGCGACCGCCAGGGTGCCCAGCTGCGCCGCGAGGATCCCGGCCGCGACGACCGCGCCCCTCAGAAAGCCGCTGACCTTCCGTCGCCTGCTCATGCTCTGCATCCCCCGCACGACGGTCACCATGATGCTCCGTGTTAAGAGGACTTTACAGACGAACTTTGGTTCACGCGCGACGATTGAAAGCGCTCCACGGATCGTCCCACCCACAGCATGTCATTCCGGATACGCGCCACGCCCCTGCAGTTTTCCGTGCTCTTTACCTCGTTTCTTTACGCCACCTGCAACGCTCTGGACATCGACCGGCTGGCCCGTTGGTTCCCTGGCACGCGCGGCGCCGCGCTGTTGCCCTTCACCGCATTCCTCGCCGCGGGCTACTGCCTGTTCCTCGCCTGCTTCCTGCTGCTGGCGCATCGACGCACCATCAAGCCCGTCGCGCTCGTTCTGTGCGTGCTCAGCGCGGCCGCCACTTACTTCGTCGCAAAGTACGACGCAGCCATCGACTCCTCGATGATACTGAACGCTCTCCACACGGACGCCACGGAGGTCCGTCAGCTGCTCAGCGTCGACATGCTGCCCTATGCAGCATTGCTGATCGTCCTTCCCGCGTCGTTCATCCTGCTGGCGCGCATCGAGTTCGACGGCTCGCCGCGGTACCTCGGTCCGACGCTCGGATCAGCCGGCCTCGCGGTGCTGGTCGCTGCGGGCTGCCTGTTCGCGAACCGGGAGGCGATCCAGCGCGCCGGCAACGTCTCGAACAAGTACATCCTCTATTCGCTGGTGCCCGACGACCTGCTCTACGGCGGCATCAACCTCGCCTCGAAGGCACTGGCCTCGGTGCTGCCGTCGCGCCGGATCGGCGACAACCTGCACGTCTCCATCGAGCGCCCCGAGAACCTCGTCGTCGTCCTCGCGGTCGGGGAATCCTCTCGCCGCGACAGCTTCAGCCTCTACGGCTACGCGGGTCACGACACCACTCCGAGGCTGGACCGCATTCCCGAGCTCCGCCTGCTCGACGGCGTTGCCCGCAGAGCGTCCACGATCTATGCCTTGCCGCAGATCCTCGAGAAGGATGGCGTGAAGCTGACCCAGATCGTGTCGAAGGCCGGCGTACCGGAAGCCTGCTTCGTGAACTTCAGTCTCTACGACAACTGCGGGCCGGCGCGGGAAATCGGTCCGTCGAACTGCGCGCACGGAGGACATTGCTACGACGAGGACGTGCTCCCGCTGCTGCAGCGGCAACTCGATCGCCACTCGAACGGCAAGGAGCTCATCGTGCTGCATTTCGGCGGCGGCAGCCACGGCCCGATCTACCGCGATCGGCATCCGCCCGAGTTCCTGCGCTTCCAGCCCACCTGCGACGACGCCGACGTCGCGAACCGGTGCAGCCCGCAACAGCTGCACAACGCGTACGACAATACGATCCTGTACGTCGACTACGTCGTCAGCGACGCCATCCGCAGGCTCGAGGCGGCGAAGATTCCGTACGTCTTCGTCTATCTCTCGGATCACGGCGAGTCGCTGATGGAAGGCGGCCACCTGTTCCATGGCGTGCCTCCCGGAATGTCGCTGCCGCCGGAACAGGCTCGGATTCCGCTGCTGGTGAAATCGTCGGTGCCGCTCTCCGTCGAGCCCCGCACCGAGTACTCCCAACCCGATGTCTTCGATTCGATTCTCGACGTGCTGTCCATTCACGTCGACGGCATGCGCACCGCCGGTGGATTCCTCCGTCGGCACTGAAGCCTCCCGCGCCGTCGCACAGGCCGCGCCGGTCACGACGGGCGCCTGGGCTCGGGCGCGTCAACCGGCGATCCCACTCGTGGGGTCCGCGCTCGTGCTCGCTTCGGGTCTCTTCTCGGTGGCGCCGCTCCGCGATGCATCGACGCTGCACGAGGCCGTCGGCGTACAGCTCGCGCGGCCGCTCGGCTACGTGCTGCTGGCGCCGTTGTCGGACACGCTGGATGCGCTCACGCTGCTCTCCGCGCGGCAGGACGAAGCGCTGGTCCTGGGGCTCATCGCGCTGTGGGCCCTGTTCCACGCGCTCCGATCCCACCGGACGCAACGGCGGCTGGCGGATCGGTTCCTCTCGTTGGGCGTGCTGCTGTCGTCCATCGCCGTGGCCTACGCCGCCGCGTTGCTGCTGCCGAGACCGATGGCGTACCTGTCGTCGCTGGATCCGGACGTCGTGCGCGTGGATTTTCATTCGCACACCGGCAGCTCCCACGACGCGCGGCACGGGTTCACCGTCGAGGAGAGCCGCGAGTGGCATCGCGCCGGCGGCTATGACGTCGCATACGTGACGGATCACGGTACGTTCACCGGCGCCGAACGCGGCCTCGCCGGCGACGCTCGCGACGGTTCGAGCGGCACCATCCTGTTGTCCGGCATCGAGGCGAACTGGAACGGCGAGCACGTCGGTCTGCTCGGATCGGAACGTTCGTGTCGCGCGGTTCTGTCGAACGACCTGCACGATCTCGATGCTCGCGGGCTCGCGCTCAATACCGCCGCGGACGATCGCGAGCCGATCCTGGTCTGGAACCATCCCCGCGATCCCCTGCTGGAGCGACTGCCGTTTCGCTCACGGCGCGCCCTGACCGGCATCCGCGCGGTGGAGATCTCGAACGGCGCGCCCTACAGCGTCGACCTGCTTCGCCCGAAGCGTGAGCGCCTCGTGCAGCTGGCGCGACGACACGATCTCGCGATGCTGTCGGGCACCGACAACCACGGCTGGGGCAGGACGGCGCCGAACTGGACGCTGCTGAATCTCAAGGGCTGGCGACGCCTCGACCGCCGCGATCTGGCAAGGGGCATCGAACGGACGCTGCGCGACGAAGGCTCGCGTGCGACCCGCGTGATCGAGCGCACGAGGGCGGAACCTGGGACCAGCAGGCTGGCGCTCTCGGTCAGCGTGCTCACGGTCCCCTGGCGAGTGTTGACGACGCTGTCGCCCGGAGAGCGCCTGGCCTGGCTCGCCTGGCTATGGATCGTGCCCGTTGCGCGGTCGCGCGGCCGGGCTCTGCGGCTCGCGCCGCCTGCCGGAGCGTGAGCCTCATTCCGGCGCCGCCGACGGCGGCGCATCGCCGTCACCCGCGCGCAGCCGCGCGACGACCGCGGCGTGAAGCTCCATGCGCGTCGCACCCAGGCCGGCGTCCTCGAGCGCCTGCGCGAGTCCGGCGTCGAGCTGCGTCGCGACATACTGAAGCGACTGCAGCACGGGCGTGGCACTCATCGCCGACGGGCCGCGCTCGTGGTTCTCTTCGCAGCGTTGCCGGCTCACGGAATGGAACCCCGCGCAGGCGGAGGGTCTTGCCTCGTAGGCGCTGCAGAGTCCCTCGACGAGGAACGCGCAAGCCGTCGACCGCGCTGGTGCGTCGACCTCGCCCTGCCGCGTGCGCTCGTCGAGTCGCGCACGCACGCGCGCGGCGATTGCGACCGGCATGCGCGTCCGCAGCGCGTGGGCGAGCGCAATGGCTTCGTGCGGGAAGATCATCACGCGCAGATGGCAACAGAACGCGCAGCCGGCACGACAGGCGAGGGACGCGCCACCCTGCTCGAAGGAGTCCCGCGCCTGATCCAGCATGCCATTGACGAGCGCCACCAGCGACACGCAGGCCGCGGCATCCGCCGCGCCGCCGAGCGTCGCACGCGCGGCATCGCGCGCGAACCGCAAGACCGGCGACTCGTCCGACTCGCTCACCGAGCGACACGCGCGGGCGGCACGGGCCGCACCACGCGGTCACCCTCGATCTCCATCCGACAAACCTCCCTGGGCTGCCGCGCGTGCGCAAGCATCGGCAGCTGCGCGATGGCGAGAGCAATGACGATGGCCGCGACGTTTGCGATGTTCACGCGTCCTCCGGTGTCACGAAGCATTCATCCGTCGATCAGCCTGCTCATCGCCGCGAGATAGTCCTTGAACGCGCGTCGGCCGGCCGCCGTGAGTCGTGCCCGCGTCAGCGGCTTGCGACCGAGGAATGCCTTCTCGATCTGCACGTAGCCGGCCTCCTCCAGCTTGCGCAGATGCACCGAAAGATTGCCCTGCGTCGCCTCGAGCGCGTCCTTCAACTCGTTGAAGTCCGCCACTTCCGCGCTCGCCAGGTAGGCCACGATGCCCAGCCGCATGCGCCCATGGATGACGTCGTCGATCTTTGCGATGTCGAACGAAGCCACGGCGATCAGGCGACGGCGCGGGACATCCGGATCATGGCGATGCCGGGGAGCACCATCAGCAGCAACGCCACCGCGGCGATGTAGGGCGCGAACCAGGGCGACGCGAACACCAGCGACACGCCCAATGCGGCGGCAAACCATCCCCAGGCGAGCGCGGCGTGCCAGCGTTGGCGACGCATCGCGTGCATCACGATCCAGGCAACGCCCTGCAGCGCGAACAATGTCGCCGGCAACAACTCCACGAGTCGGGGCTCCCCGAGCCGTCGAGCCGCGATCACGAAGGCGACCATGATCACGAAGTGAGCGAGAAAGGCGCCCCCGAGCGCCGAAGCGCCGGCCCGGCCTTGCGCGCTCGAGCCGGACGGCGACCATCCGCCCCTCACCCGGGAGCGCCGGCGCGGCCGGGCGTCCTCATCGACCAGGCCGCGCAGGAAGGCGAGATCGCTGCGGGCGGATTCCACGTCGGACATCGGCAGCCCTCCTCTGACCGTCGATGGCTGAACTCTAGGCGTTTTGGTTTGCGTTGTAAACTGGTTTGCGTGTCGCGATGTCAAATCGCGTTGCTGCGCGTCAGTCTGCGGTCGGAGCGGTCCCACGGGCAGGGCCAACTTGCACCGCGCTGCACCGTCCACCGCGCGGCGTAGCCTCGCGTGGATGTCGCTCAAGAGTTATCCGCGCCCGCAGCTGCGGCGCGAGCCGTGGTTCAGTCTCGACGGCCCCTGGGAATTCGCTTACGACGACGCGATGCAGTGGCGCGAGCCCAAGGCCGTCGCCGAGTGGTCCCGGACCATCCTCGTGCCGTACGCACCCGAGTGCGCGATGAGCGGGATCGGCGATCAGTCGTTCCACCGCGTCTGCTGGTATCGACGCAAGTTCGACATCCCGGGGCTCGAGGCCCACCTGGCACGCAAAGGGCGCGTGATCCTGCACTTCGGCGCGGTCGACTATCAGGCGCGGGTCTGGGTCAACGACGTGAAGGTCGCCACCCACGAAGGCGGACACACGCCGTTCTCGGCCGACGTGACCTTCGCCCTGCAACGCTCCGGGCCGCAGGTCGTGGCGGTGTGGGCGGAAGACGATCCGCACGATCTCGAGAAGCCGCGCGGCAAGCAGGACTGGAAGCTCGAGCCCCACGGCATCTGGTACCCGCGCACCACCGGCATCTGGCAGACCGTGTGGATCGAGCTCGTGCCCGAGACGTTCCTGCAGTCGATGCGCTGGGTGCCGAACGTCGAGCACTGGGAGATCGCCTTCTCGGCATTCACGGGCGGCGCGCCCAGCAACGACCTGTCGATCCGCGTGAAACTCGGCTGCGGCGACCGCGTGCTCGCGGAGGACACGTATCGCATCGTCGACAACGAGGTGCATCGACGCATCGGTCTCTCGGATCCGGGCATCGACGACTACCGCAACGAGCTGCTGTGGTCGCCGGAGAAGCCGACGCTGATCGAGGCGGGGATCGAGTTGCTGCGCGGTGGCGAGGTGATCGATCGCCTGCAGTCGTACACGGCGTTGCGCTCCATCGCCGTCCAGCGCGAGAAGCTGCTGCTGAACGGCCGTCCCTACCCCATGCGGCTGGTGCTGGATCAGGGCTACTGGGCGGAATCCTTCATGACCGCGCCGTCGGACGAGGCGCTTCGCACCGACGTGGAACTGGCCAAGGCGATGGGTTTCAACGGCGTCCGCAAGCACCAGAAGCTCGAGGACCCGCGATACCTCTACTGGGCGGACGTGCTGGGACTGCTCGTCTTCGGCGAGATGCCGAGCGCCTATCGATTCACGGCGCGCTCGATCCGCAGGCTGCTGCGCGAGTGGACGGAGGCCATCGACCGCGACGTCAGCCATCCCTGCGTCGTGATCTGGGTTCCCTTCAACGAATCGTGGGGCGTGCCGGACCTCAGCATGCACGCCGCGCAGCGCGATGCCGTCGCGGCGCTGTATCACCTCACGAAGACGCTCGATCCCACGCGACTCGTGATCGGCAACGACGGCTGGGAGAGCTCGGCCACGGACATCATCGGCATCCACGACTACGACGTGGATCCCGCCCACCTGCGGGCGCGATATGGCCCCGAAGTCGCGGCCCGCGAGGTCGTCGATCGGCGCTGGTCCGGCGGTCGAATCCTGACGCTGGACGGCTATCCGCATCGGGGCCAGCCGATCTGCCTGTCGGAGTTCGGCGGCATCGCGTGGACGCGCAACGCGGCGGAGGAGCCGCCCAACGGCTGGGGCTATGCGCGCGCGCGCGACGCGAAGGAATACGAAGAGCTCACCTTCGCCCTGCTGGAGGTCGCGCGCACGACGGGCATGTTCAGCGCGTTCTGCTACACGCAGTTCGCCGACACGTTCCAGGAGGTCAACGGACTGCTGCACGCGGACCGCACCCCGAAGGTGCCTCTCGAACGCATCGCGGCCGCCGTCACCGGTCGCGCGGCGCGATAGCGACGCGCCGATGCACGAGCGGACGTTGCTCAAGCCGGACGGCCGGCAACTGACGCTGTATTCCCGCCGTCCGATCCCCGACGGCATCGTGGCGCGCAGCCCGCGCGACGAGCCGGTCGGCGCGAATCCGCACCTGCGCTGGCATCCGCTGCGGCACGAATGGGTGGATTACGCCGCGTATCGCCAGACGCGCACGTTCCTGCCCCCGCCCGAATACAACCCGCTGCGTGCCACCGACGAGGGGGAGCACGCTACCGAGCTGCCGGCCGGCGATTACGACGTCGCGGTGTTCGACAACCTGTTTCCCGCACTGAGCTTCGCCGCGCACGAGCCGCCCGCGCTCCGCATCCCGACGGAGCCGGCTCGCGGGCACTGCGAAGTGGTCGTCTTCACACAGGATCCGCAGGGCGCGCTCGCTTCGCTGCCGGTGGATCACGTCGCGCTGCTGCTCGAGGTCTGGGGTCGCCGCACGCGCGCGATCGCGGAGCGCGGCCCCCACGTGCGGTACGTGTTGCCCTTCGAGAATCGCGGCGCCGAGGTAGGGGTCACGCTGCACCATCCGCACGGACAGATCTACGCGTATCCGTTCATTCCCCCCATTCCGCGCCGGATGCACGGCATCGAGCTCGATCACCTGCGCGATACCGGTCGGCCGCTGCTCGAAGGCCTGATCGATCGCGAGGTCGATGCCGCATCCAATCTGCTCTATTGCAGCGAGCGCGCAGTGGCCTTCGTGCCGCCCTGGGCCCGCTATCCCTATGAAACGTGGGTCGCGCCGCGGCGGCAGGTCGCGGGTTTCGCCGAGCTCGGCCCGGAGGACCGCACCGAGCTTGCGCGGGCGTTGCTGACCGTGCTGCGGAAGTACGACGGCCTGTGGAGCCGCCCATTTCCCTACATCCTGTCGTGGTTCCAGGCGCCGCTTCAGGGCGACTACGCCTCCGCCTGTCACCTGCACGCGGAGTTCTATCCGCCCTACCGGATGCAGGGCCGCATCAAGTACCTCGCCGGCACCGAGATCGCCGCTGGCATGTTCGCGAACGACACGCTGCCCGAGAGCATCGCGCGCGAGCTGCAGGCCGTGCCGGTTCGGCTCGACTGATGGAAGCGTTCCGCGCGTTGTTCGGACGCGACGTCGAGGCGGAAGCGCGCGCCCCGGGGCGCGTCAATCTGCTGGGCGAACACACCGACTACAACCAGGGGCTCGTGCTGCCACTCGCCATCCCGCGCGAGGTTCATACGCAGGTCGCGGTGAACGAGCACGGGATCCATCGATTCCACTCGCTGCAGCTCGGCGCCACGGTGCGGCTCGAGCCTGGCGAGAGACCGGCCCCGGGATTCGGTCGTTACGTCTGGGGCTGCCTCGAGGTCGCGCGACGTCACGGTCACGCGATCCCCGCGCTCGACATCCGCATCGACTCGGCCGTGCCCATCGGGGCGGGCCTGTCGAGCAGCGCGGCGCTCGAAGTCTCGGTGCTCCGCGCGCTGCGGCAGCGGTTCGCGCTCGATCTCGACGACGTCGAGCTCGCGAGCTGGGCGCACGAGGCCGAGGTCGTCCACGCGGGCGTCCGCTGCGGCATCCTCGACCAGATGGCCTCGAGCCTCGCGACGGCCGACCGGATGCTGTTCCTGGATACGCGCAGCCTCGAGCGCCGGCTGCTGCCACTGCCGGACGGCGCGGCGCTGTGCATCATCGACTCGGGTGCGTCGCGCGAGCTCGCGGGCAGTGGCTACAACGAACGGCGGTCGGA
>JADMIO010965036.1_pt1 | contig 31726 bp, 32 predicted proteins | sample 8958161 | NCBI WGS metagenome assembly JADMIO01 (sample SAMN16585339, study PRJNA669376) | soil metagenome | isolation source: Crop rotation soil | place: USA: Cullars Rotation, Alabama | collected 2011 | reverse complement strand
GTCGAGCGATGACTTGCACAATCGGTTCGATGATCTGCGTTCCCCATTCCTGCACCGCGAGGAACGGCCAGCGCCACTCCATGCCGACCGCCGGCATCACGCGGCCGACGGTGTCGCTGCCGGGCGTGACGAAGTTGGAAACGCCAACGTCGTTTTTGATGTTCACATACGCGATATCGGCGCGCAGCTGCATGAACGGTGTGAACACCATGCCGACGGTGTTGACGAGCTTGCGCTTCCAATCGAGCACTACGCTGGTGCGGTCGTATTCGCCGGGAGTGCCGCGAAGGATACAATTTTTCTTCGCGTCGGCCGGCGTCATAAGGGCGACTGCCGCTGGGTCGCATTGATTTGTTTGGAGGCCGCCGGTCTTCAAGGGACTTAAGAATGGGGCGGCGGGATTAATTGCGTCAAACTGTGCTTCCTGCCGCGAGATGCTTGCGAGATTGATCTTGAAACCAAGTTCGCCGCCCATGACCGGCTGCCCGTAAATATACGAGTAGTCGAGTACCGGGTGAACGATTGGCTGCTGCTTGTTTATGTCAGCAAGCGCCATGCCCATGAAGCCGAGCACACGCAGATCGAAATAGCTGCGATCGCCCTGGCCGACGAGGTAAAGCTGCTGCACCTTTTCCGCGGTCTTGTTGTTCGTGATCGTGTTGTAGTCGTTCAGGAACAGCCGGTCGCTCGCGAGCGTTCCGTCCCAGCCCCACGACCACTGTTTGTTGATCGCGAACTGGCCGCTCGATTCGATCGCGCCGCGAAAATCGCGCTGACCCGGCGGGGCAAAGGCGTCCTGATCCTGCTGGTAAAGGCCGGTGCCCTTGATGGTGTAGGCGCCGGTCACGAACCGCTGACGATACTCGATGCCGCCCAAAACGCCCTGACGCGACAGCGGCGCGAAGGTGAAGGTCACGTCCTTGTCCGGGGCGACTGCCCAGAAATACGGGATGGCTGCGCCAAAGCCGAGATTGTCGCTCGAGAAGAGGTTCGGGACGAGAAAGCCCGATTGCCGTTTCACCGTCGGATCAGGTGTCCAGAAGAACGGGAAGTAGGCGATCGGCAGGCCGAAAAATTCGAGTTGCGCGTCCTCGTAATAGATCACGCGCTCGTCTTCCTTGTGGATGATGCGCTTCGCCTTCACCTGCCAGAGCGGCGGGCGGCTTGGATCGTCCTTGCAAGTTTCGCACGCGGTGTAGACGCCGCTCTGGAACACCGAAGTATTGCCCTCAGAGCGATCGACACGCGCGGCGGCGAAGCGCGTCTTCTGCGGCGTTTCCAAAAGCATTGAGCTGACAAAGCCGTCCTTGAAATCCTTCGAGAGCTCGACGACATCGCCATAGACGATCTTGCCGTCCTTGGTGCGGTAGCGCACGTTGCCCTGCGCGTGAATGCGGTCGGTCTTGCGATCGTAGGTGACACGCTCCGCTTCCAGCACCGCGCCGTCGTTGTAGATTTGCACATGACCGACGGCTGAAACCCTGTCGTTCTTGTAGTCGTGCACCATCTCGTCGGCTTGAACGAGCATCGGCGCCTTCGACTTCGATCCGTCCTCTCGCTTCTGCTTGACCATTTGGGTCAGCGTCGGCCGCTTGGTCTGTGGCTTGGAACGAAGCGATTCCGGAATCTGCTGCGAGGGCTCGGTCGATTGCGGCGCGCCGATCTGTTCGGATTGCGCCGACGCGGCGCTCACGAGGAAAAACGAGGCAGCAGCGAGCACGCAAGCGCACGCGATCACGCGCGCAGCCCCCGCACATCGACGCAAAAGTTTCCCCTCGATGACGGTACGCGAGACCATCAACCGTCCTCTTGCTGCAACAAAACGGAGCAGCCCATCACTGCTCCGAAGACAGCAGGCAACCAACCAGCGACGACGGGATGAAGGATCCCGTTTTCGCCGAGCTCGCCTGCCAGTTTCGAGGCTACATAGAGCAGAAACCCCGATAAAACGCCACCTAAAACCATTTTTCCCACCCCGCCGAGACGGAAAACCCGCAGGCTGACCGCCGCGGCAATCAGCACCATGGCTGCCAGCAACACGGGGCGCGCGAGGAGGGTCTGATATTGCAACTGATAGCGTTCTGTTCGGATACCGGCGCGCTCCGAGTCGCGGATTGCGCCCGGAAGCTCCCAAAACGACAGCGAATCGGGGCTGGCGAGGCTTCCCTGCACCTGTGCCGGGGTGAGGTTGGTGCTGACCATGTAAGAGGCGAATTCCTGCGGCTCGGCTCCCGCCGGAAAAACTCGCGCTTGGGTTAACGCCCAAAAGCCGTTGTGCAGCACCGCCGACTTCGCCTCGACGCGCTCGACGAACTCGCCTTTTTGGTCGAACGAATAGATGCGTACGTTGCCGAGCGTCTTGCCCTTGTCGGTCGAGGTTTGCGCCTGAACGATCGCTTGCCCGTCGACGCTCTGCTGGCGGACCCAGATGCCGTCGCCGCTCTGCTGAAATAGACCCTTTTTGTCGCTGAACAGCGTCGCTTCAAGCTTGTTCGCTTGCTCTTTTGCGATCGCCGAAATGGGGTTGTAAATCGTGGTGAGGAAGACGCCGAGCAGCACCGCGATCGAGATCGTCGAGAAGGTGAACTGCCAAACGGAAGCGCCGACCGTGCGCGCGATCACGAGCTCGAGCCGCCGCGACAGCGTCAAGAAGGTGGACATCGCGCCGATCAGAACGGCGAAGGGAAACATCTGTTCGCTGAAGCTCGGAAGGCGAAGCAAGACAAGCTGCGTGATGTCGATCACCGACACGTCCGCCCGGTCGCCGAGGCGGCGGCTGAATTCGAAGAAATCGACGATCCCGATCAGGCCAGAACAGGTGATGTAGACGAGTATCACCGCGCCCAGGAAACGGCGCCCGAAATATCGTCCCAATTTGCCGAACGCCACCATGACGAGCCCCTACGCTTCCTGCATGCGCTGCAGACGCGCGCTGAATGCGTCGATATGTTTTTGTACCGACGGGGGAACGGAAAAATCGACGAGACCGCTCATCGCGAGCACGGCCGGAATGATCGCGCAGAGCGGCACGACATAGGGAAGCGGCCAAGCCATCGCGTTACGCTGGACGAAGCCCCATGTGCCGAAACCCGCAAGCTCGATCACCAAAAACACCAGGCCGGCGCCTGCCATGGATGCGCCGCGCGTTTGCCGCGTCGTGCGCGGCAAGCCGAGGAAAGCGAAAGGAATCACGAAAGCGGCAAGCGGATAGAGCGGCGCCGACAAACGTTTGTGCAACTCGACGCGGATGCGCGATTCTTCCAGGGCAGCCGCGGCGGGGTCGTCCGGTTTACTCTCAGGGTTGAGCAATTCGGAGAGTGAGCGGTCGTTCGCGCGCGATTCCGAAGCCTTGTTGCCCGCGAGTTGCGACATGTCGAAAGCGTATCGTTCGAATTCGACCATCGACGCGTTTTGCATCTGCGGCGCCGAGCGATGCATCGTGCCGTGCTCCAGCACGAGGAAAATGCCCGCGTCCGAACTCACGATCTGTCCGCGATCGGCGACATAGGTCGTCATTGCCTTTTCGTCACGCGAGTCATTGACGAAAATGCCGCGCAAGATGCCGTTCGCGTCGCGTTCGCGGATATGGAAGGTGAGGCCCTTCTGAATATTCGCGAAGCGTCCCGGCTGCGCAATATTCGCGACGATGTCGGCCGTGACCGCGGACATCTGGTCGCGCAAGGTGCGCACGCTGAGCGGGCCGAGATAAACGCTGATGAAAGCGGAAAAAATCATCACCGCCACGGTGAAAAGCGCGAGCGGCTTGAACACCTGCCAGGGACTCATGCCCGACGCGCTCATCACGATCAGCTCGGAATCGCCGCCGAGCTTGTTCAGGCTGTAAGTGATCGACAGGAAAGTCGCGATCGGTGCGGTCAACAGCAGCAGCGTCGGGAGCGCCAGGCTCGTGATGGTGAGAAAAATCCAGACCGACTGCCCTTGGCTCGTCAAAAGATCGAAGCGGCGCAAAATCTGCGTCAGCCAAACCATCCCGGTCAGCGTCAAAAGCGCAGCCAAAAACGCCACGCCCGCTGTCACCAGAATGTAGCGGTCCATACGCCCCAAATTGCACCCCAATACTCCCCGCGCGCAGCGCGGGGACCGTCCCCAAGGTCCCGCATCTAAAGACTTGGAAGTTGGGGCGATATTACGGCCTGTTCCCCGCCGTTTGCCCGCTTCCAAGGCCCTATTTAAAATTGTCGTAAACCCTTGAATAAATTGGAAAGATTGTGGCCGTGGGTGTGTCGCTCAGGTCACGCCTTGTGAGTTCCGAACGGCCCCAGCCTGTACGGAGCAAAAATACAACCGCAAATTACATTATGACCGCAAAAACCGGCCTTCTTGGAGACCCTTTGGCGCTCGATTCGTCTCGTCAGCCCAAGGTTGCAGCTTTTAGAAGCGAGTAACCACGTTCGCCGAATGAAGCCGCGATTTGTGTTGTGCTACCCATGCAAGACACCACGCAATCACCAGAGAAGATCATGTCCCACGCCCCGAAAATTTCCTTTGCTCCCCTGAAGCCGTCGCTTGCCGGTACCGTCGTCGTTCTCGCGGACGAAAATCTTGCGCTCGGCGCCGCCACGAAACGCGCGCTTGCACCCGCGGGCCAACTGCTTTCACGCGCGGCGAAGAGCGAGGGCTTCAAGGGAAAACTCGGGAAGAGCCTCGATCTGATCGCGCCCGCCGAGCTTCCGGCCGACCGCCTGATCGTGCTCGGCCTTGGAAGGTTGAAGGACCTGAAACCGACGGAATGGATCAAGCTCGGCGGCAAGGCGATGGCGAAGATTTCGTCCTCGGCGAAGAAGGTCACGGTGCTTCTGGAGCTGGCGCAAGGTTCGGTGCCGGCGGATGCCGCCGCCGAATTCGCGCTTGGCATGCGGCTGCGGGCTTACAAATTCGACCGCTACAAGACCAAGAAGAAGGGTGACGATGGAGAGAACGGCGACATCTCCGCGGATATTTCGATCGCCGTTTCCGATCCGGCGGCCGCGCGCAAGGCTTGGGCTTCGCGCGAAGCGATCGCGGATGGCGTCGTCCTCGCCCGCGATCTCGTGAACGAACCCGCGAATGTTCTCTATCCCGTCGAATTCGCGAAGCGCGCCAGCGCACTGAAAAAACTCGGCGTGGGCATCGACGTGCTCGACGTGAAAGCAATGCAGAAGCTCGGCATGAACGCGCTTCTCGGCGTCGGCCAGGGCTCCGCGCATGACTCGCGCCTCGTGGTGATGCGCTGGAACGGCGGCAAGAAGAGCGATGCACCCGTCGCTATTGTCGGCAAGGGCGTCTGCTTTGACACCGGCGGCATCTCGATCAAGCCCGCAGGCAGCATGGAAGACATGAAGGGCGATATGGCGGGCGCGGCCTGCGTCGTCGGCCTCATGCACACGCTCGCCGCGCGCAAAGCGAAAGTGAATGCGGTCGGCGTGATCGGCCTCGTCGAAAATATGCCCGACGGCAACGCGCAGCGTCCCGGCGACATCGTGAAGTCGATGTCTGGCCAGACGATCGAGATCATCAACACCGACGCCGAAGGCCGGCTCGTGCTGGGCGATGTGCTTTGGTACACGAAGGAGCGCTTCAAGCCGCGCTACATGGTGAACCTCGCGACGCTTACTGGCGCGATTCTCGTCGCGCTCGGTCAGGAATATGCCGGCATGTTTTCGAACAGCGACAAGCTGAGCGAGCGATTGACCGAGGCGGGGCAGGCGACCGGCGAGCGCGTCTGGCGGATGCCGCTGGGGCCGGAATACGACAAGATGATCGACTCGAAATTCGCCGACATGAAAAACACCGGCGGCCGTTACGGCGGTTCGATCACGGCGGCGCAATTTCTGAAGCGCTTCGTCGGCGACACGCCGTGGGCACATCTCGACGTCGCGGGTACCGCGATGGCCGCGTCATCCTCGGATTTCAACACGAGCTGGGGCCCGGGCTGGGGCGTAAGGCTTTTGAATCGCTGGATAAAAGATCACCACGAGGACTAGGTGACCGAGGTCCATTTTTATCACCTGCAACGCCAACCGCTCGAGCGGGCACTGCCGGTTTTGATTGAGAAATGCATCGAGCGCGGCTGGCGCTGCGTCGTGCAGGCAGCGTCGCCCGAGCGCATCGACGCGCTCGATCAGCTGCTGTGGACCTACCGCGAAGATTCTTTTCTCGCCCACGGCACCGACCGCGAAGATAACGCGGCCGAACAGCCCGTGCTGCTCACGATCCGCGAAGATAATCCGAACGGATCGAACGTGCGCTTTCTCGTCGACGGCGCAACCGCCGATCTTTCTTCTTACGAACGTGCGATTTATCTCTTCGACGGCAACGATCCCGACGCGGTGGATGTCGCACGCGACCAGTGGAAGGAAGCGCAGGGCGAGGGTTTCCAGACAATTTACTGGCAGCAGGACGCCGACGGGCGCTGGCAGAAAAAAGCCTGAGCGCTACGGAAAAAATCGTACCAGAATTTCCCGCAACGAAATCACGAGTGCGACCAGCACAAGCGGCGTCCATCGAAAAGCTGCGGGCGCATCGTGCCGCAAGAAAACGCGCGCGACGATGACTGGCGTCGCGATCAACGCGCACAACATCGTCCAGTCGATGTAGCGGTAGTCGCTCGCGATCCCGATGACGGAAAAGGCGAGCGCATACATCGCGCCCGAAAGCGTGAGCATGAGCGTCACGCGCCGCGTTTTCCCGTTCGGAATCCCGAATGCCGCCGCCGACCACGCGAGGCACAAGAGAAGCCAGACATAAGGCGGTCCGAGCGGCGTGCGATTGATCGCTTCCGCCGCGAAGTCGATCGCGCGATAGAGCGGACCGCGCGAGAACGTGAACTCCGTTTGTTTCGTCGACTGCACGCCCGTCTCGATCGATTCCTTGCAGTCGGCGCAGGCGAATTGCAGGAAGCGATTGATGTGTGCGAGCCGATGCTCGATATAGGCGAGGGGATGCACCGCGATTTCTTTCGCCCATAGCGCGGTAAGCGGCGCGCCGAATTGCGGCTTCAGATTTTCATACACTTCCGGGCAGCGCAGCCAGCCATAGACGTCCCAGTGACGCGGCGAGTAGCAGAACTTGTTGCGCTCGACGAAATTCGGGCCAAAGAATCCGTTGAAGGCATCGCTGCCGGAATAATACGTGATCCCGCCAAGATCGAAGATTTGCAGCGGCGAGATCGGATGCAGATCCTTCACGCGCCAGATATGCCGGTCGGCAAACAAGTGAGCCGGTATGAACAGCACCGACAGCATGAGCACGGCAACCGCGCGCTTTTTCCAGTTGATCGCCCGCCATCGCTCGCTGCTCGCGCAGGCGAGGAGGTCGATCAATGGCGGGAGCGCGAACAATCCGTTCGCGCGCATGAACGCGCCGGCAACGAGAAAAAACCACGCAGCCGCGAGTGCGCCCGTTCTTTTCCGTGTCGTGCCGAATTCGATGGAAATCGCAATGCCCGCCGCGATCAGGAAACACAGGCTCATCGAAATATCTTTGACGAGCACGCCGTTGTAATTGAGCGCGATTGGAAAGAATGCGGCCGCGAATACCCATGCGCCGATCGCGCAGCTTTCCTGCGCATAAGCGCGCGCGAGCAGAAAGAACCCGATCCAGTAGCCCGCGATGAACAGCACGAACATCGGCTGCGGGCCGTCGTAGATTTTCTGCAGCGGAATCCAGAGATAGCCGAGCAGCGGCGGCTGCCAGTTGGTGAATTCGAAATGCCGCGCAGCGTCGAAATAGGCCCAGGCGTCGTGGTGAAGAATGCCCGGGTAGAAAGCGATGAAATTCAGAATGGCCGCGGCGAGGGCGGCGAGAAAAAGCGTGCGGCTAAAGGAAAGAGCGGCGCGAGTCACGCCGAAAATATACCCGTCATTGCGACAAGTGCGAAACGGCCACTATTTATCGGTGAAATTACCCTCCGCCATACCCGCCGATAATGGGAAGGATTTCGCCCGTGATGTAGCTCGAGCAATGCGACGAGGCGAGAAAGACATAGGCGGGTGCGATCTCTTCCGGCTGTGCCGGGCGCTTCATGGGTGTTGAGCCGCCGAACTTCTCGATCTTGTCCGGTTCCTGATCGGCCGGATTGAGCGGCGTCCAGACAGGACCCGGCGCTACGACGTTCACGCGAATACCTCTGTCGATGAGATGCGTCGCGAGCGAGCGCGCAAATGCGTGAATACCCCCTTTGGTCATGGAATAGTCGAGCAGGTTCTTGTTGCCTTCGATCCCGGTCACCGAGCCCGTCATTACGATGGCGCTGCCGTTCTTCATGTGCGGTACCGCAGCCTTCGCCATGTAGAAATAGCCGTAGAGATTGGTCTTGATCGTGCGGTCGAAATGCTCGTTCGTCAGATCTTCAAAATCTTCGACATGTTCCTGAAAGGCCGCGTTATTCACGAGCACGTCGAGCTTGCCAAATTCATCGAGCGTTTTCTTTACAGCGCTCGCGCAGAAATCCGGATCGGCAACATCGCCTGAGAGCAGAATGCATTTGCGGCCCTCTTTCTCGACCGCTTTCTTGGTATCTTTCGCATCGCCGGTTTCGGTGAGATAGGCAAGCGCGACATCCGCACCCTCGCGCGCGAACAGAACGGCGACCGAGCGGCCGATGCCGGAGTCGCCGCCGGTGATGAGAGCCACCTTATCCCTGAGTTTTTCCGAGCCCTTGTAAAAGGGCGCGTCGTACATCGGCGCGAGCTCTTGATCTTTTTCGTGTCCCGGCTTTTTCAAGTGTTGGTCGGGAAGCGGCGGTTCCGGGTAGTGCCGAGCGCCGGCTTGCATCGCACCTTTTGCTTTTTCATTCGGTGCGGATTTGTGATCGATCTCGCGCTGGATTTTTCTTTCTTCGCGTTCCGCCGTTTCCGCGCCACGCTCGAACCTCGGTGTGCTTGCGCGCGACATAAATATCTCCTTGCTGCTTGCCTTCTCCCGCGATGAAAGCTAATGCGCTAAGTCTTTGCGAGTTCCATGCATCGAAAGCAAAAACGGCGTATGAGATCAGTCCGTTCAACGAATGTGGGACAACAACAATGTCGATCTCTTTCTATCAGGCCTCTGTACCCGTTTTTCTCCGTGGCCTCGCCAATCTTTCCGCCATTCTCGAAAAAGGCGTCGAGCACGCCAAAAGCACGAAGCTCGATCCGGCGGTTCTCATCGAAGCGCGGCTGTTCGAGAATATGTATTCGCTGCCGGGACAAATTCAGCGCGCCAGCGACAGCGCCAAAGGGTTCGTTGCGCGCGTCGCGCAGATCGAAAATCCGAAAATGGAGGACAACGAAAAAACGTTCGACGAATTGCAGACGCGCATCGCGAAAACGATTGAATTTCTCAAGTCGGCAAAACCTGAGCAGATCGACGCCGGTCAGGAGCGCGAGGTTTCTATTTTTTCCGGCAGCCGGGGAGAGATGAAATTCAAGGGAACGGATTATCTCTTGAACTTCGCACTGCCGAACTTCTTTTTCCATGTCACGACGGCCTATGACATCCTGCGCCACAAGGGCGTGCCTTTGACCAAGAAAGATTATCTCGCCTCGATGCAATGATCGGCGCGCCGCTGCTGGACGGCTATATGGTCATTCCTCCGGGCGCGGCGTAGCATCGCCGCGTCCGGGAAAAGGGGTCAGCCATGGTCTTCGGCATGTCGCTTGCGACTTACACCGTCATTCACACGATTTTGAGTTTGATCGGAATTGCCGCTGGGTTCGTCGTTCTGTTCGGCATGCTCGGCGGCAAGCTGCCCAAGACATGGACGTGGATTTTTCTGTTCACGACGATTCTGACAAGCGTCACCGGGTTCGGCTTTCCGGTGACCGGGCTTATGCCCTCGCATATCTTCGGCGTGATCTCGCTCGTCGTGCTCGCGATAGCGCTGTATGCGCTTTACGGAAAGCATCTCTCCGGCGCGTGGTGCTGGATCTATGTCGTTACCGCAGCAGTCGCGCTCTATCTCAATTCGTTCGTCGGCGTCGTGCAGGCGTTTCAGAAGATTGCTTTCCTGCAGCTGCTGGCGCCTACACAATCCGAACCGCCGTTCCAGATCGCGCAGCTTGCGCTCTTGCTGGTTTTCATCATTCTGGGTTTCCTGGCGGTGCGGAGATTTCATCCCGAGCGCATGGACGACTAGAGACTACTGATGGCCGATCCCCCCATCTCGCGCGGCTTTCGCGCCAAGGGCCGCCCGGCCGAGCATCGCGACCGCATCCCGCCGGGGCAGCATCTCGTTTCGGATTTTCCGGTACTATCGGCGGGACCGACGCCGCAGATCGATCTCGCGCATTGGCGTTTCTCGCTGCGCGAGAGCGGGAAGATTTTGAAAGAGTGGAATTGGAACGAATTCAATGCGCTCCCGCAGACCGACTGGAAGCGTGACATTCACTGCGTCACCACCTGGTCGAAGTTGGACACCCATTGGCGCGGCGTGACGGTGGACGATCTTCTGCGCGCTGCCGGTCGCGAAAAAGCGCTGGCGCCTTACGTCATGATGCATTCTGCCGGCGGCTACACTACCAATCTGCCGTCGGCAGATCTTGTCGGCGACAAGGCGATGGTCGCGACTCTATATGAGGGGAAGCCGCTCGATCCCGAACATGGCTGGCCGGCGCGGCTTGTGGTCCCGCATCTTTATTTCTGGAAAAGCGCGAAATGGCTGATCGGACTCGATTTTCTACCCGACAATCGCCAGGGATTCTGGGAAGAGCTCGGCTATCACGATTACGGCGATCCGTGGCAGGAGCAACGCTATGTCGGTGACTAGTGCGGTGACATCGCAGCGCAAGAACTGGCGCGTCGCCGAAGTCGTCGAATGCGGCGAGGAGACGTCGCGCGTCCGCACGCTTAAGCTGAAAGTTGCGGATTGGCCCGGTCACGTTCCGGGCCAGCATGTCGATGTGCGCCTCACCGGCGAGGACGGCTCGCAAGCGCAGCGCAGCTATTCCATTACATCGGGACCTGAAGTCCGCGAAATTTCGCTCGCGGTCGAACGTCTCGACGAAGGCGAGGTCTCTCCCTATCTCGCGAGCGAAGTTCGCCCGGGCGATCGCTTCGAATTGCGTGGGCCGATCGGCGGCTATTTCATCTGGACGGTGGAGCGAGGCGGACCGTTAGTGCTGATCGCGGGCGGGTCGGGGATCGCGCCGTTGATGTCAATGCTGCGTCATCGCGCGGCGCAAAAGGCAAAATTTCCGGCAACGCTCCTTTATTCCGCGCGCCGTTATGAGGAAATTATTTTCCGCGAGGAACTCGACCGCATGGCGGCCGCCGATCCGGATTTACAGGTCGCCTACACACTCACACGCGAGCAGCCTGCTGGCTGGCGCGGCGGCAACAAGCGCATCGATCGCGAGTCATTGATGGCGTTCGTCAATCCGCCAAAACAACGCCCGCAGATTTATGTCTGCGGGCCGAGCGGGCTTGTCGAGAATACAGCGAAGCTCCTGGTCGAGATTGGTCACGAACGCGGCTGCATTCGTACCGAGCGTTTTGGCCCGACCGGGACCTAGTGCGGGTAACGACGATGCTGGTGCTGGAGGGGACCTAACTTCCGCGCCACCGCCGGACCGCTCGCAAAACCCACGGCGAACAACAGCGCCGTGAGCGTAAAAAACACAATGATTTCGAACGCCATTGCGATCTCCATCGTCGTTTCCTCCACCGCGCGCCTTGCCCTGCGTTTTAAGTGCCTATAAAACGCGCGCATCTTTCATTGGTTCCCTCAAAAAACGGATCTCCTGTCATGGCGCGCGAGCGTACATTTTCGATCATCAAGCCCGATGCCACCCGCCGGAACATCACCGGCGCGGTCAATGACCGCATCGAGAAATCGGGGCTCCGCATCGTCGCGCAGAAGCGCCTGAAGATGTCGAAGGAGCAGGCCGAGGGCTTCTACGCCGTCCACAAGGAACGCCCGTTTTACAAGGACTTGGTGACCTTCATGACCTCGGGGCCGGTCGTGGTGCAGGTGCTGGAAGGCGAGAACGCCATCGCGAAATATCGCGAGGTGATGGGGGCGACCGACCCCGCCAAAGCCGCGGCGGGCACGATTCGGAAGGATTTCGCCGAGAGCATCGAAGCGAATTCCGTGCACGGCTCCGACAGCCCGGAGAACGCCAAAACGGAAATCGCCTTTTTCTTCAAGGACAACGAAATTACGGGATAAATACTACCGTAGAACCACTAGGATAACGCGGTGGCATAATTTATAAGAACCGGACAACGGTCAGAAACGCCGCACTAGAGGGGAGACGGAAATGGGTGAACTAAGCCACCTCGGCCTCGATCAGCCGACTTTTTGGCTGCAGGTCCTGGAAATCATCGGGGTCAATATTCTGCTTTCGGGCGACAACGCTGTCGTCATCGCGATGGCCTGCCGCAATCTTTCGCCGCGGGCGCGCAACTGGGGCATCGCGCTCGGCTCCGCCGTAGCGGTTGTGCTCCTGATCCTCTTCACCGGCATCGTCGCGACGATCCTCACCTGGCCGTGGCTCAAGCTCGTCGGCGGCGTTGCGCTGCTCTACATCTCGATCGATCTCCTCCATACCAACGAGGACGACGACAAAGACATCAAGGCGTCCGACAAGCTGCTGCACGCAGTGGTCACCGTGGTGATCGCCGACATCGTGATGAGCCTCGACAACGTCGTCGCGATCGCTGCTGTCGCCAAGGGCAACTGGATTCTGCTCACGCTCGGCCTCACGGTTTCGATCCCGCTGATCGTCGTCGGCGCGGCGTTGATCACAGGTGTGTTCGATCGCTGGCCGATTTTGATCTGGTTCGGCGCCGGATTGCTTGGTTGGGTTGCCGGCGGATTGATGATCGATGATCCGGCATTTGAAAAATATTTGCACTGGACGCCTTCCGACGTTTGGGAATATGTATTCGCGGCAATTGCGGCGGTGTTTGTCCTTAGTGTTGGCTACATTCGCCATCAAATGTCGCACGGCGCCGAGAAGGCGGAGAAGAAACCGAAGCCGGCCGCAAAGCGGCAACCGGCGGCGGTGCGAAGAGAACGGGTTTCAACAAAGCGTTGATGAAGAATTGGACCAAAGACGGATATTTTCGGCGCGGCGCGATTTTAACGATCGCGCTCGCGCTGATTTCGTTAGGCGGATGCGCCGATAACAATACGACCGTGAAGCAGAATGCGGGCGCTCAGGCAGCGGGTTCGACCGACACGCCAATATCCGCCAAGGGCCGCATTTCAAAAATGTGCATGCAAAATCCCGAGAGTTTTTTCGGCGGGGCCAACAATCAGGCGCGTTGCGATTGTTACGGAGACGGCGTGTCGAAGACGCTCAGCAAGGACGAGCTGAGCTATCTTGCGACCTACAACGAGATTCCGAGCCTTTCCGCGAATGAATACGACAAAATCAAGCAGCGCTGTTTGGCGGGCGGCGCGCCGGCGCCCGATAAAAAGTCGCCGGCAAAGAAAAAATCCGCGAGCGCCGATAAAGATAAATCCTAGATCGCAACCACGCGGTCGCCTTCGATCCGGATTTTCCCCGACGCAAGCAGCTTGAGTGCCGCGGGATAGATTTTGTGCTCGACTTTAAGCACGCGCGCCGCGAGTTTCTCTTCCGTGTCATCAGAAAGCACCGGCACTTCCGCCTGCATCAGGATGGGCCCGGAATCGAGCTCAGGAACGACGAAATGCACGGTCGCGCCGTGGGTGTCGACCTTTGCCAGCAGCGCGTGACGGTGCGTGTCTGTGCCCTTAAAGGCGGGCAAGAGGGAAGGGTGGATGTTCAGCATCTTGCCCTGCCAGCGCTCGACGAAATCGTCGGTCAGCACCCGCATGAAGCCCGCGAGACAAACGATTTCGATTTTCGCCGCTTTCAACGCGGTGTCGATCGCGGCGTCGAATTCCTCGCGCGATGAAAATGTTTTGTGATCGATGACCGCAGTCGGAATGCTTTCGGATTTGGCAAGTTCCAGACCCTGCGCTTCCGGCCGATTGGAAAGAACGAGCACGATTTCGGCGGGATAGTTTTTCGCTTTCGCGGCTTTGATCAGCGCGGTCATATTCGACCCGCGCCCCGAAATCAAAATGGCGACGCGTTTTCGCGCCACGGCTCAACCCTTCAGTTTCAGCTTGCCGGAGAACTGCACGCCTTCGCCGGCGACGATCTCGCCGATCGGTATGATGCGCTCGCCCGCATGCTTGAACGCGTCCATGACTGCTTCCGCTTTTTCCTTTGCGGCGACGACGATCAGGCCGATGCCGCAGTTGAAGGTGCGGAGCATTTCCATTTCCTCGATACTGCCTTCATGCGCGAGCCACTGGAAAACGGGGAGCGCGTGAATTTCATCGAGATCGACTTTCGCGGCGGTGCCTTTTGGCAGGACGCGCGGGATGTTGTCGACGAAGCCGCCGCCGGTGATGTGGCAGAGCGCCTTGATGCCGTCATTCGCCTTCAGCACGGAAAGAACCGATTTCACATAAATCCGCGTCGGGGTCAGCAGCGCATCGATTAGCGAGCGCGAGCGATCGAATGGCGCCGACGCCAGAATATCGGCGCCGGAAACGTTGACCACCTTCCGCACCAGCGAAAATCCGTTCGAATGCACGCCGGAAGAGGGAATGCCGAGAAGAATGTCGCCGGCCTTCACGTCTTTCTTCGGCAGGAGTTTTTCGCGCTCGACCGCGCCGAGCGAAAATCCCGCGAGATCGTAATCGCCGTCTTTGTAGATGCCGGGCATCTCCGCGGTCTCGCCGCCGATCAGCGCGCAACCCGCTTCCTGACAGCCCTCGGCGATGCCACGCACAACGTCGGCGGCGACGTCGGGCAGCAACTTTCCGCAGGCGAAATAATCGAGAAACAGAAGCGGCTCTGCGCCCTGCACGATCAGGTCATTCACATTCATCGCGACGAGATCGATGCCGATCGTGTCGTGCTTGCTGGCGTCGATCGCGAGCTTGAGCTTGGTGCCGACGCCATCGGTGGCGGCGACCAGGAGCGGGTCCTTGAAGCCCGCGCGCTTCAGGTCAAACACGCCGCCGAAGCCGCCGATCTCGGCGTCGGCGCCGGGGCGCGCGGTGGCTTTCACCAGCGGTTTGATGAGATCGACGAGGCGATTGCCCGCATCGATATCGACGCCGGCATCCCGATAGCTCAGGCCCTTGGCTTTTGGCATGCAATCTCCGCGGCTTTCGCTAACCGGTAGGCTCCGTTTCCGCAAGAATACGGGCCCGAAGGCGCGCTTTGCACACACGAAGTTTCCACGGTTATATTTAGCCCGTGAGAGTAGAGGCCGCCAGCGAGAATCGCCAAAATGGTTGGTATTTCCGGTACTTGGCAGGCCGCATCGGGGGCGTTTAAGTGTCGCTGACAGCGGGGCCTGTAAATCGCGTGAATCTTCCGAACGCCATTACCATTACGCGTTTTTTGCTGGTGCCTGTCGTGGTCTGGGCGATTGCCGCGCACCAGATGCAGATCGCCTTCTGGCTGTTCGCCGCCGCCGCGATTTCCGACATGCTTGACGGCTTCCTCGCCAAGCACTTTCGCATGACGAGCGAATTAGGCGCGCATCTCGATCCTCTCGCCGATAAAGCGATGCTGATGTCGATTTACGTGATGCTTGCGATTGGCGGCACGCTGCCGCTCTGGCTCGTGATTGCCGTCGTCTCGCGCGATCTCATGATCTTAGCTGCGATCATGGTGTCCTGGCTGATGGATCAGCCGCTCAAGATCAGACCGCTGATGGTCTCGAAGGTGAACACGCTCGCGCAGTTTCTGCTGGCTGCGCTCGTACTTGCGACCGGCGCCTTCGGCATCGACGCCGGTAACGTGCTCACGCTCGGTATTGTCGCGGTCGGTGTCTTGACGGGTCTTTCGGCGGCAGCCTATCTGCTGACCTGGACGCGCCATATGGCGTCCTAGGCGGGCGAGGGCTCATGAATCTGCAACGGCAGCTTCTTTTTTGGCTCGGCGCGCTCGTCGTCTTTATTCTCGTTGTCTGGCTGCTCAAGGACATCCTGCTTCCGTTCATTGCGGGAACGGTGCTCGCCTATCTCTTGAATCCGCTCACCGACCGGTTAGAGCGCAGCGGCATGGGACGCGGCGTCGCGACCATGCTGACCGTGGTTTTTTTTCTGCTCGCTTTCGTGATCGTCGGCATCATTTTCGTGCCGGTGCTCGGCACGCAGCTCGTGAGCTTCATTCAGAAACTGCCGGGCTACGTCACGCGCTTGCAGGAGCTTGTTACTGTCGAAAATAAAGCCTGGCTTGAGAACACGCTCGGCTTCAGCGTGCCGGATATTCAGAAATCGCTCGGCGATCTCGTCGGTGAGAGCGCGCGCTGGCTCGGCTCGCTGGTGCAATCGTTGTGGTCCGGCGGCCGCGCGCTGATCTCGATCTTCTCGCTTCTCGTCATCACGCCGGTCGTCGCCTTCTATGTGCTCTACGACTGGCATGCCGTCACTTCCAAGGTGGATAGCTGGCTGCCGCGCCGCCACCGTCAGACGATCCGCGCGCTCATGGGGCAGATCGATCGCGCCATCGCGGGATTCCTGCGCGGGCAGGCGCTGGTCTGCCTGATCATGGGAATCTATTACGCGGTCGCGCTGGTCGCGGTCGGTCTGAATTTCGGGTTGCTGATCGGCTTCTCGACCGGCGTTCTGACTTTCATCCCTTATGTTGGCTCGCTCTCGGGATTTCTGATCGGCATGATCGTTGCGACCGTGCAGTTCTTTCCGAGCTGGGGGCCGATCATCGCGGTGGCGGTCGTATTCATCATCGGCCAATTTCTCGAAGGTTATGTGCTGTCACCGAAACTTGTCGGCGAAAGCGTGGGCCTCCATCCAGTGTGGCTGATGTTCGCGCTCTTCGCGTTCGGTTATCTCCTCGGCTTCGTCGGACTATTGATCGCGATTCCGCTCGCGGCGGCGATCGGCGTGCTCCTGCGCTTTGCGCTCGCGCGTTACATGGAAAGCCCGCTTTACACCGACAAGCCGCGCACGCGCGCGCATTAGCCATGTCGCGCTCGGGTGCGATGGTACGGCAGCTTACATTCGATCTTCCGCACGAAGAGAGTTTTCGCCGCGACGATTTTCTCGAAAGCCCCGCGAACGCAGACGCGCTGGCGCTGGTCGACCGTTGGCCGGAATGGCCGCATCGCGCGGCGATGATCGTTGGCCCGCACGGCTCGGGCAAAAGCCATCTTGCCGCAATCTGGGCGGAACGTGCCGGCGCCCGCACGGTCTCGGGGCATTCGCTTCTTCGCGACGACGTTCCGGCACATCTTGCAACCGGTGCACTGGTCGTCGAGGACATTTCGCCGGGCAATATCGACGAAGCGGCGTTATTTCACTTGTTCAATTTCGCGCGCGAGAACGACGGTTATCTTCTGTTCACCGCGGGAGCACGGATCGACGGCGCGGGCTTCCAGCTTCCCGATCTCGTGTCCCGGCTTCGGTCCATTCCGGCCGTGCAACTCGCGCCGCCGGACGACGCGCTGCTCTCGGCCGTGCTGGTCAAATTGTTCGCCGACCGGCAGCTTTCCATCGACGAGGGCGTGATCGCGTATCTCTTGCCGCGGATCGAGCGCTCGCTCGCGGGCGCGCGGGGCGTCGTCGCCGAACTCGACAAAGCCGCGCTTTCCCGCGGCCGTGCGGTGACGAAGCAACTGGCAGCTGAATTATTGCGGCGTTAGTGAGGGTTTCGGCCGCTCGAACGCGACGACACGGCTGCCCTCGAAGGCAAGCGCAAGCTCGCCCCGCTTCAATTTCAAGGCTTGCTCGCCGAACATCGCCCGCCGCCAGCCCGAAAGTGCCGGCACGTTCGGCTCATCCTCGGCTGCGATCCGCTGCAGTTCGTCCACGCTCGCGACGACTTTCGCCGCGACACCGTGCTGTTCGGAAATGAGCCGCAGCAGCACCTTCAAAAGCTCCACCGTCGCCGAAGCGCCGTTCGAAAGCGGCTTGTCGCGGGCGATCGCCGGGATCGTGGAAGGATCGCGCGCATGCGCCGCGCGGATCGCCGCCAAAATCGCTTCACCGGATTTCGAGCGCTCGAAGCCCTTCGGCAGGCCGCGCATATGCGAGAGCGCTTCGGGTGTTTTCGGTTGCTGCTGCGCAAGCTCCGCGATCGCTTCGTCCTTGATGACGCGTGAGCGCGGCACGTCGCGCGATTGCGCTTCGCGCTCGCGCCACGCCGCGACCTCCATTAGGACCGCAAGCTCGCGCGGCTTTTTCAATCGCGCCTTCAGGCGTTTCCAGGCGTGCTCCGGCTCCTGCTTATAGGTGTCGGGCGAGGTGAGCACTTTCATTTCCTCGCTCACCCATTGCACGCGGCCGCGCTTTTCGAGGTCGGCCTGCAATTTGAGATAGACGTCGCGAAGATGCGTGACGTCCGAGATCGCGTAAGTGAGCTGCGCCGGTGAAAGCGGCCGCCGCGACCAGTCGGTGAAGCGTGAGGACTTGTCGATTGTGTCGCCGGTCGTGCGCTGCACGAGCTGGTCGTAGGAAATCGAATCGCCATAGCCGAGCACCATCGCCGCGACCTGGGTGTCGAACATGGGCGAGGGGATCGTTTTCGCGAGATTCCAGAAAATCTCGATGTCCTGCCGCGCGGCGTGGAAAACTTTCACGACGCCGGGATTGGCCATCAGCTTGTAAAGCGGGGTGAGGTCGAGCCCTTCGGCGAGCGCGTCGATGATGACGGCCTCGTCCGGCCCCGCCATCTGCACGACGCAGAGCTTCGGCCAGAAGGTCGACTCGCGGAGGAATTCCGTATCGACGGTGACGAAGGGGTGCTTCGAAAGCCGCTCGCAGACCGCGGCGAGGTCGTTACTCGAGGTTACAAGGTCCATGCACTTCTTTCGTTGACCCGTTCTGCGGGCCGCGGCGATCCGAAAAACCGGACCGCGCTATCCATACTCTCATTGCGGCAAATTTTACAGCGGATTAACCGCCGCATTACAGGAGTTTGTCCGCTTCCTGTTTGTTGCTGACGGTAACTTCAAGATCCTTCACGAGGCCGTTCGCGAGCGAATAGACCCAGCCGTGAATGGAAAGCGTCTGTCTGCGCTCCCAGGCCGCCTGCACGATCACATCGCTTGAGACATTGCGCACCTGCTGAACGACATTCAGCTCGCACAGGCGATTCTCTCGCGCGTGTTCCTCTTTGATGCCGCCGAGCTCGTGCCGGTGAGCATGCGCGACTTCGCGGATCGGATGCAACCAGTGATCGACCAGCCCGCGGCGCTGGCCGTCGACCGCGGCGTGAATGCCGCCGCAGCCGTAGTGTCCGACGACAAGGACGTGCTTCACCTTCAGCACTTCCACCGCGAATTGCAGGACGGAGAGATAATTCGCATCCTGCGGCGGTGCGAGATTGGCGATATTGCGATGAACGAACATCTCGCCGGGGTCGAGATCGACGATCTCGGTGGCAGGAACCCGGCTGTCGGAGCAGCCGATCCAGAGATATTCGGGTGTTTGTTGCCGTTCCAGCCGCTTGAAGAAATCGCTGTCGGCCGCGATTTTCCGCTCCGCCCAGGCGCGGTTGCTCTTTTTCAAATGACTTAGCATGCGGGTTGAATAGCCGCATCGCAGCATGACGACAAGGTCGTCGTTAAACCTGCGTATTAGGCCGTAGCTCGCTCATAGCCTGCCGGCGCCGGGGAAATGGGTAAATCCGCGTGAGCGGCGGCAAGCGCTTCATTCAAGGTGGATTTGAATTGCACCAGCGGCGGGCAGACGCCGTGCGTCATGAGCGTTTGTTCGACTGCCGGACGGGCACCTGCGATATAAACCCCTGCACGCCGGCGACGCACCTTGTGCACAAAGCCTTCGATGGTGGCGGCCGCAGTCGAATCGAAGATCGAGATCGCGGAAAAATCGATCACATAGGCTTTCGGATGCTCGCCGATACTGTCGAGGGTCGCGGCTACCGTTGCGGCAGCACCGAAGAAAAACGCGCCTGAGATGCGATAGACGATCACATTCGGATCGGTCGCTGTGTGGGCGTCATAGGGCGTGCGGCCTTTTTCGTCTGGCCTGTCTTCTTCGACTACGGAGGGTCCTGCCCGCTCGATCTCGACTGCCTGTGCCATGCGGTGCAGGAAGAGAAGCGTGCCGATTCCGAAGCCAACCAAAATACCTTCGGTGAGATCGCGGAACACGACGAGGAGAAAAGTCGCGAGCAGCACGATCGCATCGCCGAATGAGGCGCGGATGAGTGTCGCAAATTCGCGCTTCTCCGCCATGTTCCAGGCGACGACCGCAAGCAGCGCCGCGAGCGCCGAAAGCGGAATGAAGCTCGCGAGCGGCGCGGCAACCAGCATGAACAGCAAGAGGCAGGCCGAATGAATCATACCGGAGATCGGACCGTGCGCGCCTGCGCGCACATTGGTCGCGGTGCGGGCAATAGTGCCGGTAACGCAAATGCCGCCGAACAGCGACGATGTGATGTTAGCTGCGCCTTGTGCCACCAGCTCGCAGTTCGAGCGATGCCGCCGTCCCGTCATGCTGTCTGCGACAACAGCGGAAAGCAGGCTCTCGATTCCGCCGAGCAGCGCGAAGGAAAGCGCCGACGGCAACATGGTCGTGATCCGGTCGAGCGAGAGATCGGGGAGATGAGGCGCGGGCAGCAGGCGTGGAATGCCGCCGAACCGGCTGCCGATGGTTTCCACCGGCAGCGCGAACAACCAGGTCAGAAAAGCGGCGATTCCAACCGCGATCAGAAAGTTCGGCCAATGCGGGCGAAGCCGCCGCAGGATGACGATGATCGTGATGGCGAGGAGTGCGAGCATGACGGCGCTGAAATTCATTGTCGGCAGCGCCGCTGCGAGCGCCTTGAGCTTGGGAAGCAATGGTCCGGGCTCGTGCGCGAGCGTCAGCCCGAGGAGATCCTTGATCTGACTTGCCGTGATGATGACGGCGATCCCTGCCGTGAATCCGATCGTGACCGGGTAGGGGATGTATTTGATAAACGTGCCGAGCTGCAGAAATCCGACCGCGAGCAGGATGATGCCTGCCATGAAGGTCGCAAGGATCAGTCCGTCGACGCCGTGCTGCACCACGGTCGCAGCGACGAGCACGATGAAGGCGCCGGCGGGACCGCCGATCTGAAATCGGCAGCCGCCGAGCGCGGAGACAACGAAGCCGCCCGCGATCGCCGTATAGAGCCCGCGGTCGGGCGTGACGCCAGATGCGATCGCGATCGCCATCGAGAGCGGAAGCGCAACGATCGCGACCGTGAGGCCCGACATGAAGTCCGCCTTGAAATCGGCGAGACCGTAGCCTTCTCGAAGTGTAGTGATGAGCTTCGGCGTGAACAGTTCGCGGAAAGTCGGTTCTTGCGCCCGAACGATCATGGCAGGTCGTGTTTTCTTCCCGTTGTACGCGCAGTCCGTCGTGGCCGCGCGATTTTCCGCACGGCAGCCTTCTGCCGCGCCGCTTCTTTCAGCCGCACGCCGCGGCCGCTGCCGGTACTCGTGCCGTGGTCACCGATAAGTTCGATGCCCGCCGCGTTCAGCGCCTCGACGACTTTTGTTAGCGTGTCGACTACGCCGCGCACATTGCCTTCGCTCGCTTCCATCCGCTGAATCGTAGGCAGCGAAACGCCGGACATTTCGGCGAGCTGACGCTGGTCGATGCCAAGGAGGGCGCGCGCGGCGCGCATTTGGGCGGGAATGATCATGAAAGCGGATACCGGTTTACTATTGAAGATTGATGTATAATACATCAATATAGACGTTCAAAGCCTAATCCTATGTATCTTTCGTCGTAGCGGGAAGGATATTTTCAGCATGAAGCGCGCAAAGCCTTGAATAATGCGGCCGATTCTGCTTTAAGGACCGCGCAACGAAGCGCCACCCGCGCTTCCGGGCCGCGTGTTGAAATCGAAATCCTTCCATTTCCGCCCGTTTGCATCCTCTAGTTCATCGGCAACCCAGCCACGCGGGATGTCTTAAAGCCACCCCGCGTTTCGCGTGAGGCGATCCGTTCGGATTCGCCCCGTCGACGCGCATGAAGAAAGTTTGAACTTTGACCTCGTTCCAAGAACTCGGCCTTGCCGCGCCCATCGCGCAGGCCCTCAATGAAGAAAAATACGAAACCCCGACTCCCATCCAGGCTCAATCCATCCCGCATACGTTGAAAGGCCGCGATCTCGTCGGGATCGCGCAGACCGGCACCGGCAAGACGGCGGCCTTCGCGCTGCCGATCCTTAACCACCTCGCGAAGAACCAGTTTCGTCCCGAGCGGCGGCACTGCCGCGTGTTGGTGCTCTCGCCCACGCGCGAACTTTCCGGGCAAATCTTGGAGAGCTTCCGCACCTATGGCCGCCACGTTCGTCCGTCGACGGCGCTCGCGATCGGCGGCGTGCCGATCGGCCGGCAGATCCGTTCGCTCGCGAACGGCGTCGACATTCTCGTCGCTACGCCAGGCCGCTTGCTCGATCTCATCAACATGAACGCGATCGCGCTCGGCAAGCTCGAAGTACTCGTCCTCGACGAAGCCGACCGCATGCTGGACATGGGCTTCATCCGCGACATCCGGAAGATCATCGCGAAACTGCCGCCGCGCAAGCAAACGCTCTTCTTCTCCGCGACCATGCCGCAGGAAATCGAGAGCCTCGTCTCCGAACTCTTGAACGATCCGGTGCGCGTTTCGGTGACGCCGGTCGCGAAGACCGCCGACCGCATCAACCAGCGTGTCATCTTGATCGAGAAGGGCAGCAAGAACGCGCTGCTCGCGGAAACGATCAAGAGTGAGAACGTCGGGCGCGCTATTGTCTTCACCCGCACCAAGCACGGTGCAGACCGCGTCGTTCGCAGCCTCGAGCAGTCGGGCATTCCGGCGGCCGCCATTCATGGCAACAAATCGCAAAACCAGCGCGAGCGTGTGCTCCACGATTTCAGAAACGGCCGCGTGCGCGTGCTGATCGCGACCGACATCGCCGCGCGCGGTATCGACGTCGACGGCATCACGCATGTCTTCAATTTCGATTTGCCGAACATCGCGGAGAGCTACGTTCACCGCATCGGCCGTACCGCCCGCGCGGGCGCGGAAGGCATCGCGATCTCGTTCTGCGATCACGAGGAAATGGCCTATCTGCGCGACATCGAAAAGCTGATCCAGTTCAAGATCGAATCTTCGGATCGCCGCAAGGATCCGAACGCCCGGCCTGCAAGCGCGCCGAAACAGCACCGCCGCGGCCAGCACCATCGCAATCATCACGGCAAGGGCCGTCACGAGAACCGCAATGGTGGCGGCCATCGCCATGGCCACAATGGCGAGCGTCATGGCCACGGTCATGGCAATGCCAATGCGCACGGCGGGCAGGGAAACGGGCATGGAAATAAAGGCCAGCGCCATCAGCAGCACGAACAGCGTCCACGCGAAGGCCAGAATCAGGGTGGGGGCGAAGGCGTCGGCGGCGTTGCCTTCCTAAATCGTAAGCGCGATCATCGGCGCAATCACGGACAGGGCGGTCATCCCCACGGACACCGCCGGCCCGCTTCCTGAAACAAAACCGGAGAACTGCATGGCGAAAGAAGAGATGCTCGAATTCGACGGCACCGTCACCGAGGTGCTGCCGGACGGTAATTACCGCGTAAAGCTCGACAACGACCACGTCATTCTCGCCTATGCGGCGGGCAAGATGAAGAAGCATCGCATTCGCACCCTGGAAGGCGATCGGGTCATCGTCGAAATGTCACCTTACGATCTCGACCGCGGCCGCATCAGCTTCCGCCACAAGACCGGCCCCGCGCCCGACCCCAACGCACAGCGCCGTGGCAACCAGAACTTCCGCCGCCGCTAAGGCGCTCTCTGCCGCTTTGCCGCGCGGACGAATTGCGTTATGCACTCGCCCGTTAACGGCCTTTCACCGGGAAAACTATGCATCGCTATCGCTCTCATACCTGCGGCGCGCTCCGCGAGTCGCATATTGGCGAGACGGTGCGCCTTTCGGGCTGGTGTCATCGTATCCGCGACCACGGCGGCGTGCTCTTTATCGATCTTCGCGATCATTACGGATTGACCCAGATCGTCGCCGATCCGGAATCGCCGGCGTTCAAGGTCGCTGAAAAGCTGCGCTCCGAATGGGTGGTCAGGATCGACGGCAAGGTGCGAAAGCGCCCCGAAGGTACCGTCAATCCGGATTTGCCGACCGGCGCGATCGAAGTCTTCGCGACCGAAATCGAAGTGCTCGGCCAGGCGGCCGAACTGCCGATGCCGGTCTTCGGCGATCAGGAATATCCCGAGGACATCCGCCTCAAATACCGTTTTTTGGATCTGCGCCGCGAGCGCATCCACAACAACATCATCAAGCGTGGGCAGATCATCGACTCGATCCGCCGCCGCATGAAGGAGCAGGGCTTCTTCGAATTTCAAACGCCCATTCTGACCGCGTCGTCGCCTGAGGGCGCGCGCGATTTTCTTGTGCCTTCGCGCATTCATCCGGGGAAGTTCTACGCCCTCCCGCAGGCGCCGCAGCAATTCAAGCAACTCTTGATGATTTCCGGGTTCGATCGCTATTTCCAGATCGCGCCATGCTTCCGCGACGAAGATGCGCGCGCTGATCGTTCGCCCGGCGAATTCTATCAGCTCGATATCGAGATGAGTTTTGTTACGCAGCAGGACGTGTTCGACGCGGTCGAGCCGGTGCTGCGCGGCGTGTTCGAGGAATTCGCCGACGGCAAGAAGGTGACGCAGAAATTTCCGCTGATCGCGTATAAAGATGCGTTGCGGATGTACGGCACCGACAAGCCTGACCTTCGCAACCCGATCAAGATGCAGAACGTGACGGACGCGTTCCGCGGTTCCGGCTTCAAGGTATTCGCCGGCATGATCGAACGCGACCCGAAGGTCGAGGTGTGGGCTATCCCGGCGCCGAAGGGCGGCAACCGCGCCTTCTGCGATCGCATGAACGACTGGGCGAAGGGTGAGGGCCAGCCGGGCCTTGGCTACATTTTCTGGCGCGAAGGCGAAGAAGGCGGCGCGGGACCGGTCGCGAAAAACATCGGGCCGGAGCGAACCAAGCAGGTCGCCGATCAACTTGGTCTTGGCGTAGGCGACGCCGTTTTCTTCGTCGCGGGCAAGCCGAAGGATTTTGTGAAATTCGCGGGTCCCGCCCGCACGAAAGTGGGCGAGGATCTCGGACTCATCGCGAAGGACGTCTTCGAATTCTGCTGGATCGTCGATTTTCCGATGTTCGAGTGGAACGAGGAAGAGAAGAAGATCGATTTCTCCCACAATCCGTTCTCGATGCCGAACATCGCGCCCGAAGAATTCCTCAAGCTAGACTCCAAGGACGAGGAGAAGCTGCTCGCGCTGAAAGCGATTCAGTACGACATCGTCTGCAACGGCATTGAGCTCTCGTCCGGCGCGATTCGTAATCACCGCCCCGACGTGATGAAAAAGGCTTTTGCCATCGCGGGTTACGGCGAAGACATATTGGAAGCAAAATTCGGCGGCATGCTGCGCGCGCTCTCTTACGGCGCCCCGCCGCACGGTGGCATTGCACCGGGCGTTGATCGGATCGTCATGCTTCTCTGCGGCGAGGAAAATTTGCGCGAAGTTGTTTCATTCCCGATGAACCAGCAGGCGGAGGACCTTCTGATGGGTGCGCCGTCGGAAGTCGCCCAGAAGCAGCTGCGCGAGTTGCACATCCGGCTGAGTTTGCCGGAGAAGAAATAATCTGAAAATAGCCGAAAGTAATCCGAAGTAAGTGATGCCTACCGCTATACCTCATTCTCATCGCGCAACTAATGAACTTGCGCTCTCTCTCGTTCAGCAAACGGGAAAGCTGGGCGGTGACATCCTCGATCTCGGCGCGGGTAACGGTTACTTTTCAAACATGCTCGCCAATGCTGCCGAGCAAAAAAAGGGCGAAGGCCATATTGAAGCATGCGATATGGTGGATGATGGATTTTCGGCGCAGGGTGTAAAGTTCACCGTGTGCGACGTGAATCACCGGTTGCCTTATAGCGACAGCTCGTTCGATGCAGTAGTCGCGATAGAGGTTCTAGAGCACACCCGCTTGGCTTACGGTGTGCTTTCCGAAATCAATCGGATCCTAAAGCCGAACGGTCTTATTGTTTTTTCGGTACCGAACGTTGGGCATTTAGTATCGAGATTTAACTTCCTGATTGGCGGACATTACCAGTTATATCCGTCGCCCAGCGCAGTCCCTGAAAAGGGCGGCCATATCTGCGGACATATTTCTCCATTCCCTTTTCAGTACTGGCATTACGGATTGCGTTCGGCGGGTTTTTCGAATGTAAAATTGCATCAAGATAGAACAAAGAAAAGCGCTGCTTTTTTTGCAACGATTTTCGGACCGCTATTAAAGTGGTCGACAACAAGACGTCTTGCGCAACTTTCACGCGATGTTGAGCTTTTTGAAGAGACCCAAGCTATCACGAAAGAGGCGAATAGCTGGCCGGTACTGACTTCACGAAGCTTGGTCTTCTCCGCGTCGAAATGACGTCTTGAAGGTGGACTTTGCTATCTGGCTTAAGTAATGGTTCGCGCGAATGGTCATTCTTCATTGTCAGCCGAATTGTGACAGTGAGCTTGTCAAGACTGAAACTGAAAAGAGTGAGTGATGCGGGTACGTTTCCTAACAAACAAAATGCAAATGAAGCGGCGCGTGGCCGGATATCACGATATTCGGCTCGACGGCATTAGTGATCTGCTCTTTCGCGCCAACGGCGCAAGCGTTCTGGATGTCGGCTGTAATCGGGGCCTTGTTTCTTTCGAGTTCGCGAATAATGGCGCGGCAAAAGTTCACGGCTGCGATTATTACGAAGAGGGCGTTCGAACGGCTCGTGAGATCTTCGCCGATCTCGCTTCCGTAGAATCGAAGTTTGAAGTAATTGACTTGACCGGAGGCCCGAAGGCGGTGAACGCCGCATTCGGAAACAATAAATATGAGATCGTTCTCTTTCTCGCGGTTTATCACAAACTGAAAAGACAGCTGAAAGTTGAGGCTTTGCAGGAGCTCATTCAGCATCTTGGCGAACGCACCACGCGTTATTTCGCCTGGCGCGGCGCAACTCCAGAAGATGAAGAGATCGAGCCCGCTTTGCAAAAGGCGGGTCTGACGCGCGTTCAGTTCTCTCGAATTTCAACGTTCGTTGGGCCCGCGGCAATTTGGGAGCGCAATCCCAAGCCCGAAAAACGTCCGGCTCCCTAACCGCGGGATTTCTTCAGAATCGTAGTGAGTCTTGTGCTGACGTCCTCAAGGACGGCGGGCCATTCCCGGCCGTCTTTCAGGACAACTTGGCCTTGCGGATACCACGGAATCCTGTCGCCGATGACCGGCCAGTTCGTGTGAAACTTGTCGTCGATTACAAAGATTGATGGAACGCCAAGCGCGCCGGCAAAGTGCGCAGCCGTATTGCTGATGGAGATGACCGCATCGAGCCCGGCGATTTGAGAAGCGAAACGGTCCATATCCGCTAGCTGATCCACGGACTTGTCGTAAATCATTCGTTCAAAGCTATTTTCTGTCAGGCGCGGCAGATCGGCGGGCACCTTGCCATACTGCAGCGAGACGAACTGCGCTGGCTCGCGCCGAATAAATTGCGCCCACTCGGTCAGGCTGGGAACGTCTTTGTTGTACGATTTGCTTCCCCACGAAAGACCGATCAAGGGAGTGCGGCGAGATTTCAGGTAGCTCTCGCGAAGTCGAAGAGATAAGTCTGCATCGGCCTTCAAGGGGACAAAGTTTTCCCCGATTTGGGTAGCGCTTCGCGCAAATATATTCGCTAGCTGCTGGAAACTGGCAAATCTGTCTGCTTTCGCGCGCAGGGCATCGTTCTCTTCTCCGCTCGCCCGGATGTCGGCGTTCGGAAACGTTCGTTGTAAAATCGGAACGAGACGGGATTCAACCAGAACGATACAATGTTTTGCTCGCGGAATTGCGCTTCCGATCATTTGTGCGTATCGGATCACGCGGCCCAAGCTTTGCTTTGAATTTTCAATGAGCTCGATTAGTAGAACGCCATTGGATAAGTCCTCTCCATTCCATTCGTTCTCTGCTTTTCCCTTTTGAATATGCCGTGCCGTAAGGCCGAGCTGCGCCGAGCGGCCGTAATCGCCGAGCCGGTTAAGTGCCGTGGACATCTCGGCGATTAAATCGGCGTCTCGCGTTCGTTCCGCAACATCGGCGACGCTTCGCGCCGCCGAAAGAGTGGCGGTCCAATTCCGCGCCGCGATTGATTGTCGGTAGCTTGCCAAAAGGCGTGTAAGCTCGGAGCCGTGTTTCTTCTTTTTGGTGCGAAGTTGCTTAAAAATCTGACGTAACGAAAATATACCGCGCCCCCAAAGATACAGCAGTGGCGATCCGTGGTACGCGCTCGGCATCGATATTTGTCGGCGCAAATTCGAGATCTTCTTAAGCATGGCGGGTAACACGAGACACCTTAGAACCGGCAAGGTGAAGGCTGGAGGTTTCGAATTGGCTTGATTTCCAACGCGGCGTTGATAGAAACAGCCGGCTTTATTTTCTCCTGCGAGAAAGCTTTTCGAGATGAGCGATCCGTTCCGTATTTATATCGGCTGGGATAAGCGCGAGCCAATAGCGTATGATGTGGCCAAATCGTCTCTGGAGCGCAATGCTTCGGTTCCTGTTTCGGTCGAGCCGATTAAATTGGAAGATTTGGTGAAACGCGGTCTTTACACGCGAACCGTCGATCCTCTTGCTTCCACCGAATTTACCTACTCCCGATTTCTGACGCCTGCACTCGCGGGCTACAAAGGTTGGGCGGTGTTTTGCGATTGCGACTTTCTTTGGCTCGGCGACGTCGCCGGTCTCTTGAATTATACGCGCGATAAATCGAAGGCCGTATACTGCGTTCATCATGACTATACGCCAAAGGAGGCGACCAAGATGGACGGGGCGGTACAGACAGCATATCCCCGCAAGAATTGGTCGTCGCTGATGTTATTCAATTGCGAACATCCTTCGGTGAAGGCCCTTACGCCTGAGGTCGTCAATCGCGAAAGCGGTGCTTATTTGCACCGCTTCCAATGGGCGAAAGACGAAGAAATCGGCGAGTTACCGGTCGAATGGAATTGGCTTGAAGGCTGGAACGAAAAGCCGAAAACCGGAACACCGAAAGCCGTACATTATACGCGCGGCGGCCCGTGGTTCGAGCAATGGCAAAATGTGGACTATGCCGATCTTTGGAATGCGGAGCGGAACGCGCTTACGCGCTGATTTTAAAAACCGAATTTCTTGTAAAGAGCAAGTAATCGCGTAGTCATTATCTCAAGTCCGAATTCTTCTGCGATTTTGCTCACGTCTCCGCGAGCAGACGGTATTTCTGCAAGCGCAAGCGCGCGCTTCAGCCCATTCGTCAAAGCAGTCATGTCGAACGTGTCGCAGACGAATGCTGGATCGATTCGATTCACCACCTCCCGCGCTCCGCAACCCGTCGTCGTCACGACGGGCAGGCCGCAGGCGAGCGCTTCGATCACAGTGGAAGGGAATGGGTCGTAAACGGTCGGCAAGATCAACGCGTCCGCCGCGGCATAATAGGGAACGGGATCGCTGACCGGCCCGACAAGATGAAATCGCGTCCCCAGCCCGATGCGCTCGGCCATTGACTGATAGGTTGCGGGCCTGCGATCGCTTCCCACTGCAATAAGATGCAAAGCACTGCCTTGCCGTGCGCTGGCCTCGATCGTGCGACCCAGCCCTTTGCGGTCGAAGCCCGACCCGACGAACAAAGCAACCGGCGCATTTGGAGGGATGCCGAGTGTCCGCCGCGTGTCCGTGCGGTGACATTCGCGCGCGCCGAGCGAAAAACGTTGCAGATCGATGCCGTTCGGCACCAGATGAATTCGCTCGCGCGGATAGCGATAATGGCGCACAAGATCGTCCGCGACCATTTCGGAGTTCACAATCACAGCCTTCAACCGTTCGCTAGCGAACATTGCACGCTCTAATCTCAGCGTGTTGCGGTGGAAAAGACTTAGCGCGAGCGCGGCTTTTCCAGCGGCCGATTCGCCGCGTAGGCGTTGTTCGAGATAGGCGGCATGCACGCCGTCACCGGCCCGGAAAATATCGCAGCAGGGAATGCGTTCATGAGCCTGCACAAGGCTGCGCGGATATTTTTGTAGGACATGGCATGCTGCTCGCGCGAACATCGCTTCGCGCAGAAAGCGCGCAACTTTCGGCGGGTCGCAGCGGATGAATTGCACGTCCGCACGGTCTTCTTTCCACGATCGCGCCAGCAAAGCGATTCTGTGTCCACGCGCGGCAAGCGATTGCAGAGTCCGATCAAGAATCAATTCCGCGCCGCCAAAAGCGGAGAACTGCTGACGCACAAAGATGATCTCCGGTGAGACTTCGTGCTGGACGGGGGCAGCAGGCTGCGGCATGGTCGTAGCGTTACATCGTTCGCTGATATTTCGGAAGAAACTTGCCGCGCCTATCCCTGATCGTGATTACCAAGAATGAGGAAGCGTCGATCGGCCGCTGCCTGCGTTCTGCCGCGTTTGCCGACGAGATGGTGGTAGTCGACAACGGCAGCACCGACAAGACCGCCGAAATCGCCCGTGAGCTCGGGGCGCGCGTAATCGATGCGCCGGACTGGCCCGGGTTTGGCCCGCAAAAGAACCGTGCGCTTAGTGCTGCAACCGGCGACTGGGTGCTCTCGCTCGATGCCGACGAGTGGGTGGAGGCTACGCTCGCAGACGAAATTCGCACTGCGATTACACTTGCGACTGCCGCCGACGGCTACAATATTCCTCGCCGCTCGCGTTTTTGCGGGCAGGTCGTCCGCTTCTGTGGCTGGTCGCCGGATTATGTACTGCGCCTCTTTCGCCGGGAGCGGGGGCGTTTTTCGGATGACAAGGTGCACGAGCATGTTGAGGTCGAAGGCCGCGTGGAAAGGCTGAAAAATTCGATCGAACACGATTCCATCACGGATCTCGCCGACGCCGAAGACAAGATCGAACGCTATGCCTCGGCCGCGGCAACGGCGCTCAAAGACAAAGGAAAGACCGCGGGCCCGCTGAAAGCTTGGTCGCGCGGGCTCGGCGCATTCCTGCGCACCTATATCTTGCGGCTTGGCTTTCTCGACGGAAAAACCGGCTGGCAGGTCGCCGACTACAACCGGCGCTATACATTTGAAAAGTGGAAAAGGGTCGTCCCTTGACGGGCGGTTACGGCCGGGTTTTCGGCTCACCCAAACCGAAAACGTCTCTGATCCGTTCGGTCAAGCTGAGGCTGTATTTATCGCGCGCTTTCACGCGATATTCAAATCCAGAAAAATATTTAGCGGCTAGATCATCTACAATTTTTTTTACGAAAGAAGCGTCGACATGGCGCCGGTCTTTTTCCCACACCGATTTCGTGGAAAGCGTGACAGCTTCATAGCTCGCAAAGTAATCGACGCGCTCGCGCGATTTCACAATTTGCTCGCAAGCTGCGCGCAGAACTGACTTCGAATAGGTATTCGCGACGATAATATCCTCGCCGCTGAAAGTCAGATAAAGCGGAACAGGCGAAACGGTTATGAGAATGTTTGTCCGAGGATTGTGTTTGCGAATGATATCGACCGTTGCCAGCAATTCGCCAAAGCACGTCTCATAATCGAGAATGTCGAGGCAAAAACGATCTATATCGAGAGGCCTACCTTTTCGGATGGGCGTCGGATTGATGTGCTTGTTCGTCTTTTTGTCGAACCAGGCTTCCACCAGACCCGGAGTCATCACGACTTTCCAGCACATTGGGATCCTAAGCTTAGAATTCCACGTGGACAAGTTGTCGCG
>JADMIO011475799.1_pt1 | contig 31738 bp, 57 predicted proteins | sample 8958161 | NCBI WGS metagenome assembly JADMIO01 (sample SAMN16585339, study PRJNA669376) | soil metagenome | isolation source: Crop rotation soil | place: USA: Cullars Rotation, Alabama | collected 2011 | reverse complement strand
GGTCTCGGACTCGGGCTCGGGCTCGGACTCGGGCTCGGTCTCGGACTCGGGCTCGGACTCGGACTCGGTCTCGGGCTCGGGCTCGGACTCGGGCTCGGTCTCGGTCTCGGACTCGGACTCGGGCTCGGTCTCGGGCTCGGGCTCGGTCTCGGGCTCGGACTCGGACTCGATCTCGGGCAGCAACGAAGAGGAGTAACCCAACAATGGCCACCTTCCGCATCCGCACGCCCGAAGGGGCGGCGTTCGACTACAAGTCACAGGCGACGGCCTTGGCCGTCCTCGACGCCCTGTTCCCGCAACTGCGGACGGGCATCTACCGCGTGACCCGCCTGGGGGCCGACGTCTTCCTGTGCGAGCACGGGCGGCTGCCGACGCCGGCCGAACTGGAGGAGCGCCGCCGCCAGGTCGAGGAGGTGGAAGCGATGCTGAACGCCAGCGTCCGGCGCGTGAAGCCGGGCGAGGCCGACCCGCCCTTCTGACTCCCAGAAAGGAGATCACGACCATGCACGACACGCGACGCGAACTTCTGCCCGGCGAACTGGAGGCCCTGGCCCAAGCGCCATGGGGCAGCGACCCGTGGGCAGACGGCCGCCTGCTGGACGCGCCGCCGGACGACCCCGACGACCCCGAGGACGACTTGCCCGGGGATGACGACGAGGATGAATTCTGCCCAAGGAGCCACGCATCATGATCCACGAGAAGTTGCTGATCTTCGCCCTGGGCGGCGGGATGGGGCTCATCCTCGGCGTGATCGGGGCGGCCGTCGTGGCCACGCTGCTGGACGCGGGCGAGGAGGACGAACCCTCACCCCCGCCCGCGCCGCCCCGGCCGCCCGACGATGGTGCGCGGCGCGCGGCATGACGTGGGCGAGGGAGCGGGAGCGGGGGCGTGATCGGGGATGGGCAGTCCGGTACCGAAGGCCGACGAGTTGTACACTCGCCGGGAAGTGCGGCAGATGTTCGGCTTCCCGTCGGACGACGCGCTCGACAGGGCCGTCGAGTTGGCCCGCTTCCCGATGCCCATGAAGGACGACAACCGGCAGGCGGAGCCCCTGTGGCTCGGCAAGTACCTGCTCATCTGGATGGAGATACGGCCCATGCTGCGCCCGCAGGCCGAAGAGCCGGCCCGCGGGAAACCGGGCCGGAAAACTGAGGCGGATTCGGGCGAATTGGGGGCCAACTGAGGCGGATTCGGGCTGATTGAGGGCGATCTGAGGCGAACTGGGGCGAGTTGCGATCTGGCGTCTTGCGGCGGGCGAAGACGCGATTACGATGAGCCCAGTCAAAACAACGCGAGGGTGACCAGAGAGCCATGAAAGACATCGTCCTGGCGAGCTACATGAATCACCGGGGTGAAACCAGCGTCCGCCGCTTCCGGCCCATAAGGCTCTGGTTCGGCGCGACGGCGTGGCACCCCGACCCGCAGTGGATGCTGGAGGTCTTCGACCTGGACCGGATGGAGACGCGCGACTACGCGATGGCCGGCTTCGCGGGGGCGTGGGCGTCCGCCGGTTGACGGGCCACGGCGGCCCGCTTACCCCTGGGGCGCGACCGTTGTACTGGGACAACCGCGGTCGCGCGGCGGGCCTGTGTGGCCCGCCCCGCCTGGATGAAACGTTGAACCGAGGGTGACCGAACCGAGGGGCTGACGGCGCGCGACACTGTCACGCGCACGTGGGAGGGCTGCGCCTATGTCGTATCTGGGGGCCACGGGCAGGCGGGCGACGTTCGAGCCCCGGCCGCTGCCGGACGACCGCCTGGGCCGGGCCGAACTGCTGCGGGCGATTCTGGCGGCCGAGGAGGCCGCGGCTTTGTGGGCCGGCATCGGGCGGGCCGACCAGGCCCGCCTTTTCGCCGCAAAAGCGTACGCCGGCCGGCTGCGGCTGGCCGCGATGCCCGGGCGCGAAAGCGAAGGGGGGCCGCCCTGATGATCGACCCGCAGCAACTGCGCACGCTGGCCGAGGGGCTCGCGGCGGACGCCGAGGGGCTTGAGGCGAGCGCCGACGCCCTGACGGCCCTCGCCGCAAGCATGACGCCCGATGAAGGCGCGCACGCCGTCCTGCACAGGGCGGGGTGGATCAGGCGGTACACGTGCGGATTGCGCGAGTCAGCTCAAACGCTGCTGGCTCTGGCCGAGGGGGCGAAGGTGGTGAGGTGACGAAGGCACTGAATCGCGAAAGAAAGGAGGTCACAGGCAATGCTCGTCCTGATGACGACAGAAGGGGGCCGGATCCGGCTCACCGTCCACGGGCTGACGATCTGGGTCATGCTGCCGGAGATCGTCAGCATGCGCAAGGCCCGCATCGCGATCGATGCGCCCCCGGAAGTCGAGATCAAGCGCGAGGAACTGCTCCCCCAGGGGGAGCGCTACCACGCCGCGAAGAGGGCGGCAGGCCCGGGGGCGGGCGTAAGTGCGCCTGCGGCCGTCGCCCCCTCGCCGCCGCCTTGCGGAGGTACGCCCTGATGCTGCGCGTCATCGCGACCACGGAACTGGATGGTCTGGCCGAGTGCCTCCAGCGCGTGGCCGACCGCGAGGGGCGGCCGATGCTGCTGATTGCCCAGTCGTGCCCCAAGAGGGAGTACACGTCGGGGCCCTACGGGGTCTTCGAGGACCAGGCTGACCAGTGGGAGAAAGAGAACAGTTCGCGCCGGATCACGCCCAGGGGCGAGGCCGGAGGCGCGCAATCGCAGTCAACGACCTGAAACCGATCGAGAATCAACGTCCGCAACCACTGTCCACAAACACTGTCAACAGGAGCTCAGATCATGGCACTGACGGCTACCCCGACGAAGGCCCCCAGCGGGGACGAGAAGTTCGAGATCCCGTCCGAGGACAACCACCGGGCGGCGTTCATCGCCCTCGTGGACCTGGGCACGCAGGACGGCAACTTCGGAGAGAAGAGAGAGCTAATGGTCTGCTGGGAACTCCTCGATGAGAAGCAGTCCACCGGCAAGCCGTTCGTCGTCGGCCACCGCTACACGTTCTCGCTGAATGAAAAGGCCAACCTGCGCCGCGTGGTCGAAGCGGCCCTCGGCAAGCTGGCGAACGATGAAGAAGTGGACCTCTCCCGGATCCTGCGCCTCCCCGTGATGCTCCAGATCGAGCACGGCAAGAGTACCAAGGGCAGGGACTACGCCGCTGTCAAAGCCGTGATCCCGGCCGCCAAAACAGACCGGGGCAAGCCGGCCGCCACGACGCTCGCCCCCTTCACTTTTGATTTGGAAGAAGCGAAGTCGTTTAACCCGCCCGACTGGCTCCCGTTCCTCTACGGCCGCAAGGTCAGCGAGGTGATCAAGGAGTCCGCCGAGGTGATGAGGATGAGCGGGTTCGTGGTCGGGGGCAAGGCCGCCGGCGAGGACAGGGATGACGACGAGGTCGAGGCCGACGCGCCAGCCGGGCCGGACGGCGACAGGTTCTGATCTGATCGGGGGAAGGCGACGGGGGGGGGCTTGGCCACGGGCCCCTCCCCCCAACGGGGATGGTCCGCACCTATGACTCTGAAACTGAAGGCCCCGGGCAACAGCCCGCTGGGGCTGGCTCTGGCCTACTTGCGAGGAGGCGTGTCGGTCCTGCCGATACGCCGCGACGGGACCAAGGGGCCCGCCCTGGCCGAGTGGAAGGTGTACCAGGCCTGCCGGCCGAATGAGGAGGAAGCCGAATCCTGGTGGAGCAGCAAGAAGCCGCCCGGTTTCGCGGCCGTGTGCGGCCAGGTCAGCGGGGGCCTGGAGGTCCTCGACTTCGACCTGGAGGCCGACGTGATCTTCGCGGCGTGGCGTGAGGAGGTTGAGGAGGCAAGCCCAGGGCTCCTATCACGCCTGTGCGTCGTCCGGACGCCCAAGCCCGGCTATCACGCCTGGTTCCGTTCCGAGTTGCACCCCACGCCCGGGAACACGGAACTCGCTGCCGGGCCGGCCGGGAAGCTCATCGAGACGCGCGGCGAAGGCGGGTATGCGTTGCTGCCGGGCTGCCCCCTGGAGTGCCACGAATCCCGGCGGCCCTACGAGAAACTCTCCGGGCCGGCGCTGTGGGACCTGAAACCTATCACGGCCGCCGAGCGTGACATCCTTTTCAAAATCGCCCGCCGCTTCGACCGCACGGTGAAGGTTGCGGCTGTGGCTGCAGCTGCGGCTGCGCCGGCTTCGCACCCGATGCCGCACGCGAACGGCCAGCTGCGCCCCGGGGACGACTTCGAGCGGCGCGCGACGTGGGCGGAGATCCTGGAGCCGCGTGGCTGGGTCGTCGATCGGGTTCGAGGCGATGAGATCCACTGGCGGCGTCCGGGCAAGGACAGGGGGTCCAGCGCCACGACGGGCCGCTGCAAGGGGCAGGACGGGGCCGACCTGCTTCGCGTCTTCAGTTCCAACGCGCTGCCGTTCGAGGCGGGCCAGGCGTACGGCAAGTTCAACGCCTATGCGCTGCTGGAGCACGGCGGGGACCATTCGGCAGCGGCCGCCGCATTGGCGGCCAGCGACTACGGCGAGAAGCGGCGCGACCCGCGGCCGGTACTGGGCAAGGTGGCCATGGGACCGCCGACTGAACACAGCCAGGCCGATGAGCCTGACTGGAAGCTCTACCTAGACGGCGTGCTCCTGGGTCAGGGCTCGGATGAAGATAAGCCCGAATTGGGGCGCATCAGCCGGACCCGGGCGCACGAGATCGAGACGCTCAGCCGCGTGATGCAGAAGCCTTACCCGGAGCCGCGGTGGACCGTACACGGCCTCCTGTCCGAAGGCCTCAACATCCTTGCCGGCGCTCCCAAGCAAGGGAAGTCCATGCTGTCGCTCAACCTGGCGCTCACGGTGGCCGCGGGCGGCAGGGCGCTGGGGGACCGCCCCGTCACCCAAGGGGACGTCCTCTACCTCTCCCTCGAAGACCGGATGAGGCGCGTCAAGGACCGCGCCGCCAAGATGCTCGACGGGCTGGAGGGAGGGGTGCGGGAGGACGCCACGTCCCGCCTGCTCGTCGTCACCAGCTGGGACCGCCTCGACAGCGGCGGCCTCAAGCAGCTCGAACTGTGGATCAAGTCACGCACGTCGCCCGGCCTCATCATCATCGACGTGTGGAACCGTTTCTGCCCCCGGGCCAGGGGGAATGTGAATGCGTACTCGCAGGACGCGGAGGCGATGGCCCACCTGAAGGCGCTGGCGGACCACCACGGCGTGACGGTCCTGGTCATCCACCACACCCGCAAGCTCCCGCCGGGTGCCGAGATCGGCGACTTCATCTCGGAGGTGAGCGGGTCGCTGGGCCTGGCCGGCACGGCTGACGGGATCATGGCTCTCATCCGCACCAGGGGGGAGTCGCAGGCCAGCTTGCACTACACGGGGCGCGATCTGGGGGACGGCGAGTTGGTCGTCGAGTTCGCCAAGGAGAGCTTGACCTGGCGCTGCCTCGGCACGGCGAAGGAGTACCAGGCCGGCCCGCTGCAACGCAAGATCCTTGACCACCTGAAGAAGTGCGGCAACGACGGGGCCACGGTGACGGACCTCGCCGCGGCGACCGGTGCGAAGCCGAACAGCCTCCGGATGGTGCTGGGCCGGATGAGGTCCGACGAGGTCATCACCAGGCGCGGCAACAACTGGGTGCTACCCCCGAGCAGCCCGTCATCGACGCTCAAACCCTATGACCCGGACAGCCCGGACGGCGATCGGTTTTGAATCGGCGTGTTGCGCGTTGCGCTTTTGAGGTAACGTCATGGAAACAAATCACTTGCGTGCGCAACACTGGCTTGTTGCTGCCTGTTGCTCTGTTGCGCAGAGAGCAACAACGCAACAAAGAGCAACAGGCCGTTGTTGCGCCTTCAAACTCAACAGCATCAACCGTTTACATCGAAAGCGCAACGCGCAACACCCCGATTGAGAAAAGGAGAACGGCGGTGATCTACTTCATCCAAGATTCGGTCAATTTGGCCATCAAGATCGGCCACACCGCGGCCAGCGCCGGAAGCCGCATGGCGCAGTTACAAACCGGCAACCCGAGCCCGCTCGTCCTGCTCGGGGTGATGCCAGGGGAACTCGTTGACGAACGCAACCTTCACGTGCGCTTCTCGGCATACCGAGTCGCGGGGGAATGGTTCAAGCCCGCCCCCGCCGTCATCCGGCTCATCCTTCAGGCCGGCGGCCAGGGCTGCCCCTTCGTGCCTGCCGCGGACCTCCTTGCTCAACTCGCAACCGCCGGCTACACGCTGACGCCGGACCGGCCTTCCCCCGGCAAGCTGCACGTCAGCCCCAAGCCGACGCCGGAATGGCGGGCCGTCATCATTGAACGCAAGCAAGACCTGATGCAGGCGCTGCTGTCGGGCGACGAGGCGGTCATCCGCGAGCGGGCCAACGTCATCCCGGAGGCCGCGTCATGACCGCCGCCGACCTCCTGGCCCGGCTGAGGGGAGCCGGCCTGACCGTCACGCCTGATATGCCCGCCCGCGGCGACCTGCTGATCACGCCGGCCGGCGTGATCTCGGGTGAGCTGCGACAACTGGTGATCTCGCACAAGAAGGCCCTGCTGGCGCACCTGCGGGCCGCCGCTGACAACCAGGCCGCCGGCGAGCGCTTCGGCCAAGGCGCGCCGGACGCGGAAGCCGCCGCCGACCAGGCTCGCGACGATCACATGGCCGAGATGAAGGCCGCCGCGGGACCAGGCCCTGATCCGGAACCATTCGCCTTCGGCGCGAACAACCCGGCCGACCCCGACGGCGAGGCCCAGGTCCTCCTTGATGAGATCAGGGCTATCCACGGCGGCGGCATCAAGATCGACCCGGCCGACCGTACCAAGCTGAAGGTCACGCCGTCGCCGCCCGCGGAAGTCGTGGCCCGCATCAAGCGCCTCAAGCCCGCTCTCTTGGAACTGCTCGAACAGGAGGCGCGCGAGGAAGAACTCTCTTCCAAGCCCACCCCGTTTCGAGCGCCCGGAGTGGGGCAAGGTGGTGTGGTTCCGGGTGGGGAGGGAAGTGTCTCAAACGGGGTGGATGGTCCTCCCGACGAACCACCCCCTCGTTGTGATGCACCGGGAAGCCCGCATCAGGCGGGAGATGAGGCTGTCGGCGGAGGCCAGGGCGGCACATCGCGAGGCGCAGAAGCAAACGCGAGCAGCGGCACTGGCCAGCCAGCCGAGCCTCTTCGGGCCCACGTCGGCTGGGTGAGGCTCGACGGCCCAGGGGAGCCGTGGCAGGCCGTCGCGTCGGCGGCGGGCTACTGGCCCTGCTGGGACGCGACGCTGAGACACCCCGTGTTTGACGCCAGTTGCGAGCGCGTGGTGCTGGAGGAAGGCAGGCCGCCGGGGAGGTGACGGGTCATGTGCGCCAGATTGCGAGCGACGCCGTTTTCCAGCAGACAACACCCGGCCCGGACCGACCGGCTTGCCGAAGTGACGGCCTTTGTCACGCGGTGTATCAGCCGCCGCATCGCACGCTGTCAGGGAATCACGCCCGGCGGCTGGCGCTCGGAGTTGCACGCCCTGCGGAGCGAACTGGTGGGCGGGGCCATGCTGTTCGACCAGACGCCGGCCGACCGGCATGATTTCCATCCCGACGAGGTCCGGTCGGCCTGGGGCGGCCTGCTGCCGATCCTGTGCGGCCAGGTCGGGGCCGTCTGGCCGGCCGGCGGCCTTGCCGCCGTGCAGGTCCATGGGCTCTGGGGCGTGCGCTGCAAGGACTGCCTGGTGAAAAGGGTCAGCGGCAAGACCGTGCGCCTGGACGTCGGCCTTTGGGCCGCCGGTTGCGGCAACTGCCAGGTACGAATGGACGCCATCGACCGCCTGGCCACGACAGACCGCGCGACCCTCCAGGCGTTGCACCGGGAAGCGGAAGGGGGGGACGAGGTCGCTTTGCTGGCAGCCTGGGATTGGCAGGAGGAGATCCTGGGGTTAGCTCGGCCCGGCAGTGGCGGGGCGCTGGGGCTGCCAGAGGCCGGCCTGTGGTTCCCCGGGGTCGAACTGGGGGTTGAGGATCCGCGAAAGGGGGATCAAAAGGGATGACCACAACGACCAGGAAGCGCCGCGCGTGGACGACGCTGGAGTTGAAGCGACTGTTCGCGCTGCGGGACGGGGGGCTGAAACTGACCGTCATCGCCAGGCATCTGGGACGCCCCGTCAGCAGCGTCGGCCGCAGGTTGCGGCGCTCAGGCTACGAGGCGAGGCGCTCCGGCGGGCCGAGGCTCAGGGACGTGAGGGGGCGGCTCGAGGCGCTGGCCGGGCGTGGCCTGTCGGCCCCCGACATCGCCGCCCGCCTGGGGACGCACCCCGGCACCGTCCGCGGCTGGGCGGCGCGGCTGGGCCTGCGGCTCACGCCGGCCGGCGGCGTCGAGACCTTCCGCCGCCGCTCGGAAGCGTCGCGGCGGCGCGCCGCCGCGGGCGGCGTCAGCATCGGCGAGTTGGCGGCGCGGTTGCGGCACGGGCAGGCCGCGGCCCTGGGCTGGCCGCAGGCCGACTGCCCGGGCCACGCCCGCGCGCTGCAGGCGCTGCGGGAGCACCCGGGCGGGCTCACGGCGGAGCAACTGGCCCCGCTGGCCGGTTACGCCCTGTGCTCGGCGCGGGCGCTCGTCCGCCTGCTCGCGGGCATGGGCCTGGTCGAGGAGGCCCCCGGCCGGCGGTTCGGGGGGGCCAAGGTGTGGCTCCTGTGCGCCTGGCTGCGGAACGACCCGGAGGCCGCGTGATGGACTGGACGCCGGAGATGGACGCGCGGCTGATCGCAGGCCTGGGCGGCAAGGGGGCCGACCGGCGCGCCCTCGCCGCGTCCCTCGGGGTCACCTACTCGGCGCTGAAAAACCGGGTCAGTAAACTCGGGTGCGGCACGGGGCCGCGTGGCGGGTGGTCAGGGGCCGAACTGGCCGTCGTGCGCGAGCACTACCGCAAGCTGAGCGCGGCGGCGATCGCCGCCCTGCTGCCGGGTCGCACCGAGTCCAACGTCCACGCCCTGGCCCGGCGCATCGGGCTGTGCTCCGCTTCCCACCGCTTCACGCCGCAGGAGGACGCTGAGCTGATCCGCCTGTTAGGCCTCGGTCACAATGACCGCGAAGCCGCAGGACTCATGGGGATGGACCGTTCAGCCGTCACCGACCGCCGCCGCCTGCTGGGCCTGCCGGGTAACGGGGATACCGCGCGCACCCTGGCCGCCAAGGCCGCCAACGCCCGCCGCACGCTGGCGGCCCACGGCTTCCGGTACCCGGCGGAGTTGAGGCACCGGAGATGGAGGGAGCACGCCTGCTCGCGCAACTGGCCCGAAGAACTCTCCCCGCGGGCGGTGCAGGTGATCGAGTGCCTGTGTGACGAGGGGCCGGCCACCAAGGAGCAGATGCGCGCCCGCCTGAACCTCCCGCCGCATTTCAACTTCCACGCCAACGGCCGCGGCGGCAAGAACTGCCTGTTCCGCTGGCTGGACGTGATCGGGCTGAGTCACACGGTCAAGGGGGCCGCGTGCGGCCGTGACGGCCGGATGAACGTCTGCGTCCACTTCCCCTCCGCCGACGCGCTGGCCCGGCGGGAGGGGTTTTTGAGGAAGGCCGCGAACGGAGGATGACCCTGCGATGCGCGTCAACGCGATGATCGAATCCCACATCCGCACCGCCGAACAGGCGGCGCGAAAATACTCCCGCGGCCGGGGGGCCGAGGAGTACGAGGAGTTGCGCGGCGTGGCCCTGTTGGCCCTCAGCAAGGCCGCCGCGGCGTACGGCGGGCCGGAAGGCGGCTTCGCCCGCTACGCCTACGCGGCCTGCCGCAACGCGATCCTGACGGAACTGAAGAGGCGGCGCAAGGCGGTCAGCCTCGATGCGCCGGTGCCGGGAACGGACGGCGCGACGCTGGGCGCGGTGCTGGCCGACGGCCGGGCCGAAGACCCCGCGGCGCGGCACGACGGGTCGCGCCTCCTGCCCGCCCGCCGCAACACGGTCAGGCTGCACGAGGTGGAGGTGCGGGCCACCTCGCAGGAGGTCGGCGGCTGGATGGCCGAGTTGCGCGCCGCCTGCTTCGACGCGCTCAAGGCGTCGGACATGACGGACATCATGAAGCGCGTCGTCGAGAAGGCCAGGCGCGGGGACGTGCAGTCCGTCAAGCTGATTCTGGACTACTTCGCGGGCGGCAAGGCGATGGGCGTGACCCAGACGGTCGTGGTGCGGCAACAGCCAGCGGCCCCGGAGGAGTGACCCATCACCATGCCGCATTTTTCGAGGGCCGATCGCCGGTGGTCGTCGGCCGACGACGCCAGGCTGCGCGAGTTGCTCCGCATGGATCCGCCCGTACCTGTTGGGGTGATCGCCAGCGACCTGAAGCGTCCGGCGTCGGCCGTACGCCGGCGGATCGAGAAGAAGGGCCTGAAGCGCATCCAGCGCGTCCGCGGCCCCGGCGTCGTGGGCTGCGTCGCTGGAGGGGTGCGTGTCCCGCACGGGATGGACGAGCGCCTTTTCAGCCGCTGCCGCCAGCTGGCCGAGGCCCTGGCGGTGCCCGGCCGGGTGGTGAGCTGGCATGAGATCAAGGCCGCCGGCCTCGCGCGGGCCTGCGTCGAGGACCTGGCCCGGCAGGGCGGGGCGTGGTTCGCCGCCGATCACGCCGGCGTGATGGTGACGGATGAGGGCAGGGCGCAGTTGCTGGGAGGCCCGGTGGGCCAGAAAGGGGATGGTCGTGAACGATGACGTTCGGGCGACGGTCGAGATGGTCGGCGGCGTGCCGGTGCTGCGCGACCCGGACGGTTGCGAGGTGATCCGGGCCGTCGGGAAACACAACTGCAAGGCGACGTTCGCGGCGAATGCGGAGCGTGTCCGGCACTTCAAGGAAAGAGCCTCAATCCTCGGCTGGGATTCGCCCGTGCCGCTGGTCGTCGTGATCCTGGCGGTGGACGACGTCGCCGGCGGGGAACTGGCCAGCGCCCTCATGCCGGGCCACGACTGGAAGCAGTACCGGGACCGGGGGGAGGTGCCGTTCGCCCGCGGGCTGGCCGGACGCACGGGCATCCAGGCGTTTCTGGACGAGTATGACCCGCAGGCCGCGGCCCAGCTGAGGGCGACGGCGGCGCTGCCCGTCGTGGTGGTCGATCATGGTGTCGCGGAGGTGTTCGAGGCATGACGCGGTTCACCGACGGCCCGGCGAAGGGCAAGACGCTGCTGCTGGCCAGAGCACCACTGTTCCTGCGCGTCGTGATCGCCGGCGGGAAGCTCGACGCGCTGGACCAGTTGGACGACCGGCCGCAGGGCGGCGAGCGCATTTACGCCTACCGGCGGACCGGTCCGGCCACGGCGTTGCACATCGACTTCTGCCGCGGCCGGGGCCGCAAGGGGCCGCGCAGCGCCTGGTACCGCGGCGGCGATTACGCGCTGGTCGAGCCGCAGCCGAATGAGGCCGTGCTGCGTGACACGGCCCGGTGGCGGGGCTGGGCGACCGAGGAGGCGAAGAGGTTGACCGAGGGGGAGCCGAAAGGGGGATGACCATGGACGCGCAACGTGAGCTGGGCCTGGAGGACGCCGCGAGGCGTCTGGAGAAAACGAGGGGCCTGTGGAAGGCCGTCGAGGCCGCGAAGGAGACGCTGCGGGGCGCGAAGGAGGTCTACCTCGCCCGCAAGCGCGACCTGGCGACGGCCGAGATGAAGCTGTCGCTGCACCTGGAGCAGGACTTCCGGCCGCTGGGGCCGCTCTTTGACCAAGGACGCAACGGCCATGCCGAGGACGAAGCGCAAGAAGCCCGCCCCGCCGCCCCGGCCGGAAGCGGGGGAGATGGCCCGGCGGATGCACGCGGCCAGGCTGAGCGCGGAGTTCATCGCCGCGATGCTGGGGGTGAGCGTGAAGCAGGTGCTGTACTGGCTGGGCAGGGGCAGGGGCAGGGGGTGAAGCGGCCCCCGCTCACCGAGGCCGTGAGCGGGATGAAGCCGGGCAGCCTCTTCGAGCAGGCGGAGGAGGGCGTCACCACGACCGTCGAGGTCGAGGGGTGTCAGGAGCCGTCGCCGGCGACGGCCGACACCTGGAAGCAACCCTGGGGGCCGACGCCGGGCGATAAGGACAGAGGCGCTGCCTGGTACCGCGAGGTCCGCGACGTGGCGGAGGCGACCGAAGCCGCCGGCTGGCGTCACGTCGTGAGGTCCGGGAAGAACAGCATCGAGTACCGCATCGCCCCGTGCGGCAAGTGGGGCTACGCGATCTGCTGGGCCCTCAAGTCGCACATGGCCTCTAGCAGTATCCCCTGGCAGGCGTACCGCACGCGCGGCGCTTGCCTGGAGGCGCTCGTCGAGCGGGCCCTGTTCTACTTCCACCTGACGCCCGCGTGGCGCGCGAAGGTCGAGAGGATCCGCCAGGCCGACGGCGAGCCGCGGCCGGAGAAGGTGCCGGATGATGAACGCCACGTCCCGCCGCCGGCCGGCACCAAGAAGCCGAAGCCGACCCTGGAGGAGATCGGACTCGACGAGCTGGAACTGCCGGCCGATGCCTTGGCGGCGCTGCGCCATCAGGAATTCACGTCGCTGGCTGATCTGCTCGATCACTGGAAGATGAACGACGACGCGGTCGGGCTGGCCACCTGGCTGGCGAGCATCGTCAGCGAGCCGTTCGGCAAGCGGACCGGCGTCCCGAGCCTCGCCCCGTACGCCGCGGCGATCGCCGACGCCGTCAGCGTCCGGCTGACCCGCCACGGCGTGCGCAGCTGTAGCGTCTGCGGCTGCACCGAGGACGACTGCCAGCAGTGCGTCGAGAAGGCGGGCGTGCCGTGCGCGTGGGCCGGGCCGCGGCTGTGCTCGGCGTGCGTCGAGGAGGTGGCCAGGGGCTACGTCCGGGCGGTGCCGGACACGACGCCCGCGGCGATCGCCGGGGCGCTGGCCGACGGCGACTCGGCCGAGGGGCTGGCGCTGAACAAGGACCAGGTCGAGCAGGCGGTGAAGAAGACGCGGGCGGCGCTGGCGGCGAAGCCGGAGCCGCCCCGCCTGCCCTCCATCCTCGACAAGCTGGCCGAGCGCGACCGCCAGAAGGAGCAGGCGGCGAAGGACAAGCCCTACGCCTGGGACGTCGAGATCAAGATGCGCGTCGGGACCAGCATCACGAAGACCTTCGTCGCCCCGACCGAGCAGGCCGCGAAGCGCAAGGCGATGATGACCGCCAACGCCATCGAGGTCCTCGGCCTCACGTCGATGACGAAGGAGGTCTATCACCGCGGCCACGGCCACGGCAGGAGGGGTAGATGACCGCCAGCGAGCTGCGCCGTTTCTGGGACAAGAACCGCCAGGATTACGCGGCCTACGAACGCCGCTGCCTGGCCCGCCACCGGGAGCGGCGGACCAGGGTCAAGCCGCGCAGGAAGGGGGAGTTGTCGTGATAATCACCATCACATCGACATCCGAGGTCCTCGACCTGGGTGGCCTGCCGGCCCGCGTGTGGAACGGCACCACGCCCGGCGGCCACCCGCTGCGGCTGTACGTCTCACGCATCGAGGCTGACGGCCCGGAGGCCGCCGCCGAACTGGACGCCCTGGTCAGCGCCGGCGAGTTGAACGCGGCCGACCCGCCGCCCTCGCTCGGCGGCGACCTGGAGGCGACGTGCGTCGAGTTCGGCCGCCGGCTGGAAGATGCGCTGGCGCGTCACGAGGCGGCGCACCCGCAGTCCGACGCCCGGGCCGGCGTGGTCGCGGGCATGATCCGGCGGCTGAAGCTGAGGGCGGGCGACATCTTCGAGGTGCTCAACATCCTCAGCCGGCTGGACCAGGCCGGGGCGGTGCGGCGGTGACCATTACGCCCCGCTGCCCGCAGACGCTCAAGGTCTGCCACGCCCTGAAGGGCTCGGCCGAGCGGCACGCCCGCAACCTCGCCGCCAAGGACGGCCACCGGATGGTGGTGTACCGCTGCGGGGTTTGTGGGGCGTGGCACGTCGGGCACAAGAGGGCACAGCGCAGGAGACAGGGGCGATGATCGACCGGCTGGAGTTCTGGGCCGAAGAGGTCGAGGAGAGGGAGGCCAACGCCCGCCAGGCCGGGGGCTTTTTGAGCGACCTGCCGGCCGACGGCGAAACGGTCGTCCGCATCCGACGCTACTACCACGAGTGGGCCGAGATGGGGCGGCGGGTGCTGCGGGCGATGAGTGGGGGGCAGGCCGGTGACGAATGAGCGAGGGCCGGTCAGCCAGTGACCGGCCCTCTGCATTGTCACGTCACTTCGCCGGCTGTGTCGGCTGCCCTTGCTTGGCCCTCCAGGCGTCTATCAGATCGATGACGCCGTTCTTATCCCGATCAGCCAAAATCTCCGCCACGATCGCCGCGAAGGCCGACTCCGGCCCGCGGCCCGGAACTGAAGGGGCGGGAGCCGGGGGCGGCGGGACGACGCCCCCGCCCTGGTCACCCTGGCTGTGCCGGTACCAGTAGCCGGCCACGGCGACGACGACCATCGGCACCAGTTGGACGAGCAGTTCGTTCATGAGATAGGATCATCCTTTCTTGCTGCGTGGTGAGCTGGAGTTGCCCAGGAGCGCCATGCCGGCGATGACGATGCCCGCGGCACCCACCGGGGGCGGGACCTTCGGCAGGCCCGTCAGGGGCCACGATTTGCTGAGGTCCGGCGCTTTCGAGGGGTCCCATTTGGGGCTCGGCTCGCGGAGGGCGCTGATCAACTGGGGCGTAATCTCAACCCCCTCATGCCGATGAATCACGCCGCCGTCGGGCCGCTGGACGTACAGCGTCGGGACGTCGGCCTTGCACGCGAACCCGGGGCGCAGGGCCCAGTGATTGTGCGGGTAGCTCTGGACGCGGCTGGCGGCCTTCACGTCCTGGGGCAAGGCGTCGAGCAGTTGCTTGCGCTGCCCCTCGCTGCCGCCGCACGCGGTGATCCAGCGCTGCGTGGAGCGGTCGGGCACTTTCTTGTCTTCAATGGCCTTGAGCGCAACCTCTCGGTTCACAGGAAAACCGCACAGGCGGTAGCGCGGCGTCAGCGACGTACGCAGTTGCGACGTATCGACGCCGAAGTTGTGGGCGGCCGGGAGAGGGGCGGGGGGCTCCGCGGGACGGTGGCACCGCCCCAAACGGCCATCCCACTCGCGGTACACGCCGGTGCTCGTGTCATATTCGCCGGCGAGGGCCCAGCGGCCGGAGGCGTCGTTCCAGAGGCGGAGGGTGTTGGGGTCGCGGGGGTCAGGCGACCACGTCCACGCGGACGTGATCACTAGCAGGAGGGCAAACATGATGTGGGGTGGACTCCGGAGGTGAGGGCGAGAGGCGGGGCGGGGCCAGGTCAGTCGAGGGGTTTCGGCGGTGGCGGTGGCGACGGACTCTGTCCCAGCAGAATCACGACCCAGCGCGGCCGCACGGACTCGAACTCCGCGCGGCTCAGCCACTCGTACCTGGTGTCGCCGATGTAGTTGTTGTCGAGGATCGCGTACTGACCGTTGTGGGCGTGAACCACATTAACCATGTGCGCGATGGTGGATCCGCCGTACCTCTTCGTGGGCGAGCGGCTGTAGGTGCAGCTGACCATGTGGCCTGCTGACAAAGCAGCTTCGATCAGCTCGATATCGGCGGCTTCAACATTCAGGTACTGCGGAACCTCCTTGCCCTTCTCGGCACAAATGGCCTTGATCATCGCGTCCACTTTGCTGGGGTAGCCGCCCCCCGGACGCTTGCGCATGAACGCCTGGAAGTCGGCCAGCACGTCCACGCCGCCCCAGTCGGCCGCGTGCTGGATGCTGGTGAAAACGCACAACCCAGCTCCATCACTGCCGCCCACGTTCTTCACATGCCGATCTCCGGGATAATCGACCTGGATCTGCGTACCGTCCGGCGCGACGCGGCCACCGACCGTGGCCGATATGTCCAGGCCCCAGGGCCGGGGCGAGGGTTTGGGCTTAGGCTGCGGCTGAGGCAGGGGGCACGGCCCGGGCCCGGGGCACAGGGGCGGGGCCGGGGCGACGGGCGGCCTCTCCTCGGCCGGCTGGAGGAACGTCAGCGCGGCCAGCAGGGTGCCGACCAGGAACAGTGAGGTGCGCATGTCAGTCGGTCAGCCTCCTGAAAACGAGGGTGGCGAGGAGCGTGAGGGCGATGCCCGCGACGAGCCCGAGGCTCACGCCGTCCGTCAGGCCGGCGCGATAAGCGGCGTCACGCACGGCCGCGTTGAGGGCCGGCACGTCGATCTTGAGTTGTGCGTTCTTCAGCATGGCGGTTGGCTCTCGGAACACGTCTGGCAGCGCTGCACGGCGCTGGCCCGCCTGTCGGGGTCGATCGTGCACAACTGTTTCAACCGGCAGGCGAACAGTTCGACGAGCTGGGCCGGCCCCTTGCAGGTCTGACAGCCGACCTTGCCCAGCGCCGCCCCCCTGTGGACGCAGGGCGGCACCTCGCGGGGGATGGGGCGGGCGGCCTTGCCGGGGCGGACGGGGGCCGCCCTGCCGCCCTTCCGCGCCCTCTTCCTGACCGCCGCCCGGTGGGCCTGGCACGCCGGGCAGGCGGGCGAGGGCCGCTCATGTCCGCACGAGAGCGTCATCACGGGCATACGGTCACTCCGATGTTCGCCGGCCACGTTACGGATCCGGTGCCGCTGACGAGCGACAGTGTCGTCCCGTCGCAACCCCACTCTTCAACGGAATATGTCGCCGTGTTGGAGCCGCCGTCGGTGATCGAAACCTCGACGCCGTCGCAGTCCTCCCCGGTTACGGCCAGCGCCGCGGCGAAGTCGCCGGGGCCGTCGTCGTCCAGCCAGATCGAGCCGACCTTCGCGAGCGTGTAGGTGCCGTCGGCGGCCCCGCTGCCGACGACCTGGAACGTGTAGCACTCCTTGTCGTCGCAGCAGTTGTCGCCCGGGCCGGGCCCGTCGCCCTCGCAGCCTTCGCAGCCGTCATCCTCGAAGACCGTGAGGGTGAAGGAGTCGTCCGCCTCGGCGGCGGCGTGGTAGTCCTCCAGCGTGGCGCAGCCCTCGCACGTCGAGCCCAGTTCGCCGCCGAGGTACGAGCGGTGGGTGGTGACGGTCACCTCGAAGTTCAGGCCGGCGGAGCAGTCGGGGTTCATGCTGCCGGGCGTGCCGTACGCCAGCGCCAGCGGGTAATAGCCCCAGGCGGCCAGGACGACCTCCCCCCCCTCGTCGGCCGTGAACCAGTCGTCCACGCAGTAGGAGCACCGGTCACACCTGTACCTGAACACCGCGACGTGGTGCCACACGCCGCACCCCACCTGGCACTTCGCGTGCCACCACACGAGGTCCCCGATGTCCACGGCGGGGAACCCGGGCACGAACACGACCTCGCCGGGCCCGCCGACCGCGCCGCCGCGCGCCCCCAGGGGGTCGTTCTTCACGAGCCGGTAGCGCCGGTTGATCTCGGGGCAGCGCGTGCAGCCGCTGATGTCGGCACACAGGACGTCCGGCGGCTCGTAATCGTGGCACTCGCAGGGGATGTCCACGAGGCAGGCCGAGAACTCGTAGGTCGGGCTGCCATCCACGATGGCCCGGAACCGCACGTCGGCGATGTAGTCCGCGGGGACGGTGGCGTTGGCGTTACGCTCGAAGAGGTTGGCCGTGCCGGAGCGGGGCGAGTCGGGGCTCACGTAGTCGTCATCGGATTCAGACCAGTACACCTCCACCCACGTATAAGCCCCCTCCATCGCGTCATACGAGATCACGCGGGCCGTCAGCGGTTGCCTGAATTGATCACCGGGGCTCAGCATTGATGGGGGCTCGACTTGGGGAGGGCTCGGCTCAGGCGGAGAACTCGTAGGTGGGGGTGCCGCTGACGGTCGCCCGGAATCTCGCCAGGACGACGCGATAGAGGGTGACCGTCTGCCCATTACGCTCGAAGAGGGAGTTGGAGCCCGCGCGGGCTGACGGGGGCGCGATGTAGTCGCTGTCACTCTCGCTCCACGCGACTTCCTGCCAGCTGTAACCGTCGGCCGCGTTGCCGCCGACCAGGCGGACGTCGAAGCCGAGCCGGAACTCGTCGGAGGGGTGGAGCAAAGGCGGCCTGCGGGGAGGTGCGGGCGGGAGGGCGTTACCGGATCGGACGGGCCGCCGGGTAAAACAAATCGAGCCAGAGGTGCGGGAAGAATATGCGGCCGATGATCACGATGAGCCACGCCAGGATCACGAGCCACACCAGGATCAGGACCAACCGGCCGGCCGTGCTCACCGATCAGGCTCCGTAAGAAAGGGTGCGGGCGGTCGGGCGAGTTCCCAGCTATCCCGGCCGCCCGCTTGCGCTGGCTAAACGCGGGGGTGATTGTACCACGGGCATTGGGGCTTGTGGTAGCCCGTGCGGCGGCCGTTGCGCACGGGAGATGAATGTCATGGCGAAGATCGAGGTGAGTGGCGAGTTGGGGTTGAGCCTCAAGGAACAGGCGGCGATCGCGATCCTTCAGGGGATGATGGCGGGGTCATCGGTGGTGAACGCCGAGACGCAGAAGATCCACGACAAGGCGGCGGCCGAAGCGGTCCGGGTCGCGGGCGTGCTGGTCAAGGAGTTGAAGAAGTCGAAGGAGTGACGAACTCCGATATTTCGCGTGAGCCGGACGGGGTGTAGCCCGCCCCGTCCAGTTCCTCGATCATCTGGCGGGCCAGGGCGACGGCTTCCTGGGCCGGGCGTTGCGGCACCGAGACCGGCAGGCGGGCGAGCAGGCCCGGCAGCGCCGCCAGGGCGTAGCGCTCCAGCCGCTCGGAGTCGTGGGGCGATAACTTCGGGGCGTTGGGGGTGCGGGGCTCGCTCATGGCGCTATCCATCTGCTCACCTTGAAGGGGCGGGCGTCGGTGTGCATTGTATCACGTCGGGTTGGTCACATCGGGATCGGTAAACATCCGGGAAAACGGCCGACTGGCGTACTTCGTCTTCCACAACGAATCGTCGTCCGGGTCTGCGCCGACGCTGACCGCGAGGTACGCCTGGCCGGGTGCCCTGAACCACCTTTCGGCGTTGTGCCCTCGCACCGTGATCTGGCTGCCGTTGGTCAAGGCTGGCGGGTCGGTCGTCTCCCACTCGCGGAGTTCCCAAAGGAACTCCACGTCGCAAAGGGCCCCCAGGTGGGTGCGGAAGGTGTTGGTTCCCTCGTCGAGGTACATCGTCGGAATCCCAGGCAGATACCTCGTGACCTTGGCGTCCAGGTACAGAAGTTCTCCAGCCTTCCACGACAGGAAGTCGTCCTGGTTGATGAACCCCTTGTACTTGCGGATCCACGAATTCCTGCTCGCCACGTACCTGTAAGGAATCCGCTTCCAGCAGAAGTGGACGACCGGGCGCGGGACGCGATCGGTGATGCTGCCGGGGAAGGGGATCAGGTGGGGGGCGGCTTCGCTCCCGGTGACGAAGTAGCGGCTGCCGAACTGGGCTTGGATGACCTCGAACCCGTCCTCAACCCACCATTCGCAGTACCGGTTGTACTCGTCGTAGTATTTGAAGCTGTAGGTCGAGCCGTCGTCGTTGAACGCCGAGCCGTCCTTCAGTTTCAGCTCGTCGTCCTTGAAGATCGAGAACGTCATCGGGACGAACGAGACGGTCATCTCGTACTTCTGGTACAGAGCTGTCGCGGGGAGGCAGGGCACGCCGAGCGGTGACGTTGCCGTCGCTTTCGTGGCCACCCCGATGCCCTGGATCTCCTCGATCTGGTCCGCGATCATGTGGGGGTAGTCGGGGGCCGAGATGGGCAGCACCCGCTTGACCTTCCCGCCATTCGTCGCGACAACATCCGTGCTGCCCAGGACGTACTCCACCACGTCGCCCCAGTGGCTCGTGTTCATGTCCGTGCGCGTGACCTTGAGGGCCATGCTGGCGCGGCCCGCGTTGTGGCGGAAGCCGGCCCGGCTGGGGGACTTGGAGTCAACGCGCTCGACGATGAAGGGTGCTGGCATCGGGTGCGAGGTTGCGAAAGGCGCGAGGGGAGGGGCGGGTGGAAGCCGGGAGCGTAACGCGGGGAGGCAGCGTGTTCAGCGGCTGGCGCGGGGTGAGAAAAGCATGGACGATGAAGGCGGAGGGCTGTGCTATCTCTGCGGAGGGACCGGCGTCATCGACTGGGGTGGTGAGTGGAAGGCTTGCGCTTGCGAAGCGGGCCGGAAGGCGGGGCCGCTGATAGCGGCGGATCAGCGGAAGGACGTGGACAAAGCGGATGAGGCGGACGAGATCTGAGGGTGAAGGTAAAGGCGGGGCGGCCCGCCATCATTATAGACGTTCGCGGGGGTTGGAAAGTTCAACGGGAGGCGATCACGTTCCGCCCTTCTTCGCCTGCCGCCTTTTCGGCGGGGGTTGTGGTGCCGGGGGCGGCTGTGGCGCTGGGGGCGGGGGCTGTTGCCCCTGGATCTGCCGCTGAACGTCGTCCACCCCCGCTGAGCCTTTGGTAAGCAGGGCGATGAAGCTCGCGCCGAAGTAGAGCGCCAGGACGTGCGAGCCGACGGGGACGATGAACCCGGCGGCGACGGCGAGTCGAGCAAGAACCTCTTGAAACTGCTGCTCGCTCTGGGCGGAGCAGGGGTGGTCGGCCTGGGCGTTCTCGGACTCCTCATCTATGCCACCAACCCCCCGCCGAATCCTGCCGGCGGCAACCCCACACCGCCCGCGGCCCCTGAAGGCGTCCGCCTTGATCTGGTGAAATCAGCGTTCAGGGACTTCAAACTCTCCGGGCAACGGCGGCTGGCGGTCAGCCTGAAGATCACGAACACGTCCCCCGCGAAGCGAATCACTTGGAACCTGCGACAGAGCGCCGTTTCGCTCCGCGACGAACACGGCAACCAGTACGCCTGTGACGGCGGCGTGCCGGAGGCGACCGTCGATCCGGGGAAAGAAGCGAACGTCCAAGTCAGCTTCCCCCGCCCGGTCGATCAGGCCGAGCGGTTTACGCTCTCCGTCGGCGGTGAAAACATCGGCACCGATCGCGCCTACACGTTCACCTTTGAACGCAAGGATATCACGCCGGCCCCCTAGACCGGTGAATCAACCCGGGTCGCCGTAGCCCAGCCCGATCGAGACTTCGCGGCCCAGTCGGCGGCCCGCGGCCCCCAGGGTCGAGTCATAGAGGCCGTACGCACCGCTGCCGATCGCGCCGGCCGCGCTGCCGGCCGCGCCGAACACCTTGGGGGCAATCTGATCGAACCCGTCGCTGATGGCCTTGGTAATAGTCGCTTCCATCTTCTTCAGCACGTCCTCGACGCTCTTCGTCCCGTCTTGCAGTCCACGAAGCTCGTCGATCGTCTCTTGCATGTACTCGCTCGGAGACTTCTCCTCCTTCTGTTCATCCTTCCCCAAAGCGCCGAAGGCAGCTGCCGACACCGACTTGCCGTAGGCTTCGAGGTTCACGAAGTTCGCCGTCCCCGGCGCTTTCTTCTCCCCCGACCCTTCCTCCGCCATCGACTCGCCCGGGCTGAACGTCTTGATCAGGTTGTCAACCAACCCGTCCATCTTCATCCACTTGGCGAACGTGCCGATGAGCAGCACTACGCCAGCCGCCAGCCGTTCCATCAGGTCAACCAGCGCTTCACTCCAGCTCTTCAACTCCTCCCCGCCGGCAAGGTTGCCGAGCCACTGCGCGAACGACGTGACCACCGCTCCCAGGACGCCCACGACCGTATGGAACCCGATCCCGACCGCCTGCACCACGTCCATAAGCGGCCGGAGTATCGGCATCAGCGCCTGAGCCGTCGCTGCGACGGCGTCGATGATGGGGCGCAGCACCGTGGCGAACGTCTGCGCCAGCCCGCTGATAACCGGCTCCAGTTGACGGAACACCGGTGCCATCTTCGCAGTGAATTCCCGAACCACGCCGGTCATGACGGTCACAATCGGTGCCAAGGAGCGACCGATCGTGGCTGCTAGCGAGTCTAAAGACTCCTGAAACACGCGGACAATTTGGGGGTTGAAAACGGCTACCCAACCTGCCGCCGCGCCGGTCACAGCCTGAAACGCCCCGAGAGCCTGTTGCAACCCGCCCGCGAGCCCGGTCATGCCTGTGGCGACGGCACTGGTCACGGTCGCGAGCCCGGAACCCATCGCCTGCGTAGCCGTCGCGGCGGCCTGGCCGAGCGCCGCCAGCCAGCCACTTTGGCGTTCAGGTTGCTCGCGGTCCGCCGCCCCTTCCGCGTTGCCGCTCGCCTTCGCCCCCTTGGCGTCCTTCGCGAGCAGGTCCGCCGGAAGCTCTTGCTTCGCCCCCTTCGGGGCCATCTGCAAATCAATGCCGTCGGCCGCGTCTTCGAGTTCCAAGTTGAGCGTCGGAACGGCTTCGGCTAACTCCAGCGCCCGGGCGACCGTCTCTCCCAACGCCTCCGCCACGAGTTGAAACGTCTCCGCCGCTTTCTCAGGGACAGGGGGTGACGGGTTCGCCTGTTCGCCCGCCGGAACAGCCGGCACCCCCTGAACCCCGCTGGTGTCGAAGGCAGGGATGGGGGCGACGGGGGGTTGCCCCCCAGTTGCGGGCGTCCCGAATGGCGCGGGCGTGACCGGGGGCGTCGGCTCCGCCTGCGACATGGCCTTCGCCAGTGACGCGGTGATGCCGTCGATGACCTCGTTGGCGTGAGCGAGCATCGGCCCCAGATCGGCCATACCGCCGGCCTGCATCCGGCCCAGCGCGTCCGACACTGACGCGGTGATGGCGTCTACCGCTGTGTTCGCTTCCGCGAGCACCCGCCCCAGGTCGTCAGGCTCCTGCTGCTGCACGCTTCTTCGCCTCCCAGGCGGTCCGTAACTCTTCTTCCGGTATCCCGAACCCGCGGCCGAGGCCGTAGTGCATGGCCTCGGCTTCTTCCGGCGTCAACTCAAGGTCCGACAGGTCAAAGGCGTCCCCCGCGTGCCGCCCGCTGTCGAGCAACTCCCCGGTGGTCGGGGATCTCGGATATAGAAGAACGTCGAAAATCTGCGCGTCCGTCATGCGTGCCAGTTCGTCGAAGCTCTTGTTGAACGGCTCGACGGTCAGGCGCGCCAAAAGGCGGTTGTAGTCGTGCGCCGGCTCTTCCAGGTCGATGCTGAGATTGTCCTCGTCATCGACCGTCACCCGTTTGGGCCGTTGGCCTCCGCCTCGCCCCCGGCCTCAGCCGCGCCCCCCTCCTTCCCGTCCGCCTCTGCCTTCGGCAGAGACTCGGCTAAGGTCACCTCCAGCAGCGCTTTCACCTCCAGTTTGCGCGCCGCTGCGACCCTCTCCATCTCCTCTTCAGAGCACCCGAAGACGAGCGCGGCGAACTTCACAGCCCCGGCCGGGGACGCCATCGCGGCCCGGGTCCGCGGGCCGTAGAACGAGTACACGCCCTTCCCTACGTCGGCCCGAACCTCCCGCACCACGTCGCGGAATTCCGCCGCCGTGAGGCTCTTCCTCATGGCCGCCAGTTCACAGTCCACTACCCACTGTTCAAGGGCGGACTTCATGGCCTGTGAAACGCGCGAGATCGTATAGACCTTTCCCGCGTGCTCGAAGGTCCGGGCCGGGGCGGAGGCCCCCAGGGCCGTCGTCACACTCGACATGCCTTCTCCTTACGTGACGGACGTGGTGAACGACCCGGTGATCGTCCACTTGATGGTGATGCCGACCGCCTCCTTCGACTTCACCTTGCTCTTGCGCTTGATGTTGCTGCACTTGGCCGTGCAGCTGAAAGAGACCTCGCTGACGCCCGACCCGCCGAAGACGAGCTTCACGGTGTAGTTGGTGCCCTGGCTGATCCCCAGCGTCCCGCTGTTGAGGGGGCCGCTCATGGTGATCGTGCCCGAGTTGACGCCGGCCAGCCACTCCGCGAAGCCCCCGGAGTCATAGTCCATGCTGTCAACGTCTTCGTTGTCCGTCTCCAACTCGAACTCAGCCATGCCGATCGAGACGCCGTCCTTGAGCACCGACGAACTCTTGCCCGCGAACTTCGACATATGACTTGGCCTCCCGGCCGGTGGTGGTCAGGGGTGTGAGATCAACCGAGGACGAACGCCACGTCCACGGTCAGCGTGCCGCTGCCGCCCGACGCCGCGAAGTTGAGCACCTTGACCGTGTTGGAGAGGGTCAGGTGGGTCGGGAACTTCATGTAGAGCAGGCCGGTGTTCGCGCCCGGGGCCGGGATGGTCAGGGAGGGCGTCTCCGCGGCCGGGCTGGACGACACGAGCCACCCGGTGACGGGGTTGGACGCGCCGGGCGAGATCTTCAGGTCGCAACTGGTGCCACCCGTGACTTTCACGATGAACGCCGCGAGCTTCGTCTTGGACGCCACCGTGTTGCCCAGCAGGTCCGTGAGGCTGGCGAAGAGCGTCACGTCGGTGTTGCTGCCCGAGGCGATTGACAGCCGCGCCGCGTAGGCGTCCGTGTACGTGGCGACGTCGAAGTCGGTGCCCAGCGAGATGCTGAACTCCTTGTCCACCGTGGCGAAGCCGGTGACCGTCTTCGTCAGTTTGAACAGCAGCGTGCCGGTGCCGTTGATGACGGATGCGCCCATGAGGGGTTACCTGCGATGTGTTGTTGAGGCGGGGAGGTGCGGTCAACTCGACCGGGGCTCGTGGCTGACGAAGGTGATGCGCTGGCGGGAGATCCGCATGTTGTCGCCGTGCGCGGCGACGTCGTAGGACGGGTTCGGTTCGTAGCGGCTGTCGAGGACCGTTGAAGCGCCCGCCAGTCCGGGCTTGTGGAGCGCCAGCCTGACCGCTTCCCTGACGTCCCACTTGCGCTGGATGGAAGTTTGGTTGGCCGGCTGGAGGTTGCCCTTCTGGAACAGGGTGAACTTCAGCGGGTACGCCACGTGGGCGACGTTCCCGAACTCCTCATCCTCGACGTCCTCGGCCTCGATGGTGATGACCAGCAGGGGGAACGCGTCCTTCGTCGCGTCCGCCTCCGCCGGCTCACGGATGTCGATCGTGACGCCGTCGAGTTCTGAGCGGCCTGCGAGGACGGCCTTGGCCGCGGCGGCGATCGTGAAGGCGATACTCACGGCGACACTTCCTCCAGTTCCTCGACCACGTCCAGCTGCCAGCGCGTGCCCAACGTGAGCAAGGCGGCACTCTCAATGACCCAGCGCACGGCATCGGCGTCCAGCAGGGCATCGCCGATGCGCACCTCCCAATCCGGGATGGTGTTCGCCTGCAGGTGGAACCGCCCGCGCCGGGGGTTACCGCCGTTGGAGCGGCCCCGCGTCATCCCCCGCCTCAAGGCCAGCACGCCAGTGACGGTGCCCTCGGCCGACCCGTCCAGCCCCAGCTTCACGTACGTCACCGTCTCCAGCGCCATGGGGTCAAGCGCCCCCGGCGGTCAGCGCAAAAGTGCTCACAGTTACGCTTTGACTGTTCGCGATGCTGTTGTTGTCGGCCGTCATGTCCGCCCCGCCGCCTGACGCCCCGAAGGTGCCCTGCACGTGGCACGTCGTCCCGCCCGAGTCGTAGACGCGGAAGAACGTGCCCGCGGTGCCCGAGCCCGCGCCCGACTGCCCCGTAAGGGTCCACGTCCCGCTCTTCGATTTGACGCCAGAGCTTGACGCCCCCATCCAGTCGGAGGGCAACGTCCCCTCCGCCAGCAAGGTGTTCCCGCTCAGGGCCGTCGCGCAGGTGCTGGGCTTCGTGCCGTTGTAGATGCGCAAGAGCGGGGCCGTCCCGGTCTGGCTCTCGATCTGATCGTTCTGCGCGTCCCTGATGGTCGTGCTCAGCTGGATCGACAAGGTTCACCTCAGTCAGTTAGCGCCATGTCCCCGGCCACGTCGAGCAGCCCGCGGTCGCCGTCGGCGTACGCCAGGTCGCCGCTCACATCGAACGCCAGAGGGCGGCGGGACGGCTGGACGCCCACGCTCACCGTGCTGCTGAGCGTCGGGCCGCCCAACGTAACGTCCAGCTCAACCGTCACCGCGCCGCTGGTGCTGACGGCGCCGGAGAGCGTGGGGCCGTCGAGCGTCGTGACACAGGTCGCCGCGACCGGGACGCCCGCCGCGGCGCTCAGCGTCGGCCCGGCGAGGCTGGTGCCGCAACCGGCAGTCACGACGGCCGCCGCTGCGCCGTTGAGACTTGGTCCGGCCAGGGTTGTTGCGCAGCTTGCCGCAACGGTCGCGGCCGCTGCGGAACTCAGGCCCGGCCCGTCGAGCGTCGTGCCTGAGTTGGCGGCGACGGCGACCGCCACCGACCCGCTCAGGCCCGGCCCGCTGAGCGTCGAAGAGCACGTTGCGGCGACGGCCAGTGCCGCCTGACCGCTCAGCGTCGGGCCGGCCAGCGTCGCGGTGCTGCTGGCGGCGACGGTCACCGCGGCCGCGGCGCTGAGCGTCGGCCCGGTGAGCGTGGCGGACGTGCTGGCCGCCGCCACGGCCGCCGCCGTGCCGCTGAGCGTCGGCCCCGCCAGCGTGACGGCCAGGTCGGCCGTTACCGACCCGCCGCCCCCGCCGCCAGCGTCGAAGGCCGAGCTGAAGGCGGACGAAAAAGCACCCGCCATGCCTCACCTCAGCTCACCCGAAATCGCCGCCGAAGGACGCCGAGAACCCCCGCCGCCCCCAGAAGCCGTCAGGGAATAGCCCCGCTGGAGCGGAGGGCAGACACAACGCGAAAGGTCAGGGCGGCGATGTCCGCCTGGTCCTCGCTGGAGAGGCTGCCCTGGCCGGCCTTCACGGCCGCCAGTTTCCCCGTCATCTCCGGCAGGCGCGCCAGGGCCTGGAAGTACGCCGTGCCCGGCTGGAAGGTCACCGGCACGCCGCTCTTGCACAGCGTCCCGCCGACGAACGCGAACGGCTGGTTGTTGTTCTGGAAGTCCGCGATCAGGCTGGCGTTGGTGGCCGCGTCGAAGTCCGCCCGGTAGGTCGCGTTGGCCGGCACGCCGCCGGGCGGGCTGACGAACAGGCCGACGCCCGAGCCGTCAACGGAAGTCGAATAGAAGGTAGCCACCGTTTTAAAACCCCCTTGCGAGCTGGAGGAGTCGTTTGATGATCTGGCTGCTCTGGCGCGAAAGGGCCTTCACCTGCGCCGCCACCTGCGCATTGCCGGGCGACGCCAGGGCGAGGAACGCGGCGTTGTCCGCCACGGCCTGCGCTGCCCCGGAGACGAGCGCCTCGTAGTCCTGCTTGCGCTGCGTGTCGGCGGCCACGGCGACGGCTACGCCGTCCCGGCGTAGCACCCCCGCGACGACGCGGTACGCCTGCGGGCCGTCGGCCACCTGCTGCGCCAGCACCGCGTTGGCCGCTTCGTCGAACGCGACGGAGCCGGCCGCGCCGGCGACCGGGAACGCCGCCTCCTCCTCCGCCGTGCGGCGGAACGCCACCGGCACCCCCTGCGCGTCGTGGTAGAGCCGCGCCATGTCAGCCGACCTCCAGCGAATGAAGGAATATCCCGCCCGCCGAGGTGTAGGGGTTGACGAAGAAGCCCAACTGGTCGGCCGTCAGGAACGTCGTGCGCGACACGCTGTAGACGGTCAGCCAGTTCCAGCCGTCGGCGGACATCTGGCAGAGCCGGTTGGTCCCGTTGTCGGCCACCCGCATCCAGAAGGGCGCGCCGCCCGGGGAGCCGTCGAACGCGGTGACTGACAGGGGCCGGCTCGACTGCGACGTGGCGCTGGTCATGTTGTCGATGTGAAACTGCGTCGTGCCGGCGACGTTCCACCACGGGCCGAAGGTGACCATCTTCCCGTCGGAGGACTGGCGGAAACACAGGCCGGCGTTGAAGAACCCCGCCGCGTCGTGCTGGCCGCTGACGAGCGCCGTGAACGTCCAGGGCGTGGCCGGGGCCGACTTCGTGTAGCTGCGGACCTGGTAGGCCGCGCCGGCCGAGCTGTCGGACAGGTAGATGCCGCCGTGCGTGGCGTTGCCGCTGGCCGAGTTGTTGGCCGTGTAGTCGCCCAGGACGGGCCTCTTGAGCTTCCAGCGGGGGCCGAAGATCTGCCAGGCCGAGCCGTCCCACCGGCCGCGCCACGGGGCGTCCGTGTACTCGTAGGCGTCGCCGGCGAGCTGCCCTGACGAGGGCTCGTTGGCCAGCGTGTCCGACTGGCACGTCTTCTCGGGGTGCGAACTGATCAGCTCGTCCCGGGCGTCCTGGGCCGAGATGTCGCCCGACGTGTTGTCGGCCAGCAGCGTCTGGAGCGAGGAGAGGCTGCGCCTGGTATCAGCCACCGGTTACGATCTCCCCCTGCTGACGATCATGTAGGGCGAAAGTGCCTGGATGAGCTTGGTCGTCCTCTCAACCACATCCATCAAATACTGTTGATACTCGGTCCAGCTGAAGGACTGGCCGTCCACGGAGTAGGAGAGCTTGCGGCTCTCAGGGTCCGACAGGGTCGCCAGTTGGGCGATCGCGTTGCTCCTGATGGTCTTCAGGTTGTCGATGTCCGACGCCATCTACTCGCGGCCCCCCTGGGAGTACGGACGCCCTCTCACGGCACGCCAGTGGTACGTCCCTTTCGATTCAGCCTCCACCATGCCCAGCCAGATCGTGTACGGGGTGTCGCGGTACACCGCGACGTACCCAGACTCAAACTGGAGCAGCATGGTGCCGCGCGTCATGGGCTTCAGGGGGAACTTCGTGCCCGGAAGGGTCTCGAACTTCCCGGCCACGACGTACGACGAGATGAAGTCGAGCCACTCATCTACCATCGGGCTGCGCGGCCTCCTCGTGGGGCGTGACCCGGTGGCCGGTCAGGCGGGCCATCCTCCTGACGAGCCAGTCGATTTCGCTGCGGCACTTGGGGCACGCCCCGCAGTACGTCCCCTCGGCCAGCGTGCCGCGGCACACGGGCGGCGCGGGGGCTGACTCCTCGTCGGCCAGCGGGTGCGTCTTCTCCATACAGCCATCACCTGCCTACAGCGGGAACTTGTAGACGGTCGGGGCACCGCCGTGGGTGATCACCAGGATGTCGCCGACGCCGAGGACGAACGAGCCGGCCGTGACGCCGGCATCCACGGCCGTGGCCCCCCGCTTGTGCTCGATCTTGGTGACGGTGCCGCCCTGCACCGTGTACACGGCGTTGCTGGGGCCGGCGTTGGTGAGCGAGGCGGGCGAAGCGCCCACCGATACCGTTGCGGCGGCGGTGCTGACTTCTGAAGGGGGAGCGTGCGCCATTGGCGTCTCAGACCTCCATGACGCTGTAGGGATGCACCGACCCGCAGATGCCGTTGTGCTCGTCGAATTTGAGGCGGGCCTCGCCCTCGTGGGCGGCCTCGACGTCCAGCGTCTTGTCGCGCAGCGGCGTGGGGCAGTTGAGGCTCACGCGGTAGCGGCGGGGGGCCGGGGCGGTCGGGGGCTGGGGCGCTGCCGCCGCCGGGGCGATGACGACGCCCTCCACGCCGTCGGCCGTGGCGGGGAAGTTGTCCGGCGTGATCTCGGCGGCCGGGGGCGCTTCGACCAGCCCGGCCGCGCTGTCCTGGCTCTTCTTTCGTGCCATGGGTTGATGGTCTCTTGGGTGGGCGAGAAAGAGGTCTCTTACGCCGTATTTTTTTGCATCACACGCGGCTGGATCACGCTCACCGCGTCCTTCCAACTGATGCGGTACTGCTGGACGACGTCGCGGTTGAACTCCGCCTCCGTACCAGCGCCGCGCTGCTGGGGCGTGACGTCCCAGTTGTAGTAGCGCCGGACGCCCGCCCGCGGGTTGACCATGAACCACGAGGTGTCCGTCCCCAGGCGGGCCTTGAGGAGCCGCGTGCTGAGGATCTTGAGCGACCCCATGACCTGCTTGACCATGTTGGGGCCTTCCGTGGTGACCGGGTTGCCCGTCGTGGCATAGCCCGGCGTGACAGCCCGGTTCGTGCTGGCGGTCAAGATCCTCGTCGCCGTCCACAGCAGGTCCGGCGTCACGATGATCGTGTCCGGGTTGGTCAGGATCGGCTCGCCGGTGAACGGGTCCGTGATCGCGGCCATCTGCAACCACGCCGCCTGGATGTTCGTGTAGTCCACCAGGCCGTTGGACGACTTGAGGTTGATCCAGGGCGTCGAGGACTGGTAGGTCGCGTAGGCCGTGCCTTTCCAGGTGTAGCGGTGGCCGTACATGTGGGCCGAGACCGCGCCTTCGTTCTCGTCGATGCATGCGTCGATGATGCGCTTCTCGACGTTCAGGCCCGCGAAGAACCCCAGGTTGCCGCAGCGCTCCAGCAGCTGGCCGGTCAGGTCGCCGGCGATGGCCTCCTTGGTGACCTCGACCTTGGCACCCTTCTTCTTCTTCGCGGCCACCTCGATGTAGTCCTGGCTGACGCCGACGGCCTTGTACTCCTGGCCCTCGCCGACCTCGAGGAACTGGTCGCCCAGTTGGCTGATCCCGGCGATCTTCTCGATGTCTTGGATGCTGGACTGCTTGGAGTCCACGGCCTTGGAGAACTCGAACTCCTCCGACTCATACTTGGCCATCACCTCGGTGAAGAAGATCTGGCCGGTGATCTGGCTGAAGTCGGCGTACCCGACGGCCGCGCCGGTGCCGGCCTCGAGGAGGGCCGTGATCTCGTCGCCGTCGGCCCCCTTGGGGTTGCCCCAGTGGTCGGCCAACTCGCGGCCCTCCGGGACCAGGGCCTCGAACAACTCGCGGACGCTGAAGTCCGACGGGGAGAGTTCCTTCGAGGACAGGGCGTCCTTCATGTGCTTGCGGAATTTCAGGCGGCCGTCCTTGGCCCCGTGGTCGCGCTGCATGCCCTCGTACAGGGCCTTGATCTGGCGGCGGTTGATCAACCGGGTTCCCGGCATGTTGAGAGGCTCCGATGATGTGCGTGGTGAGGTGAGGGCGGGGGCGGAAAGTGTGCGAGGAGGGGCCTGAGCTTACCGGGTCTGGTAGGCGGAGATGTAATCGACCAGGAGGGCCTCGGTCGCGGTGTTCGCGCCGACCTTGACGCCCACGCCGACGTTCATCTCCGTGGCGCTGGCGATCAACACGGTGTGCTGGATGGGGCGGCGCGTGGTGCCGTCGAGCATCGGCTTGCCGTCCAGGAGGAAAACGACCTCGCAGCTGGTGCCGTCCACGTCGGTGATCTTGATGCCCAGGCGCTGGTATGAGGTGCTGGTGCTGAGGTGGGCCGACGTGCTCACGGTGGCCGTCCCGTTGACGCACGACACGCACTTCCACACCAGGCCGCCGTCAACCTTGTAGATGGCAAACGTGTCCCCGCTGACCTTCATCCCGCCGCCGTCGTCGATGAGCGAGTCCGCGCCCAGGGCGTTGTTGAAGCCGAAGAACACGTTGACGTCGTCGGTGTTCCCCTCCGTGAACTTGACGAGGGCCTCGCCCTCGATCGTCCGGCCGGCGGCGACCTTGAAGAGCTCGTTGGTGCTCTTGAGGTACGCCTCGTCGTTGTTGTCGGCGTCGGGCGTGAGGGTGATGATGCCGCCGGCCGCGTCGCCCACGGCGACCGTGCCGTTGGTGTCCGCGACGGTCGTCCAGCGGTGCGCCGTCACGTACCAGTCGAAGTCGTCGGTGAACCCCATCTGGAGGGGGGCATTGCCCATCGCCGGGTCGTAGTTCAGGAGTCGCTTGCCCATGGGGGTGTGATCTCAAGGAGGTGGGGTGAAGGGTGCGGCCGGAAGCGGGGGGAGGTGAAGGTCCGGCTCGGAAATGATGTGCTGTCGGTGCCGGGCGTGATCAGTTGCCCTTGAGGGCGCTGGCGAAGCTCTTGCCGTCGGTGATCGACTTGGTGGAGGCGGACTCGGGGCCGGCGGCACCCGGCTTCTGCGTGCGGGCCTTGGAGCCCGGGGCCGGCGTGCGGCCGTAGACGGCCTCAGCCTGCTCCACCAGCGCCCGGACCTCGGCCGGCGTCAGCTTGGGGGCGGCGTCCAGCAGCGCCTTGGTCGGCTTGAGGTTCAGCTCCTCGCACAGGGCGCGGACGTTCTCGCGGGCCTTCAACTCGGCCAGTTCGCGGCGCAGCGCGTCGTTGGACTCCTTGACCGGCTTCCTGTCGGAGTCGTCGTCCTTCTTCTTGTCGTCGTCGGAGTCGTCCTCCT
>JADMIO010983875.1_pt1 | contig 31744 bp, 29 predicted proteins | sample 8958161 | NCBI WGS metagenome assembly JADMIO01 (sample SAMN16585339, study PRJNA669376) | soil metagenome | isolation source: Crop rotation soil | place: USA: Cullars Rotation, Alabama | collected 2011 | reverse complement strand
GGCGCCCAGCGACCCGCCGGCTTCCCCAGCCGTCGACCAAACCTCCAGCGCGCTCGGCCATACCACGCACCAGCTCTGGGCTGTCCATGAGGACTGCCAGCCACCGGGTAAATGCGGCCTCGCAGGGCGTTACCATCTCAGGCTCGCCAACTGCCGCGCCGACACGGATCAGATCCCGCACGTTCTGGAACTGATTTTGCACGATCCCAAAGGCGAGCGTCGGAACCGATAGGCAAGCGCGTTCCCAACTCATTACTCCCCCGGCCCCGATAGCAAGATCGGCAGCGTCCATTAGACCCGCAAGATCCGGGGGATCGACGTGGAGAGCAATCTTTTCGGAGGTCGTCGCGAGAATGGCCAGCTCGTCGCGAGACTCGTTGAGCGGACCGACAATCACGTCCACACGATGGAGCCGCCCGAGAAACGGCGTCAGCGACCGCAACGCCGTCTGCGTATGACCGCACGAATCCGATCCACCGAAACAGATAAATACCCGGCCTATCCTTCCGTCGCGGCTGCGCCGTTCTGGCCGCCTTTCAGCGAATTCTTGACGAAGCATTGCGTATTTGGGGCCGACAAACAAAAGACATTCCTCCGGCCGCCGGCCGCGATAGATTGCTTCACCGTCGAATATTCGGTTCTGGTTAATCAGCATGTCGCAATCATGCCGACGGTCGGCAAGGTCGTCGATCACCGCAAGCTTCCGCACGAAGGCGCGCTGCCGTCCCTCCCAGCGATAGTCGATGGCATAGTGGTCAACAATGAGGATGCAGTTTTCGCGAACGCCCCGGATCAGTCCGGTCGTGGCGGCTGCGTCCTCGTCGGACCCCGGTTCCACGCGTTCGTCCAGCCTTTCTAAGCCAAATCCCTGCGCCGAAAGCCTATCTGGAAGCCCAGGCGCCGGAGCGCGCATGAGGAAGGTTATCGCGCCGCCGAAAGACTGGAGTGCCGAAGCAAGGCTCAAGCATCGGGCGAGATGCCCGAAGCCCGTCTGCGCAGAAGCATCCGTTCGGATGACAACCGGCCTCGTCACGCCAGTTCGCTCTGCTTGAGTGCAACGCGCACCGGTATACCGGCCTGCGCCATAAACTCCTTCGCTTTAGCAGGAGTTTGTTCGGTGTAGTGGAAGATGCTAGCGGCGGCAACTGCGCTGGCTCCGGCCTGCTTCACGACCTCCACCATGTGCTTGTAGTTGCCCGCACCTCCCGAGGCGATGACCGGGATGTCGACGGCTCGCGCGACCGACGATACAAGCTCCAGGTCATAGCCGGTCATGGTCCCGTCCCGATCAATCGAGGTGATCAGGATTTCGCCAGCGCCGCGGTCCGCCGCAATGCTAGCGAAAGTTGCCGGATCGTAGCCCGTATCGCGGGTTCCGCAATGGGTATAGCAACGATGCGTTCCGTCATCGAGCCGCCGCGCGTCGATACTCACCACGACGCATTGCGTCCCAAAGTGCCGCGCCGCCCCGGAAATGAGCGCCGGATTCTCGACGGCGGCACTGTTCAGGGCAATTTTGTCGGCGCCGGCCTTGAGCAACCCGGTAATTTGATTGATGGTCGTGATGCCGCCCCCGACAGTGAGCGGCACCGACAGGCTCTGTGCGAAATTGTTGATCGAGGCAGCGTCCGGTTCGGCACGGTCGAGTGTAGCGGTGATGTCAACGATTATGAGTTCGTCAACCTCGCGCTTGTCGTAGACCTTGATGGCCGGCAACACAGCTCCGACCCGGCGCCAGCTGTTGAAGCCGATCCCCTTTACGAGCCCTGGCCCCTTCCAGAGCAAGGTGGGTATGAGGCGAGTCTTCAGCACCGCTTTCTACCCAAGGAAATTCTTGAGCAATCGGGCACCAGCCTTGGAACTCTTTTCGGGATGGAACTGGACCCCAGCGATATGGCAGCATGAAACGGCTGCCGTGAATCGACCGCCGTATTCCGACACGCCGGCCACGTGGTCGTCGTGAGACGGTTCAAAGACGTAGCTGTGCACGAAATAGAAGTCGGTGCAGGCAGGAATGCCGTCGAACAGTTTTTGCCCTGCGGTCGGCCGGACTTCGTTCCAACCGACATGAGGAACGCGCTCGCCGCAGTTTTTCCTAGTCAAAGAAACCACGCGACCGGGAATTAGCGCGAGGCCGGCGTTCCGGCCGCCTTCCTCGCTTTCCTCCGCGAGGAGTTGCATTCCAAGGCAGATGCCGAGCATCGGCATTGCGCGATCTCGCACATGATGATGGATGCCTTCGACCCAACCCATGTTGTGGAGATTGGCCATGGCTATCGAAAACGCGCCGACGCCAGGCAGGATGACCCTATCGACACCATCGATCTCTTCTGGAGTTTCGAGCACGACGGACTTCGCGCCGAGCAGGGAAAGAGCATGAGCTACCGAGCCGATGTTGCCCATACCATAGTTGATGATGCCCACGTTCATGGGTTGTCGTAGTTCAATTTTGTCAAATTGCCATGGCGGTCCTTGGTGAGGTCGCCCTGTGAATTCGTCTTGAATAACCGAGTGTTTGTAAACTGGTCGCAAACCGCTGTGAATTCCTCCACATCCATTCCAAGCGGCATCAGAATTTCCCCCAGCGGCTTCCCTAGATAAACCCACGGAAATTTACCGTCATTCCTGCGTACGATCTCAAGCGCGTCCTGCCGTGAAATTCGGTTTCGACGTACATGAAGGCAGGCGATGTCGGTGGCACGAGCAAATCCGAACTTGAGAAACTTGAAATAATCGTGAATCCCCGTCTGATGGTTATCAAGGTTCTCGTAGTTGACCATTGAGCCTTCGACAATCTTGTCATAGGTGGTAAAGCCATTGGCTTGAGCGATCAGTGCGTTTGAAAGGCCGTCCCATGGAATGTAGTAGCCAAGGAAGAGGCCGGTAACGCCTACGCGCTCCAGGGCTTCGTCGGAAGGATACTGATAAGGAATGAGATCGGCTTCCGAAACGCCATAGGCGTCCGGCAGATCCGAGACCCTAAGTCCCAGCAGGCCGCCGAACTCCTCCAGCCATCCGCGCGTCAGCGTATTATTTTCCGACGCCGCGGCCGGGCCGCCATATTCGTTCTGGGAGTTTTCACCCCACACGATAAGGGGAACCTCGAACTGAACCGCCATGCGGACTGGAATGGTGAAGATTCCGACATGCTCAGGCCAAGAAATATCGCCCACTTCAGTCAGCCCGATGCGATTCAGCTTTGAACGAACCAGCGGGTTGGGTGTCATCTCGATATAATCGACACCCAGATGTTTTATGTTTTCAATGTTCTTGCGGCCAATCGCTGAGAGATCGCATGTTGTGGCGGTGACGCACAAGGGGCGAAGGCCCGACTGCAATATGCGAACAACCTGGGTCGTGCTATCCTTTCCACCGCTTACGGGTATAATACAATCCCAATTCTTACCTCGCCCATGATACCTTTGCAGAACATCCTGCAATTCCTTTCCCCGCGCCTTGAAGTCTATCGTCTGACGCCTCTCATACGACCGGCAGGCATTGCAAACGCCTTCATCGTCGAGATGCAAGTCCGGCTTCGTACTCGGCATTACGCAACGTTTGCAGTAAATCAGCATCAGGGTGCATTCTTTTCCATCAAGAACCAGGAGATGTCGTCCTGGGGAAAGGCGGGATCGCGGCGATAGGCGAAGCCATAGTCGACGAGTTTCATGTCGGGATAGGCGTCCATGATCTCGCCGGCAAAATCCCGCTTGAACAGCCTGTCTACGTGTCCCCGGTAAGAAATTGCCACTGGGGTGGGATTATAGTATTCACATACCAGAAGATAGGTTTTCGTTGCCTCATAAAGCTTCGCGTAAATCTGTGGAAGCTGTTCAGGATTGATGTGGATTAGCACCCCCTTTATCAGCGTGAGGTGAGAAGGTTCCTGCACCTTGTAATCCAGAATGGAGCCGCAGAAGACGTTTTCTCCGCCAACCACGCGCGCCAGCTGGTCGGCTGCCTTTCGATTGATTTCCACGCCGAGGAGACGGGCCTGTGGGTATAGTTGCCGCAGCGCCTTGAGGTTCATGCCGATATTTGCGCCGAACTCGAGACAGCTTGTAATTTGCGGAGCGGTACGCAGGCACTCACAAAAGAAATTGATATTGGAAGCAAGCAATGCGGCACTTTCATTTCGGGAAATGTACTCGTCCCCAAATTCGCCGGCCCAGAACCTTTCCTGCTCTGAATTGAATTCAACCGTGTTCATAACTTCGGCCCATCATCCATTGAAGCATAAACTCAGCACGTGCCCAGTCTTCAGGAGTGTCAATGTCCTGCACCCGCAAACGCGGTAAAAACAGCGGCACAGCCCTGCCCTGAAAGAACGGTTCCATTCGAATGTAGCTGTCTGCGGCCCCCCAATACATTTGCCCTGCGTCATGGTAAAGTGGCTTGAGATCTTGAGAACGGCGATTGATGCAGTCGGGAAACTCCGCTTCCAGGAAGCCGTGCTCATCTAAGCCCAACGCACGGCGGACTGGAAAGTCAAACTCGCAGCAAGTGATCACGTAGTCTGCCTTGGTGGTGTACAGGAGGTCCAGCCCGCGACGGATGTCGCAGGGCAGGAGAAGCGGCGCTGTGGGATAGATGCAGCAGACATTCCCAACAGCCGCTCCATGATCGACAAGCCAGTTCACGGCGTGCGAGATCACCGGCAGGGTCGCCACTAAATCGGTCGCCAATTCGGCAGGCCTTACGAAAGGGGTCTCAGCACCCCACTCCCTGGCAATCTGGGCCACCTCAGCGTCGTCGGTAGAAACCACGATGCGATCAAAGCATCCCGACGCTCGCACGGTCTCTATGCTTCGGGCGATGATCGGCTTGCCCAAGAACAACTTTATATTCTTGCGCGGAATCCGCTTGGATCCACCCCGCGCGGGAATGATTGCCACGTTCATTTCAGGAGCGCTCGAAGGGAAGCGATCACCCTGCCTTGATCCTCATCCGTCATCGTGGGGAATATCGGTAGACTGATTGCGCCGGCGTAATAATGTTCGCTCTCAGGAAACTGGCCTGGTCGGAAACCCAGCCTTTGATAATAGGGCTGGATGTGGATCGGAATATAATGAACGTTGACGCCGATGCCGGCGGAACGAAGACCTTCGAAGACCATCAGCCGACGCATCGGCTCATTAAGTCTGATGACGTAGAGATGGAGCGCCGAATACCGATCCTGCCGGCGAACCGGCAGTTGGACGGGCAATCCCGCCAGCTCACGATCATATCGGTCGGCGATCTCATGGCGTTTTTCGATCCATGATTCGAGATTGCGCAGCTGGGAAAGCCCGAGCGCCGCTTGAAGTTCGGTCAGGCGATAATTGTATCCCAATCCGTGCTGCTCGTAATACCAGGGACCGTCCTCGCGTTCGAGCGTGCCCGGATCCCGCGTCACCCCATGCGTACGCAGGAGCCGCATCCTTCCGGCTAATTCTGCGGACGCCGTTGTCGCGAGGCCACCCTCCGCGGTAGTGATGATCTTGACTGGGTGAAAGCTGAAAACAGTGATGTCCGAGTGGGCGCAATCGCCAACAACAGTCTCGCGATAGCGCGCCCCAATAGCGTGAGAAGCATCCTCGATGACCGCAAAACCAAATTCCTTTGAAAGTTTGCCTAGCTCCTCCATGTCGCATGGTTGGCCGGAAAAATGGACGGGTATTATGACTTTCGGCAGCTTGTTCTCAGCTCGCGCGCGTTTCAGCTTATCGGCGAGGCTGCCGACGCTCAGGTTGTAAGTGGCAGGATCGATATCCACGAAATCAACGGTGGCGCCACAATAGAGCGCGCAATTTGCGCTTGCGACGAAGCTGTTCGGAACGGTCCAGACCACGTCTCCCGGTCCTACTCCGAGGGCCAAACAAGCGATATGGAGCGCCGATGTCGCGCTGTTCATCGCCACCGCATGATCAACTCGGCACAAACGGGCGACTTCCGCCTCGAATTTCGGTAGGACCGGCCCCTGGGTCAGAAAATCGGACACCAATACCGAAACAACGGCGTCAACGTCCTCCGGCGAGACGCTCTGCCTTCCGTAGGGAATCATCAGGCGTCCTCAAATATCGGAGCGCCGTCGACGTGCTCGCTTATCATTGAGCGTAGTCGGTCGACGCTGAGGAATTCCAAATTGGAGGAAGAATCATAACGAAAGCCCTCAGACACCATGTTGGCGCCTTTGGCTAAGTATTGCTCTGCCACGCTCGGGGCACTGGCAGGCAAGATCAGATAATATTTCCCGATGTCGATCGTGTTGCGTCCGTCACTGTCAGTAATCATCTCCTCGTGGATCTTTTCGCCAGGACGGAGGCCCACCACCTCGAGCCGGGCGTCAGGCGCTATCGCCCTGGCGACATCCTGGATGTTGTACGATGGAATCTTAGGGACGATGATTTCACCTCCGAGCGCGTTTTCAATGGCCCAAAGCACGACATCAACGCCTTCGGTGAGGCTGATGCTGAACCGGGTCATGGCGGGGTCGGTGATCGGTAGGACACCCTCCTTGCGCTTGGACAGGAAAAAGGGGATTACTGAGCCTCGGCTGCCCAGGACATTTCCGTAGCGCACGACGCTCAGACGTAAATCGCGCGAACCCTTAATCCCGTTAGCTGCAACGAAAAGTTTGTCGGAGCATAGTTTTGTGGCGCCGTAAAGATTGATCGGCGCAGCGGCCTTGTCGGTTGACAGTGCCACGACACGGCTCACGTTGCTATCTAGACAGGCCTCGATCAGATTCTGGGCGCCTAGGACATTCGTCTTCACGAATTCGAACGGATTGTATTCGGCCGCGGGCACCTGCTTGAGGGCGGCGGCGTGCACAACGACATCGATCCCCTCTAGCGCCCGGCGCAACCTGTCCTTGTCCCGCACATCGCCGAGAAAGTAACGTATCGACGGATATTGCTTCTCGCTGAAAATCTGGCTGAGTTCGAACTGCTTGAGTTCGTCCCTCGAATAGATCACGAGCCTCGCGATATCTGGAAAGCGGTCAAGGACTTCCTTCACGAAGGCCTTACCAAACGATCCGGTGCCTCCGGTGATCAACACAGATTTTCCACTTAGCATCAAACGACCTTCCAAGGCTTTGATCAACAGGAAACAGCCTGTAGCGATCACGGGCGGCTTTGACCAGAGAGCCTCGCAGCCCCGCGTTGTAACCCGTGCGGCGGCTTCTTAAGAGGGCGACGGGTTCCGCGCAACTGCCCCCCTGCCGGCGCGACCAACCTATCGACTTCTCCGCACGGCAAATGTTCGGTCCTCTAAGTAGGCGCGCGTGGGCAGAACAGGTATTGGAACCGGCTGGTTTTGTGTTCGCGACAGTGATATCCGCGCTGCGGCGGCGCTTGTAACGCTCGCAGAGGGGCCCGCCGTCCACAACATCTTCACGGCCCCCTTCAGGCTGACGAGGAATTTGCAGGTCTTGATCTATTTCATTTCCCGCGCACTTATCGTGGCCATCAAGCCGCTCGTCATTCTCTTGCTCGTGCGTTTTGCCGCAAATGGACAGGAGACTGCGTCCGACCTAGCCTTCTCGTTCTCCGTTGCCGCCGTTACCACAACCCTATTTTCCCTTTGCGCCTACAAATGGCGGTTCCACCTCGTCATGGGCCCGCGCGAGAACAATGAGCTTACCAAACGCCGCGCCCACTACGTCTATTTGAACAGCATCTACCTATCCGCCGCGGTCCTGGTCGTCGTTGGCGCGGTGCTGGGGTTCATAGTAAAGCCCAATTATCTCTTCGCGACTGGCTTTGCCGCGATCCTGCTCGCCGAACTGCTCAATTCAGAGGATACCCGGGATCTTTTGTATGCTGGAGAGGTGCGGCGCTGGGCCGTCAACTTACTTTTTAGGCAAGTTGGATATCTTGCCGCCGCGGTGGTCACAATCGCCAGTGGCTGGCAGAATCTCGCCACCATTGGTCTAATTTCCCTGATATCCGCAGCAGCCATCTCGGCAAAAGAGAATGGCCGAGTGAGGGATCTACTCTGGCGTCTGTCGCCGGCCGGCCGCTTGAACGCCCCCGGACCCAAGCGTCCGTGCCGTCGCATCGTTCGCTTCGCTGTTGATATCCTCGGCGCCGCCTCCACTACACTGACCATCAACTCCGACAAGATGCTCTATTACTACTTCGCTCCGGCCACAATGTGGCAATATGCAGTTCTTTCCTATCTGGGTAGTATCATTCCCCTGGGCTTCGATACGTTCAGGATGGCACGAAACAGGAGCCGTTATCTTGAGCGTGGCAGCTTTTACAGGTCGTCCCGAGGGATTCCTGTTGCTTTGGCAGACCTCGCCTATCTGATCGGATTTGCACTGATTGCATATGCCGGTTTCTGGGGAATGGCACTTCTTCGTATCGTACCGACTTCAATGCATTGGCTCTATCTGTCACTGATCGGGTCTAATGTGCTTCTGTGCGTGTTCTTGCTCGCTAGTGAGAAGCTTTTTTGGAAGGCGCAGGTTGGTGGTCTGTACGGGCGCATCGAGTTGGCTGGCACAGCCGTCCTGGCGCTAGCGGGCGCACTAACTTTCGGCTTCGGTTTGGGTCCAAATTTTGTCACCATACCCATGCTGTTGGCCCTTCAACTCAAATTATATCTCGCATGGCGACACATCAAATGAGGAAGCGAAGATGTTGCAGTCGAATATGACGGTTGCGCAGGAGCAGATCGACGAGTTCGCTGAGAAGATCAAGCGCGGCGACATTGCCTGCTTCAAGAAAGATGTCCAGAACGATGGCGACATTCGCTACTGGAACGTCGAGACCGATCAGCATCCGCTGCTTGAAACTTTCAAGACACGAGGCGAGGAACTCTACGCCTCTGAACTCGGGCACCGTCCGCAGTATTCGTTCATCATGATCAACGACATCGAAGCATCCCGCTCGCCCACGGGAAGTGGGGGTGGATGGCATCTCGACTCCTTCCAGTCCCAGTACAAGTTCTTTCTGTACATGTCGGACGTCGAGTCTGACGAAATGGGCGCGTTCGCCTTTTTCCCGCAGACGCGCACCTGGTGGTTTCGTGGCTACGCCCTAGCGAAGCGGATTTTGTTCCGGAGCGTCCGTTATACTGAGCGGGAAATCGATCTGATGAAGCGGCTCGGCATCTGCTACACCTCGGTAAAAGGTCCGAAGGGCACAAACTTCTTCCTCGACACCTCCCAGTTGCACCGCGGTCTGCCGATCAGCAAGGGCCGCCGCCTTCTCGCTACCCTCTATTTGTATGACAGGATATCGGAGGGCATGAAGGCGGATATGGGCCTCGCCGGATGATCTCGCGCTACGCGCGGCCGGAGCATCAGGAGGCACGGGTTCTGCGCCGCGTCTACCGGCTGACACTGCCCTACTACTCTCGCGATCTGTTTATGGCCAAGCAGGAGTCCCGGCTGCGATGGTTTCGGTATCAGCAGCGGCTGATTATAGGTCGACTGATACGTTCAGTCGCGGCTGCTTTGTTTCCATTGCCCGCAGCTGGCCCCAACCCATTCTTGGCCCAAGCCGGCATCGATCGGCTCGCGTGGGAGCGGGCAGTTCGCCAGGGTTATGATCTCGGCCACATTATCACGCCGGCCCAACTCTCCCGTCGGATGGCGTGGGCAATGATGTTTTGGAACGTGGCAACCTGGCTCGTACATCCTTTCTACTTCGTCGCCAACCTACGCCGGCCACGTCTGTTCCATGCTCACGAACGGCTATTTTACGGCCCTCGGCTGCGCGCAGTCGTCCGTGGATTGAGGCACGCGCGGGTCAAAAGCATCGGCGTCACTAATGATCATGTTGGCGAATGCTTCCAAACCGCTACAGCCGCAGCGCTCCTTGGCATCCCCGTAACTTATATTCAACATGGCGCCGTCACGGACCGCTTTCCGCGCAACCATTTTTCGACGCTGGTCGTTTGGGATCAGGCAACGGCTGACATCTATTCACGCAAGACTGAAGGCCGGATTATTGTCGACCCGCACTTGATATCGGCGTGGGGGCCCTCACTGGAGCCACAGTGTTTTACGCTGGTCGCTTTGACCACGATTTATCCATTCTGGCGGGTCATCCGCTCATTGCGCACAATTGTTTCGTTACGCCGACCCGAACCTGTGTTGATCCGGTTTCACCCCTCTGATAGGCGAATGTTCCTGGTGATGCTCGCCTGTCGTGTTCTCAATATCCCGGTGCTCGCCGATACGCCGATGAGGCCTTTCTCGCAGAGCTATGAGGCCGCCACCCTCGGGCTTATTGCGTCCTCATCTGTTCTCAATGAAGCGGCAAGGCTTGATCCGGAAAAGCTAATATGGGTACGTCATATGGGAGAATTAACGGACTACTACAACTTGGCCGCCCGGCTCCCGTGCATTGTTAATTCACGCGAAGAACTGGACCGCGCCCTCAGGCGATCGCGTCCGAAACCAATTGCTCGCCCGAACGGCATTCTGAGGGCTTCACAGACCGGTGCATGAAAGCAGGACTCGTTGGGAGCTCATGGGACGAAAGCAGCGACAGTCTTCAATGACGAGAACCGAGCAGGTGTGCTGGCATGCACTTGGCCTAGCTCCATCGGACTCGTCGCGCCGTCTGCATAATAGTTAATGACCTCAATTGTTCCTATGGCAAACGCCACAAACCACAAAGACCATGTGGGAATGTTCGGTAGGGTTTTGTCCCGTCTGAACGGATTCCTCAATGTCTTTTCTTCGATCGGATTGAACCTCTGCCTCGTCTATCTGTTCGTTTCGCACTTTCTACCAGGACTATACTATGCGCTGTTTAAGAACTATCTCACTGAGCCCTGGCGCAAGGAAGACATAGGTATTTCCGGTTTGCTTTTCATCGCCGTCGTATTGATGGCGATGGTGGCGACCTATCGCTTTAGATGGGTGGAGAGCCTGGCCTCTTTGCAATGGCCGATTCCGGTGGCATCTTCTCTCGCCTCGCTTTGGCGCCTTTACGAAACACTGCGCATCGTGCCTGCACTAGTCTTTCTAACTGCCGCGATGTTTTTCGTCTACGCGGACCAGTCAGGATATCGCTATGCTGGAGAGGGCGTATCCACCATCGCTTCCCCGCTGATCTTTGGCATGCTTTTTATCATGCCATGGGTTATGGCAGATCTGCTGGTGCAAATCTTGCGCACAGTTGGGAAGCGAGCGCCCAGTTCCGTTATGTGGCGTTTGACCAACATCATAATGGCGATCGCTTGGACCCTGTCCATCGATGGCCTCGCAAACGCCGTGGTGGCAGCGATCTTTCTGTACTTCGCGTTTCTGCCGACGATTTTCTGCACCTTCGTCCTGACAAACGTCCTGGCCCACGGCGAGGGCAGTTTTCTACGTCGATTGGGTGCGCACCTGCTGGCGATCGTCGCTTTGCTAACAATTGTTGGAATCACCTGGAACATTGGCGATCGCGTTAAATACAGCGAGCTCTATAAGAGAGAGGCCATCGAGGCGACCTTCAAACAGAAGGCTCCGGGCGGCCCGGCGAGTGACAACAAAACCACCTCAGGTCAGTCGCAAGCGGCTGATCGAGGCTCCGCTTCGAACTTTGCTGAGCAGATGTCGTTTGGCGCGGAAGAGATCGGACGCCGAATCCAGAGGCTCTGGAGCTGGCTGCCCGAACGCCTGAGCGTCGATTACTACTCCTTCGTCTTGATCACCAACGACGCAGCAAACGGCAGATACTCACCGGCTGCAGGCTGGGAAATTATTTCCACCAATATTCAATACCGTTTGCGCTCTTTGCTCGGGCTGCAATCTCGGGATAGTCGGCCTGCCATCCGCAGCATTGCGCAGTTGAACTTCTATCAGCTCCTTCCGCCTGAATATGCAAACGACCGATCGGGAGCTTCACCCGGGATGCTGGGCTCCTTTAGTTACCTGCTGCCGTGGCCTGCCGATATTGTCGCGGCGATTGCCTACATCTTAATGATCGCGACGCTCTTCACACGCGCTTCAGGCAACCGATTGATCGAATTCTCGATCGTTGGTTTCCTTATATTGTTCGCGTTGGCTCGAAGCCTCTTCCCGAATCCGGCGGACTATTTTTTGATACTAGACCCCGGATTTATATTTTTTGTCGTCTTCGTGGTTCTTGTCGAAGCCCAATATGCCGTCAACCACGAAGTCCAGCCATCCTTCGGAACGGGACCACTGGGAGCACACGCATGATGGAAGCCACGGCCCATCATGAAGCAAAAGCTGGATCCGACACGACCTTCGGCGTGTTTTTTGCTTTGGTATTTTTAATCATCGCTGGGTTGCCGCAATTGGCCGGGGACCCTGTCCGGATTTGGGCACTTGGCGTGAGTGGAGTATTTCTTCTCCTTATCTTGCTCCGGCCCAGCTTTCTGGCGCCGTTTAATTACCTGTGGTTTAAGCTTGGGCTGATCTTAGGTGCGGTTATCGCGCCGCTCGTCATGGGCTTGGTGTTCTTTCTTGTCTTACTTCCTACGGGACTGATCATGCGGATGCGCGGGAAGGATCTCTTGGCGCTCAAAATGGATCGGGAGGCGTCGAGCTACTGGAATAGGCGCGACATCAACCAGACCTCCATGAGAGATCAGTTCTAAGCACGAAAGGAAGTTTATGTCTATCATTGTGGAATTATGGCGCTTCTTGCGCGCACGCAAAAAGTTTTGGCTGCTGCCGATCATTATAACCATGGTTGTGTTCGGAGGTCTGCTAGTGTTGAGCCAGGGCAGCGTCGTCGCACCATTCATCTACACCCTGTTTTGATCCGCGATCACATAGATTAATTCATGATGGCCTTTCTTGGTGTCTAATGACGGCCATTCTCGGGATTTCGGCCTTTTACCACGACAGTGCAGCCGCGCTCGTTGTCGACGGGGAAATCGTGGCCGCCGCTCAGGAGGAGCGTTTCACCCGCAAGAAGCACGACGCCAGATACCCACGACATGCCGTGGAGTATGTGCTGGACGAAGCGGGCAGAAGCCTGGCGGAGGTGGAATGTGTCGCCTTTTATGACAAGCCGTTTCTCAAATTCGAGCGCCTTCTCGAAACCTATGTTAGGGTCGCCCCCCGAGGCTTCAACTCCTTTCGCCTCGCCATGCCAGTCTGGCTGCGCGAAAAGCTTTTTCAGAAGGACATGCTGGTAAAGTTCCTGCGCGACCACGATGCCGGCTTCAAGGCGTCCAAACTGCTTTTCGCCGAACATCATTTCAGCCATGCCGCTAGCGCTTTCTATCCATCGCCCTTCGAGGAGGCGGTGGTGCTTACGCTGGACGGCGTCGGGGAATGGGCGACGGCCACAGTGGGTTTGGGGTTCGGTAGCAATCTGGAGCTTGTCAAAGAGCTGAAGTTTCCTCATTCCCTCGGTCTGCTCTATTCAGCTTTTACGTATTATCTCGGCTTCAGAGTCAACAGCGGCGAATACAAGGTCATGGGACTCGCGCCCTACGGTGAACCGCGGTTTAAAAAACTCATCCTCGAAACACTGATGGACCTTAAAGAAGACGGATCCTTTCGCCTTGATCAGAGCTATTTCAATTATCTTACCGGTCTGACAATGACTAACGCCAAGTTCGCCAGACTGTTCGGCGAGCCCGTCCGCAATCCGGAGGCGGACCGCCTGACCCAGTTTCACATGGACGTCGCTGCCTCTCTCCAGGCGGTCACCGAAGAGATCGTCTTGCGTATGACGCGCAGCTTGGCGGCTGAATACGGCATCCCGAATCTTTGTCTCGCTGGGGGTGTGGCGCTCAATTGCGTCGCTAACGGCCGCGTGCTGCGTGACGGTGCCTTCCAGAGCATCTGGATCCAGCCGGCTGCAGGTGATGCAGGCGGAGCGGTCGGGGCAGCACTCGCGGCGTGGCACAAGGAACTCGGGAAGGAGCGCCGCGTGGGGCTAGGCGATGCGATGAAGGGTTCGTATCTCGGCCCAGGGTACGACCGGCGCGAGATCACGCGGGCGCTTCGCCGCGATGGAGCGGTTTTCACAGAGCTTGAGACCTTAGACATGATCGATACCACCGCGCGTGCAATTGCCGACGGCCAGGCGGTCGGCTGGTTTCAGGGACGAATGGAGTTCGGGCCGCGCGCCCTCGGGGCGCGCTCCATCCTTGGCGACCCGCGGTTGGACGGGATGCAAAAGACTTTAAACTTAAAGGTCAAGTTTCGCGAAAGCTTCCGTCCCTTCGCGCCCTCCGTTCTGCGCAGCTTAGTCGCGGATTGGTTCGAGCTGGACTGCGACAGTCCATATATGCTGCTTGTCGCCGATGTCCGCCCCGAGCACCGGCGCGCGATGACTACGGCCGAGCAGGCGATGTTTGGCATCGACAAGCTGAACGTGAAACGTTCGGAAATTCCGGCAGTGACGCACGTGGACTATTCCGCGCGTGTTCAGACTGTTCATGAAGAGACCAATCCGCTGTTTTACGCGCTGCTGCGACGGTTTTATGAGATTACGGGCTGTCCGATTCTGATCAACACATCGTTCAATGTTCGTGGCGAGCCCATCGTCAACACGCCCAATGACGCCTTCAGGTGTTTCATGGGAACCGAGCTCGACCTGCTTGTTTGCGGCAACCTCGTTCTGCGAAAGTCGGAACAGAATCCGACGCTGGCCGAGGATTACAGAAGTAAGTACGAGCTCGATTGAGAATGATCGGCAACATCATTTTGTTTATAGTCGTACTTCTTGTGAGCGGCGAGGGTCTTGCGTTCGCCACGTGGAAGTTATTCCCCGATCGTTTTGAGAAATCGAACCGTCCGGTCGAATATTTCACATGCCCGCAGTGCGACAATCCTGGGTTCCACCGGCAGCTTGGTTGGAACACGGAGGGAAAACCACCTTATGGAGACGGCATCAGAGAGCGCCGCCGCCCCCTTGAGCGGACTTGTGGGGCTGCGTTCGGCGATTCGTTCACTTACGGAAACGATGTTTCGCCTGATAGTACCTATCCTGGCCAATTATCACAGTTGCTCGGGTGCGAAGTGCTGAACTACGGGGTTTCGGGATACAGTTATGTCCAGGCCTATGAAAAGCTAAAACTTTACAAGCCGCAAACTAATCTGATTATCGTGGGCGTTTATGAGGAGATGATAAAGCGCTCTTTGAGTGCCTCCACGCTGTTCTATGCGGGAGAACTCAAAGGCTGGGTTCCGCGACCGTATCTATTCTGGAATGGCTCTGACGTTACAAGGATACCCATGCCGGCTAGATTTGATGCCGAAAGCATGAAACAGCACCATCAGCTGGATCACTTTGGCGGGGCCTCTGCTTCAAGGGTACGGTTTCCTTATCTTTTGAATGTCTCGGCGCAGCTGATCCGCAGGATGACTGAAAGCCGGGCATGGCATTACCGAGATGTTTGGACGACCAGTCCTTACGCGCCTGCATTCGAAGCCTGGTTATCGGAAACGCTCTACGCAGGTGACTCAGCGCATCGCATCATCCTCCTTCTCATCCCCCATTCGGGACAACTGCAAAACTGGCGATCCATCCTGAGGTTTGTTGAAAGCTCTCCCATACTTTCTACGAGACGGAAATGTATCGCCCTGCCGGGAGAAGAGCTTGACAAAGCCGCGACGACGACCGCGCTCTTGACTGACACGTCTCATTTCAACGCCGTCGCGAACCGCATCATCGCGCATACGCTGGCGCAAACGATTCAAAATTGTCAGCAATGACGGAAGCAGCCGTAACCGATATGCGTTCCATCAAATCTCATCCAGCCAAGCATAGTGCCGAGCTTCACGTCTATTTCATTCGAAATGGATGGGTGATGCCCAAAAAGACGAGCGCCGCGAAATCGCATGGGACCTACAAGAGTTCCTCCGCTAGGGCCGTGCAGGCACTGAAACAGGAACTCTCGCTTCCGGTCGTCTCCCTTGAGGAAGAGCTGATAGGCGCAAAGGGGCGCAGTCGACAAAAGTGTGTCGATTATTGCCCGATGGATGGTCGCTGGAATCGTGTCGGAATCGGCTTCATAGCCGAGATTGTCGTGCGGTCGCGTGAATTATCCGCTTCTGGCAAGATCCCGGGCCGTTGATGACGCGGGCCCCCGGGATCCTCGGCAACACCGTGGTGCTTGTCGTGACGGTAGGGGTATGCTGGCTCGGCGTCAATACTTGGCTATACCACACGCGCGCAGTTGATCTCCGCGCTCCGATCGCTGTCCTGGCCGATGAGTGGCCGAAGGACGAGAACACGATGCTCTTCATTGCGCCGCAGAACTATGTGCGCGGCGACGTACATCCCGTCTTCCGGAACGTGCTGCCGCCGGGGGTCACGATGCCCCTTGGCGGCGTGCCGGGCATTCGCAGTATCTACTGCCAGGAAGATGAAGGTTGGTACATCGAGCGGACTGATCGGTACGGCTTCTTTAATCCCGATGCCGCCTGGGAGCGGCCGATTGACATCCTGCTGGTCGGCGATTCCTTTGCTAATGGCGCCTGCACCCCGAAAAATTCTCGCTTCTACCTAGCAGAGCAGGCCAACACGGTGACTGTCGGCTCGGGCGGCAACGGTCCGCTTCTGGAACTCGCGGTATTGCGTGAGTTCCTGCTGACCTACTCGGCCCGTCACGTCGTATGGTATATTGTGAGCAACGACGATACTGACCTTGAGCACGAGCTCAGTTATTTGCCCTTGCGCGCCTATCTTGATGATCTGGCCCACCACCAGAACTATTTCCAGCTTAACCTGTCATCGTGGCGTAATCGGGTGCTCGATGCCGTGCCAGGTTACCTGGCAATCAATGCCGACAATATAGCCCACATCCGAGCAGCAATCCGGTCGCCCCTATACGATATCGCGGCCGGTAGGTATTTTTTCAGCCTACTGACTCCGGCGCGTTGGATAGAGGCGAAATCCGTTGCTTCCGTTTTGCCCACGTTCAATAACATCCTCGGCAAGGCGCATGAGTTGGCCGAAGGCGCCGGCGCGGCCATCACGTTTGTCTTCCTGCCCTCAGCGGCGAGTTGTCGGACGGGTAGGCGTCCCGATTTTTTCACCGACCTCATGACATGGCTTAAGCAGCACGAGATCGATTACATCGATGGCCAGGCCCTCGCGGCTGAGGATCGCTGTACGCAACTATTTGCCAGGCGTACCGGTGGGCATTTCACCGCTTACGGTTACAGACGCCTAGCCGATTTCGTTTTTCGCCATATCCGGACTAGGCCCAACTAAGGCGCCGCGCCATTAATATCCGCACTGGAACACGGAGACTGAGCTTCATCGGACGTCTCTTCAGGCGCCTCGTCATCTTGATCAGATGCGTTTGCCTGGTTAGAGAAGTCGCCAAGAATCAAGGATCAGTGAATGTGCGGAGTTGTCGGATTCCTTGGGGCTGAAGCCTCCGTTTCGATTGCTGACACCGTGCGCCGAATGGCTGCGCGGATTTCACATCGCGGGCCGGACGACGACGGCGTCTGGGCCGATCCGGAAGCCGGCATCGCGCTTGGACATCGGCGTCTCGCCGTCGTCGACCTGTCGCCCGCGGGCCACCAGCCCATGGCATCGCAGGACGGACGCTATATCATCGTCTTCAATGGCGAAATCTACAACCACGCTAAGCTTCGCAGCGATCTGGACCGGGAAGGCGCAGCAAATTGGCGAGGGCATTCGGACACTGAAGTCCTACTGGCGGCGATTTCGCATTGGGGGGTCAAGCCAGCGCTCAAGCGATGCGTGGGCATGTTCGCCTTTGCGCTGTGGGACCGCCGGAAGCGTGTACTGATCCTGGCGCGCGACCGGATCGGGGAAAAGCCGCTCTACTACGGACGGATCGGCCGATCCTTCTCCTTTGCTTCAGAGATCAAAGCTTTTAGCGCCCATCCGGACTGGAATCCGGAGATCGACCGTAACAGTATCGCTTTGTTGATGCGCCACAACTGCGTGCCGGCACCTTATACGATCTACAAGAGCCTTCACAAACTACGCCCGGGCCATATCCTCATCTTGGACGAGGGGGCCAGGGAGCCCCGCATCGAGGCTTACTGGAGCGCGCGAGAAGCGGCCGAGCGCGGCCGGGCGCAGCCGTTCGGAGCTAGCCGGGACGAGGCTGTCGATGCCCTCGACGCGCTCCTTCGCCAGGCGCTCGAGGGGCAGATGATGGCCGATGTACCGGTCGGCGCCTTCCTGTCGGGCGGCGTCGATTCATCCACCGTCGTCGCCCTTATGCAATCGATGAGCCCGCGGCCGGTCCGCACTTTTACCATTGGCTTCGACCAATCGGACTATAACGAGGCTGAGCACGCCAAGGATGTCGCCCGCCATCTGGGTACCGAGCATACCGAGCTCTATATAACCGGCCGCGAGGCGATGGACGTCATCCCAAAGCTGCCTGATATCTATTGCGAGCCGTTCTCCGGTTCCTCTCAAATCCCGACCTACCTCATCGCTAAACTCGCGCGCCAGAGCGTGACTGTCTCGCTCTCGGGTGATGCCGGGGACGAGCTCTTTTCCGGCTACAGGCGTTATGCCTTTGCCGCCGGCTTGTGGAACAAGCTTTCGTTGGTTCCGGGCCCGCTGCGCCGGGCCGCAGCGGGCCTAGCCACGCTTCCTCCGCCATCAATGTATGACCGGCTGGCGAGCCCGTTGATGCAGATGATGCCGAAGAATCGGCGGCACGGTCAGTTGGGTGACAAGGTCTACAAAGCTGCCGAACTCCTCGACCTGGGCACGGCCGACGACGTCTATCGCAGACTCTGCTCGCATTGGGCGCGTCCGGAGGAAATCGTGATCGGGGGCACCGAAATGCCGACGATGCTCACCGGCTACGAGGCGCTGCCGGAGCTTGCCGGCGACGTCGAGCGCATGATGTATACCGACCTCGTCAGCTATCTGCCCGACGACAATCTTGTAAAGGTCGACCGTGCCGCCATGGCCGTGAGCCTTGAGACGCGTGTGCCGTTGCTGGATCACCGGATAGTTGAATTCGCGCTTTCTTTGCCCCTCACGGTATTGCGCGCTGACAATATTTCTAAATGGCCTCTGCGGCAAATCCTTTACCGGCATGTACCGAAGTCGCTGATCGAGCGGCCGAAGATGGGCTTCGGCGTTCCCATCGGCTCCTGGCTGCGAAGTGAGTTGCGCGACTGGGCAGAAGACCTCCTGAGCGAACGGCGCCTCCGCGAGGAGGGCTTTTTCCGCCCTGCCCCGGTGCGGCAGGTTTGGCAGGAGCATCTTTCCGGGCGGCGCAACCATCAGCACCTTCTATGGGATGTTCTGATGTTCCAGGCCTGGCGGCTCACACAACCCAAGCAGCAAGCGGCGATGGCCGCATAGTACTGTGTTGAGCCGTACCAGCCGTGTCCAGACGCCAGAAGGCCTGGCTGTGGACCATCGTCGACCCGGTTCCCCGCACGCCGGGCGCTCCTATCGCGACGACATCACCGGCCTGCGCGCCATCGCAGTTATGGCAGTGCTGCTGTTTCACCTTCGAATTCCCGGCTTTGAAGGCGGTTACGTCGGGGTTGACGTATTTTTTGTCATCAGTGGATTTCTTATTACCGGCATTCTCTGGCGGGACCTCGAAGCCGGTACTCATAGTTTTCCGAAGTTTTTTTTGCGCCGCTTACGCCGCCTCTTTCCCGCTACTCTCATGACATCCGCCGCTTCGCTTGCAATGGGCGCGCTGTTGTTCGGCCCGCAACCTTTAGCAGAACTTGCGGGGTCGACGATCTTCACGATTCTCGGATTGTCGAACATCTATTTTTGGACCGGCACCGGTTATTTCGGCGGCGATTCTAGTCTGAAGCCCCTTCTCCACACTTGGTCACTCAGCGTCGAATGGCAACTCTATGTCCTTTGGCCATTCGCCTTGGGCCTGGCATGGCGCTGGCGAAACACCGCCTCCCCGCTCCTATTGATCACCATAGTGGGAGTGACGAGCCTGCTCTTGAATGTCGCCTTTACTGGCGTGGACAATTCTTCGATATTTTACCTCCCTTGGTTTCGCGTCTTTGAGTTTGCGATTGGGGCCATCGTGGTGTGGCTCATACGCTGGAAAACTGAAAACTCCGCGTTGCGTGAGTTGGTCTCGGTCGGTGGCCTCTGCCTCATCGGATATGCAGTTTTCTCTTATACGAAACAGACCGTATTCCCATCCGTCGCCGCCCTGGCTCCGTGCGTCGGAACGGCGCTCCTGATATGGGCGCAAGGATCCACGGCGACGGGCCGCCTCCTCACTACCCCGATTGCCAGATGGCTTGGCGAATGCAGCTACAGCGTCTATCTCGTCCACTGGCCGCTGATCGTATTTTTCGCATCCTGGAAGGCTACCGCCGCGCCGTCCCCTCTCGAGACCGCAATGCTATTCGTCGTATCGCTTGTGTTGGGATCGGCACTCCACAGATGGATTGAGAAGCCCTTCCGCGATCCCCGTGGCGAGGGCAAGTACCCGCCCTGGAAATTCGCCGCTGCCATGGCAGTTTTTTCGCTGGTCATCATCGCTCCGGCGGTGCATGCACGGATGGACGGCGGGTGGGCTTGGCGCATCAGCGGCGACATCGCCGCGATTCTCCATCGGGCGGGCGCCGAAAACGATGCTCAGATCGCGCAGTATCGCAATAGTCGTTGTTTCATAGACAGTGCCGAAAAGAAGTATTTTCGTGATTTTGACTTTGCGCAATGCATGACCCCTGCAAAGGGGAAGGCAAACGTACTTCTGATCGGAGATTCCATTGCGGCCTATGCTTGGCAAGGCATTCAAGCCAATGCGGGTTCGCAGATCAATGTCATGCGCAACATGCTGACTGGCTGCGTACCCTTGACAGGCCTTGCTTCAACGCCCGAATGCGGAGAGAGAAATCGCGATTTCTTGGAGCATGGAGACCGCTACAAGGCCGACCTCGTAATTCTGATGGGCCATTGGCGCGTCGAACACGAAGACGCCCTCAAGGCGACGCTGGACATTCTGCGCTCCAGAGGCTCAGAGGTCCTGGTGATCGGCCCAACCCTTCGTTTTGACCGGCCTCTCTACCAGGTCATTGCGTCTTACAAGCGCGTCCGCGAGGCGTTGATAGGTGCCAGTGGCCATATTGAGGCAGGCCTGTTTGAGCTTGATGCCACGTTGCGAGCGATAGCCAAAGACCGTGGCGCTGGTTATTTTAGCGTTCTTGATCGTCTTTGCCCCAAAGAGAGCAGAGAAAGCTGCACCACCATTATTGGCGGTGAAGTGATGGTCACTTCCGATACATCACACCTGCTTCCTTCGGCCGCGGAGTATGTATTTCGAAATTTGGATTTAAGCGCAGCAAGCAAATTCCACTAGCTTGGATCGGCATCCTTGTTCACGGCCTCGGTTCGAGGCGCCACCCTGCCGTAGCATGGTCCCTCAATTCAGCTCGCCCACGGCTGTCGGCGCGCCATGCCCTACGGCGAATACGACGCGCTTGCATCCCGTTGGCACGCTGACGGCCATCATGATTCCGTTCACGGGCGCGATTGCTATCTCGCGATTGTCGCAGTAGGCTTTCCAAGCGGATGTGAATTCCTGATTGTAAACGAGAAGCCCGGCGGCGCCGTTGGTTGAGATCGCAACTCCGCTCCACGTTTCCTCGACATGGTCCACGGCCAAGCCCCCTGCATCTCCCACTTGCAGCCATTGCGGAGCATTGGCGGGCGCAAGCAGCCCACGCGGTGAAATGTCGCGCAAGCGAAGATAATATGCCGCGTCGGTATCTGGCGCTGGCGCTCGGCCGACCGTCCTCGGTGCGAACACACGCGGCCAAGGCTCGACGCCTAGGTCGTAGATGTAGACTGGCGGCAATAAAGTGAAGCCGGGCAGCATGCGAGTGAATAGACGCAACATCGGAACATCTGAAAGCTTCAGCCCCAATTCTTTTGTCTGCAGACGCAATCGTCCGGACGGCATCTCGGAGGTCGAGAGCAGGTAGGAAACGTTGGCCATGGCGAGAGCATCGACGCGGTTCTCAAGCAGGTCGCGTCCAAGCGTTTGACGATCCGGCTGCCATTCCGCTTGCGGCGGCGTCTTTAACGTCAAAAACCAGAACGCTGTGCGGCGCCAAGTGAAGCGGCGAGCACCGTCGAGCGTCGCAAGGCCGTTAAAAATTCCAACCACCGGATTTGGGTAGTATTGCGGGAAGGAAACGGCGCGTGTGAAGGGTTCGCGACGATCAAGATCGCGCAATGCTGGATAGTCAGAGAACGCCGCCCATCCGCCGTATGCGTCAATCGAAGCAAGCGAACGCTGCGCCAAGCTGGAAGAACTGACCAATGCAACTAATGCGCATATCGCAAGGGGCCACCAGCGGGCAAAATAGCCGCGTGCATACGAGCACTCTTCTATCATCATGCCCCATAGCAGCGCGATAGTCGGTGTCAGAACAACGTAAACGGTATCCCAGCGGAACGTTGAGAACACCGGAACTTTGACGACCCGGGCGATAAATGTGAGCACAAATATCACCGCAAGGAATCCAAGAAGTCCCAAGAGCGGCCGAGTCTGTTGGCGCACCCGTGCGAGCCAAAGGGCAGTGCCGATGGCGCCTATCAGGAAAAGGATCGTCAAAGGGAAGCCCATAAGCGTATCGATGTTGCCCGTCCTCAAAAAATCCAAGCCGGGAAAAGCGAAGCTCTTGAAATCTCCGATCGCTGCTGCGTAGGCGGCGACTGGCTCCATCCCCGCCCTTCCTTGCTCAGGGTTGAAATAGGCCTGAAAGGCAGCGAGATCTCGTAAATTCATAAACCGTGCGAGTTCCGAAAACGAGCGCGCCAAGTTTAGAGCGGGAGACAGTTCCACGACGGCAACAATTGTTGCATAGACAAATGCCGCTAGAGCCGCCCTACTCCAGAGCTCGCGTATTGGCAGCGGGCGCAAAGCCCAAAGCAGCAGGAGGTAGGCTGCAAGCCAAGGCAGGAAAAAAAAGATGGAAGCCGTTGCGATGGTCACTACTCCGAGGGCCACGGCTAACAAAGAGCGTCGCCACAGCGACATGTCGGCAAACATTAGGAGTCCAACCCACGGCAAAATGGAGAGATTCCATGCGTATCCGCCAAGGGTCCAAGCATATGGGTAAACCGTAAAGACCATTGCTGTGAGGCCGCCGACGATCGCTGCTCTGTGCCTCATGGCGAAGAGGAGATAGGCAGTGAAATAAGTTCCCAGATAGAGCATCAAAAAACCGAGAAATCGGAAAATTAGTGACGCGACCTGCGCACCGAACGCGCGAATGAGCGCCGCGTAAAACGAGACTGCATCATTGCCGTAGAGTAACAATGCTCCGACCGACGTTCCCCCGGCGTAGCGCGGCAAAAACGTGTCCGGAGACGGGCTGAGAGCCACAGCCAAATAGCCCGGGATCGTGAAATCGTACTCGTCGTACCAGCCGATCGCGGAATAGCGGCCGAATAGCCAATATGGGAACAGGATGAGCGCACTCGTCCATGCTCCAACGAGGACAACCCCGAACATCGACGGCATCCGTGGACAAAGGCGCCGCACCAGGGCGATCCCGGCAGCGAGAAGCACTAATCCAGCAGCGATAAATTCGAGAGCAAAGAAGAATGTGATTTCTGACGGGACCAAGTGCGCGAGCCACTCGCTGGATGCTGATTGGTTAAAGTAGGCGTGCTCAAGCTGCAGTGCGTAAGTGGGCCAGTTCTAATCGGTCCAAGTATCTATGCTTGGATTTTGCTAGATCGCAAGCTAAGACACACAATCTCTCATGGGAACAAGCATCGATGTCGCGAGAAGTCGCGGACCTGTTGAGGCTGGTGGTGGTCACGCCGGTCTACAATGAAGCGTCGACGCTCAACCATTATGTCGACGAGATCCGCACTGTCCTATTGTCGCGCACCGATCTGAATGTTCGGATTCTGTTGGTGGACGACGGCAGCTCCGACACGAGTTGGGAGATAATCGGCAAATTAGCCGGCGACCGACACTTTGCTGCAATCCGACTCTCGCGCAATTTCGGATCGCACACGGCAATTGCGGCTGGTTTCGACCATGTTCCTGACGATGCTGATGCGGTCGCGACGCTTGCCGTCGACCTGCAAGACCCTCCCGAAACCATATTGGATTTTGTCGCAGCGCGCCGCCGTGGCGCTGATATCGTCTGGGGCGCCCGACGCACGCGTGACGACGGCCTCGGCCGCCGCATGGCATCGAGCGTTTTCGACGCGATACTGCGACGATATGCGATGCCAGCGGGGTCGCAGTTCCGCACTGGCAGTTTCTTCCTCATCGACAGACGGGTGCTCGATAGCGTCCGGATGATGCGCGAGCACGCGCGCGTCACGTTCGCGCTGGTCGCATGGACGGGCTTCACCCAAACCGTCGTCAGTTACGACCGCCGCGCTCGAACCGGGGGACGATCGAGATGGCGCTTAACGCAGCTTTTCAGCACTGCTTACGACGTGTTCATCGGTTTCTCGCCTCTGCCGGCCAAAATTCTGACGAAGCTCGGTTTCGTCCTTTGCTTCGGCAGCTTGCTGACACTTTTGTACGTAGTCGCCACCTGGATCACATACGATGTGCAGCCTGGGTGGACGGGGCTCATGGCGACTATGATTCTTTGCTTCGGCTTTCTCTTTGCTATGATCGGAGTTTCCTTCGAATATCTCTACCGCATCTTCATCGAGAGCAAGGATCGACCATTGTACTTCGTTTCCCAAAAATTCGGGAGCATTCACAAGCGCAGCCTTCCGGATGACTGATCTGGATCTTGCAACTGTCACGATCGACGCACGCGATTTTCCGTCTCGTCTTGCCTGGGCGCACGGCCAGGTTGCCACATTTCCGGTAGGGCTGGCGCTGACGTTGAGATCGCCTAATGCCGCCCGTGATCCGTCGATACGGTCCCGCTCGGCTGACGCTGCGCGCGATCTGCGGCTTCATGCGGCCTTCACACCCCGCCCGCCCTTGGTAAGCCGGCTGCCGGTGAGCTACCGCAGCGTTCCTAGTGGAGCGCGCCGGCTCGTTGCCGCCGCAGTCGGCCGCGTCCAGCGAATTCGGCAGCAGAAGTGGGCACGCTTTCCTAGGTGGCCGCTCGATCTCAGCGCAGATATCGCAGCCGACCTTGCTGGCATGTACCCGGCTTATTTCGAGCGCACCCCCGTCCTGCTTACGCACGATATCGACAGCCCTGAGGGGCTCCAAAATTTGGAATCGCTGTTCCTCCCAATCGAGGAGGGGGTGGAGGCGAGGTCCGCCAATTACGTGGTGCCTTGCGCTTGGCCTCTCGATCACGGAGTCATTGCGCACATCCGAGACCGGGGCCATGAGATTGGCGTGCACGGCTATGATCACGCAAATCGCACTGCGTTTGCAGACTCGTCGGGACGGCAACGCCGACTGAGCGAAGGCCACGCAATTGGTCGACGCTACGGCGCAACAGGCTATCGCGCCCCTTCGCTCCTGCGTACCCCTGCTCTGCTTGCCGACCTCGCCTCGTTCTACCGTTACGATTCGAGCATCCCGACATCCGGGGGCCCGTTTCCGGCCCCGAACAACGGGTGCGCGACCGCGCGCCCGTGGAAGGTGGGTCCGCTCTGGGAAGTCCCGATATCCCTGCCGCGAGACGGCAGCTTGCGGTTTCTGGGGTATGATCCTGATGAAATCGCCACACTGTGGCGCGAGGCGGCCTCCCTTATCGCCGCGGCGGGAGGAATTGTTTGCCTTCTGACCCATTGCGAGACTGGGTTCTCAGGCAATCCTGCGATGCTGACCGCCTACCGCCGAACGGTCGAATGGTTCGCGGCGGATGGGCGCTTCATGTTCATGCGTCCCACTGATCTCGTAGCGAAACTCGAAGCGATGGCTGATGCCGCCCGGGTCTGATGTCTATGCCAAGGCCACATTCATCGGCCGGGACGACGATTCGTATGCGCTCGCGGTACGCGCGCTCCCGCTGCTTGAAGACCGGCCGAAACCACGCCTGCTTGATCTTGGGTGCGGAACCGGCGGTATTGCCATTGCAGCTGCGTCTGCGTGCGGCAGCCTCGAAGCGGTTGCGATTGACATGTCTCCTGACAATGTCCGGCTCGCGCACCAAGCCGCCGCTCAGCATGGCCTCGCCGATCGACTCGAAGCTGTTGTGGGCGATTACATGGAATGGCGGGCATCACCCTTCGACGTGATCATCAGCAACGGCGTCCTACATCTGATAGCGGGCACCGACGGCGCACTCGCTGCCAAGCTTGCGGGCGATCTGCGGCCCGGAGGCACACTCATCGTCACGATGCCGGTCAGATCTCCGGGCAACTGGGTGCGCACGCTGTTACGGCGGATATGGAGCATCACGCCGACCAGCTTCGATGCAGCTGTAGTCCGCATTGCGGGCTGGCTCTATCCTCATTTTTCGCCGGCGGCGCTGGCCGCCCGGATCCCCTATCTGCGTGTTAGACCGCACCGCCTCTACGATCCGAGGCTCGAGCAAGTTTTAGCGGCAGCCGGGCTAATCAAAATAATCGACGAGCCATGGCCGAGCGCAAGCATTGCCAAATTCACGCATCGACTCCTAGGTTGGCGCCGCACCTTGTCCGGCGCGGGGTGACGCATGTAAGGAATTGCACTCGCTCGCGCTTTCCTATCCTCGTCGGGCAATCCCTGAGAGACGATTTGAAGGCGCTCCGACCTCTCATGTCCGGTGAGGACTAAGCGACAATGCCTGTTGATCCCAGCACGCTCCTTGGTCGCGACGTCATTATCACCAAACCGGAATTGGTTAACATTTACGGCGCAGTGATCGGCGATCATTCCCGCATCGGGCCGTTTGTGGAGATCCAGCGTGGCGTGGTAATCGGCGCGCGTTGCAAGATCCAGTCACATACCTTCATACCGGAAGGCGTGACGATCGAAGATAACGTGTTCGTCGGACATGGTGTTATGTTCACCAATGATCTTTGGCCACGTGCGGTGGACGAACATGGCGCTGTAGTTGGGCCCAACGGTTGGACAATGTCGGTGACCCTGATCAAATCTGGCACTGCGATCGGTAGCGGGGTGACGGTGCTACCGGTCACGGTCGGAGAGAATGCCCTCGTCGGAGCTGGATCTGTGGTTGTGAAGGATGTTCCCCCCTTTGCAATAGTGGTCGGCAATCCCGCGCGCATCATCGGCGATGTGCGACGGCGATCCGGCATCTCTGCTGGATGAAGCAAAAGGTGGGCATGCCCGACGAAGAAGAGAGTGCGCACATCCGCGTGCCTTTCAACGATCTAGCGACACAGTGGCGCGAGATTAAGGAAGATGTGCTTCCAAGCATCTTGGATGTCTTCGAACGCGGCACTTTCAGCCATGGGCCAGAGGTAGAAGCATTCGAGGAAGCCCTTGCCCGCTACTTAGACGCGCCCGAGGTCGTGGCGGTCAATTCGGGGACCTCCGCGTTACATCTCGCCTTCGTCGTGGCTGGCATCGGCCCCGGTGATGAGGTTATTGTTCCGGCTCACACTTTCATCGCAACTGTCTGGGGCCTCCTTTATGCGGGGGCCCAACCTGTATTTTGTGACGTGGACGGGGCAACCGGAACCATCGACGTCGCACACGCTGATATGCTCGTGAGCGCGCGGACAAAGGCTATCGTTCCCGTTCACTTATTCGGTCAGCCCGCGGCGATGGACATGGTGATCGACTTTGCGGCGCGCCATAACCTTACCTTGATCGAAGATGCCGCCCAGGCAATCGGAGCGCGGTGGAGCGGGCGCTGCGTCGGCGCGATCGCGCCGCTCGGCTGCTTGAGCTTCTATCCTGGAAAGAACCTCGGCGCGGCCGGCGAAGGCGGCGCCGTGATCGTCCAGGATGCGGCCGTAGCCGCGCGGCTGCGTAGCTTACGCAGCCACGGCCAGCGAGAGCGATATGTCCACAGCGAACTTGGTTTCAACTACCGCATGGACGGGCTGCAGGGCTTAGTGCTGCGGGAAAAACTCAGGCATTTGGATCAATGGTCGGCGCGCCGGCGAGAACTCGCCGGGCGTTATCTAAGGACGTTGGCGGACCTGCCGCTCGACCTACCCGCGGTCGTGAATCATGATCATGTCTGGCACCTCTTTGTGGTTCGTACCCCGCACCGCGACCGGCTTCATCAATATCTCGCCGGGCATTACATAGAGACCGGCCTGCACTATCCAGTTCCGCTCCACAAGCAGCCATGCTTCGCGCACCTCGAATTCGCAGCGCGGCACTTTCCGCGTGCCGAGCGATGGGCAAGCGAAGGATTGTCCCTACCGTTGTTCTACGGCATGACGGACGCCCAGCTCGATCATGTGGCCGCGGCGGTGCATGGATTTTTCCGCCCGTCAACGTAGACGCTCGATGAGCACGAATAGGTTACCGGACGTGATCATCGGCGGCGCTCCCCGCAGCGGCACCACATTTCTATGCGAGCTTCTCGCCAAGCACCCCGACATTTTCGTGGCGCGGCCGGTGATTCCCGAACCGAAGATCTGTCTGACGCCGCACCCGGACGGCGACTCTGGGTTACTCGCGCGCTATGCCGCCCTGTTCGCCGATGCGCCGCCGGGCGCCCTGCTGATGGAAAAGACCAGCAACTATTTCGAGAACGACGAGGCGCGCGCTCGGCTTGCCCGCATTCTAATGGGCACGAAATTCATTTTCATCCTGCGCGAGCCTGTGGCGCGGGCGTACTCCAATTGGGCTTGGTCGCGTAAAAACAAGCTGGAGACCCTGTCTTTCGCGCAGGCGCTTACGCTTGAGGGCCACCGGCCAAACCCTTTGCCTCCGGAACGCGAATACGCGCGCCCGTTCGATTACTTTAAGCGCGGCCGTTACGGAACGCTTGCGCGGAAATGGATCGATGCGATTGGGCGCGAGCGTATCGGCTTCTTTATTTTCGAGGATGCCGTGTCTGAACCCGAGCGCTTTGCCGCATACCTGCAGGAGTTTCTCGGTGTACACGCGCGGCCATGGTCGGAGCTGGCGACTGGCCGCATCAATGCGGCGGAACCGGGAGAAGGCATAGAGCCCGGGCTCGCGGCCGAGCTCCACGAGCGCTTCCGACCCGAGGTTGCGCTGTTCAGCAAGGTGACTGGCGTCGACGTGTCCCGCTGGGGCTATTGAGTGCTCGCCTGGCGCCGCGTCATCGCCCTCGGGGTGACCTCCGCGGCAGTGATCGCGGCAATCTGGCTGCTTGATGTCAACGCCCTCGTGCGGGGGTTGAAGGCCGTTCCGGTCACGACTTGGGTCCTCGCCACCGCGCTCGCCATCGGGCAATACCTGGTCCTTGCCGCGCGGTGGGTAATCCTGAACGCGCCGAGCGGCTGGGCGTTGCGAATTCGCTATTTCGTCGAAGCCCTCACGGCGCCGCTCTATAACGTGCTGACGCCCGCAAACCTCGGAGCAGACGTCTATCGAATCATGGTCGGGCGGCGGCGTACCGGAAGTTGGTCGCGGACCTCGGTATTAGTGCTGGCCGAGCGCATTCTTGGCCTTTCGAGCTATGCGCTTTTGTTTCTGATCGGCTACGCGCTGGCTGGCTCGCCGAGCGGCCTGCCGCCGTTTTTGGCCAACGCGGCTATGCCGCTCACGGTTGTCATGGGCGCCCCTTTGCTGCTGCTCACGCTTGGTCGTGCCGTTACGCGGCTCGTCCCTGTACGCTTCATGGCCTGGGCGGCGATTACCGAAGCCGCCGCGGCCCTTCCGCCGCGGCGCGTCGCGGCTGCCTACGGGCTATCGGTATTGTCGACCGGCGCCTGGCTTGTCTGCTTGGGGACGCTTTCGCGCGGCGCGAATGTGGCGCTCGACTGGAGTATGCTGCTGATGATCGGCACTATCACTGAACTGTCGCGGCTGATCCCGCTGTCAATCCAAGGTGCCGGGATTCGCGAAAGCGTATTCGCCTGGCTTGCCACGCAGGCTGGCGCGCAGGCGGAGCCGGCGTTCATCGCCTGCGCCGCGGCGTACGCCCTTCACTTCGCGGTTCTCTCGGCCGTCGCGTTCGCTACCAAGTTTGTGATGCAGTACGTTTCTCGTTAAAGTGGCCTCAATAGGGGTTCGGAGAACGGCGTGTTGCGCGTTGCAGTGCTTGGATACGGCTATTGGGGCCCCAAAGTCGTCCGAAATTTCCTCTCCAACGGTTGCTTCCAGGTGGCCGCAGTCGCGGAGCGCCGCGCCGCGGTCCGCGCCGAGATCGCGCGGCACCATCCCCGAACGATCGTACTGGAAGATGCTGCAGAAGCAGTGACACTTACCCATATCGACGCGGTCGCGATTGCGACGCCCGTGGTGACCCACTTCGCGCTGGCGCGCGAGGCGCTGTCCCGCGGCAAACATGTTCTTGTGGAAAAGCCGCTGTGCACCACAATTGCGGAAGCGCACGAATTGATCACTCTAGCGGAGAAGGTCGGCCGAGTCTTGATGGTCGATCATACGTTTCTGTTCACCGGCGCGGTGCAGAAGATAGACCAGGTGGTCAAGGCGGGCGAGCTTGGGAAAATCTGCTACTTCGACTCCATGAGGGTCAACCTCGGTCTCTTTCAGCCCGACGTGAACTGTCTTTGGGACCTCGCGCCACATGATCTCTCTGTCATTGATCGTTTGATCGATGATGAAATCGTCGGCATCGAGGCGACTGGATACTGCCACCTCAACCGGAACATTCCTGATATCGTCTACCTCACGCTGCATTTTGCGCACGACGTGGTTGCGCATCTCAACATGAGCTGGATGTCGCCAGTGAAGGTCCGGCGATTCGCGATCGGCGGCAAGGAGAAGATGCTGATCTGGGACGATCTCGATCAGGAGCAAAAGATTCGCATTTACAATTCCGGTATCGAGTATCACCGGCAGGACGAAAAAGCGGTGATCATTCCGGACTATCGGGTCGGCGACATCTATTCGCCACGCATCTCGCGCCATGAGGCGCTCGCGGGAGTCGTCGAGCATTTCGCCAACGTCATTGCGGGCCGGGAAGCGTCCATTATGGACGGCCACCGCGGCTTGCGCGTCGTCAGAGTGCTTGAGGAGGCGCAACAGCGGCTCGACCGTAACCTGCGCGCGATAGCGGCCAGACGGAGGACGCTGGCATGACGGGTCGGGTACTGGTTACAGGCGGAGCCGGCTTTGTCGGCAGCCATCTTGTTGATGCGCTTATCGCCCACGGCGAACGCGTAACCGTGTTCGATGATTTATCGACCGGAGCGCTCGTCAACCTGACGGAAGCACACCATCGGGGTGACGTTCAGTTTGTGCGCGGCTCGGTTCTCGATCCGCAGGCGCTGGATCGCGCGATCGTCGGCTGCGACCGGGTCTACCATTTGGCAGTCCAATGCGTGCGCCGTTCGATCGGCAACCCCGCCGAAAGTCACGCCGTCAATGCCACTGGCACACTAAACGCGCTCGAAACGGCACGCCGGTACGGCATCGAGCGTTTTGTTTACTGCTCGTCCTCGGAAGTTTACGGCAACAGTTCCGAGGAGCCGCTGCATGAGGACACCACGTCCTGTCGGCCTGTGACGGTCTACGGCGCGGCCAAACTTGCGGGGGAACTCTACGCGGAAGCCTATCGACAGACATATGGCCTGCCGACGCAGATCGTCCGGCCGTTTAATGCCTATGGCCCCCGCAACCATGTGCGGGGTGATCTCGCTGAAGTCATCCCCCGTTTTGTCATCCGCGTCCTCAATGGATTGCCGCCGGTCATTTTCGGCTCCGGCCACAACGGCTTTCCAGCACAGTGGGATCCGAAGCTTGGAATTCACGTGACTTGAAGTCGCGGCCGCACTGACCCTATAGTGAGTCGTATTAATTTAAATCATACCAACATGGTCAAATAAAACGAAAGGCTCAGTCGAAAGACTGGGCCTTTCGT
>JADMIO011618429.1_pt1 | contig 31748 bp, 21 predicted proteins | sample 8958161 | NCBI WGS metagenome assembly JADMIO01 (sample SAMN16585339, study PRJNA669376) | soil metagenome | isolation source: Crop rotation soil | place: USA: Cullars Rotation, Alabama | collected 2011 | reverse complement strand
GATGACGAATGTGGACGGCGCTGTCGATATTCCCGTGGTCGGACTGCTGGCCGGCACCGATTACCATTACCGCTTTGTCGCCAGCAACACAGTGGGAGTGGCTTATGGCGAAGACCGCATGCTGACCACCGAAGCGTTCGTGCTTCCAATAGCGTATACCGACTATCCTTCATCGGTTTCCTCCAATTCCGCCGTGTTAAATGGCTACTTCGACCTTGGCATTCCAAAAGAGACATTTTACTGGTTCGAATACGGCGCCACGACGAATTACGGCTTCGCTACGCCGGTGATGGAAACCAACGACTATACCGAGGCGACGTTCACTCTCAGCGGGTTGTCTCCTGGCGTGCTTTTCCATTACCGCTTCGGCGTGAGCAACTCTTTCGGGGCCACTTATGGCGAAGACATGACATTCACCACGCTGAGTTTCATCAGCACTTTTTCCTTCCCGAGCATGTGTTGTGGAGCGGTGGCGTGGGGAGATTTTGATAATGACGGTCACCTGGATGTGCTGCTCACGGGCGAAGATTACAGCGACAACTATTTCAGCCAAGTCTGGCGCAATCGCGGTGACGGCACGTTCACCAACATTCAGGCAGGCCTGCCGGCCGTCTCCAGCAGCGCGGTGGCCTGGGGTGATTTCGACAATGACGGCTACCTCGATTTGTTTTTAGCCGGCGAAACTCCAGGACCTAACTACGCATTGATTGCTCAAATCTGGCGCAACCGTGGCGACGGCACGTTCACCAACATCAACGCTGGCCTGCCCGGGTTGTTTGCTGCTTCCGGCGCCTGGGGCGATTTCGACAACGACGGCAGACCCGACCTTCTCATATCTGGCGCGACCAGCGATGACTTTGTGACACAAATCTGGCGCAATCTCGGCAATGGCACGTTCTCCAACATCAATGCCGGCCTCACCAGCGTTTACAATGGATCGGTCGCATGGGGAGATTACGACAACGATGGATACCTCGACGTCCTGCTCGCAGGTATTGGTCTCAACAACGACGTCACGGAAGTCTGGCACAATCTTGGCAATGGGACCTTCACAAACATTCACCTCGGATTGCCTGGCATTCGCAAGGGCGCGGCCCTTTGGGCCGACCTCGATAATGACGGCTACCTCGACATCGTGTTGAACGGTTTCGGTTACCCGCAGCAGGAAAAAGGAGAAATCTGGCGCAACCAGCGCAACGGCTCCTTCACTAATATCCAGGCAGGGTTGCTCCCGGTTGGCGCCGCCGCCGTGGCTGTCGGTGATTACGACAATGATGGCGACCTCGATGTGTTCTCGGCGGGCTATTTTGATTTCTCAGGCTATGCGCTCATGGTCGCGCAAAACCGCGGGGATGGCACCTTCAGCAATACCGATCCTGGAATCTCCAATGACATCCAGATCGACACCGCCGCGTGGGGTGATGCCAATAACGATGGCAAGCTCGATCTCCTGATCACCGGAGGCACTTTTGACGCGCCCATTTCCCAGCTTTACCAGCATCTCATGCCAACGACCACCAACCACCCGCCCAGCGCACCGGCCGGTTTGAGTGCGGAACGAATCGGCTTCACGAGCGGAGCCATCCTGCGATGGAACACTGCCACCGATTCAGAAACTCCCTCCGCCAATCTCACATACAACGTGCGCCTGGGCACACGGCCCGGTACATCGGACATCATCGCGCCCAACGCGGGAGCGAACGGCTTCCGCCGGCTGCCCCAAATGGGCAACGCACAGCATCGCCACACCATGCTCGTCACCAATCTCAACCTCGAACCGGGAAACATTTATTATTGGAGCGTTCAAGCAATCGACGGCGCCTACGCCGGCTCAGCCTTCGCGCCCGAGCAGGTCTTTGTTCTGCGCCCGTCCATCGATCGTTTCGCTCGTCTCGGCGACGGGCAGTTTCGCCTCCAGTTCGATATCGCGGCGGGAACGAACTACGCGGTCGAAGCGTCGAGTGACCTGATTAGTTGGTCGCCCGTTTCCGTGTTCACATTTGACTCCAGTGGCACAGTCCTCTTCACCGACCCCGACGCCGCAAATCATTCCACGCGCTTCTATCGTCTCGGCCAGAAATAGAGCCGGCGCTGTTTTCGACCTTTCGGGCAGGCGCGCGCCTTACTAGCCAGCTCAGTCGAGATGAACGATTCCACGCCGCAATGCCGTCGTGGCGGCCTGGGTCCTGTCGGCCACGCGCAGCTTCCCAAGGACGTTGCTGACGTGAAATTTCACTGTCACTTCACTGATCAAGAGATGCGTCGCGATCTCTTTGTTGCTCTGCCCATTAACAATGAGCTGCAACACTTCCCGTTCGCGTTCGGAAAGCTCGGCACGATAGAGACGATTGGCGAGGCGCGTGGCAACATCAGGAACAAGAACAGTTTCGCCGTTGTGAACCGTGCGGATCACCGCGAGCAATTCATCTCTTTGCACCGTCTTCAGGAGGTAAGAACACGCGCCGGCTTGCAGCGCGCGGTGAATGTCATCATCGCCACCGCAAGTGCTCAGGATAATAACCCGCGCGCCGGGGAATTCGCCGACGATTCGCGAGGTCGCCGCAAGCCCGCTCACACGCGACAAATTCAAATCCATCACGACCACGTCAGGTTCGTCGGCGCGATAGCGCGTGATGGCTTCATCACCGGCGCTTGCTTCGGCAATGACGATCATGTCGAGTTCTTTGTTGATCGAAGCCGCGAGACCGGCGCGAAAGAAAAACTGATCGTCCGCGACCAAAACGCGAATTTTCTCCCTGGTCTGCCGAACCGTGGCTCGCCTCTGCCTTGATTTTGCGACGCCGCGCAAAGCTTCGCCCATGTGAACTCCTTTGAGATGCCGCGACGCTACCGTGGCGAGCCGGCGATTCAACTCTATTTTCCCCACCCCCCAATCAGGACTTCGCTCCTCTCCCAAAGTATGGCTCCGGGCCCATACCTCCGGCGGGATGACAGATGACGCGGCAATCCTGCACGATGAGGCGTTTACAGGAGGAGACGACAACTCATGAAAAGAATTGAACCACTCACCTATCTATTACGCAGCGTCGGGTCATTCGTACTGCTCGCCACGACGTTGCTGCTGGCGCGGCTGGACGTTTCAGCCGCATGGCAGCTCGCCTGGTCGGACGAATTCAACGGTCCGAACATCGACACGTCCGTATGGGGATACGAGATCGGGTTCATTCGCAACAACGAGCTGCAGTACTACACCAGCCGCACAAACAACGCGCGAATCGAGAACGGCAATCTCGTCATCGAGTGCAAGCGCGAGAGCTACAACGGCGCGCAATACACGTCAGCGAGCCTGAACACGTCGGGAAAGAAGACGTTCAAGTACGGGCGCATCGAGATGCGGGCGAAGCTGCCTTACAGCAAAGGCCTGTGGCCCGCGTTCTGGACGCTCGGCCAAAACATTAACACCGTCGGCTGGCCCGCGTGTGGCGAGATCGACATCATGGAAATGATCGGCGGCGGAACAGGTTTCGATGACAAAGTTTACGGAACGGTTCATTGGGACAACGGCGGACACCAGTCCAGCGGCAGTTCGACCCAGCTCTCGAGTGGCAAGTTCGCCGATGCGTATCACCTCTTCGCCGTCGAGTGGGACTCGACACAAATCAAGTGGTTCATGGACAGCGTGAACTATCACACGGTGAACATCACCGACCCGCAGTTCTCTGAGCTTCAGGCGCCGCACTACATCCTGCTCAATTGCGCCATCGGCGGCAGTTGGCCGGATGCAGTCGGCAAGACGCCGGATGCCACAACGGTGTTGCCGCAGAAGTATTACATCGACTACGTGCGCGTGTACAATTGGGCGCCTGACTCAAATCTCGCCTTGAACAAAGCCGTGACCGTCAGTTCGACGGAAAACACCGGCCTCCCGGGAAGCGCCGCTGTCGATGGAAACACCGGCACGCGCTGGTCGAGCGCATTCAGTGATCCCCAGTGGATTCGCGTGGATCTCGGCGCCACGTACACGGTGAACCACGTGAAGCTGAATTGGGAAGCGGCTTATGGCAAGGCATACCAGATTCAGGTGTCGTCCGACGGCAGCACGTGGAAAACGATTTACAGCACCACGAGCAGCGACGGCGGCATCGATGACCTAACGAACATCGCGGGCACAGGACGATACGTGCGCATGTACGGCACGCAGCGCGGCACGGCTTACGGTTATTCACTGTGGGAGTTTGAAGTTTACGGCACCGCGCCGGGCCCAGTCGCGGACGGCACATACAAAGTGGTCGCGCGTCACAGCGGCAAGACGTTGAACGTGTGGCAGCATGGGACAACCAACGGCACACCGGTGCAGCAATGGACTTACACGGGCGGCAATTGGGAGCAGTGGACGATCACGCATCTCGGCAACAACCAATACAAAATCATCGGCGTCGGCAGCGGACGCGCGCTCGACGTGACCGGTGTATCGACGGCCGACGGAGCACAGGTGCAAATCTGGGATTACGTCAACGGCAATAATCAGAAATGGACCCTCACGCCCACGTCCGGCGGTTACTATAGTGTGCTCGCGGTGCATAGCGGGAAGGCGCTGGACGTGGCCGGAGCTTCGACAGCAGACGGAGCGAAGGTTCAGCAATGGACCTACAACGGCGGGAACAATCAACAATGGACTTTCCAGGCCCCATGACAGTGGGCAACGCAAACGGAAGAAAACCTATGCACGTTCATTTCTTGAATACCGGTCTGTTGGGTTTTGCGCGTCGGATCGTGATTGGCGCGATGCTGCTCACTTCGAGCCTTGTTCTCCTCGCAGATGTTTTAATCGACAACTTTCAACGCACGAGTGTCGCGCCATGGACATTCTACAATGGCGCCGAATTTCCCGGCGCGACCGGTTCCCTCTCCATTATCACAAATGGATACTCAGGGAATGGAGCGCGGCTGGCCTACAATTTCACGGGCGGAGGCAATTACGTGAGCGCAAACCTGACATTGTCCACGCCGCAAACGTGCGCGGCGATTGCCTTCCGGGTGAGGTCGGCGGCCAACATCGTGGTGACTTTGCGCGTCGTCGATTCGTCGGGACAAACCTTGCAATATCCGCAGTCGCGTCCGCTCGACACGTCGGACACGGCCGCATGGTACAAACATGTCATTGCGCTGAACTCGCCAGGCAGTTGGTGGGGCGGAAACAATAACGGTGCCGTTCTGTTCCCCATCACCGGAATCTCGATCCTCGCCGGAGATCGCGTGGACAGCGGCAGCGGCGCGGTGGGACAAGTTGATTTCGATGAAGTCACCGCCGTCACTTCCACCACGTTCAACCTCGATCCCTCCGTGCAGCCATTGATTCCGCGCACATCCGGCAGCGGTGTCCTCAGCTCCGGGCTCGGTGTGGCGATTCATTTCACCACCGATGACCGCGCGCTCGATGCGATCCGCGACGCCGGATTCAAGTGGGTGCGCACCGACCTGCATTGGTCGGCGGTCGAAACATCGGCCGGTGTTTACAACTGGAACAATTTCGATGCGCTCGTGAACTCGGCAGCGGCACGCGGGCTGAACGTGTTGTTCATCCTATGCTACGGCAACTCAATCTATACCGGCCAGTCGGACACGGCATATCCTCCCATCACCTCGGGAGCCATCACGGCTTACGGAAATTATGCTGAAGCCGCCGCGCGGCATTTCGCGGGCAAAGGCGTGCAATTCGAAGTTTGGAATGAGCCGAACATTTCCGGGTTTTGGAAACCGGCGCCAAACGCGGCGCAATATGCGGCCATCGCGAGGGAAGCGATTGCTCGCGTTCACACCGGCGATCCCGGCGCGCAGGTCACGACCTGCGGCATGTCCACCTTCGATTTCGGTTTTCTGCGCGGTTACTTGAGCCAGGGCGGCGGAGCAGGAGCCAACGCTTTGGGCGTGCATCCGTACGAGATTGGGAATCCGCCCCGGCTCTTGTTGGAAAAAATTCTCACGATGCGCGGCGTTGCCGGCGCTTATCTCAATCCCGTTCCGCCGATTTGGGACACCGAGTGGGGCTACACGTCGACTGATTTCGGAGGAGGCAATACTTCGCCCGCGCGCCGGCGCCAGGCGGTGCTTGTCGCGCGCAAACTGCTGACCGCGTGCGCGGTGGGCCTGCCGCAGTCGATCTACTATGACATTCGCGATGACGGCACCGACCCGGCAAACCGGGAACATAATTTCGGCCTGCTCGCCAATGATTATTCCGAGAAGGACGCGATGCGCGCCGTAAAGAAGCTGACGGCAATGGCCGCGACGCGCACGTTCAAAGGCTTCATTCATACCGAGCCTTCAAGCCTCATCGCCATGCGATTCGATGGCGTGTCGGACCAGGTTGTCGTGCTGTGGTCATTCGCGGCCGACGGGCCCATTACCATCACTGCGCCAGCGACGGCGACCGCCACGGACATGTTCGGCGCCGGCATTGCCGCCAACCGCGACCTGCGCGAATCAGACGGCCCGGTCTATTATACGTTCCCTGTCACGAGCGTGGTGCGGCTGAGGAATCGGTGGAATGGCACCTACCTCTACATGTCCGGCACGCAGGTGAAATACGGTAGCGTGCCGAGCACGGACAAAACCTCGTGGTGGCGGCTGCGCCCATACCAGGGATTTACGCGCCTGGAAAACTACAACACGGCAGACGCGTTCATGAACGTCGAACACCAATTCGATTACGTGGAATCTTACGTGCTGAACAATGATGGCGCGCTGAGTTCGCACTGGACGCTCGAAGATTACCAGGGCTTCGCGCGCCTGAAGAACCGCTGGACCGGCGCGTACGGTCACATCGAGAACCTCAAAGGGTACCTCCAATGCACCGCCATCGGCGCTGGCGCGTGGAGTTCGCATTGGGCTCTCGAACCGCTCGGTCCGCTCCCGGAGGGCACTTACAAAATCGCGGCCCGACACAGCGGCAAAGTCCTTGACGCGTTCAATCACCAGACGGCGAACGGCTCGATCGTCGATCAATATACTTACAACGGCGGCAATCACATGCGCTGGACGTTGAGCCATGTGGACATCAACCAGTATCGAATCGTTGGCGTGGAAAGCGGACGTTCGGTGACCGTCAGCGGAGCTTCAACCGCGGATGGCGCGCAAATCGTCATCTGGGATTGGCTCAATCAAAACCACCAAAAGTGGACGGTCGCTCCAACCTCCGGCGGCTATTACAGCCTCAAGGCCGTGCACAGCGGCAAAGCTCTCGATGTGAACGGAAGCTCCACGGCCGATGGCGCAAAAGTCCAGCAATGGACTTACGGGGGCGGCAACAACCAACAATGGACATTTCAGGCGCCGTGAAAGCGAAGAGTCCCCGCCATCCAACATGAACGCAAACGACAACTGTTTTATGCAAATACGAACCACGCTGGCCGTTCTCTGTGCGCTGATCTGCCCGCTTCTCACCTTGCGCGCCTCACCACAGACAATCATTAACAACTCGGTCTGGCATGACGCCAGCGGCAACGAAATTCTCGCGCAGGGCGGGAGCATGATTCAGGTCGGCAGCACGTTTTATTGGTACGGTTACGATACGTCCGGCAGTGACGTCCGTTGCTATTCGTCTACTGACTTGAAGAACTGGACGTTCGTCGGCATCTCCGTGAATGCAGGAAGTTGGCACGGGCGGCCCGAGGTCGTCTACAACAGCGCCACGGCGAAATATGTCATGCTCACCGAAGCGCCGAACGGCTCGGGACGCAACGCCGTCGCCTACTACACTTCAAGCACGCCAACCGGCGCATTTACGCTTCAGCGGAGCGACAATACGATTTTCAGCGTGCCCATGGGGGATCACGGAGTGTTCAAGGACACCGATGGCAACGCCTATCTCCTCGCCGTCACGGATGACAACGGCGTCGCGAACGGCACGTTAAAAATCGTGAAACTCAACAGCGATTACCTGGGGTTGAATTCCATCGTGATGTCGTGGACGGCGCAGTCTGGCGACAAACGCGAAGCACCTTCGATGCTGAAGCGAGGCTCGACTTACTACCTGTTCACGTCGCGCACCGCGGGCTGGAATTCTTCCGAGACGAAATATTGGAAGTCCACGAGCCTGAGCAGCGGCTGGTCGGCATTGACTCTCGCGGATACGGTTCCCACTTCGACCGATTCGTTCAATACCCAGCACGATTTCATCATCACGGTGAACGGCAGCAAAGGCACCACCTATATTTACGCCGGCGACCGTTACAGCCAGTTCACCGGCGTCGGGGTGGGCAAGAACGCATGGTATCCTCTCACATTCGACGGCAACGGAGCGCCAACGATCAATGGTTACGGCCAGTGGACAATCGATACGGCGACCGGGTTGTGGTCCGCGAACAATGGCGGGCCGATTCCCGACGGCACTTACAAGATCGTTAACCGAAACAGCGGCAAGGCACTGGATGCTTCCGGTCACGGCACAACAAATGGCACGCCGATCATCCAATGGACTTACGGCGGCGGCGCGAACCAGAAATGGACCATCTTCCACCTCGGCAGTAACCAATACAAAATCGTCGGCGTTGAGAGCGGCGGCGCGCTGGACGTGACCGGCGTTTCCACTGCCGATGGTGCGCGGGTGCAGCTTTGGAACTACGGCGGCGGCAGCAATCAGAAGTGGACGCTCAGCGCAACAACCGGCGGCTATTATAGCGCGCTGGCCGTCCACAGCGGCAAGGCCATGAACGTGGCAGGAAGCGTTTTGACTGACGGCGCATTCATAGAACAATGGAGCTATGGCGGATGGCTCAGTCAGCAGTGGGGATTTCAAGCGCCATGATTTCACTGCTGAAATGAGCCGAGGCTCCATTTTGACTTTGGGCCTGGTTGCGGCGCTCTGTGCCATTATCGCCTTCGATCACTGGCGTGCCCGGACGGGCAGTGAGGCCGGCGTTCGTGAACCAGGCTTGCGGACTGAAAGCGAAGCGCTTGAGGCTCGACGCGTCGGTGCCGTCAAATGGCCCCGCTACCATAGGGCGGAACAGATTGCAGCGGCTGAAGACACGACGGCTTTTGAGCTCGCCCGGGAAATCCAGACAAGCTTGAGCGCTGCAGACGCGGAGAAAGTCGATCAACTTTGCACAGAGCTGCTTCCACAACTCGTCTCACGAAATGCTTTGCTCGCGGGTCGCGTCGTTGAATCAATCGAGAATCCCGAAATTCGTGAAGAGATGTTGCACCGGCTCGTCCGCTTATGGGCGGCCCAGGATGCCCCAAGCGTGCTGGCATGGGCCAATCAGTTGCCCCAACGAGCCGAGCGCGACGCTGCCCTTTCGGATGCGTGCCTCCAGGTGGCACAGGCAAGTCCGAGGGATGCCGTGCGCATCGCGGAACAATTTGGCCTGGCCGAGAATCCCGTGATCGAGAGCGTCGCGCAGCAGTGGGCGAGCAAAGAGTTTCCGGCAGCGCTCGAATGGACCAGGGCGTTATCGGCCGGCAGTGAACGCGAAAAAATTCTGGCGCGTCTCGCCTATGTGCAATCCGAACGCGATCCGCAAAGTGCCGCCCGACTGGTCGTCCAGGAAATTCCCCCCGGGCCGGTTCAAAACGAAGCAGCCATTTCCGTCCTGCACCAATGGGCCCTGCGCGATTTCACCAGCGCTGCGCAATGGACTGATCGTTTTCCGGCGGGGGAGCTACGCGATCGCGCACAGAATGAGCTTGCAGGCATTGCAATCTACGGCCTCGCGAAGCAACCAGAGTGAGTGGCTGCTGTTTGGGTTCGCCGGCGTCTTCATGATTTCTTCGACAGCCCACGGTAGAGCATCTCGATCCAGCGCTCGGTATTAATTGCCGGCGCGGACCAGCTCTTCCACTTCTCAGGCAAACCGGCGGCTTTGATTTCGCCGAGCGATTTTCCAGCGGCGATTTGCTTTTCCACGATGCCGCTCGTCGCGACCAGCATCTCGTGCAGTTCCTTTAACTCTTTCGCCGTTGAAAGTGGTCCGTGGCCGGGAATTAGTTTTACCTCGGGCGGGAGGTTCGTCAGCACGTGCTCCACATTTCGGATGTAACCGCGCACGTCTCCGCCGCCGCCGAGGTCAATGTTCGGAAAACGGCCGGAGAAAAACTGGTCGCCCATGTGAATGACATTCGCGCCGGTAAAGTAAATCATGCTGTCTCCATCCGTGTGGCCGTGCGGCAGGTGTGTAAGCCGGATCTCTTCGCCGTTGAAATGAATGTGCAGCGATTCATCGAACGTAATGACGGGCAGCGCTTCCTTAGGTGAGTTGGCGAGCCGCTTGCGGACATTTTCGTGGGCAATGATGTGCGCCTCGCGGCCGAAGTAAGCGTTGCCGCCGGTGTGATCACCGTGATGGTGCGTGTTGAGCAGGAACTTGAGCTTGCCCGGATGAAGCTGCTTCAGGGCGGCCTCGATCTTCGGCGCGAGCGGCGCGAATTGATCGTCCACGATCAATAAGCCGTCATCCCCCACGGATACACCGATGTTTCCGCCTTCGCCTTGCAGCATGTAGACATTTTTGGCGACGTGAATGACCTTGATCTCCACGGTGGACCAATCGCGTTGCTGCGCGAACGCAATGAACACCGCGAGGAACGTCGCGGTGCCGAGGAGAATGCCTAAGCGCTTGTTTTTCATCGTGAGTTGTTATTGGTTTTTACAAGTTGAATCTCTGCTGCTGCAAGTTCCTTCACTCGCGCGCTGATGCCCGTAAGTATCGAATCTGCAATGTCGCCGGGAAATCCTGACGGTATGAGTTTTCGCACCTGGTCAATTACCACAGGGGTCCGGGCAATTAGGTCTTCAACGACACTCTTCATGTCTCCGAATCCACACCGTTTCGCTGTCTCGATCCAGTGCCGTGTGCGGATCTCATTCCAGCGGTAGCGGCGGTTCTTCCCCTGCACCGCCATGGCCATCCTGATCAAGCGCATTATCCCTTTTACAAGGTAAAAACGATTTATCCCTTAAACGGCATCGAGCGACAAGGCTGCTCTTGGAGTTGGTAAAGCCCTTGATTTTAGCTGGCGCACCCAATAGGAGTTGAACCTATAACCTTCTGATCCGTAGTCAGATGCTCTATCCAATTGAGCTATGGGTGCTCCCAGAAGGAGGCGCAATTTAATCGGTCGCCGCACCACGTCAAGTGCGGATTGCGACCTCTATCCGCTGAGAAATTCCCCGATCGGCGCCAACGGTTTGAAGTGATCGCAAAAGATGCGCAGCATCATCACGAGCGGGATCGACAGCAGCGCGCCGGGTATGCCCCACAGCCACGTCCAAAACATCAGCGAGATGAAGATCACCAGCGGATTCAGCGTCAGCCGCCGGCCCACGATCATGGGCGTGATCAGGTTCGATTCCACCCCGTGCAGGCAAAGGTACACAATCGCCGGCAGCACCTCGCGCCACGCCTCATCAAATGTCACAAAGCCGACTACGGTGAGCACCGCCACACCGGTGATGGGCCCGAAGTACGGAATGAAGTTCAGCACGCCGGCCAGCACTCCCCACAAGGCCGGGTTCTGCAGGCCCAGCGCCCACGAAGCCAGGCCAACCAATGTGCCCAGGACCGCGTTGATAACCGTAATCGTGAAAAGAAACGCCGAGACGCTCCTCTGCACTTCATCCGCGATTTCCACCGCTTTTTTCTTGTCGCTCAAAGTCGGCAGCACGCGGACCAGCTTTTCCATGAAGAGATCGCCGGGCGCGAGCATGAAAAACAGAAGCACCACCGTTTCAATCAATCCCGCCACAAAGCTCTTTGTATAGACGAACACCGTCTTCATCAGAACCGGCTGCTTGACTTCCACGCGCTGGGTGTTGCCATCCGTCGCGGGGTCCTTCGTCATGTTTTCCATCGACTCAGCGGCGCGGCTGAGCCGTTGCGCGCGGCGCGTGAGATGGTGGAATTTCTGTTCGATGTTCGACATCGTCTCTGGCGCGCGCGACACCCACTCGGCCGCCGGTTGCAGCAGCCGCGTCACGGCAAACGATATCACTCCAAAGAATGCAGCGATGACCAGCAAAGTGGCGAGCGTCTGTGGCACGCGTGCACGCGCCAGGGTCCTTACCATGGGCTTGAGGAGAAACGTCAGCAGCGTGGCGACGAAGATTGGCATCACGAATGGCTTCGCGAAATACAGGAATGCCGTAGTAGCAAGTATAAAGACACCGAGCACCGCCGCCGGCAGCACCGCCCGTGTGTGTTTCAGGAACCGCGCCAGGTCTGAGATCTGGGGCTTTTCCGCCGGCACATTCGTCCGCGCGGAGTCCTCGGATTCGACGGCTTCGATGATTTCCTCGCCATGCTCCGAGTCGTCATCGAGCTCGACTTCAAATTCCCGCGCCATACTCCCTGTGAGGCACGGTGCGGGAGGAACGGCTCAAAGTCAAATTACCGAGCCATGTGGCACGACGCCGTTCTTGGGAATAATGACGATGCCATCCCGAATGAAGTACATCGGGTGATCCACGTTTTCGGGCTTGTTGGCCGGGGTGATAACCACGTCGTTTCCAATCCGCGCGTTTTTATCGATAATCGCGTTCTCGATGCGCGCGTTGGACCCAATACCGATGCGCGGATTGCCCACCGCTTCATTGGAGCTGATGGAAGTGGCGCTTTCGTAATAATCGCTGCCCAAAACAATCGTCCGATGCACCCGGCTGCCGGGCGACACGATGCTGCGCACGCCAATGACTGAATGGCTGATATTAGCGTTGGTTATAATGCATCCATCAGAAATGATCGCGTGATCGATCTGCGCCCCGTTGATCTTCGATCCCGGCAACCAGCGCGGCCGGCTGAAAATCGGGGCCGTCATGTCGAAAAAGTTGAAACGCGGCAGCTCCGATGTGATGTCGAGGTTTGCATCGAAAAACGCGCGAATCGTTCCCACGTCTTCCCAATAGCCCTGGAACACGTAGCCATAAACCCGATGCGTGCCAATGGCCGACGGAATGATGTGCTTGCCGAAATCGGTCAACGTGTTGTCGAGCAGATTGATGAGAACCTCACGGTTGAAGACGTAGATGCCCATGGAGGCCAGCAGCAGGTCTTCGTTTGTATCCTGGATCTCGAGGGATTCATACATGTTGCGCGGCAGCTTCAGGGTGTCCTGCACCGCGGGGTCCTTCGGCTTCTCCACAAACCGCGTGATGCGAAACTCCTCGTCCATCTGCATAATGCCAAGCGCCTCGGCTTCCCGCTTGCGCACCGGGATCGTCGCAATCGTCAGTTCCGCGCCCGTGCTGATGTGCTGCGTCAGCATTCGGCGAAAATCCATGCGGTAAAGCTGGTCGCCCGAAAGAATGAGAACAAATTCGAAATCATGGTTCAACAGATGAACCAGGTTTTTGCGCACCGCGTCGGCCGTTCCTTGGTACCATGACGCATCGGAATAGGTTTGTTCCGCGGCAAGGATTTCCACGAACCCGGCGGAGAAGTGATCGAACTTGTAGCTCTGCGAAATGTGCCGATGCAGCGACGCCGAATTGAACTGCGTCAGCAGGTAAATGCGCCGCAGATCGGAATTTATGCAATTGGAAATGGGAATATCCACGAGCCGATACTTTCCGGCCAGAGGCACAGCCGGCTTTGCGCGCTCCTTCGTTAAAGGAAAGAGCCGCGTGCCAGCTCCGCCGCCCAAAATCACTGACAGCACGTTGCTGGTGTTTGTGGTCATGCGTGCCATTCCCTGCGGTGTCGCCATACAATTACCTTTTTCCCAACGCCATTTTCCTTAAGATGCGCGCAGCTTAGTCCGAAAGTCTACTAAAGCAAAAAAATTCCCGACCGGTATGTGTGGCATCATTGGTTACGTTGGAAAACAGTCCGCCGGGCCAATCCTCCTCGAAGGATTGCGCCGGCTGGAGTATCGCGGCTACGACAGCGCCGGAGTGGCGCTGCTCGACGATGACCGCCTGCACGTCCGCAAAAAAACCGGGCGCATCGATGCCGGCCTGGGCAACCTTTTGAAAGCTTCGCCCGTGCATGGCTGTGCGGGCGTGGGGCACACGCGCTGGGCCACCCATGGGCCGCCCACGGACGAAAACTCGCATCCCCACCTCGACAAAAGCGGGAAGATTGCAGTGGTCCACAACGGCGTGATTGAAAATTACGAGCGGCTGCGGGAGCGCCTGATCGCGGCGGGGCACCGCTTCGCTTCACAAACTGATACGGAAGTGCTGGCCCACCTCATCGGGGAGCATTACGCCAAACAATGCGAGAAGCCGGTCAATGGCACCCACCCGCTCGCCGCCGCTGTGATCAGCGCGCTGGGCGAGGTCATCGGCGCCTACGGCATCGCTGTCATTTGTACCGATTTTCCCGGCGTGATGATCGGCGCGCGGCGCGGCTCACCACTGATTGTTGGCATCGGTGATGGCGAACATTTTCTGGCCAGCGATGCCACCGCCATCGCTCCGCACACGCGGCAGGTCGTTTACCTGAAGGACTACGACGTCGTGACGCTCACCAAAGAGCGCTTCAGCGTGGCCAATTCAGGGAGCGGCGATTCGAAATTCCAAATCAGCCAGCTCGAGTTTGATCCCGAGGCCGCCGAGCGCGGCCGATTTGCCCATTACATGCTCAAGGAAATCTTTGAGCAGCCCCGCACGATTGAAAATGCCCTGCGTGGCCGCATGGACCGTGATGAAGCGACTGCCAAATTCGGCGGGCTCAACATGAGTATCGCTGAACTGCGTTCCGTCAACCGCATTGTCATCACCGCCTGCGGCACAAGCTGGCATGCCGGCATCGTGGGCGAATATCTGATGGAGGAGCTCGCGCACCTGCCAACCGAAGTCGAATACGCGAGCGAATTCCGTTACCGCAATCCACCCATCGATACCAACACCCTCGTCCTCGCCATCACGCAGTCGGGCGAAACGGCGGACACCCTCGCCAGCCTGCGCGAGACTCGCCGGCGCGGCCACAAAGTCCTCGCCATTTGTAACGTCGTCGGCAGCACCATCGCGCGTGAAGCCGATGGCGGCATTTACCTTCATGCCGGTCCCGAAATCGGCGTCGCGTCCACAAAGGCGTTTACGTCGCAGGTCACCGTCCTCGCCCTCCTCGCGCTTTTGATGGGACGCATTCGCATGTTATCCAACAATCGCGGACGCGAGATCATCGAGGCACTGGAAGCCATTCCGCGGCAGGTCGAATCAATTTTGGCGCAAAACGATTACATCAAATCGGTGGCCTTGAAATATGCCCAGGCGGAGGACTTCTTTTTCCTCGGCCGCCTCACGAATTTCCCCGTGGCGCTCGAGGGCGCACTGAAGCTTAAGGAAATCTCATACATTCACGCGGAGGGCTACCCAGCCGCCGAGATGAAGCACGGGCCGATTGCCATGATCGATGAAAAGACTCCCAGCGTAGTGCTCGTTCCGTGCGATGCAATGTACGACAAAACGCTCAGCAACCTTGAAGTCGTCCGCGCGCGTAAGGGTCCTGTCATCGCTGTCACAACGGACGATAACAAGACGTTGCGCGGCCAGGTCAACGACGTGATCACTGTCCCCAAAACACTCGAATGTCTCTTCCCGCTCCTCGGCGTCATACCGCTGCAGTTGCTCGCCTACCATATTGCGGTCGCGCGCGGCTGTGATGTGGATAAGCCGAGGAACCTCGCCAAGAGCGTGACGGTCGAATAGCGAGTGCTCGCCTCTCAGAACGTGATCGAGAGCAGCTTGATTCCGTGCGCGCGGTTCGTCACGGGATCGGTCGCTACATTGGCCCAGCCATCGCCATAGCGGCGCGGCGCCCGCGGATTGATTAGCTGCACGGGATTGCGCGTGTGCGCCACCTGCACCAACGCCCCGGAATATTGAACGCGCGTTAAGTCTCGCTGCGGAGGCTTGGCACTCGGCAGTTGCAGTGAAGCGGTGATCGGTTTCCGCTCTTCAGCAGGGTGATTGCCTGGCGCCGTTTGCGCGGTTGCCGCGGCGATCGACAGGCAAAAGACCAACAATTGCGTCTTCATACAGGGTCTCCTCTTACTGAAGCTTCGTCGCTCCAGCCGGTAAGTCAATCGTCGACGCTCAACGCGGCACGGCTCGTACTTTCCCGTATGGCCCTATAAGCAAATCACGGAAACGGTCTGTTGTTGCTGCCCGGATTTGCACCGGCTCCACGGAAGCTTACGGTGAGGGACGCAAACTCGATGAATATTGTCCTCCGTCATCGACAAACCGGCCGTTACTTTAATGCTCACGGCCGGTGGGTCCGGCGCGCCGATAACGCGCTCGTGTTCGATGACTTATTTGCGGCACGGGCGTTCTCGAGGAAGCATCACCTGGCGAATGTCCAGCCCGTCCAGCGCCTGGCTCCCTATCTAATGGCGCTCCTCCGCAGCCCCAGCACGGCCTCGCTCGATGCCTGGGCGCGCCGCCGAACGGCTTGGTACGTCGCCCGCGCCGTTCGCTTCTCGCACAACTGAGCGAATCCTCAGCTCAGCTTTCCGAGCGTTTCCCGAATGGCGTCGAAGTTCGGCAGATCCTTGGGAGTAGGTGTCTGCTCGCTGTATTGCACGACACCGTTCTTGTCGATCACGAAAGCAGCCCGCGCAGCCGTCGAACCGAAGCCCAGCAGATCATCCAGCAGCACACCGTAATCCTTCGCCGTCTTCTTGTTCAGGTCGCTCGCCAGGGTAATCCCGATCTTCTCTTTTTGCGCCCACGCTTCCTGCGCAAACGGGCTGTCCACGCTCACACCAATGACGTCCGCATTCACCGACGAATAGGCGTTCAGCCCGGCGGTGATATCGCACATCTCCTTCGTGCAGACGCTGGTAAATGCCAGCGGAAAGAACAGCAGTACCGTGTTCTTTTTGCCAAAATTGTTGCTGAGCTGAACATCCGCCACCCCGGCGGCCGTTTTTGACTTGAGCTTAAAATCTGGAGCTTTGGACCCGACTGGTATCGCCATAAACTGTTTCTTGCTTTGAGTTTTTTACCTTCGTGCCCCGGGGTTATAGAGGCGGGCTCACTGGGTGTCAAATGTTGCATACCCGTTTCGGGCCTTCACATCACCGCAGTCGAAAAGGACGCTCGACAAAACGCGTAGCAACTTACCGCTTCGCAGAGTTCAATTGGTTGGTCTCCCGCCGCTCAATCGTCCTCAGGACGTTCGAACGCGTCACTGAGTACATCGCATTCGTCACCAGCGTCAGCTCTCGACGCGCCGCCGCCAAATCTCCCGCCGTCTTCTGCCAGCGCGCCAAATGCAAGTGAACCCCTTCGCGCTCGATATCGTCCCGCGCAAGCTTCAGCGCGTTGTTCCAGGCTTCCAGTGCATCTTTCACCCGCGGCGGCTGAATGCCGTAGTACGTTTGCGCCAGGTCCGTGGCTAATGGGAAATTCTCCGGGTCCAGCGATAATGCCTTTCGATACAGGTCCATCGCTTTGTCGAAAACCTGCTGCTCCGTGGTTTTGAAATAATTCGTCGCGTCGCGGCGAAACAAGTAAACCGTGGTCGCGAAATTCTGGTAGTAAACGGGCTCATTTGGCGCCAGCTCAATGGCTTTCTCGTAATACTCGAAAGCTTTCACCACCGGGCTGTTGTGCCCGTAGTAGTTGGCCAGGTTGTTCCACGGCGCAGGGTTCTTTGGATCAAGCTCGCGCGCCTTCTCCCATTGCTCCCGCGCCTCTTCCTCACGGCCGGTATCGCTCAGGAAGCTGCCGTAGGCGAGCCTCGCCTTTAGGTGCGAGGGATTCCGTGCCAGAAAATCCTGGTAGCCTTTGTCAACCGGATCGAGCCGCTGCCGAATCTTGCCACGCAACGTGGCAGGATCCGCCGCCGCGCCGGTTCCGGAAAATTTGTTCTCGTGCGTGATCCATTCGTCCACTTCGGCCTGCGCGGCATTATCGATTTCAAGCAGGCGCAGATACTCGCGCTCCACCGGGTTGTTCTTGTCCGTAATCTCGATCTTCGCCCCAGTGCGCTGCGCGACAAAATTGCTCGCCGCCGCCGCCTGGTTGGTCGCCATCAGCACGCCGAGCAAGCCGGATACGAGATCTGCCATGGCCGGGAAGGAAACATGATCGCGTGAGAAATCAAGGCGCATCGAACGAGATTCGGCAATTCAATCGGTCTATGCCGCCCGCGTAGCGCAGAACTGAATTCTGCCGTATCGCAGCTTTAGAAGCTGCGAACGCGTTCGACTGCCGTTCGATCGCCTCTCTTCCTTCGCACAAATGGCCGGTTGCAAACCGGCGATACACCAGCTTGCAAAGCTGCGCTACTCCGCGTCAAACGTTACTCCAGCGACTTGGGCGTGACCACGCGGTAGTAGCGAATATCGCTGCGCGGTGGTGCGAACTGAATCGTTCGCACCGAACCTTGCGCGTTGATATTGCTCCACGTTTGCCACGGCGCGGCATCGAGATTGGTCCGGGTCTGAATCGTATAGGAGATGTTCGACTGGCCGATAAAGCCGAGGATCGAGCTATTCGTGGACGTGACCGTGAGCCGCAGCACGCTGCTTGCGTCCCTCGGGTTCGTGCCGGCGAGATACTCGTCACGATTACTCATGCCATCGCCGTCGTCGTCACGAGCGCCGTCCGCAGGATCGTCAGGGTTGAAGCCGTTCGCCGTTTCATAAGCGTCAGGGAGGCCGTCGTGGTCGCGATCCGGCAGTACTGTAAGCGTCAAGCCGGTCGTAATATTCGTCTGACCGGCTGGGTTGCTGACACCGAGCCGGACACTGCCATTGGTCTGGGCGTTGAAGATGATAAACACGGAATTGCTGGTGTTTGTCCACGACCCAAGCGCGCCACCGAGCACCAACCACTTGTAAGCAATGGGCAACAGTGGATGGTCAGGGCCGGCGATGACCTGGAAGGTCGCGTTCTGGCCCTGCACGACAGTGACTGCCGTCGGCGCGTTGGTAATCACCGGTTTGACCAGGATTGTCAGCGTCGCCGCAGCGCTTTGGATCGAGCCGAGGTCGTCAGTGACCGTGGCATCATAGAAGCCGGCGTTGGCGTATAGCTGCGCATTGGTCACGGCGAGCGTGGCATTGGTGGCGTTGGGAATGATGGCACCGTTGAAACGCCACTGGTAATGGAGCGATCCATTGCCGATCGCGCCAACAGTAAACGACACGTTCGTGCCAGCCGGTCCCGTTTGGCTGAACGGCTGCTGCGTAATAAACACCGGGGTGAAGACCGCCACCTGGCTGTTGCTGCTAAGCACGGTGCCGCCGCCATTGTAGACGAGCACCTGGTACGGGCCTGCCTGGCTCGTCAGTGCATTTACCAGATTGAGAACGGCATTCGTAGCGTTATCAATGTTCGTGCCATTCAGCCGCCACTGGTAGTGCAACCCCGTGCCCGAAGCGGTGACGCTAAGATTTGTTGATTGGCCCGCCAGCATCGAAACATTCGGCAACGGCTGCGTGGTAATTACCGGCGCGGCGCCAACGGCGCGAGGAGCTGCTGGACTCGGCGCGGCGGCAATCCAGTTCGTGACGTCATTGCCAAAGTCGCCCGGGACAATTCGATGCAGGGAGGGGCCAAAACCATCAGCGGCGGAACTCCACGGGGCGGAATCCTTGTAATCGACCTTGTCGCTGAGAACGTAATCGACGCCATTGGTTGTGAAGGGCTGGGGATGTGACAGCTCGACATGCGCTGATGAGTTGTCGAGCTTGCCCTTGTAAGGGCCGACAATCGGCACCGAAGGATCGAGCCCGTAGGTGGTGCGGAATGTGGCGAGAGCGGCCGCGTTGGTTTGCGGATCGAAGCTCACGACAAGCAGGTAACCGCCCGCCGGGACGGTGGCATTGGTGGGGAAGTCGAAATCGACCGCATCCTTCAACTTCCAAGTGTTCGTGATCGCCAATGGATCGTAAAGGGCGACGGTATTGCTGCTCAAATTCCGCAGCTCGATGAACTCCGCGATCTGGTCGTCATTTCCGCCGATATCAGGCGGGTGATACATGATTTCGGAGATGACGATCGGACCGACTGCGGGCCCGGAATTGGTTGCGCCAAACGTCTGGCTCTTCTGGGCCACAAAGTTTTCCGCGCCATCGCTGGTGATATAGCGGCCGAACGACACGCCTTCATCGGAGCCGCCGAAGTGGAACCCGTGGTAATAGCCCAGCAGGTTGCCGGCGGCGTCGGCGGCAAACAAGTAGGCTTCATCACCGGACGAGCTAAAGGCAAAGCCCGTTGGAGAAGGCGGATTGGTGACGTTGAAATCATTCTCAGTGAACACGGCATAACCGCCCGGGGCGATGCTCCGGCCCGCTGGGATCCGGTATTTCTTCGGGTTAACGAAGTCATCCGATAAGTACCATCCGCCGATGCTGGCCGTATTCGTGGTGGGGTTCCAAAGCTCGATAGTGTCGACTTGAGGGGAAAGACTGTTTGCCAGCACTTCATTCACGAGCACGCCGGGCACCACAACGGGCTGAGGATCGGTGCCGCCGGGGGAGCCGCCAACCTGGCCGCTGGGCCGCCAGCTCGCCTTTTTATCCCATGTATCGAATGGGGCGGTGTCGTCGACAATGACGAGCGAGAAGCCGAGGCCATCGGTAATGGGATACCAGGCATTGTTGTAGCTGAAGTCGAGAATCTGCTCGCCCACGGCATCGTGGAGCTGAATGCGTTCGCCAGAGTTGTCGAGGAAGCCAGTGTAGACACCGGCAATGGTGGCACTGGAGCCGTAGCGCGCCACAAACGCTGCCGGGTTGTGCACGAGAACGACCGATTGCCCCGCGGCCAGATTGGTCACGGCGCTATTCGTGGTGAAGGCAAAGTCGAAACCGTTCGTAAAGTGAACGCCGACGAGATTAAGAGCGACCGGCCCAATATTCTTCAGCTCAATGTATTCGTAATCCTCCTGCGGGTAAGTCGCCAGTCCGCCATTCGTCGACGCAGGGTGATACATGATTTCGGTGATGCGGAGATATTGCTGAGCCGGGCTGGGATTGCCGATGTAGCTGTTTGTGCTCACGACCCGGTCAACATTGTCCTTCACAACAATCGTTTCGCCACGCGCGCTGAGCTGGCCCTTATACGGACCGACGACAAACAACCCCTGGCCAGACTTCGGCGCAGTCGTGCGGCTGCGGAACGCGTTCAGGTCAGGTGTCACGTAGAGAACGGAATTGGAGAGCATGACGGTCCCCGGGTGGAATGTGAAGTTTACCGCGCCGTCGAGCTTCCAGCCCGAGATATCGAGCGAGTAAGGATTCGGGTTCGTAATCGCGATGTATTCCTGCCCCTGGTTGCCCGAGCTCGGGTTGTACTCGAATGAAGCGATCTGTATGACAGCATTCGTGGGCTGCGCGAGCGGGATGCCGGCGTTGTTCACGTTCGCGACGCCAATCGGCAAGGCGCTGTTAGTAACGCTGTGCTTGCCATAGAAGTGCTGACGACGGGCCAGGATGAATTGGTTCAACAGCCCGCTGACGCCATTGGTGATATTGATGCCGGGATCGAAGTTGCATTGGCCACCCTTGGCCGGCCAACCCCACCACGCACGGTCACGGTTCGCTTCATCGGCGATGAGGTCGCGGCGTGCCACGATCATCTGCTCGAGGAACGTTGAGTTTGTCGGAGTGCCGGGTGGCTTGATCACGGTATCGAGCAACGTGCGCATTCGCCGCAGGAACATTTGGCGCAATTCGGGCACTTGGAAGAAGACGTCATACATGCGGTTGTAATTGGCGCTGCCGCACGGAAGACAGGAGCCCGAGCCGTAAAGCGGATGGCCCTTGTGAACGTCATTCGTCGCCTGAACGCCTTCGACATAGGCCTGACAGGCAGCGCCGCCTTCGTAGAAGATGGCACCCCAGGAGAGATTCATGTCGAACGGAATGATATGCCAAAGCTTGTCGCCCAGGGTATCACGATACACGGTCATGTTCGCCCAGACGTCGTCATTTTCGTGCACCCAGCGGGCCGAGACGAGATAGTTGAGCACAGCCGGAACATCGATCATGTCGAAGACATTCGTGCGGCGCTGGCCGACCGGAAGCGTTTCGACGATGCCGCTGGCGAGCGCGTCGAAATCAGCGGTGTTCTCCCAGAGCCGGGTCTTCTTCTCGAAGTTGCCGGTGCTGGCGTGGCTGGTAAGGATCTGGCCGGCCGCCTTGTATAACGCGCCATTCGGGTCGAGGCCCATCCAGGCGAGTTGTTCGGCGCCAACAACGTTGTTGTGGCTCGCCAACTGGTAAAATTTCGTATTGAGCTGGAGCCGGACCGGATCGTAATAAGCGGACGGGATTCCCATCTGTTCCGTGAGCCAGAAGCTGAGCGCCTGGCGCATGTAGGTGGGATCCGGATAATCGGCTTCAAACGAGGTGTGGCGCAAGCGCTCGCGACCATAGGGCGGGCGGAACGGATGCTCGGAATTGAAGTTTACGTGATGCGCTTTCTTGTTGAACCCAGACGTGCTGTTGCCGCGCAGGTTGAATTCCACGTTGTCGTAAAACTCGCCGTCAAAGAACACTGCAACGCGCCCGCCCGTCTGCGAGTCGGCGCCGGTCTGACTTGTTGTCGGCCCCGGCTGCAGCACTGTCGTGGGAGCGAATAAATGGACAACGGGCAGCTTGCTGGTCAGGCCTGGCACATCGACCATCGTGCCGAGGTACTCCTCGGAATCAGCGGGGTTGGAGAAGAGAGGCCAGCGGGAAACATTGCCCTGATTGTCGGTGGCGCGGAAATACCAGCGCACCATTTCGCCATTGGTCGACACTGAAGAGATCGGAAGTGTGGCGCCAAAAACACCATCACCCGCCGCGCCATCGCCATGAAGGCCGTCATCTAACATCTGAATTTCCAGCTCGGTACCGAACATGACGCGGTAGCGGACGAACACCTGGTTAACGTCATTAAAGCTGCGGGTGATCCGCGCCGTGACGGTGATATCCTGGTCGTCCCGCGGGACGTTCGGAGTATGTGAAACGTCAGTAATGAGCGGGCCGGGGTTGGCGATGCCGCCGTTGTTGTCCGCGCCAGGAGACGGCGTGGTGAAGTAGAGCGGGACGGAGCTCTCAACGGCCGGACTGATTCCAATCAGCTCGGTGCTGATGAAGAAGTCGGAATCGCTGGCGGAGGCATTGAGGCCTTGAATGGCGAGAATGTTCGAGCCGTTGGCGAGCATGTTGGCGGCGAACCGATAGTCAACAAAAGAGTTGGCCGAGTGATTGGTGATCGCGGCCGAATTGAAAGCAAGCGGATCAACCGCATTAGCGCGGGCGACTTCGTTTCCGTTGATGTAAGCCACAAAGCCGTCGTTGTAGCGGGCGCGCAACGTCATTTGAGCAACGTTATTCGTGTCAGGGACCACAAAGGGAATGCGGATGTAGGCGGAGGCGTTCACGTTTGACATCGCTGCGTTGACGTCCGTCTTGATCATGCTGGCGAGAGGCAGGGCCGATGGGGTAAGGCCGCCCTGGTAAAGGGCAGTGACTTCAGCGGCCGAAAGCGTTCGGTAGAAGACCGCGACCTCGTCGATTTTTCCGTTGAACCAATTTCCGTTCACGGAAATTGTGTCCAGGATTCCACCGCCACCGATATTGAAGAAATCACCGGAGCTGCCGGTGCCAGTGCAAGCGGCGGTGGCCCCGAGAACGCCGTTCGTATAGATACGGAGGTTTGCACCGTCGCACGTCACCGCAATGTGAAACCAAACATTCAACGGCGGCGACCAGCTAAGGTTCGCGTTCCCGTTCGGCGTCCATGCCTGAAGATTGCCAACGGCTGAGAAGCCAAATTCGAGCGCGTCATTTTGGCCGAACAGACCCGTGCGTGCGACAGGATTAGCGCCGACGTTGATCCACCCCGACATGCTAAACGTTTGCTTGCCGCTAAGCAGGCTGTTGCTTGCCGTGGCGTAGGCACTCGTGCCATTAAAAGTCGGAGCGTTATTGTTTGCCTCGAAGCCGGGGAAAGTTGGAGGTTGAGGGCCGGGAGTGCCGAGCGTGGCCGCCGTGTAGCCTCCGTTTCCACCGAGTGACCCGATATTCGCAGCAACCGTTCCAGAACTTTCATTGAGCCGGTAGTAAGCAACGGGCTGCATCGGCAGAACAACTGTGCTGTAATCGGCAAGAGCGACATTTGTGGGCGCGTAGCCGACGGCGTTCGTCCCAACCGTCCAACTGCCATCGTCAAAGCCGGTCATGGTCCACGCCAGGCCGTCATTGCCGTTGGCGGGAATGCGAACGCGCACCAAAGAGTTGGTCGTAACCAGCGTCGAATTGGTCGCGAACCTGCCGATACCGTAGGAGACGTTTGGCACCTGGACGGGGAACTTGGGAGCGAACTCGGTGGCTATGGAATGGTCGGGACGAACGAGAGCCAGATATTCGCCGTCAGCGCTCAGGTTGAAGCTGGTGTGCAGCGGGGCGCCGGCAACCGCTTTGTTCAGGCCGTCGGCGAAAACAACCAGGTAGCCACCGGCGACAATGTTTGTCGCCGGAATGCGCCACTTAGTCAGGTTGCCTGAGCTGTCAGTGAGGTACCATCCGCCAACATTGATATTGGAGAAGGTGGTGTTGTGGAGCTCGATCCAGTCAGCGAATTGGCCGTTTTCATCGGGATAAATCCTGGAGTTGCTGGCCAGGAACTCCGAGATGACGACGTCGGTTGCTGCAAGGGCGCGTGTTGCCATGAGGCAACACACCAATGTTGAAAAGATGTGTTTGACCATACCTTCCGGTGCTTGGGTTACAGAAGTGTTACGACACTTTCGTGCGAGGCGCGAGGAAAAATCTTGGGTCAGCATGAAAGTTTCGGGCGGGAAGCATGGAGCGGGAGTCGAAAGCCGGGATCCACGCTGAGGAACGAAGCGGAGAATCGGCGACGAATGTGTGGCGGACGCAGCAACAGCCGGTCCGTCAATTTCTATCGCTCCCGGATGCTGGACTGAGATTTCATTTTTCCACAACGACCACGCGAAAGCCGATGTGATCGGCGCCACGATGCGGCTCGTATCGCGATCGGAAGGCGGAGCGACAGACGTGACCGTCATCACCCCAGGACCCGCCCCGGCGGACGCGCGAATAGGTGCCATCCCGGTTTGGGGTTCCCTGCACTGCATACAGATCCGGATCGACGCCGCCCGGCAGCTTCGTGTGGTACCAATCCCGGCACCACTCGAATTCATTACCGTGCATGTCGTGCAAGCCCCACGCATTGGCGGCGTAACTGCCAACCTTCGCCGCCCGGTGCAAAGACGGTCCTGCATCAGGCCCTTCCGGTAACGCGTAAGGCTTGCCCGCAAAATTCGCCTGCGTGCGATTCAGTGAATTACCAAACGCGGTGGCGGTCGTGGTTCCGGCGCGGCAGGCATATTCCCACTGGGCTTCCGTTGGAATCTGGAAATCCCAGACCGCGGGCAAGTCACCTGATTGATGGGCCGTTTCGTTCAACTTCCGACAGAACGCTTCGGCATCGGCAAAGGTAGTCCAGTAAACCGCAAAATCATCACCCTCGCCGGCCTTCTTCGAGCGTTCGCCGGGGAACTTGCCGGACACTCGTCTCCATTGCCTTTGGGTCACCTCATATTTGCCCATCCAAAACCCTTTGGTCAGAGTCACCTCCACCTGGGCCTCGTCAGAAAGCCGGTCAGACTCATTGGGCGGGCTGCCCATTAAGAATCGGCCAGCCGGACACCAGCAAAGTTTACCGCCGGCCAGTTCGCGCTCCTCGCCCGCCCTTGCCCCCGCGAAGGAATTCGTGGGGACCTGCGTTGACCCGGCGCCATTGTCTGCGAGCGCCACGGACACTGTAAACGTCAGCGACCAAAATACTGCCAGCGCTTTACGTTTCATCGGGGCGCACATTCTATCCGGCCGATCCGGTATCGGCCACTCTTTGTTCGGCCATGTCACTCACTTGTTTAAGCTGGCTTCGACTGATTCGAGTCGCCGCTTCAACTCGTTTTCTTGGCTCTCTTTTGACTGGAAGGCTGGCACTCAGCGGCCCCGGACGGCACAACTTGAAATGCAAATTCCAAGCTGCTGTGTGCAAGCTGCATTCCGCTTTCGTCCGCAACCGCGCGATAAGAGGATTTCGGCGAAAATCCAGCGCAGTTAATCGAGAGCGCCACAACAGGCACGGGATGTGCAAGACAGCAGCCATGAAAACAACAATCATCTATTCGCTGATTGTCGGCGGATTGCTCGCCACGGGAACACTCGTGCGCGCCGAGCATGATAAGAACTGCAAGAATGTGCATGGCAAGGTCACCGTCGTCACAGAAAACGGCATCACGGTGAATGACAAGCTGTACAAGGTCGGCGACAGCACTCGAATCACTAAAGATGGAAAGAAAATGAAGCTCCAACAGCTTTCCCCCGGTGACATCGTCTGTGTGGATACGCGCGGAGAGGCTGACATCGGTGGCGGTGAAGTCGCCGCCGTGACGATACTCAACGCGAAAAACCCCGCGACCACGCGAGAAAGGGAATATGTGCGTGAGAAGGAAACAGGGCCAACGGAAGCGGCACCCTATGAATCCCATGAGGTGATCCGCGAAAAAGAAAAGGTTCGCGAGGAGAAATAGCGGCGGCAGGCCATGAAAAAAAGGACTTATATGAATACCAAGCAATTGTTCAGTGCAATGATGGCGGGCTGCCTGATTTTTGCGGCCGGCTGCGCGAGCGACCAGCCCCAACGCAGCGCCGGACGGGCCATCGATGACGAAGCCATTGCGCGACGCGTCGAAGAGGCGCTGCGCGCCGATCCTGCTTACAAGTTCACGGATGTGAAAGTGGTTGCTTACGAAGGAAAGGTGCAACTCAGCGGATTCGTCGACAAAGGTGAGCAGAAAGGGCAAGCCGAGGACATCGCGAAAAAAGTTTCCGGAGTAAAGGAAGTCAAAAATGAGATCGCGATGAAGCGGTGACGGCGGTTTGATAAGCGGGCTGGCCGCGGAGCGGGAATGAACTTCGACGAGCCAGCCCGCGACGCGGTCAGTGGCCCCACTTCAACTCTTCTCCCGGTTCGTCTTAGTATCCGGTCGATTAAGCTTGGCCTGAATGATCCGTGGCCTTCGCCGTCTAGGGTTGGTCATGGCCCACAACCTTCAATGCCGCGTTTTCCTTTTCATCCTCGCCCTTCTTTCCGGCTTGTTCACTCCATCACCCGGCGCAGCAGCAGCGAACTATTCAGACCGCTTCGTCTGGGTTTTCGGCTGGAGCCTGAGCAAGGACGGCGACGTCTCTGAGATTACGCGCCTGCTCGACCAAGGCGCCGCACATGGAATCAATGGCGCGGTAATGTCGTTCGGGCTGGATACGCTGTGCAAAAAGACGCCTGATTATTTTCGACGGCTCAATGAGGTGCGGCAGGCATGTGAGAAGGACCATATTGAGCTGATACCATCGCTGTTTTCGGTCGGATACGGAGGCGGTTCCCTATCGCACAATCGCAACCTTGCGGAAGGGCTGCCGGTGCGGGATGGCAATTTTGTTGTGCATGGCAACGAGGCACGCTACGTGCCGGACAGCGACACAAAGATCGTTAATGGCGGCTTTGAAGACTTCACGGGCAACAAGTTCAAGGGATTTAATTTCCACGATCAGCCCGGTGAAATCAGCTTTGTCGACACAGCGGTGAAGCACGGCGGAAAGGCGTCGCTGCGGCTGGAGAATTTCAAAGCGAACGAGCACGGCCATGGACGGGTGATGCAGGAGCTTCGACTGAAGCCCTACCGCTGCTATCGCCTCACGGCGTGGGTGAAGACCGAAGGGCTGCAGCCGGCGAGCGCCTTTCAGATTTCGTTGTTGGCGGGGAAACGGTCGCTGGCGCCGCGCACGTTCAAAATTCCGGCCACGAGCGATTGGCGCAAGGTGACCACGGTGTTCAACAGCCAAACCTACGAGTCCGTGAATCTCTATGCCGGATTGTGGGGAGGGAAAGCGGGCAAGCTCTGGTTCGACGATTGGAGCATCGAGGAGGTTGGGCCGATCAACGTGCTGCATCGGCCCGGCACCCCGGTGACGGTCAAGAGCGAGGACGGCGCAACGACCTACAGCGAGGGCAAGGATTTCGCCACGTTAACAGACCCGGACTACAGTCCATCCCGAGTGGACCGTTCGGCGCCACCTCTGCTGCTGCCCGGAAGCCGGATCAAGGATGGAGACCGGCTGAAGGTGAGCTGGTATCACTCGATGGTGGTTCATGATTCACAAATCACAGTGTGCATGGCCGAGCCAGAGCTGTACGAGATTTACGATCATGAAGCGGCGTTGCTGGCTGCGAAGCTGCATCCGCGAAAGATACTGCTAAACATGGATGAGATTCGCATGGGTGGAACGTGCCGCGCCTGTGAGGGACGGAACATGGGTGAACTGCTGGGCGAATGCATCACGCGCCAGGCGCAAATTCTCCGCAAACATAATCCCGGCGCCCAGATCTACATCTGGAGCGACATGCTTGATCCGAATCACAACGCGCACGGAGATTATTATCTGGTAAAGGGTGATTACACGGGGTCATGGGACCACGTGCCGAAGGACCTTACGATGGCGATTTGGGGTGGGAAGCCGCGCGAGAAAAGCCTGCGATTTTTTGCCGAGCACGGATTTCCAATTTTGATTTCGTGTTACTACGATGCGAACGATTTAAAGGAAGTCCAGGGCTGGCTCGATCTCGCGCAAAACACGCCAAACGTGAGGGGATTTATGTACACGCCGTGGCTGAAGAAGTATGACTTGCTGGGAGAATTTGGGAAGATGGTGAATCGCTGAGTCGATTTACGATTACTCCACTTTCACCTGCGCATCTTCAATAATCACCGGGTATTTGTAGCCCGCGCCGAAATCGCGGTCTGTCGAGACTTTACCGGTCACGAGGACGGTGTCACCGACTTTGGCGGTTGATGATGTCGTAATGGTGAGGTCGTTGTTCCCTTCGGTGCCCGAGCCATCGCGGACGTGCAGCCAGTTTTTGCCGATGACCATGCTGTTGTATTTTACCACCTTGCCGCGCACTTTGACGGCCTTGCCCTTTAGCTTGGACGCGCTCCTCACGATCTCCGCGACGGTTTTACCGCCTTCAGCTTTCTTCAGTCCTGTGAAATCGGGAGCCGACGCACTGGTTGCGCCGTGGTGCCCAATCGATGGATGGTCTTTAGGCAGAGCCTCATCAGCGGCAGCGGCTTCCGGACGCTTACCATTGACCGTCACCTCGCCGGTGAAGTAGACGACGTCAAAATCGCGTTGCAGCGTCTTGCTATGATAATTCGCCATCGGCATGCCGCTGGCGACGGCCACGGTGTCACCGAGCTTTACGTTGAACTGCGGGGCCGCCACCCATTTCTTTTCCGTGCCGGCTTGAACGAGCACGTACGTGTAGCTGGCGGCATTCATCGTCTCGATGACCTTGCCCGAGAAGGTGGCGGACTCCGGACGGTTCGGTGGTGCGCCAGGCAGCGAGCGCTCGATCAGGGAAAGAAAGACAAAGACACAAAACAAGGCGACCAATGCTTTGCCGCAAAGGCGGATCGTTCTGCTGAGCTGAAGATTGTTCACGCGCATAGCCGCACATTAGGAGACGGCGCGGCGCCGAAACAAGGAAAGGAGGCTTTTTGCTAAATCTTTGGCAAAAAATGTGAATGTATGTGTCACTCCTGGAGCCCGGCTTTGCGGAGCTTCGGAGCGATGACGCGCTGGCAATACGGCATGCGCTTGTTTAAACGGTAATAGTCCTGATGGTAATTCTCGGCCGGATAAAACTCGGTCGCCCTGGTGATTTCGGTAACGATTGGCTTGAGGAATTCCTTGGCGGCATTAGCGCGGGACTTTTCGGCCACGCTTTTCTGCGCGACCGTTTCGTAGAAAATCGCGGAGCGGTATTGGGTGCCCACGTCAGCCCCCTGCCGGTTCAATGAGGTTGGGTCATGGATTTTCCAAAAGTAGGTGAGGAGCTTTTCGAGAGTGACCTTTTGCGGGTCGTAGACGACGCGGGAGACCTCGGCATGGCCGGTCTGGCCAGTGCAAACTTGTTCGTAAGTTGGCTTTTTGACGGTGCCGCCCATGTACCCAGACGTAACGGATATCACACCGGGGAGCTGCTCGAAAACCGCCTCCGTACACCAGAAACACCCGGCGCCCAGCGTGATGGCTTCGGTTCCGGGTGGCTGGACCGAGGTGACGGAATTTGTCTCCGCCAGGACAGGCAACAAAGCGGCAATCCAAATGGCAATGACGTAACGCATATTCCTCATCGATTCGTCGTAGTTAACCGCAACAGCTTACACGAGGCGAGAGCGGATTTGAAGGGGTACGATGCCGCAAGCAGCGAAATAAGGCGACTCAACTTCCGCTGGCGCCTTCCGGCTTTGCGCCTCTGCGTTGAACGTGCGTTGAACACCGGTTCGCCAGGTGATAGACACTGCGGCGCGATGAATTCCCATGGCACCGACCAGGCCGTGCGCGCCACGCGTGTGCGATATCGCGTCGTGGCGATGGCGGTCTTGCTGGCCACGATTACCTACCTCGATCGCGCCTGCATTGGCACTCTGGCGCCGGATATAATGCGGGATTTGCACCTGTCGAAACAGCAGATGAGCTGGGTGTACAGCGCGTTTGCGATCGCCTATGCGGCTTTTGAAATCCCGACCGCATGGTGGGCGGACAAGAGCGGCACGCGCAATGTGCTGACGCGAATCGTGCTTTGGTGGTCTGGCTTCACCATGGCAACGGCGGCAGCGCTCAACTTCGCCTCGCTCATCGTCATTCGTGCTCTCTTCGGCCTTGGCGAAGCAGGTGCGTGGCCGAGCGTGGCGCGGACATTCTCGCGCTGGATACCGCGGACGGAGCGCGGCACGGTGCAAGGAATCTTCTTCGCCGGCGCGCACCTCGGAGGCGGCGTGACACCACTGGTTGTCGTGATGCTGACACGATACGTGAATTGGAGGGCGGTGTTTGCCATGTTCGGCTTGCTGGGTGTGGCCTGGGCGATCGGGTGGTATCGATGGTTTCGCGATGATCCGGCGCAGCACGCGGCAGCAAACGAAGCGGAGGTGCAGCGAATTGCGAGCGAGAGAACGCTGGAGAGCAGTCATGCCGCAGGGTGGGCGTATTGGCGCCAGCTTCTGACAAACCGAAATACGCTGCCGCTTTGCCTGATGTATTTTCCGAACAGCTTCGGGTCCTATTTCTGCATGACCTGGCTGCCGACGTACTTGATGGAGAAACACGGCATGAGCGCGGCATCGCTGGGATTTTTCGCCGGTTTGCCGCTCATCCTCAGTGTAGGCGGCGACCTGGCCGGCGGGGTAGCGACCGATGCCCTGACGCGTCGCTTCGGGTTGCGCATCGGCAGAGCGGGCCTTGGCGCGGCCGCTTATGTGATCGCGGGTGGTGCTATGATTTTGGCAACGCTCGCGCAGGAGCCGAAAATGGCAGCAAGCCTGATCGCGGTGGCGGTCGCGGCCAGTATGTTCACCCTGGGCGCGGCGTGGAGCACCTGCCTCGACATCGGCGGCAGCCACGCCGGAGTGGTCAGCGCCGCCATGAATACATCAGGCCAGATTGGGAGCGTGGTGAGCCCGCTGCTGGTGACCTATCTGCTGAAGCGGTTTGGAGATTGGAATGCGCCGTTACTTGTTCTGGGCGGACTGTTTCTCATCGGAGCCGCGTGTTGGGCGGTGATTGATCCGAGGAGGAAAATTAGTTGAGAGTTGAGAGTTGAGAGGCCGATTACTTTTCCGTCGTGCGCCAGAGCCACTGTAGGGATTCGGGCAGGATGGCGCCGCCGTGTTTGCCGTTGTGTCCTTCGGTGCCGAATTCGAAGCGGTAGTCGTACTTCGAGAATTTCAAAGCAGCAG
>JADMIO011020027.1_pt1 | contig 31752 bp, 26 predicted proteins | sample 8958161 | NCBI WGS metagenome assembly JADMIO01 (sample SAMN16585339, study PRJNA669376) | soil metagenome | isolation source: Crop rotation soil | place: USA: Cullars Rotation, Alabama | collected 2011 | reverse complement strand
GAGATGCCGCGGCTGCGCATGGTGATGGTGGCAATGTTCGTCGTGTGGCATCTGGGCCTGCAGGCGTGCATGTATGTGGGCACCTTTCCCTTCCAGACGATTGTGGTGTGGCCGATATTTCTGCCACCGATGTTCTGGAATACCTTGGGGAGGTACCGCGTGGTTCGCGGCATTGTCTGGGCGTGGGCAGCCCTGCTCCGCAGCATTGCCAGCGCGATAAGCTGGTTTCCGCCGCCGCGCACTGTCTGGACCGGCTGTTCGCTCGCTGCACAGCGCATTGCCGCAGGTCTGCTTGTTTACGTCGTCATCGTTCACCTGTTTTACGACATTCCCGCCGCTTTCGGGCGGACGCCCAGCATGATCCGATGGATTCCGCGGCTGAAGCAGAACTGGACGGTGATGACGGGTGCGTGGCGACACCTGACTCAAGTGGAGGTGGAAGTGGATCTGGCGGACGGCACGACCCGCGTCATGCACGTGGAGGATGCGCGGGACGGCGCCTTTTCACTCACGCTGCCGCGAACCCGGTCTCTGGAATCGTTCTGGCCGCCAGGTTCGATCTGGCCGGTAGAATCCTCTCGCGCAACAGGACATCGCGCCAACATGATGGCCGGTGCAGAAAGCGGCGACCTATCGGTGGTGACTGCCTTCGCCGACTACCACAGACGCATCTGGAACCAGCAACATCCGCCTGAACAGCAGATCCGGCGCATGCGCGTCTACTGGACCGTTCTTAAGATTCTTACGCCCGAACAATGCAGCGATGGGGTGTCCCCCGACTCAAACCTGGATCAGCGCATCCAGCGCTCGCGAGTTTACAGCTGGCCGGAACCGACTTCCAAGCCGGTTAATGAACGCCGGTCAGAGGCCACCCGCACTCATTCGGCCGGGACCTAAATCGCTGCTACCGTCAACTCCCCTCGGCCTCGATCAACTCGTTGTCGTACTCCTCTTCCAGCTTGCGAACGGTCTGAGCCAGCTCTTCGTTTTCGGCGATCGCTGCGGTGACGCGGCTCTCCCATTCGTTGCTGGCCTCGCGCAGACTGTCGAAATCGATCGGCTGGTTCAGCATGCGACCCAGCCGCCGCGCGATCGCTTCGATGCTGATCGGATTGGTGCCCTGCAGATAGCCGGGAATCTCCGCGACGAGACTCAGCATTTCGACATCGTGTTTCCTGGCGTCGGCAAGCAGCAGCGACGAAATGCTCGACGGTCCTTCGTAGTCGCTGAGGCGAACGCCATACTGTTTGAGCTCGTCGCGCAGTCGCTGATGTGAGACGGTGCCGTAAAGCCGCGGCTCGCGCGTGTGCGGGATCGATCCGCCAAAGCTGCCCATGAAGACGATCCGTTTTACGTTCAGGCGTCGCGTGACCTCGAAGATGCAGTCGGCAAAACTCTGCCAGCGAAGGTTTGGCTCCTTCCCGATAAAAAAGATGAGATTCGCCTCCGCGTCGGCCGCGAACAGGTTTGCCGGCATCTCGAACCGCCGCACGACACCCTGCTTGTATTTCACGGTCGGGCGGAACAGCGCGCTGATCTCCATGTTGCCTGGGAAGTTGTAGATGTAGAACTCGTCCGGCTCGATCCGCGCGACCTCCTGGATGTTCTTCCGCCCCGCCATGATCTGACGCACGCTGCCGGTGGAGACGTCGCCGCCGTCCATCCAGCCGGTCAGGGCGAGCAGCATCGTTGCATCCTTGAGGTTGGGAAGATCCGAAGCGAGCTTGAGGGCTTTTGGCACGGCGACGCGAGCGCTCATAATGCAGCAATCTTAGGCATTGGCGGCTGCTGATCATATGTGTGTTGAGCGCGCGGCGGTTTGGTCGTTATGATCCCCTCGCCGCCGCAGGCATTCTCTCACACCTTCAGGTTTTGCATATGAACCGCTTCGCCATCCGATTGTTCGTGTCGCTCGGTTTTGTCGTCACACTTTGCGGTTGTGCGCAGCAGCACCGCGAAGCTCCTGCCGCTGCGCCAGCAGCTGAAACGACCCCGGCCGCCGTTGCGCAAGCTCCGGCGACGCAGCCAATGGACCCGGTCATCGCCCGCATCCGCGAGGAAGGGCTGAACAACTCCAAGGCGATGGAAACGCTCAGCTACATCTGCGACGTGATCGGCCAGCGATTAACGGGATCGCCCAACTGCAAACATGCCAGCGAATGGACCCGCGATACGCTCAAGTCGTGGGGACTGTCGAACGCGCACCTTGAAAGCTGGGGACCGTTCGGCCGCGGTTGGGAGGTCAAGCGCTTCTCACTGCAAGTGGTCGAGCCGTACACGATCCCGTTAAACGGTTATCCCAAAGCGTGGTCGCCCGGATACGAAAAGCCGGTCGATGCGTCAGTGGTGTACATCGAGGCGACGAAGGAGGAGGATCTTGAAAAATACCGCGGAAAGCTGAAAGGCGCCGTGGTTCTTTACGGCACGCCGCGAAATGTTGATGCACGATTCGAGCCGCTGGCGCGTCGCCTGGACGATGCCGCGCTGGATCAACTCGCCAGCGCGGAGAGAAACAGCAACGCGCTGCTGGGCGCAGCGGTTTCGCCGCGTGATCTGACCGCCTCCGAGCGACGAGCCCAGTTCGCCGAATCCGGCGCGCTCGGCGAGCGGTTGACCAGCCGGCAACGCGGCGGCGGCGGCGGCGTTGCAACAGCTGATGCAGCGACGACGCGACCTGCTCGCGGCGCGGGAGCCGCCCGTCGCCAAGCTGCGACTTCGCAGCCGGCATCGCGACCGTCAGCTCGACGTCGCTTTGGCGACCCGTTTGCCTCGAAGCTGCTGCGCTTCGCCCTCGAGCAGGGCGCCGTCGCGGTCGTCACGCCAAGCTCGCAGGGTGACGGCGGGACGTATTTCGTCCAGTCAGCGACCTTGCCGGATGATCCGAGTAGTTCAACGCAACCTGCCACAGACTCGTCAACCCAACCGACGACGCGGCCGCGTGTTTATTCGAAAGACGCGCCCAAGATCGTCCCCCAGATCACGCTCGCCGTCGAGGATTACAACCGCCTGGTGCGGATGATCCAGCATGGCGAGACGCTGAAGATGCTGATGGACCTTCGCGTGAAGTTCCGGGATGAGGATCTGAACTCCTACAACACGATCGCCGAGATTCCGGGCACCGACCCGAAGCTCAAAGATCAGATCGTGATGGTTGGGGCGCATCTGGATAGCTGGCACAGCGGAACCGGCGCGACCGACAACGGCGTCGGGTCGGCGGCGGCGATGGAAGCCGTTCGAATCATCAAGGCGCTGAATCTCAAGCCGCGCCGCACCATCCGCATTGGACTATGGACTGGTGAGGAAGAAGGTCTGCTCGGATCGGCCGCGTATGTGAAGGAACACTTCGGCCACGATCCCGATCGAGAGCGCGAGCGACAATCCTTCCGTCGCCCACCTACGACCAACGAAGGCCAGGAACCCGAAGGCGGCCGCGGCAATCCCGCGACGCAACCGACCACGCGACCGCGCAAGATCGTCAAGGGCCCGGACTACGAGAAGCTCAGCGTGTACTTCAACCTCGACAACGGCACCGGAAAAATCCGCGGCATCTACGCGCAGGGCAACGAGGCCGCCGTGCCGCTTTTCAAGCAGTGGCTTGCACCGTTCGCTGACCTGGACGCGAAGACCATCTCGATGTCAAACACCGGCTCAACCGATCACATCAGCTTCGACGCGATCGGCTTGCCCGGCTTCCAGTTTATCCAGGACCCGATCGAGTACAGCAGCCGCACGCACCACAGCAACGAAGACGTCTACGACCGCATCCAGGCCGACGATCTCAAGCAGGCGAGCACGATCATGGCCGCGTTCGTCTGGAACGCGGCGAACATGGACGACCGTTTCCCGCGCAAGCCGCTGGAGACACAAAGCTCGCGTTGATCAAGCATTTTTCCTGGCGGTTGTCCGCGACGAGCGTCCTTTCGCAGACGACCGCGCCCGCGGGTTCTGCTTGCGCAGCTCGTCGATCCGCTTCGATGCCTGGGGCCTTGGTCAGGTTATCCTCGAACTCCACGCCAGCTTCTTCGGAGAGTGTCTGCAGATACGATCGCTGCGCGCCGGTCATCGGCTCATCGCCGGTTTTCCAGTTCTGCGGGTCTTTTCGCGTGTTATCTGGGGTCTTTCGGGTAGACATGATGAATTCACCTCTACCAATGATAGGGTTCTGTTCGGTTCGGCGGCAACGGCAGTTCGCGGCATCTGCCTTGCACATCATCCCGAGGAGGAAAAGCGAAGTGCACGACACCAGCGCCGACGCATTCACCAGTCCGCAGTCCGCCGAAGATCGGCAAACGACTCGCCGAACCCACGACGATTCGGCACAACGAAAAGCTCCCAAGCGCCAGATCGAGCCGCTCACGCCGGACACAAAAATCATTAAGGATGAGACCGACGAAGGCGGCCCGCTCGTCATCGAGAGCGATGATCCCGAGCTGAAGCGCGAAGGCGACAAGCTGAGCGATCGCGCAAACGATCGCTAGCGCGGTGCTGTCCAAAAAGCAGAGCGGGCTGAGCCCAGCCCGCTCAAAGTCTTCCTTAAAATCGCAAGCCCACGACCATTAGTATCGATAGTGCTCGCTCTTGTACGGACCTTCGACAGCTACGCCGATGTAATCGGCTTGATCCTTTGAGAGCTTCGTGAGCTTCGCGCCGAGCTTCGCGAGGTGCAGCCGCGCGACCTTCTCGTCGAGGTGTTTGGGTAGCACATACACTTTCTTCCCGTATTTCTTCACGTTCGTGGCCAGCTCGATCTGGGCGATCGTCTGGTTCGTAAAGCTGTTGCTCATCACGAAGCTCGGATGGCCGGTCGCACAGCCGAGGTTCATGAGGCGACCTTCCGCGAGGATCAGCACGCTGTGCCCGTCGGCGAACGTCCACATGTCATACTGCGGCTTGATATTCGTCTTCTTAATGCCCTTGACCCTCTTGAGGCCGGCCATATCCACCTCATTATCAAAATGTCCAATATTTGCTATTATCGCCTTATCCTTCATCTTGGCCATATGTTGCGCGGTGATGATGTTCTTGTTGCCGGTCGCGGTGATGAAGATGTCGGCCGTCTCGATGACGTCTTCGAGCGTCAGCACCTGGTAGCCTTCCATGCACGCCTGCAGCGCGCAGATCGGATCGATCTCGGTCACGATCACGCGTGCGCCCTGGCCCTTGAGCGACTGGCAGCAACCCTTGCCGACGTCGCCATATCCGCAGACGACCGCGACCTTGCCGCTGAGCATCACGTCCGTCGCGCGGTTTAACCCGTCGACCAGGCTGTGCCGGCAGCCGTACAAATTGTCGAACTTCGACTTCGTCACGCTGTCGTTCACGTTGATCGCCGGGAACAGCAGCCTGCCGGCCTTCTGCATCTCGTACAGACGATGCACGCCGGTGGTCGTTTCTTCCGACACGCCCTTGCACGCCGCGCCGACCTTCGTCCAGCGCTTGGGATTCTCCTTGATCGTCTTGCGGATCAGGTCGAGGATCACGCCCCACTCTTCAGGATCGTTCTGCTCGTCGAAAGCGGGAACTTTGCCGGCCGCTTCGAACTCTGCGCCCTTGTGGATCAGCAACGTGACGTCGCCGCCGTCGTCGACGATCTGATCGGGACCGGTTCCGTTCCCGAAGTCCAGCGCGCGCTCGGTGCACCACCAGTATTCCGGCAGCGTCTCGCCCTTCCACGCGAACACGCTCACGCCCTTCGGATCGCTGGCGGTTCCCTTTGGTCCGACGACGACCGCCGCCGCCGCGTGGTCCTGCGTCGAGAAAATGTTGCACGAGCACCATCGCACCGTCGCGCCCAGCGCCGTGAGTGTCTCGATCAACACCGCCGTCTGGATCGTCATGTGCAATGACCCGACGACCTTCAGCCCCTTTAGCGGCTGCTGCTTCGCGTACTCCTCGCGCACCGCCATCAGCCCGGGCATCTCCTGCTCGGCCAGCATGATCTCCTTGCGTCCCCACTCCGCCAGGTTGATGTCCGCGACCTTGTACTCCAGGCCGCTTTTCGCGTTCGATTTCGACTGTTTATTCGAGTGGGGTTTTTCCAGCGTCTGCGTCATTTCTTGCTCCTGCAGGGTCAGGTTTGGGGTTTTGATTTCTGTGTTTCCCGTTCCATCCGTTCATCCGGATATATTGTTGAACGATTCGGGCTGCTTGTCAAGACGATTCAAGCGTTATCGGACGGTCGCGTTGTTGCAAGGCATTTCGACCTCCTCGAAGCGTCTGCGGGGTCGGATGTGTTCGCGCGAAGGGCACGGTGCTGCGCACCGGGGCTAATTAGCCTCGCTGCGCAGCAGCGAGGTTCGTTATATTCCCCGTCGTGAGCGACGTGCTGGGGTTTCACGTCATTGGTTGCACCTACGGCTTCTGGTTGCCGAACGATCAGCGCGGTTTCGGGGTCCGACGTCGTGTGGTCCCAATCGCTGCGGGAATTCGGACCGGCGACGAAGGTGTCGCATCGGCGATCGGTCGCGAGACAGCCATTTGACCCGAAGATCCGACGGTTGGCGCGGGAGGCTCTGCGATATCCCGTCGTCGAGTTCGATGATGCGCAGATCGCCGCGATCGGTCGCGGCGTGACGCGGGAAATCGAGCGATACAACGCGGCTGCGATGTACGCGTTTGCGCAATTGCCGGATCACTTTCATTTCGTGTGCGGGCGATGCCGGTATGACATCCGGCGATTCGAGGGGCGGATCAAAGGCGCGGCGACGCGGCAATTGCTGGAGGAGGGCATTCATCCGCTGAGCGAGTTCAGGGATGAACGTGGGGATGTACCGACCCCATGGTCGGCGAAGCCGTGGGTGGTTTACCTGTTCAGCGATGAGGACATGGTGCGGTCGATCGATTACGTGCGGCAGAACCTGGTGCGGGCGCGGATGAAACCGCAGGAGTATTCGTTCGTGGTTCCGTATGTGTGTGCGGGTGCGCGCGGTGCAGAAGCACGCGGTGCTGCGGACCGGGTTTAAGCCCGGTGCTGCGCGCACCGGGGCTAATTAGCGTCGCTGCGCAGCAGCGGCTTGCTGCGAACCGCGTCGTCCATCGCGCAATCTCACTCCCTCCTTCAGCAGCTTCACGCGCTGGTTGTAGACGCTGTACATCGGGACGTGCAGCTCCGTCGCGATTTGGCGCGTCGATTGTCCGGCGCGAAGTCGCGCGCGGATTTCTTCCGTCTTGTAGCGCGAGTCTTCGATCAGCTCAGGATGCCCCAACTTCGTGAGAAGTTGTGGCAGCGTGCGCACGCCGTGATGCTTGTAGATCTGCTGCGCGTACCAGAGGACGGTGCCCTTCACGAGATGCAGCTTGGCGGCGATGTCTTTGAAGCTCATGCCGGATAGCAGCATCGATTCGATTTGCGGACGTCGCATACTCGGCGCTCGCGTCGGTCGCGGCGTGTACGGCAATTTGCGATTTGCGAATTGCGATTTGCGATTGGGGAACCAATCCGGGCGCTTCACTTCACGGCCGAAGAGCAGGCCGCCGGACAGGTACGTCACGATCTCGTTCCACAGGTTGGGGTCGCAGCGCGAGAAGCGGCGGACGCGGTGGCAAACGCCGCATGCGAAGGATGAAGGATGAGGGATGGCACTTTCGTCATTCGGATTTCTGGTTTCGGGATTCGGATTTCTGGTTTCGGGATTCGGATCTAGCGACCGAAGGTCGCTGCTGAGGAGATTGATCGGCCTCACCGGCAGGAACAGGACGTTCACCGGTTTGTTGCACCGCGGGCAGAGCCAGCGCAAGCCCTGGAAGATGTAGGAGTCGGCGGCGAGCGGCGGGCTTGGATATTCCCGGCGGCGCCTGGCGCGGGTCTGTCGACTGCGCTCCAAGCGGTCTTCGCGGCGAAAGTGGTTCGCCGACGCGAGCGGGTTGCGCCAGTCGTGACCGACGTGCTCGCCATCCTTCCACTTGTACCAGACGTAATCGGGCGGCGGCGGCGGCAGCGCCAGCGACTTCCGCGGTCGCGGCGACGGCGGATCGACGCGCGGGTCTTCGGGATGAAAGTCGCGCGGGTCGCGGCCTTCGTACACCCAGTCGGCGACGCGCCCGCGATGATGCGGCACGCGCCGCAGCGTCTGCGGCTCCAGGTCGTCTGGCAAGCGGTGCGCGAGGAAGCTGGCCGTCCATGACCACAGGTCATCGGGCGAGGCGAAGTTTCGCGATGCGGGATCGAGGAATTGGTCGGTGTAGAGCAGCGGTCGCGGTTTGCCCCCGCGGCCGCCGAGGCCGCGCACGTAATGCGTCTTGAACACGCCGGCGACTCGGGCGCCCAGTAATCCTTGACGCGTCGTGCCGAGCAGCGCGGCGACTTCGTCGAGCGTCTGGCCGGGCGCAGTGAGGCGGACAGGCGCGCACAGGTGGACAATGTTGTCGCGGGTCAGGGTGATTTCCTGGGGTTCTGATGTTGACGCGGTGAGAAGGCGAGGGGGCGAGAAGGCGAAGTGCTCAAGGCGAGTGTCATTGGCGCGGAGCGCCAGGCACCACGCGCGAGGCGCGGCCGAAAGCAGCTTGCTGCGATCGCGTCGCGCCAGTCGGCGCCGGAGCTCTTCGGGATCGCGGGCGAGCGCCGGCGCGAGCGCGTGCCAGGCGTTGAGGATGGCGAGCTCGACGTCATCCATCGCCCATATTGTACGGTATTTGTTAGGTTGCACACCAGAGAATTCCACTCGACGAATGGACACGAATTTTCACCAATAGAACAGAATGGAAGGGTTCTTCTATTCGTGTTCATTCGTGTCCATTCGTGGTTTCAAGTCTTCGTCGCCGTTGCGAGGAACGAGCGCGTCCATCGTGCAGCTTCACTCGCTCTTTCAGCAGCCTCACGCGTTTTAGTTCGAGGTTGACGCTTGCGTGCGGCGGAACTGTTCGGCGGCGCGGATGTGCGGCTCGAAGGTCTTCAGGTCCCACGTTCTCACCGTGCCATCCACGTATGCGACTACCAGATGATCGTTCAACGGCGCAGGCAAAAACCGGATCGAAAACGCATCGCCGACGGCGGCGTTCAGCGTGGCCAGGTGCCGCTGGCCTTCGGGCACCAGCTCTGCGGGCTTTGCGGGAACGGGCGTAACATCCCACAGCTTGACGGTGCCGTCGTTCGAGCAGGAGGCCATGATCTTGCCCGCGTCGTCGAAGGCGACCTGCCCGACGATCTGCGAGTGCCCGTGAACGAGAACGGGCGGCCGAGCGGGGTCGCGGGCGTCCCACACGACGACCGACCTGTCCCATGAGCCACCGCTGAGCCAGCGGCCATCGGGGCTGAAGCTGGGAGTCCAGATCGAGAAGGTCTGCTTTGGCCAGCCGGCAACCGGCTTGCCGTCGGGCAATGAAAGCAGCTGCGTTCGCACTGCGCGTCCGTTGACCGCGAGCAGTCGACCATCCGGGCTGCAATCGATGCCCAGAACCTCGCCAAGGTCTTTTCCAAGAATGCGAATCGAAGTTGGATCGGTGCTGCCAGCGGGGCGGATGCGCACCGTTCCGTCCGATCCGCCGCTGATCAGCGCGCTCCGATCGCCGTTCCACGCCAGCGAGATGACCGGACCGTCGTGCCCGCAGGCGTGAGCCTCGACCGGTGCCCCGCTTGCGACGTTGTAGGTTCGGATCATGCCGTCATCGCATCCGACCAGCAGCGCCGAAGCATCCGGGGCAAACACCGCGGCGCGGGGCATCGACGGCGTGATCGCATGAAGAACACGCTTCCATTCCAGTTTGTCCGGCCGCCCTTCCGATCCGCCCGCGCTGGCGCTGGTGACCGAAATGCTCGAGTCGGCGGCGATGGATCCAACCAGGATTCTGTCTGCATCGCGGGCGACGACCACCGCCCGCACCGCCCCGCCGTGCTTCGCGATGATTTGTTGCCCGCCATCCGAGGCGATGTTCCACAACCGCAGCAGGCCGTTCGATGCTGAAGTGGCGATCGTCGAGCCGTCGAGACTGTAGCGCGCCGAAAACGCTCCGTCGGCAACGATGGATTCAATTCCGCCAGGCCGATATCGCTCGCGTGTCGCGACGTTCCACAGATCGACGCGCCAATAACCGGCAATCGCCAGCTGCGTCCCGTCGGGACTGAACGCGACATAGCGATTGGTGCCGTTGGCGGCGCGCAGCGATGCCAGCCGCTCGCCGGTGTTGGCGTTGTACAGCCGCGTCGTTCGATCGGCGCATCCGACGGCAAGCAACGCGCCATCGGGCGACAGGGTGTCGCAAAGGATCAGCGCATCGATGGCCGGACCAAACGATATCCCGTCGGGCTCGCAGATGAGGTGATCGTGCTCGTCGTATCGCAGCTTCCATCCGCGGAGGATTCCGCTTTGGCATCCGGCGATCAGATGCTTGCCCTGCGAATCAAGCGCAACGGCGTGGCTCTCGATGGGCCGGCCTTTGTCGTCGAGCACCGGGAGCACGGCGAGCGGCGCATAGGATTGGGCGTCCCAGATTCGAACGGTGCCGTCCGCGCCGGTGGAGAAGATCAGGCGACCATCGCGCGACCACGCACCGCGATAGGCGCTGCCGGTGCGACCGGCCAGCCGCGCGATCTCGTTCCCCGTCGCGACATCCCAGATGGTTTCGCTGACTTCGTCGCCCGTGCTGAACAACCGCTTGCCATCCGGTGAGAACTCGACCGACCAGTTGCGCGCCGAAGGCGAGTGCATTGAGCGGATCAGGGCTCCGCTTGCGGCGTCAAACAGGTTGATCGTCCCGTCGTCGCCGCCGCTGCAGAGCATCGAGCCGTCCGGGCTCCAGACGGCGCAGTAGATCGCGTTCTTGTGTGCGCGGATCGAGCGCACGCAGGGAAAGTGCGAATACAGTTCCCAAAGCGCCCAGTGCACGTGCGGCGAATCGGGGTGCGCCAGCGCTTCGCGCCAGAGCATGTTTTCGGCGGAGAGCATGTCGCCGCTGGCGCCGATCAGCCGCGCCTGCTCGATGCGGCTGGCGCTGAGCTCATCCGCAAGTTGGATCGCGGCTCGATCCGCTTCGCCGCGCGCCGCCTGCGCCTTGTGCTCCTGATGCCGCGCGTAGGTTGCCACGAAGGCCAGCGCCAGCACCGCCAGCAGCGCCGCCGTCAGCATCACCCGATAGCGCTTGGCCCGCTTGCCCATCACGTACAGCAGCGAATCGCGCTTCGCCTCGATCGGCTCGCCCGCCTGGTACAGGCGCAGGTCGCGCGCCAGCTCGCCGGGCGATTGGTAACGCCGGTCTGGGTCTTTCCTCAAAGCTTTCTCGAGGATCGTCTCGAGGTCGCGATCGAACTCTCCGCTGCGCATCGAAAGCGGCGCCGGCTCCTGCTCGGCAATCCGCCGCGCGCCGTCGGCGATCCCGCAGTCGTTCAGCTCGATCGGAAATCGACCGGTCAACAGGTGATACAGCACCACGCCCAGCGAATAGACGTCGGCCCGCGTGTCGACCGGCTGCTTGGAATTGAGCTGTTCAGGCGCCATGTACGCGAGCGTGCCAACCAGATGTCCGTCCGCGGTGATCTGGGTCATCGCCGCGAACTCAGACGTGTCGCTCAACGGTCGCGCGACGCCGAAATCGAGCACCTTCACCGTCGGTTGCGAAGCGCCTTCCGAGACGAGGATGTTTGCAGGCTTCAGGTCGCGATGGATGATGCCGCGCAAGTGCGCGTGCTGCACCGCATCGCAGGCCTGCGCCAATAGTGAGAAGATCAGCTTCAGGTCGCGCCGCCGGTCGCAGGCGTATTGCTCGATGGTCGGCCCGTCGACGAGTTCCATCGCGATGTATGGAGTCTGCACGACGCTGTTGCCGGCAAGGATCTCCGCGATCCCGGCGGCATAAATCTGCGCGACGCCGGGATGATTGAGCTGGCCGAGAATCTGAGCCTCGCGCTCGAATCGCCGGCGGGATGCGGTGGTGGCGAGTCCGCGGCGCATGAGCTTGAGCGCCACCGTTCGCCGCGGGTTGTGCTGCTGGGCGACGTAGACGACGCCCATCCCGCCCTCGCCGAGCTTGCCGATGATGGTGAAATGATCGATGCGCTGTCCGACGGCTTCGCCGCCCCAGTCGCGAAGCAGCGAGTCGTCGCCCAGCGCCGGCGCCGGTCCACGCGAGCCGTGCAGCTCGCCCGGATCCAGAAACACGGTGCTGTCGGATGAAGTCGCGCCGGCGGCGTCGAGGTGCGACAGCAGACTCTGCACTTCGCGATGCACATCCGGATCGCCGCCGCAAAGTCCAAGCACCTCTCGAGTATTGAGCGCGGCGCGCGAGTCGCCTTCCCGCGCCGCCAGGACCGCCGCGAATGCTTCCTCAACCTTCGACTGCTCGACAGTCATACGAAGCCGCTATTTCTCGGGCTGCGGCTTGCCCTCGATCTCCCGATGCAGCCACGCCCGCGCAAACGCCCATTCGGTTTTCACGGTCGCGGGCGAAAGGTCCATCGCCGCCGCGGTTTCTTCAATGCTTAGCCCCACGAAGTATCGCAGTGCGACAAGCTTGGCCTTGCGCGGGTCGCGAGCCTCCAGCCGCGTGAGCGCGTCGTCGAGCGCGATCAAATCGGTGCCGTCGGTCTGCGACGACTGAAGCTGCGCGAGCTCATCATCCAGCTCGATGCGCTCGCGCCCGCCGCCGTGCTTCAATCGTCTCTGATGTCGCGCCCGCTCGATGAGGATTCGCCGCATCGCCAGCGCCGCGGCGCCGAAGAAGTGCCCGCGTCCGTCCCACGCTTTCTGCTGCGACCGGTTGCCGATCACGCGCAGATACGCCTCGTGCACCAGGGCTGTCGCTTCGAGCGTCATCCCCGCGCCGCCGCCCGGCTCCTTCGCCAGCCGCGCCCGCGCAAGCTGCCGCAGCTCGGCGTAAACCAGCTTGATCAGATCATCCGATGCCGTCGGATCGCCACGCTTGAGCGCCTCGATCGCCAGCGTGATCTCGTGCATCTGGCGAGGATCGGGTTTGTCGTCGGAGATGCCGCCCATCGTTTTCCTTTAGAAGATCAGCCGCGCGACGGCCGCTCGTCGCATTGCGATTTGGACAATGATACAACTCGAAGCGGGTTTTCCGATGACCAAAGCAACGATCCAGCGGCTCACCGAGCATTATGAGCTGATTTGCGGCCGGATGGTCGAGCTGACCCAGTCGTTTTACGACCGGCTGTTCAAAGCCGCGCCGGAGCTGCGCCCGCTTTTTCAAATCGAGATCCCGATCCAGAGCCAGCACCTCGCCGCTGCGCTGGCGCTGATCGTCCGCAACCTGCCCGCGCTGGACCTGCTCGAAGAGCCGCTGATGGAGCTCGGCATGCAGCACGCGCAGGTCGGCGTGCGACCGGAGCAGTATCCGATTGTCGTGCAGAAGATGGTCGAGGCGCTGCAGGCCGGATCGGGCGATGCGTGGACCGACGACCTGCACGCCGACTGGACCGGCGTCCTGGACCGGGTCGGCCAGATCATGCTGCAAGGCGCCCTCCGCGCCGCCCGCGCGACGCGGCAGTAGCTGCCGCACGGCCGGCGCGGGCCGCAGAGCTTTTCGTTGGACCAAAGTCCAATGGCTCGGATGGGCTCTCGTCGATACCGTCGACGGCGATCTGTGACGACTTATCTGCGAATTTGCCTCCATGGCCTGCTGCTGCTGCTGGCGGGTTGCAGCAGCACGATGCAGTTGATGCCGACGCCGAACCTTTATGCGCGCGGCTATGCCGATCCGCTTTCTGATGTCCCGCCGGCGCTGCAGAACAACAAGGTCGAAGTGCTGTACCTGACGGATCGCCTGCCCGATGCAAAGTCGACGCCGGAAAAGCTCATCTACGGCACAAAGCGATCGCGCTCGGTGGCGTTCGGCGTGGCAACTGTCGAGATCGGAAAAGATGTTTCGTGGGAGGAGCTTTGCAAGGCCAGCCGCACCAGCAGGCGCGACATTGACCTGCCGATGATCCTGGCCAGGACCGAGGAGATGGGCCGCCTCCCGCCCACGCCTAAATCGCTGATCGAGTCATCGGCCGACTCTCCGATTTCGCAGACCGCCGGCACCCAGCCCACCACCACCAAGATCGAGCGCGACCGCGAGATCATGCACGCCGAGGCGCTGCTCTCGCAGAAGCTGGCGATGGTGCCCGACAAGGAAGTCTTCATCTTCGTGCACGGCTACAACAACTCGTTCTACGACGGCGTGGCAACCATCGCCGGCCTGTGGCATTTCCTCGGGCGCCGCGGCGTGCCGATCTCTTACTCCTGGCCCGCAGGACACAGCGGCCTGCTGCTGGGCTACACCTATGATCGCGAGTCGAGCGAGTTCACCGTCTATCACCTCAAGACGATGATCCGCGAGATCGCGCACAATCCCGACGTCAAAAAGATCAACCTCATCGCGCACAGCCGCGGCACCGACGTGCTCGTCTCTGCGATCCGCGAGCTGCACCTGGAGATCAACGGCGCCGGCAAGAACACCCGCGAAGAGCTGAAGCTCGGCACGATGATCCTTGCCGCGCCCGATATCGATCTCGACGTGCTCCTGCAGCGCATGGTCACCGCCCGCGTCGGTCGCCTGCCGGAGCGCTTTGCGATGTACGTCTGCTCGAAAGACCAGGCGCTGGGTCTCTCGAACTGGCTCTTCGGCGGAGCCATCCGCGCCGGCAAGCTGCGCTCGGACATGTTCAGCGAAGAAGAACTGCAGGGGCTGCGCAGCTTGAAGACGGTGCAGATCGTCGACGCCCGGATCACCGATGCCGGCGCCTTCGGGCATGATTACTTCCACTCCAGCCCGTCCGTCAGCTCCGATCTCATCATGCTGATGCGCTATCACCTGCTGCCTGGCGTCGAGAACGGCCGGCCGCTGGGATCAGACGGAACCGGCTTCTGGTACATCGACAACGACTATCCGAAGAACGTGACGATTCCTTCGACGCCACCGACGACCAGACCGACCGCCGAGGTCAAATGACGGACGCAGTCGAACAGCCCGCGAAGCCGCGCCGATTCCTGTGGCGTGCCCTGCGGGTCATCGGACTGATCCTCCTGTGGGGCGCGATCCTGTTGATCACCGCCTGGACCGCGCTGGCCGTTTGCTTCACCGACCTGTCGGGTGGGCGATCGCCTCGGCGCTTTCTCGCGATAGTGGTGGCGATCGTCATGCTCGCGACGGTTCTGTTTATCCGCCCGCGCCGGTTCCGGCTTGCGGGCTTCGCGGTTCTCTTCGTGCTCGTCGTCATCTGGTTCTTCACGCGGCAACCGTCCAACACCCGCGACTGGCAGGTGGACGTCTCGCTGCTTCCCTGGGCAAGCATCGATGGCGATCAGGTCACCGTCCACAATATTCGCAACTTCGACTATCGGTCGGAAACCGATTTCACGCCCGCGTGGTACGACCGCACCTTCGACCTGAACAAGCTGAAGACCGCCGACTTCATGCTCTGCTACTGGGGCTCCAAAGCGATCGCTCACGGCATCGTCAGCTTCGATTTCGGCGATGGACAGTTCCTGGCCGTTTCGATTGAAACCCGCAAGGAGAAGGGCGAATCGTATTCAGCGGTTGAAGGGTTCTTCAGACAATACGAGTTGATCTACGTGTTTGCGGATGAGCGTGACGTGGTTCGGCTGCGCACGAACCATCGTCATGAAGACGTGTACCTTTATCACACGCGGGTGGGGCCGGCGGAGGCGCGAGCGGCGTTCCTGAGTTACGTGGAAAAGGCGAACGCGCTGCGTGAGCATCCGACGTTTTACAATGCGCTGACGACCAACTGCGTGACCAGCATCATCCCGCACGCCCGCGCCGGCAGGCCGTCGGCGGCGCCGCTGTCGTGGGAGCTGATTTTCAGCGGATACGTGGCGCGGCGGGCGTACAAGAACAACAACCTCGACACGAGCGTGCCCTTCGAGCAGCTCGAGGCGCGCAGCCGCATCAACGACGCCGCCATCGCCGCCGACGATCGGTCCGACTTCTCGACGCGGATCCGCGCGGGCCTCCCCAGGCCCGCCACGCGCTAGCAGCTATTCGTCGATCACCCAGATGGCGCGAGCCTTGGCCATTTTCGGATTACGCTCGATCGGAACCTGGTAGAAAGTTCCGTTGTAGCCGGCTGTCACGAGACCCTGAGACTCGACTTTCTTATCGTCAAGCAGGAGACCATTGGCACCCATCGCCGCAGCGCGCTTCTTCAGCTCGACAAAACCGGGGGTTGCGTCGCCGCGGTCGTCCATGCGGATCGCGCCGCCGACCGGAACCGTCACCATGCCCAGGTCTTCGTACTTGTTCGGCTCTTTCTGGTAGATCTTGACCTGCTCCGCAGAGGTCGGCGGTCGCGGGCCGCTCGGTTGCACCGCGTGTTGGGCACAGCCGGCCGATAAGCACGAGAGGCTGAACAGCGTGAGAATCGCGAGGAACTGGATGCGCTTGATCATGTTGCTCCTGTGAAGCATTGAGTGAAGCATTGAGGCCGCGGTCGGGGATTCCCTGCATCCCGCAACCTGGTCCGGCCAATCATTCTCAATGACTGCGGTGAATCTGCAAGTATGCATGCCGCGCCAGCGGAGGAATTTTGACACCGCAGCCGCGGTCCCAAGAATCAGCTGATGAACGGAGGTGCCGCGACGTCATGACGCGCGAAGACATTTTCAAGTTGACGAGTCTCTCGAGCTGCGCGGGTTGAGCGGGCAAGCTGGGCCAAACGCTCCTGACGCAGGTCCTGCGCCAGCTTCCGCAGTTTCTGAACGACAACGTGCTGGTCGGCTCCGGCAGCTTTTCCGATGCCGGCGTCTACCGCATCAGCTCGCGCTGCGCGCTGGTGCAGACGGCGGATTTCTTCACACCGATCGTCGATGATCCGTTCGCGTACGGACAGATCGCGGCAGCGAACTCGCTCTCGGACGTCTACGCAATGGGTGGGCGGCCAGTGACCGCGCTGAACATCGTCGCCATGCCGAGCGACAGAATAGAGCCGCGCGTCATCCGCGAGATCCTGCGCGGCGGCGCCGCGAAGGTAAAGGAGGCCGGCTGCGCGCTGATCGGCGGGCACACCATCCGCAATCCCGAGCCGATCTACGGTCTCGCGGTCACCGGCATCGTGGATCCGAAGATGATGCTGACCAACGAATCGGCGCGGCCAAACGATCTGCTCGTGCTCACCAAGCCGATCGGCACCGGCATCGCCACCACCGGCATCAAGCGAAGTCTCACCTCGCAAGCGCTCACGCGCAAATGCATCGCCATCATGCGACAGCTCAACGTCGCCGGTGCGGAGCTGGCCGAGCGCCGGCTGATCAAATCCGCGACCGATGTCACCGGCTTCGGTCTTCTTGGTCATCTGGCCAATATCTGCCGCTCCAGTCGCGTCGGCGCCGAGGTGATCGCATCGGACGTTCCGGTCATTTCCGATGAGATCTGGAAGCTGATCGACGCCGATTGCATCCCCGGCGGCAGCCGCGCGAACTCTGAGGCTGCAAATGAGATCGTCAACTGGAACGGCGCGAGCGAAGCGCAACAGGTTGCCTTGACCGACGCTCAAACCAGCGGCGGGCTGTTGCTCTGTGTGCCGCCAAAGCGACTGCCTGCCGTCAAGGCAATCTTGAAGAAGGCGCGCACGCCCATTGCTGCGGTCATCGGCCGCATCGTACGTTCGTCGCGGCGACCGACGATCACTGTCCGCTGATCGCTCGATCGCGGGTATGATTCGCACCGCATGCCGCGGGCTTCGCTTCGCAATATTCCGTCCGTCGATCGAATCCTGCACGAGCTCGATGGTGTCGAGATGCCCCGGCCGGCGCTGGTCGCACTGATCCGGCGTGAGCTGGCGACAGTTCGGTCAGAAGCGATGCGCAGCCGGTCGTCGATCGACGCGACACAACGAGTTCGAGACGCCATTGACGGCCTGCGCCGCGCAAAGATTCAGCCGGTGATCAATGGCACCGGCGTGATCATCCACACCAATTTGGGTCGCTCGCCGCTCGGCGCGAGCGCCATCGCCGCGATGTCGGAGTCGGCCTCGGAGTTCAACAACCTTGAATTTGACCTGACCGACGGGTCGCGCGGCGGACGCGCGGCTTATCTCGAGCACCTGCTCGCAACCCTTTGCGGCGCCGAGGCTGCAACCGTGGTCAACAACTGTGCGGCCGCGCTGGTGCTGGTGCTGCGGCAGTTCGCATCGACGGATCCGCGGCGTGAGGTCATCATCTCGCGTGGCGAGCTGGTTCAGATCGGGGGCGGGTTCCGCATTCCCGAGATCCTCGAAGTCGGCGGCGCGACGCTGCGCGAGATCGGCACGACCAACAAGACGTCGATCTCGGATTACTCGCGGGCGATCAACAGGCGCACCGCGCTGATCCTCAAAGTGCATCGCAGCAATTTCTTCATGTCGGGTTTCGTCGAATCGCCGCTGACCGACCAGATCGCGAAAATCGCGCGAAAGGCTCGATTGCCGTGCGTCGAGGACCTCGGCAGCGGCGCGATGTTCCCGACAGAATCGCTTGCCACGGGCGGCACCCACGAGCCTACGCCGGCGGAGGTGCTGCGGCAGGGAGTCGATCTCGTGACGTTCAGCGGGGACAAGCTGCTGGGCGGGCCGCAGGCGGGCATCATCGCGGGGCGTGCGAAGATGGTTGCGGCGCTGAAGCGCCATCCGCTGTTCCGCGCGCTGCGCTGCGACAAGCTTGTGCTATCGGCGTTGCAGGAGACGGTCGAGCTTCACCTGCGCGGCCAGCTCGATGCGATCCCGATCATCGAGATGATGCGGGCATCGATTGACGACCTGCGCACGCGCGCAACAAACCTCATGGAGCTTCTGCGCGAAGTGCCGGCGAACGTATCCATCGGGTCGTGCGAGTCGCAGGTTGGTGGCGGTTCGCTGCCCCAGCTGCGCATTGCGTCGATCGCGATCGAGATTCGTCCTCGCGATGTTACGCCGCAGGAGCTGGCGGCGCGACTGCGCCGCAACACGCCGCCGATCATTACCACCGTGAGTGCCGGCCGGGTGAGGATCGACTTGCGGACCGTTTTTCCACGGCACGATTTGGCGCTCGGCGATGCGCTGCGACGGTGTCTTTCGCAGTGAAGGTTGTCCCCTACATCCTCGCCACGGCCGGTCACGTCGATCACGGCAAGAGCGCGCTCGTGCGGGCGCTGACCGGCACGGACCCAGACCGTCTGCCCGAAGAAAAGGCGCGCGGCATCACAATCGACCTTGGTTTCGCCCACTTCGACCTGGTCCGCGACGATCTTACCTACCGCATCGGCGTGGTGGACGTGCCCGGTCATGAGGATTTCGTCAAGAACATGGTTGCCGGTGTCGGCTCAATCGACCTCACGCTGCTCGTGGTGGCCGCGGATGATGGCTGGATGCCGCAGACCGAGGAGCATCTCGAGATTCTGATGTACCTTGGCGTGCAGCGCGGCGTGGTGGCGCTGACGAAGATCGATCTGGCGGAGGATCGGGAGCAAGAGATTGTGCGGTCGATCCGGGAGCGGCTGCGAGATTCCCCGCTTGCTGAGGCTCGCATCGTGCCGACTTCCACCCGCAGCGGCCGGGGTTTTGACGATCTCAAGACCGCACTGGCGGAAGTCGTGTCGAACGCGCCACCGCCGCGCGACATTGGCAAGCCGCGGCTGCCACTGGATCGCGCCTTCACATTGAAAGGCGTCGGCACGGTGGTAACGGGCACGCTCGCCGGCGGCGTGTTGCGCACGGGACAGAACGTGATCGTCCAACCGGGCAAGATCGCAGCGCGGATTCGCAACCTGCAGTCGCACGGGCAGGACGTGAAAGAAGCTGCGCCGGGATCGCGCGTCGCGCTCAACCTGCCGGAGCTGGAAGTGCGCTCGGATCATTCGGCCCGCGGTGACCGGGTCGTCGGCCGCGGCGACGTCGTCACCGTCCCGCAGCTTGGCGAGCCGAGCGCGCTGCTCGACGTGTCCATCAGGCGATCGCGCCGGCCGAGCGGAGGCGATGCGCGTCCTCTCAAGCACGGTGCGCTGGTGCAGGTTCATCACGGCACGCGGGCAATACCGGCGCGCCTGCAGCTCTTCAACCGCCCCGAGCTGCCGGCTGGTGAGACCGCGCCGGCGCGACTGCGGCTTCGTTCCGAAGCATTCGCGCTGATCGGCGACCGCTTCGTCATTCGCGACTGGTCCGAGCAGCACACGCTGGCGGGCGGGATCGTCCTTGACCCGCGCGCAGCGCGGCAAGCCGACCGGGGGGCGCTGCAACGGCTTTCGGACGACCCGTTCAACGTGAAGCTGCACGTTGTGACGCAGCTTGCCCGTTGCGCCAGCGCGGTGCCGGCAAACCTGTTGTCCCAGTCGATCTTCAGCCGCGACGAGATCGATCTCGCGATCCGTCACTTGATCGATGCGAAGACCGTGATCCAGGCCGGTGAGAAGATCTGCAGCGCGGACCTGTGGACGTCGCTGCGCGATCGCGCGATCAAAGCCGTCGACGACGCTCATCGGACGCACCCGGAATGGCCCGGGTTGAACCTGACCGAATTGCGTCACCAGCTGAATCATGCGGAACTGTTCGAGCCGCTGGTCGAATCGTTGTGCCGCGAGGGCTTCGTGCGCAGCGGCACGAGCATCCGTCGCGCGACTCATGCGCCCGCGCTGCCACCTCGATTGCAGGCGGCCGGGGCGGCGCTGCGAAAGGCGCTGGCGGAGAACCCGTTCGAGCCGCCGTCGCGAAATCAACTCGCGGCCGATGCGGTCTCGCAGCAAGCGCTGAAGTTTCTGCTTACCAACGGTGAAGCCGTCGAGATTTCGCCGGAAGTGATCCTCTCATCCGACGCGTTTGGCCGCGCAGTCGAGCTGGTCCGCCAGCATCTTCGCGCCCGCGGTCCCGCGACGGTCAGCGAGCTGAAAACTCTATTGGGGTCAAGTCGCCGAATCATGGTGCCGTTGCTCGAGAAGCTCGACCGCGACGGCATTACCCGCCGCGACGGCGATCGCCGCTCACTTCGGCAATCCTGAGGCAATTCGGGCGCAGCATCAATCTGCCGCGTGCGCTATCGTCAACCGCATGCAGCGCCGCGCCAAAGAAAAAGAAGAAAAAGAAGAACACCCGAAAGACGAGCAGCGGGAAGCCGAAGAACGCAGCGCCCCCAGCGGACGCGTCGTCTACAAAGCAATCGAAGAAGAAGCCGACTTCGAGCTGGCCCGCTCGTCATCCGCGCTGTTTTTCTCTGGACTGGCGGCGGGATTGTGCATGGGCTTCTCGCATTTCAGCGAGGCGATCCTCAAAGGGCATCTGCCCCAGGCCCAGTGGGCGACGCTCGTCTCAAAACTCGGTTACAGCGTCGGCTTCATCATCGTGATCCTCGCCCGGCAGCAGCTCTTCACCGAAAACACGCTCACGCCGATTCTTCCGCTCCTCAAGAACCGCGACGCGAAGACGCTGATGAACGTTGCTCGTCTGTGGGGAATCGTGTTGGCGGCAAACATGTTCGGCGCACTGCTGATCGCGCTGGTGGCGGCGAAGACGACGATGTTCGAATCTGAAACCAAACGGGCGCTGTTCGAAGTCGCGAATAGATCGATGCAAGGCGGTTTCGGAACCATCCTGCTTCGCGGAATTTTTGCCGGCTGGCTGATCGCGACGCTGGTCTGGATGCTTCCGGCAGCCGAGAGTGCTCGCATCTGGGTGATCCTGTTGATCACGTACATCATCGGGGCCGGCGGTTTCGCACACGTCATCGCAGGCGCAGTGGAGGTGTTCACGCTGGCGTGGGGCGGCGTGCGGTCATGGGGCGAGGTGATCGGCAACTTCATCGTCCCCGCGCTGATTGGCAACATCGCCGGCGGGGTGACGCTGGCCGCCGGATTGAATCACGCCCAGGTGCACGCCGGCAATGACGGGGAAGAATGATCGAATTCTCGTCGTGCGCGGCAGCCGGGTTCGCGTAAAATACGCCTGTCATGTCGAGCCTGGCCGAGTTCGCTGCGAGGCAATCAATTCCCACGCTGGCAGTTCGCATTGGCGGCGGTGAGCAGCAAGTGCACGTCATCGAGCACGGCATGACGATCGGGCGGGCGCCTTCCAACGGCATCGTCGTGGATTGCTGCGATGTCTGCGCGGAGCATGCTCTGATCCAAATCGAGGATGACCAGGTTGAAGTAACCTGCGTCCAGAGCGAATTCTGGCTCAGCCTGCCCAGCGGCACGGTCGTGCGCCGAATGCCGCTGGTGCACGGTGCTGAATTCTTGATTGGCGAAGCGCGTTTTCGGTTCGAGAGCGTGCCGGTGCGCATCCACGTTGGGGTGACGCGCCCCGCCGCAACAGCTTCCGCGTGTGCCGCATCAACTCGGGCGCAGCCGGTGATGCCGTTCCTTCCGCCGATTCGCGCCGCGTGCCCGCGCTGTCACGATGAGTTGGCGCGCATCCCGACCAGTGCCAAATTCTGTCCCCGCTGTGGGCTGGAATTGCCCGAGCATTGCCCGCCCTGGTTTCCGGCCATTGCGGTGGATCTGTCGAACCCCGCGCTGCTGGCGTACGCGAACGCGCTGTTCAACCTCGGGATCCGCTTCGAGAATGACGGCGAAATTCTCGATCTCGAGCAGGCGCGGCGATACTACGAAAAGGCCGCCAGGATCGGGTTAACGCACGCCAAGGCGCGGCTTGAAGAGCACTGGCCGCTGCGGCAGAACGAACCTAGCGCTTGAAGAACGTTTTGCCCTTGGCGTTGTACTTGCTCAGGCGGTTGTTGACGTACAGGCCCTCAAGAATGAACTCGCCAACGCTGGCCAGCGTCGCGGGATCGTTGCCGTCAAGCTCCAGCTGGCGGGCCAACGTCGCTGCGGCTTGGGGCAGACCCTTCACCAGTTTCATGTTGGCGACGAACTCCTCTGCGGTGATGTCGTCGCCCGCTGGGAAGGTGAGATTGCCCTGAAACTGCTGGGTGATCTGCTCGTACTCCTCGCCATCCGTCAGACGGTTGAACACGTTCTTCACGGCTTCGCCGACGATGGACTGAATGAGCTTGTCTTCGGCGCCTTCCTCTTCGCTCAGCGTCATCTCGATTTTTCCGCGACAGGAAGCGACCAGGAAGTTGAGATCGCAGATGCGCGGCACGACGCGCGTTTCGCCCTGCACGATGCCGCGCCGCTCGGCATTGCTGGTGACCGTTTCCGCGTTCGCGATGCTCGTGCGGACCGACACACCGGACGATTGCGAGACGTGCGGGCTGTGCCGCGCCAGCCGTACGACTTCTTCAATGATCTCGCTCATGAACGGCGGCATGCTGACCGTTACGCCGCTGTTCGCGCCGTCCTTGTGCCGATCGACGTACGCGTTCTGCCGCACGATCTCGATGCCTTCATCGATCGTTTCGGGATAATGCGTGCGGATCACGCTGCCGATGCGGTCTTTCAGCGGCGTCACGATGCGTCCGCGGTTCGTGTAATCCTCCGGGTTGGCGCTGAAGACGAGGCACACGTCGAGGTTCAAGCGGATGGGATAGCCGCGGATCTGGATGTCGCGCTCTTCGAGCACGTTGAATAATCCCACCTGGATGCGCGGCGCCAAATCGGGCAGCTCGTTGATCGCGAACAGCCCGCGATTGGAGCGCGGGATCAGACCGTAATGCATGGTCGATTCGTCGGACAGATACCGTCCTTCGGCGTGCTTCACGAGATCGACCTCGCCGATCAGATCGGCGATCGTCACATCGGGGGTCGCAAGCTTTTCGTGATAACGATCATCGCGATGCACCCATTCGATCGGCGCATCGTCCCCCTGCTCGGCGATGATCCGCTTGCCGGTCTTCGTCAGCGGCGCGACGGGGTCGTCGTTGATCTCGGTGCCCGCCAGCGTCGGCATCCATTCGTCCAGAAGCTGCGGAAGCATACGCAGGATGCGCGTCTTCGCTTGCCCGCGCAGGCCCAGGAACAGCAGGTCATGTTTTGAAAGAATGCCGTTAGCGATCTGCGGGATCACCGAATCGCGATAGCCGACGATTCCGGCAAAGAGTTCTTCATTATTCTTGAGCTTGCGGATCAGGTTTCGCCGCATCTCGTCCTTCACCGACATCGGGCGATACCCGGTCTGCTTGAGCTGACCAACCGTGGCAACTTTGGGGTGCGACATCGAGGAACATCATAGGCGGCCGCGTCACGAATCGTCATTCCAGGTCGTCGTGATCGTCCTCGTCGACGGCAGGCGGAGCGGTCATGCGGCGGGCGGATTCGGACCAGGCATCGATATGTTGCGTCTGGGTCTTGGGTGAAACCGGTCGCGGAAAGAAGAATCGGCGGACGCGGAACGTCATCGCCAATCCGATCAGCATTGTGAACAGCAGCACCGCCAGCAGTAGCGTAGAGAACGCCGAGAGTTGCCGTCGTCCCGCGGCATCGGCATGCTGCGCGGCGTCTGCTGCGGGAATGAGGAAATAGTGCGCCACGATGACGATCAGCACCGCGAAGCCTGACAAGAACGCCACCGACGCCCACAGCGCCCGCCGCACCCGATTCGCTGGCCCGCCTTCCGCCATCTCGGCCGAAGTATACGGCCTGTCCCGCGTTCGGGTATATTGTGTGCCGATGCGAACTCTTTTGACGCTTCTTCTCGCGTTGTCGCTGTTGCCTGTCGCGATTTTCGCTCATCAGGCGGCCACAACTCGCGAGGCGGGTGAACTAGAGTTGAGCGCTATCCGCGGCGAGTATCAGCGCGCGATCGACGATTTTCGTCAGCAGTACACGGCCGCTAAGACGAAAGAAGAGCGAATCGCGCTCGAGCCGAAGCAGCCACAAATGGAGGATTATCTACCTCGGGTGATGAGGCTGGCGGAGACATACCCGAGAACGTCTGCGGCGCGTGACGCGCTTATGTGGGTCACGCAGGGCAACTTTCGGGATGTGAGCGCGGTGGCTCCGGCGTTCGAGATACTCGCTCGCGACTTCGCGACTGATCGGCACGTCATCAATCAGATGGTGCCGGGTTTGCGCTGGCAGCCCTCACCGGGCGCCCAGCAACTGCTGGAGGCGGTGATCGAGCAGAATCAGGATCCTTCAGTCAAAGCGAAGGCAACCCTTGCGCTGGGGGCGAGCATCAAGTATGAAGCCGAGATCCTGGAACAGTCCATGTCTGCCGTTGCGGCGCGCGAGCCGCGGGAACTTCAGAAGCGTTTCGCGAATGGCTCGGAGATCCTGGAGAAGGATCGCGCGCGGGCGGCAGAAATGCTCGATCGAGTCATCAACGATTACGCCGACGTTGAGAACGGCAAGTATGCTAAGCTCGCTCGTGCCGAGCTGTTCCGCATGCGCGACCTCGTTGTCGGCAAGCCTGCGCCGGAAATCACCGGCGTATCGCTCGATGGCAACCCGATGAAGCTTTCAGATTACCGCGGCAAGGTCGTCGTGCTGGATTTCTTCGGAGACTGGTGAGGCCCCTGCAGGGCCATGTACCCGCACGAGCGGTCGCTCGTGAAACGCCTTCAAGACAAGCCTTTCGTCCTGATCGGCATCAACAGCGATCCTAAAGAAACGATCGCCAAGCGCATGAAGGAAGAGCAGATCACCTGGCCGTTCTTCTGGGATGGTGGTGATACGAACGGGCCGATTGCGTCGTCCTGGGCGGTGCACTCGTGGCCGACCCTTTACGTGATCGATAGCAAAGGCATCATCCGATACATCAACGTCCGCGAAAAACAGCTCGATGAGGCGGTGGACAAGCTGCTGGGGGAGATGGAGCTTGGGCCATCGCGGTGAGTTCGGTATCATTGTTCGCGTCTTTCATGGGCTTAGACGGAATCAGTTGACGAAGGGAGGATCTCGAATGAGATCAGTCAGGAGCAGATTTCACGCAGTGGCGATGCTGGCGGCGATGATCGCGCTGACGCTGGCGCTGCCGCTGCTGTTGGGTGCCGGGCCGGATGAGCAGGCGCCGCCGACGGGACTTGAAGTCGGCCAGGCTGCGCCGGAAATCGTGGGCAAGGACATCAACGGCAAGGCGATGAAGCTGAGCGATTTTCGCGGCAAAGTCGTCCTGCTGGACTTCTTTGGTGACTGGTGACCGCCCTGCCGGGCGATGTTCCCACACGAGCGGTCGCTCGTGAAACGCATGGAGTCGATGCCGTTCGTCCTTCTGGGCGTCAACAGCGACAAGAAAGATCGCATCCAGAAGGCGATGGTCAAAGAAAAGATCACCTGGCCGTTCTTCTTCGATGGCGGCTCAACGGGTGGTCCGATCGCCAAGCAATTTCAGATCAAGGGTTGGCCGACGCTGTTCGTGATCGACGCGAAAGGCGTGATCCGGCAGAAATGGATCGGTGGGCCGCCACCGCAGGAGCTCGATAAGGCGATCGATGACGTCCTGAAGGAAATGGGCCAGACCCCACCGAAGGGCGAAGAGAAGTAATCGCTTCGGCTGACGACATAAAGTCCCCTCTTCGCGTTGGCGGCGGAGAGGGGACTGTTCAAACCGAAATCGCAAATCGGGCAATCGCAAATGCGTAGGGTACGATCCGGCGCCTCGTGACCAATGCGCGCGGCTCCGACTCACCTACGCAAGCGAACGTCCCCATCTCACGCGCCCGCGCCGCCGTTGCCCTGCTGCTCGCCATCAACCTGTTCAACTACATCGACCGCCAGGTCCTCTCGGCTGTGGAGTCGAGGATCGGGCACGAGCTGCTCGGCGGCGATCCACACCAGCTTGCCAAGATGGGGTCGCTCGCCACCGCGTTCCTCGTCTCGTATCTGGTGACGGCGCCGATCTTCGGCTGGCTCGCGGACCGCATGTCCCGATGGATTCTGGTCGGGCTCGGGGTGCTCGTGTGGAGTCTGGCCAGCGGTGGCTCGGGGTTGGCGGCGACCTTCGCGATGCTGCTGATCACCCGGACCTTTGTCGGCGTAGGCGAAGCTGCCTACGGACCGGCCGCACCGACGATTATCTCTGACCTTTATCCCGTGTCGCGCCGTGGGTACGTGCTGGCATGGTTCTACATGGCAATCCCGGTCGGCAGCGCAATTGGTTACGTCTGGGGCGGCCAATTCGAGAAGTGGCTCGGCTGGCGGTGGGCGTTCTACACCGTGGTGCCGCCCGGATTATTGCTCGCGACATTCTGCTTCTTGTTCCGAGATCCGCGCCAAAGCGCGGCGCGGCGAGATCGATCCAGCCTCGACTCCTCGCCCGCAGCCAAACCCGCGAAGCTCGCTCAATACACTTCCCTCCTGCGCAACCGTTCGTACGTGCTCGACTGCGCAGGCATGACCGCCATGACATTCGCGATAGGCGGCATTCAGTTCTTCATGCCGCGATACATTTCGGAATTCCGCAACGCGGGAGACTTGGCGCATGTGAACTTCGTATTCGGAATGATCCTCGTCGTCGGGGGACTGACAGCGACGCTTGCCGGTGGCATCGCGGGCGACTGGTTTCGAAGCCGGCATCCGGGGTCGTATTTCATTGTGTCAGCAATTGCGATTTTCATTTCCTGTCCGTTCGTGATCCTGATGCTTTACACCTCCTTTCCGGCAGCGTGGGGCGTGATCGCCGTCGCGATATTCTTTCTTTTCTTTAACACGGGACCGAGCAATACGATCCTCGCGAACGTGACTCACCCATCGATTCGGTCCACCGCATTTGCCGTCAATATCTTTCTGATCCATCTGCTGGGCGACGCAATCTCTCCGTGGCTGATGGGGCTGATCGTCGGCAGCCAATCGCGATGGAATCTGGCGTTCTACGTCGTCGCCGCGATGATGGCGCTGGCGGCCATGTTCTGGCTGTGGGGGGCGCGATATCTGGCACGCGATACGGCGGCGGTCGAAAACGCCCTGATGCGACAAGGCGGCTGACGTCGGACTTTCAGTCAGGTTCTCTGCACACTTTGTCCGTGCAGCGCCCGTACGGTTTTCCCCACTTCACAATTTGATGGCCTTTGCTGTTTCGTGACCCGTCTGGCATTCCATTTGTGTAATGAAACCCTGCACACGTGCGCATTCATCTCGCCTTCATGTGTCCTGCGCTGAATGGTTCAGCGACGGGCGAGGCGATGCGAATTTGTGAAAGGAGAACGTGAACATGAAACGCACCATCATTGCTTTGCTGATGACCGCGATGGCCGCCCCCACCATCATCGGGTGCGAGGCGTCGGGCCGCGTTGGCGATCCGAACGACACCTCGATGCACAGCAACACCGGCACCTATGAACGCAAGACGACGACCGTCCGCGAACCGGACGGCGACGTGAAGACCAAGACCGAGATCCGCAGCAACCCGTGACCGACGGGCAGCGCCTCTCGAATTGGATTTTTCGAGCGAGCGACGGGCATCCTCTAGAGCATGCCCGTCGCTCTTCGTTTGCGCCCGGCCTGAGAATGACCCGGATTTCACATAGCGCTCATCGCCTGTCGACCCTTCCATCGGTACCGTCCGTCATGAGTTGTCAAGCCGCGCAATCAGTGTCTCGATTTTCATGACTTTGATCGCGGCCACCCCTGCGCAGCGCAAGCTCAGCGATTCTTACATTACCGTTGCCCGCTGGCGAGGCGATCGTGCGGCGGCAATCAGTTACACGTTTGACGACGGCACGATCGATCATCTCACCATCGTCGCGCCGATGTTCGATCGCTATGGGCTGAAGGCGACCTTCTTCATCAACCCCGGTCGCACCGATCGCGCGTCGGCCGCCACGCAACCCGCGGATCCGTACCGCAGCGAATATTTCAACTGGCATCAATGCCGCGCCATCGCGCACGCCGGTCACGAGATCGGCTGTCACGGCATGGAGCACCAGCGACTCGCTGCGCTGGACGATCGCCAGCTCGTCCGCGAGATCGTCACAGCAAAAAAACGAATCGAGGAAGAGCTTCATCGCCCGTGCCTGAGCTTCGCGTATCCCTTCAACGAACGGCCCGACGCCGCGCAAAAGCTCGTCGAGCAGAACTACCCCTTTGCGACCGGCGGCGAGCGAGTCCGGTTCGGCGGCGCGCACTTCACCGCCAAACGCGCCAACAAGGCCGTGGAGCGCACGATCGAAGGCGGCGGCTGGATGATCGCCATGGCGCACGGCATTGGCAGCGGCTTCGATCCGCTGCCCAGCGGAACGATCCTCGCCGATCATCTCGATTACGTCCGGCAGCATCTCGACAAGCTTTGGATCGAGACGTTCGCGGACGTATCGCGCTACCAGCGCGAGCGCGACGCGGCGCAGGTGCTCGTGACGGACACGCAGGATGGCGCCATCCGCGTAGAGGTGAACTGCCGCTCGCTTGATCCAACGATCTTCGATGAGCCGCTGACGCTGCGGATCCAGTCCCCGAACGCCGGCTCGGTGTCGGCAACGCTTGAACGCGATGGCTCTGTGGTGAAAGTCGCTCCCGCGACCGACGGAAACGCGCTGATCGATGTAACGCCCGGCGAGGCAGGGGCCGTGTTGCTGCGATTCACTCGGTGATAAGCGATTCGAGACTCACGGCAGGATCTTTGAGCAGTTCTTCGCGATCGGTGACGTTGAGGCGGCTGGCGACGCAGTCGCTGAGAACGTTTGCGTCTTCGCCGCCGGTGCCGACCTTGATCACCTGTGCGATTCGTCCGTCCGCCGCGACGCCAAACTCAACGTAGCTGCCACTGACCTGCGAGCCGGCTTTGTCACCGCCGTCCTTCGCTTCGACGCTGCCTCGAATGTGACGGTGATGCACCTTGCGAGACTCGCCCCACACGCTGATCTGCAGACCGAACAGCTCGCTGGTGAAGTGACTGACGGCGTTGTATTTTTCGTCCGCGCCGGCCATGTTCGCGCCGGCGATCGATCCGGTGATCAGGGCGTTTTCCCAGTGATCGATGATGCGGTGCTTCTCGAACAGCGGATCGTAAACCGCCGCGCAGTCACCAGCTGCGAAGATGCCCGGCACGTTCGTCTCGCAACGCTGGTTCACGAGAATCGCGGTCTCGGCGGTGATCGGGGTATCGCGCAGGATGTCGCGGTTCGGAATGACACCCACGCACGCGACCGCCAGGTCCGTCTCAACGGTTTCGCCGGACGCCAGCGTAACTTTCTGCACGCGGCCGTCGCCGTCCAGACGCTGCGCCCGCGAGCCGCAATGCACCGCCACGCCGTTGTTCTCCAGATGCTGCCGCAGGAACGCGCCGGTTGTTTCGCCGGCAAATTTGAACCACGGATGCGACTCGCCGACCACCAGATCGACGTGCAGCCCAAGTTGCGTCAGAGATGCAGCGACTTCGAGCCCCAGCAGCTTGCCGCCGATCACCGCAGCTTTGCCGCGTCCGACACCGCGCGGATGTCGATGCCCTTCGCGCAGCGCCGTGTCGATCGCGTGATGCAGCCGGTCTGCATCCTGCAGCGTCCGCAGCGTGAAGACGTTGGGAAGATCGGCGCCCGGCACCCGAAGCGGCCGCGCTGACGCGCCGGTCGCGATCAGCAGTCGGTCGTACGAATAAACCTGGCCGTTGTCGAGCGTGGCACTGGCGCGGTTGGTGTCGAGATAGGACACGCGGCAGCCGGTGCGCAGTTCGACCTGATGCTCGCCCAGCCAGCCCGGTGGGAACGTGCTCAGCTCATCGCGCGATCGCTCGCGACGGAGATACTCGCGACTGAGAGCAGGCCGGTGATACGGGCGATGAACTTCCTGCGCGACCAGCAGCACCGACCCGCGCGGATCGCGCTGGCGGATCGCTTCCGCCGCCGCGCTCGACGCGAGGCCGCCGCCCACCAGCAGGTATTTCACGTGAAGGTTGCTCATCGCATCGTCCGTCGACCGCGACTCTAGCCGCGCTCTTCGCGCTTCGTCTCTATTAATATGACACGCCGACCGACTGGTTCGCTGCCCGCCCGGACAGCTTGGCTGCGGCCGACAATTCAGGACGCATCGGTTCCTTTGCAATCCTCGGGCCACGCGGGCGCATCAGGTGTCGGCTCGCTTCCCCTTGTCATCGGCCCATCTTCCCAGCGACTCTCACGAAATGTGCCCGCGTTCGCCAGGCGCCGGCGGCGTAGGCTTGACTTGCCCCGCAAGCATTTGAACAATCCATCCGGATAGACGGATGATCAAAAACCCCGCCAATTCCCCGCCCCAGCCCACCACGCTGCTGGCGTGGATGGACAGTCTGGCCGACGAAACCCGGCTCCGCCTCCTGCATCTGCTTGACAAACAAGAGCTTGGAGTCGTCGAGCTGCGCGACATCCTCCAGCTCCCGCAATCCACGGTGAGCCGGCATCTGAAAGTGCTGGCCGACCAAGGGTGGCTGCGGTCGCGCCGCCTCGCGACCAATCATCTCTATCGGATGATCCTCGACGAGCTCGACCCCACCGCGCGAAAACTCTGGCTGCTCGCTCGCTCCGAAACCGGCAACTGGGCCACGCTCCAGCAGGATGAGCTGCGGCTGGTGCGTCGGCTCCGCGAGCGCGAGGCCGTCGGCAGCGCCGAATTCTTCGCCGGCGCCGCCGCCGAGTGGGACAAGCTCCGTGGCGAACTCTATGGCCAATCTTGTTCCACCGCCGCGTTGCTCGCGCTTCTCCCGCGCGCCATCGTCGTGGCCGACCTCGGCTGCGGCACCGGCGAGCTGATCGATCAGCTCGCCCCGCACGTGCGCAGCGTCATCGGCATCGACAACAGCCCCGCGATGCTCAAGGCCGCCCGCAAACGCCTCGCGAAGTTCGACAATGTCGAGCTTCGCAGGGGCGACCTGCAGTCGCTGCCGATCGACGATGCATCCGTCGATGCAGCGATGATGCTGCTGGCGCTGACGTACGTCCCGGCGGGCGATTTGGAGCGCGTGATGCACGAGCTGTCGCGCATCACGAAACCCGGCGGGCGCGCGGTCGTTGTCGACCTTCTCCCGCACGATCGCGACGACTTCCGCCGCCAGCTAGGCCA